>Ga0247822_10003565_pt1 | contig 10155 bp, 6 predicted proteins | sample 13C_Cellulose_Da_FD_192423 | JGI IMG/M metagenome (GOLD analysis project Ga0247822, IMG submission 192423) | Soil microbial communities from agricultural site in Penn Yan, New York, United States - 13C_Cellulose_Day30 | ecosystem: Environmental > Terrestrial > Soil > Agricultural land | place... | reverse complement strand
CTTTGGTGGGATGATCGACTACTTCAGGAAGAAGTATGGAATAGATGATTCGCGGGTGTTTGTAGTGGGAACTTCGGGTGGAGGACATATGGCCTATAAGCTTGGCCTTACCGAGGCTAAGAAATTCAAGGCTATCGCCGCCATCATCGCGAACCTTCCCGATGACGACAACATGGATTGCCAGGAGGCAAAGATACCGCTGCCTGTACTGATCATCAATGGTACGGCCGATCCACTGAACAAATACGAAGGGGGAATGATGCAGTCAGGCACGTTCGTTATGGGCAACGTACGCTCTACTGATCGAACGTTTCGTTATTGGGCTAATCTGGCTGGCTATCCGGGAACACCCATGATGACGAGGCTCGAAGACACCGATCCGTCAGATGGCAAAACAATCGAGCGATACACCTATAAGGAAAAAGGACATCCGGAAATAACACTGTTAAAGGTCATCAACGGCAAGCATGATTACCCAAACGACATCGATGTACATGTCGAAGCCTGGAACTTCTTCAAGCGTCAGTTACAACCCGAGTAGCTCTGTAGATCAGGATATCAAGGCAGGACACTTTGTAATTCTGAACTTTCACCATTACAATTACGCGTCCCGCCTTGTCCCTCCTGATGATATTATTCGCTGCGCAGCGAGCTCGCCGGATTTGCATGAGCAGCGCGCAATGCCTGCGTGCTGACGATCGTCAATGCAAAAAACAACGCTATGAGACCTGTTACTGGAAACACCCACCACTCAATACTGGTTCTTATGGTGTAGCGCTCAAGATATTTTGACAGCAGCCACCACGCCAGCGGTGCCGATGCAATGAACGATAGGATGACCAGCTTGGAAAAATCCTTAGACATAAGGCCCACCAGGCCTGGTACGGTAGCACCCAGAACTTTCCGGATCCCGATTTCTTTAGTGCGTTGTTCGGCTGTGAATGCAGCAAGTCCAAACAAACCGAGACCGGTGATCACAATGGTAAGTCCAGCAAACAGGCTAGCGAGTTTGCTCGTCAGATTGATATGCGTGAATTTCTTTTGGAATTCCACATCAGCAAACTTGTACTCGAACGGATATGCCGGTGCGTGCTTGGCAAACACCTTTTCGACTGTGGCCAGCGACTCTGTTAAGCTCTCCGTCTTTTTTAATCGGACAGTCATGTTGTCGATCCATGTTTCGTGATAAATCATAAAGAGCGGTTTGACAGGAAGGAATGGGTCATCCATCAGAACGTTGTCGACAATACCGATGAGTTTCCTCTTCTTCCCCCACAAATCGAGTTCGGTTCCAATGGGATCTTTCAGATTCATGATATCGAGTGCTGCCTTGTTTACGATAATCGCCGAACTGTCGCTTTTGAAATCCTCAGAGAAGTCACGGCCCTCGAGAATTTTGATTCCCATGGTCTTTGTGTAGTCGTATTCCGTAGTGATCGTCGTGAAGATCACACGCACATCCTCAGGCTTACCTGGCCATCCCACGAAGTTGTTTGAATTCACTTCGGTGATCGCGCTGTTAGATCGCGTTACGGCCTCTACCGCCCCCGTTGCAAGCAGCTCCTGCTTGAGTGGTTTGTAGTTCTTTCGGATTTCGTTGTTGTAATTAACGGAAATAAGATTATCCTGCTGATACCCCAACTCTCTGTTTTTTACAAGCTGGATCTGCCGGTAGATCACGATGGTTCCGATGATCAGCAGGATTGAGAATCCGAATTGCAGCGTCACCAGGACCTTTCTCGGTGTGCTGGCACCTCTGCCTACTGACACTTTGCCTTTCAGCACTTTCACCGGTTCAAACGACGACAGGTAAAATGCAGGATAGCTTCCTGACACAAGGCCGGTCAGCAAAATGATTCCCACGGAAGCAAGCCAGAACTCCGACCGTGTATAAGGAATGGCCAATGATTTTTCAACGAGCTGATTATAATAAGGCAATAACAATTGCGCAGCAAGTATGGCAATAGCGAAGGCGAGAAACGCGATGACCGTAGATTCGCCGATGAATTGGGCAATCAATTCGATGCGCCGGGAGCCTACGCTCTTCCGGATCCCTACTTCACGCGCCCTGCGTTCTGAACGCGCGGTTGCCAGGTTCATAAAGTTGATGCAGGCTATAACGATGATAAATACTGCAATCACCGTGAACATTTGCACGTAGTCATTCAACCCACCTGCCTCTTGTCCGTTCTCAAAATTTGAGAATAGCCTCCATCGAAGCATTGGATAAAGGAAGAACGTCTGCTTCATCTCCTTTTCACCGTGCTCAGCCAGCAGGTTCTTTATTGACTTTTCAGCATCACCTGCATTCTTCGGATCATCCAGCTCTATAAAAACCTGGAAAGAATAGTTTCCCCAATTCGTCTGATTTTCTTTTATCCACGGATTATTTACTTCGCGATACTTCCATGGAATTAAGACATCGAACTGAAAAGTTGAATTCTTGGGAACGTCTTTAAATACGCCGCTAACCTTGACATCCTTTTCATTATCGAGATGTATAACCTTATCGATCGGATCTTCATCACCGAAAAGCGCTCGTGCCGTCGACTCAGAGATAACGACCACAGAGGGATCGTTGAGTACCTGCGATGAATTGCCTTTCACCATAGGGAATTCAAACATATCCAGGAATTCGTCACTTACGTAGTAGGCGCGTTTTGTAATGCGCTTCTCATCATTGTTCACGGATAGCAGGTGATCAAATCCCCAGTCAGCAACGGCGGCGCGTTTGATGTGATTGTTGGCGGGCTTCATTGCCTCATGTGTTGGCAGAGGAACAGAAGTCCACGCGTGTTTTTTACCATCGAATTCAGCACTTGCCCAAACCTGGTAAAGGCGGTCGGCTTTGGGTAAAAATTTGTCATACGACAATTCATCAACAACCCACAAAAGGATCAGAATGCTGCACGTGATGCCAATGGAGAGGCCGGCAATGTTGATGAAAGAGTAAAACCCGTTCTGAAACAGATTTCTAAAGGTGATGACGAAGTAATTTCTAAACATGATGTGATGCTTCAAATCAGGATACTGCGACTTCGGCAAATGGTTTCAACTTGGGCCGAGCTTTTTCCTAAGACTATAGAAATCGGGAAAGGTTGCAGGTTGGCGAGAAATTGTACTGACCAATCAGGACCGGATTGGAATCTAATGTCAAAGCATTCAGTACCTGGCTTACTGCAACAGAAAGAATGCTCCTAAATGGGTGAGGAAATCAGAAGTATAGAATAACGGAATGCAGTTGCCTGTTCGATCACTTCAGTTGAAGATCGATAAGGAAGTTATCGGCCATTCCTGCAAGTACCGACGTGGACTCCAGTCGTCTACCCCATCGGGCCAGGCGAAAAATGAAAGGTTTCCTGTTTTGGAATTGAGATTCCAGTGCAACAGGAGGCGTAGCCAGTCCAATAGGAAGCTTTCGAACAATCCGGAAACGGCTATCAGACCATCGTGCGATCTGTGCCGGATTATAATACCAGGACTTAAAAGAAACGCCTCCTAATTGAACAACAGATTCCCGGCTTGTATTTCGTCGGAACGCCTGTACGAAACGAAAGCGCATCATAAAATAAAGACTTTCCCAAAGACAGATTTTTGGCGTCACCACAGCAATGAAGCGCCCTCCGGGTGCAAGTATAGACGGCAGATTGTGAATAAGGCGCTTTAACGCTTCGGGATGTAAACAGTTAAGTCCGCCGAAGTTCGCGAACACGAGGTCGAATTTCTTATCGAATACAGTTTCATCGAAGCTCTCCGGATCAAGGTACTGGGAGCTTATCCGGTTTTGCATGGAATACTGGTTGGCCCGCACCGTAGTGACCTTCAGCATCTCTTCAGAAACATCTGTAGCCACGAGATTGACACCCTTTTCGCTGAAGATCATGGCATCCTCATTAGCGCCGCAATTAAGTTCAAGGATTTCCAAACCAGCGAGTTGCGGGGTCACGCGCTGTAGATAGCGCCACACCTGCTTTCGCTGTAATTGACCGATTACACTCTTAGTTAAGAGTGAATCATAGCTTGCAATATGGTCAAACGGCACTCCCAAAGGCAATGCTGACTAAAGTGTTTCTACTATTTACGACAATAACCACTGCCATGGCCAATCGCATGCAGGAATTTTCTGCATCAACGCATGCAGCGTGAAATGGCAAAGAGGGAAGGGCTCGGTTTGTGTAACGAATATAGTCAAAATGGTGGTGTTGGGTGGTACCGTTCATTGACAATTTTCCTGAGAATGTGTGGAATGGTTAAAAGTGTTTTCGTGCACAATTGAAATTCACGAAAAAAGGGATCAATTTTAGCGCCATCGTTTGTAATTCGAAAACCAACAGGAAGCTGTGCAGCATGAACCTTATTAAATCTAATCAGGACTATCAAAAGCAATACAAGGATAGCGTCGAAAATCCCGAAAAGTTTTGGGATGAAGTGGCTCAGGATTTCGTATGGAAGAAGAAATGGGATAAAGTTCTTGAGTGGGACTTCTCAAAGCCTTCTGTCAAATGGTTTATAGGAGGGAAACTGAATATCACCGAAAACTGTCTCGATCGCCATCTGGAAACGCGTGGTAGTCAAACCGCTATCATTTGGGAACCGAGTGATCCCAAAGATGAGCCCAGGCACATCACGTACAATGAGTTACATGAACAGGTTTGCAAGGTCGCAAACACGCTGAAGAAGCTTGGCGTTCGAAAGGGCGATCGTGTTTGTATTTATATGCCAATGATACCTGAGCTTGCCTATGCATTATTGGCATGTGCGCGCATTGGTGCCGTTCACTCTGTAGTGTTTGCCGGATTCTCCGCCGGCTCGCTTGTCGATCGGATCACAGACTCTGGTTGTTCCGCAGTTCTCACAACCGATGGTGCATCACGTGGAGGAAAGCGCATCGACCTTAAGAAAATAGTCGACGAGGCATTGCCGAAGTGCCCCACGGTGAAATCTGTAGTGGTGTTCGAATGTATCCAATCAAAGCCGGCGATGCAGCCAGGACGCGACCATTGGTGGCACGACGTGGTCCCCAACTCTTCCCCTGTGTGCCCCGCTGAGGAAATGGACTCCGAAGATCTGCTGTTCATTCTGTATACGTCCGGATCGACCGGTAAGCCGAAGGGTATGGTTCACACCTGTGGCGGCTATATGGTTTACGTCAACTATACTTTCCGCACGGCGTTTCAATATCGCGATGGAGAGGTATTCTGGTGTACAGCTGATGTGGGTTGGATCACGGGTCACTCTTATATATTATACGGACCACTTTCTGCCGGCGCGACAACCCTGATATTCGAAGGTATTCCCTCGTATCCAGACATGAGTCGATTCTGGCAAGGTATCGAGCGACATAAAGTGAATATTTTCTATACCGCGCCGACTGCCATCCGCTCACTGCAGCTCGCGCCCCTGAGTTTCGTTGAAAAATGTGACCTTTCTTCCCTTCGTGTATTGGGTTCAGTAGGTGAGCCAATCAACGAAGAGGCCTGGCACTGGTATGATGAAAACATCGGAAAGAAAAAATGCCCGATCATAGATACATGGTGGCAGACTGAAACAGGCGGCTTCATGATCACACCCATAGCCAATGTAACTCAGCTGAAGCCTGCGCATGCAACGCTCCCTCTACCCGGCGTGCAGCCTGCGATTATGGATGAGCATGGCAAGGAACTCACCGGCAACGAAGTTGAAGGGCGGCTTACAATCAAATTCCCCTGGCCATCAATGGCCAGGACCATCTATGGCGATCATCAAAGATTCAGAGATACTTACTTTTCAACCTTCCCGGGCAAATATTTCACCGGCGACGGCTGCAAACGAGATGAAGACGGATACTTCCGCATAACGGGACGGGTAGACGATATCATCATTGTTTCGGGCCACAACATGGGCACGGCAGAAGTTGAAAGTGCTATTGATGAACACGCCGATGTTGTCGAGACCGCAGTAGTTGGATATCCGCACGATGTCAAGGGACAGGGAATTTACGCCTTTGTGATCTGCACTCAGAAACCCGACAACGACGAAAAGCTCAGAGGTGAAATAAGAGACACCGTTGCCAGGATCATTGGTCCTATTGCGAAACCTGATAAGATTCAGTTCGTTAGCGGGCTACCCAAGACACGTTCGGGAAAGATCATGCGTCGAATCCTGAGAAAGGTCGCTGAAGGAGAGTTGTCAAGCATGGGCGATACGAGCACGTTAACTGACCCGACGGTGGTCGATGAAATCGTGAAGGGAAGGGTGTAGAATGAGTAATGAGTAATGAGTAATTAGTAATTAGAGAGCGGGCTTACGCCCCTGTTGCACGACACGGCCGCGAGGCGCGGTCGTGGTTAAACGCGCGGCGTATAGCCGCCACGTAATTACTAATTACTCATTACTAATTACTAATTCTTCTCTGCCTGACGATCTCATACATTGCCACCGCAGCCGCCACGGATACGTTGAGAGAACCAATCTTTCCCTTTAAGGGTATTCGCGCAAGGTCGTCAGCCTCTCTGAGAATCGCATCGCTGATCCCGTCTTCTTCCGATCCTACAACCAGTGCCACCGGCCCTGTGAGGTTAAAGTCATAGAGGTCCTTATCCGTCTTTTCAGTACACGCAACGATACGTATACCGCTTTCCTGAAGAAGTCTCAACGTTTTTTTGAGGTCCTTTTCCCGGCATACGGGTACATAGTTTAACGCACCGGCGGATGTTTTCATCGCGTCCGCGGTGATCGGAGCGCCGCCCTTGTCGGGAATAATGATCCCATCGATGCCGGCGCATTCTGCCGTCCGTACCACTGCGCCAAAGTTGCGCACGTCGGTTACGCGGTCAAGCATAAGAAAAAAAGGTTCTCTCCCTTCATCGTAAGCCTGGGCAATCAGATTTTCAACAGATGCGAATGCGACGGGCGACAGCATACAGATCACGCCCTGATGATTCTTTGAAGAGATGCGCTTAAGTCGCTCGGCAGGAACCAACTGTATTGAAATGTTTCTTTCCTTGGCAACATGGAACAGCTCGCGGACGAGATCGTTGGATAGCCCGGTCTGAACCATCACCTTGTCGATGTCTTTACCCGCCAGAATTGCTTCGATCACCGCGCGCGTTCCATAAATCATTCCCGGTCCTGCCATAGTTGGATGTTATTTTATTAATGCGTCGATCGCCTTGGCAAGTTTGTGGTCCTTATCGGTAACCACATCACCCGCATCGTGTGTACTGAGTTCGAATGCGACCGTATTATAAGTATTTGTCCATGTCGGGTGATGATTCGCCTGCTCGGCTATCAGCGCCACACGTGTCATAAATCCGAAGGCTTCGCTGAAATCTTTAAAGCGGAACGTCTTCTTCAACCGGTTGTCTTCAGTTTTCCATTCCATAGTAGATTCGTTTATTATGACAAAGCAATCATTATCCGGAATATTCCGTAAAGCTCCGACTTTGATATTGGAAAAATCATCGAAGCCTGCTTCAAGGTACGATTATGTTGTGCTTACAGCGCTACGATGCCTTCAATCAGGGCGGCCTTTTTGTAAATTTCAATCACCGCCTCGCTCGACTGCATCATGATCTGAACCGTTACGCTGATGTAATTGCCTTGCCTGGAATTTCGTTCTGTCGTCGGATGATTGGGAAACAATTCCTTCACTTCGCCCTCTTTTCCGCTGGGCACAATAAACTTGTACGTGTATAGCGCAGGCCACGCATAGTGCTCATCAAGCTTTTGCCGGAAAGATTCTATCCAGTTATCGTCCATTTCAAAACGACGACGCCCCTCACCGATGATTCCGTGAGAGGCGTCATGGTTATTTCTTACGCTAATTAATAGAACTTGTAGCGCTTGTCTACAATGTTCGAGTTTTCCTTTATCGCCTCTGAAATACCTATTGAGTTACGATTGACCGCTGTCTGCTCGAGCTGCTGCTTGTAAATTCCGTAGTCGCCGGCAGCTGGTGCAACCGTTTTGTTTTGCATTTCTACGATCACTACGCCATTTTCACCGGCCACAGGAGCAGAGCGTTTGCCGCTCTCCAGAGAGAATGCTGTTCCCACCGCCAAAGGATCGAATCCAACAGTAGGCAGGGAGTTGCTGCTCAGTTTAAGATCGCTGCTCGTATAAACGTTGGCATCGGAACCAAACGCAGCGGCCACTTCTTCCAACGTGCCTTTTGCTGCGGCCAGCTTTGCCGTGATTGCTTTTGCCTTTGCTTCGTTCCGGACAGCGGGGGTAATTTCTGCTTTCACGCTTTCGAGTGGCTTGTATCCCTTGCTGACCTTAGAAGTCATCACTGCAACTACATTTTGATCGTCGAGGTTGAATACTTCTGAGATATCACCTTTCGAGGCATCGCGGAATAACCACATCACTACCGGCCGGGCTTCACCAAGTGTTCCAATACGGCGATCGCCGGCGAGAATGTTCTTGGCATCCTGAACGAGGAATCCCTGTTCTTTTGCCTTGCTCTCGAAGGCTGCCTGACCCGAAAGGCCATGAGCAAAGTTTTCTGCAAGGCGATACGCTTCATTGATCGTGGCATCGCTTGCTACGATTTCACGCTCTACGATGGCGAGATCATAAGCAACATTACTCTTAACATCTGTTACGGAAATGATGTGATATCCAAAGTCTGTTTCTACCACGTTAGGTAACACACCACTGCGGGTTGCACCAAAAACGGCATCCTGGAACGGCTTTACCATCTGGCCAGAGCTAAACCATCCAAGGTCACCACCTCTTGATGCAGTACCATCTGTACCAAATTCGCGTGCTTTTGCACCGAAGTCAGCACCTCCACGAATGTCTTTAAGGATCTTTTCGGCCTTAGCTTTCGCTTCTGCCTTTCCTGCAGGCGTTGCGTCAGACCATTTGATGAGGATGTGTTTTGCACGCGCAGTGGAAACCGTATCTGTTGTTACCTTCGATACTTTCACAACTTTGTATACGCCTCCATCGAGAACGGGGCCAAATACCTTGCCTTGCTTCAGGCTGTCCACAGGAATGAAAGCAGGGAGATTTCCACGATTGTAACGGCCGTACGCCATCTGCCCGTCAGAGTGTGTGCTTGCGTAAGCTGAATCTTCCTGAGTTGTGCGAAGTTCTGCCAGCGCTCTGTCGAGTTCATCCTGAACCACAACCGAGTCTTCGTGCGATGCTTCGACCGGGAACGCAACGAACTTCAGGTCACGGGTTTCTTCGGTCTTGTATCTTTCAATGTGTTTATCGTAGTAGGCCTTGATGTCGGCGTCAGTTACGGTTGCCAATGAATCGCTTACTGCATAGTATGGAACATAGAGATATTTCACTTCGGCCACGTCCGACTGAAGGTGATACTCACGCTCTGCTTCGGCCTTGGTTACGTAGGCGGTCCTGAGCAGAAGGTTTTCATACTTCAGACGCTCACGGCCAGGTCCCAGGTCGCGGTAGAACAATTCCCAACGGATTCTGGGCTCGGAATCTTCCGGCATGGTTCTAACCTGCTGAAGATAGCTAACCACGCGGTTGGGGTCAAATTGTCCGGTTTCAGGGTTGGTGAAGGCCTGGCGGACGCTCTCATCCACGTTTCTGCCCTGAACCATGTCCCAAACTTCGTCCGGAGTCACTTCTACTCCAACCTTGCTGTACTGAGACTGGATGGCATGGCGCGCGATCAACAGATCCCAGGCCTGCTGACGCAGAGCGGGCATTTCGCGATCGCCAGGCTGGCGGCCAAATTGCAATGAGTAGTTTGCTTCCCGCTCGCGAATAGCATTTTGAAACTCGTCGATGGAGATTTCGCGGCCGCCGATTTCGCCCACGTTCTTCTGTCCCCAATTCAGGATCGAGGAATTCCCACTGAAAAGGTCTCCCACGATGAATGATGCAATTGCCACGAAGACGAAGACCACTACCCACGTTCCCATCTTGTTGCGCAAAGTTCCAATCAATGCCATATTCTGATTTTTAAAGAGCCGCAAATTTAACCGGTTATTGCTATAAGAAAAATAGCCTGACGAAAAAAGCCGACGGTTGGAAAGTACGTGGAAATGAACGGGTTGCGACTATTCTGCAAGCCTGTCGCCAACGATTACGACAACCTGGTCGATGCGGTTCCTGCCGGAGGCGCGAATAGTGAATGTATAGGGCGGGATTTCGATCACCTGCCCCGGCCGGGGAAAGTCCTCGGTATGGGCC
>Ga0247822_10003564_pt1 | contig 10156 bp, 6 predicted proteins | sample 13C_Cellulose_Da_FD_192423 | JGI IMG/M metagenome (GOLD analysis project Ga0247822, IMG submission 192423) | Soil microbial communities from agricultural site in Penn Yan, New York, United States - 13C_Cellulose_Day30 | ecosystem: Environmental > Terrestrial > Soil > Agricultural land | place... | reverse complement strand
CGCCCTGGCCGGCGGCGCTCGGCCACCGGCTGGCGGCCGAGGCGGAGCGCGGTGCGGTACAGCTCGGCGGCGCGATCGAACGCGAGCGCGTCGCTGGCGCGCGCCGCGGCGCGCACGGCCAGCTCGCTGGCCCGGGCCGCGTCACCGGCGCTCTCGAGGTGGCGGACCAGCAGGCGCGGATCGGCGGCGCCGGCCTCGTCGAGCGCGTCGGCCAGGCGCCCGTGGATCGCCGCCGCGCGCGCGGCGAGGCGGGCGACCACGGTGGCGCGGACGCGGTCGTGGTACGGCTCGATCAGATCGTCGGCGCGCTGGCCGACCGAGCGGGCCAGCATGGCAACCCGCAGCAGCGACGCCATGCGGACGCCGAGGCCGGGATCGAGCTCGGCGGCGGCGCTGGCCAGGCGCAGCGGCAGCGGCGCGTCGGCGACCGCCAGCACCTCGAGCAGGCGCCGCGCCGGCGGGTCGAGCGCGTCGATGCGCAGGGCCAGCGCCTCGTCGAGGCGGACGCCGGCGGCGTGGCCGAGGGTGGCGACGTGGCGGACCAGCTCGTGGAGGAACAGCGGGTGGCCCTCGGTCTCGCGGGCCAGGTCGGCCGGATCGACGCCGGCGTCGAGCCGCTGCGACAGCAGCGCCGCCAGGGTCCGCGCGTCGTCGTCGGGCAGCCCGCCCAGCTCGAGCAGGCGCACGCCGGGCAAGAGCCGGGTCAGGGTGGCCAGCGGCGCCGCCTTGGGCCGCGACGTGATCAGCACCAGCAGGCGCGGCGCGCCCGGCGCCGCCAGCAGATCGTCGAGCAGGGCCAGCGAGTCGTTGTCGGCCCACTGCAGATCGTCGATCACCACCACCACCGGCTGGCGCTCGCCGAGGCGCCCGAACAGCTGGCGCACCGCCGCGAACGCGACCTCGCGCGGCTCGCCGCCGGCCCACGGCAGCGGCTGGCCGGCGGCGCGTCGCACCACCGGCGCGGTGCCGAGCACCGGGAACAGGCGCACCACCCGCGCGGCGTCACCGCCGGCGATCAGGGCGGCGTCGACCGGATCGAGGCGCTTGAGGTGACGGGCCAGATCCTCCATCGCGCCGTCGAGCGCCTTGTACGGCACCGACTCGCTCTCGTAGCAGCGCCCGCTCAGCACGATCAGCTCGGGCACCTGGCCGACCAGCTGCTCGACGAAGCGGCGGACCAGCGCGGTCTTGCCGACCCCCGACTCGCCCTGGATCGCCACCACCACCGCCTCGCCGCGGCGGGCGTCCTCGAAGGCCGCGGCCAGCCGCTCGAGCTCGGCCACCCGGCCGACGAACGGCGACGTCGGCAACGACGCCGGCGGGGTCGCCGGCGAGGTCGCACCCAGGGCCTCGAGGATCGCGGCGCCGCCCGGCCGCGCCGTCCGGTCGAAGCGGAGCAGCGCGGCGGTCAGGGCCGCCAGGTCGGCGGGGACGTCGTCGCCGGCCGGCGGCGCCGGCTCGCGCCGCTGCTTGTCGAGCATGATCTGCAGCGGCGGGCCGGTGAACGGCAGGCGGCCGGTCAGCGCCTCGTGCAGGACGATGCCGAACGCGTACCAGTCGGCCTCGGGCCCGACCTGGCCGCTCACCGCCTGCTCGGGCGCCATGTACGCCGCGGTGCCGACCACCTGGTCGCCGCTGAGCAGGGCGTCGCCGTCGGTGTCGCGGGCCAGCCCGAAGTCGAGCAAGGTGACCCGCCCGCCGGGCGTGACCTTCACGTTCGACGGCTTGACGTCGCGATGGACCTTGCCGGCGCCGTGGATGGCGTGGAGCGCGCCGGCGAGCTGGCCGAGCGCGGCGCGCAGGCGGGCGACGTCGAGCACCCCGCTCGGGCGCACCCACGCCAGCAGATCGCCGCCCTCGATCAGCTCCATGGTGAAGAACCAGCGCCCGCCGTCCTCGAACAGCTCGCCGAGGGTGACCAGGTTGGGGTGCTGCACGCCCTGCAAGGCGCGGAACTCGCGCTTGAACCGTTCGATCGCGTGGGGCGTGAGGTGGAGCAGCGTCTTGAGCGCGATCCGCGTCCGCTGCTCGCGATCGAACGCCTCGTACACCGCGCCCATGCCGCCGACGCCGAGCGGCCGGATGACGCGGAAGCGCGCGGTCCCGGCGAAGCCGACGGTCACGAATGACGATGGTACTCCACCGGTACGCTGCGATACGCGCGACGCCGCGGGCGAAGCGGCGTTTTCCCACCAGCGGGAGTGGCGGACATCGACTACCGTCGGCGCGATGAAGAGACCAACCTCTCGGATGTGGTCCGCCGTCTGCCTCGCGATCGCGGTCGCGTGCGGCGGCGGTGGGAAGTCGGGGCAGCCGACGTCGCCGGCCCCGGCGGGCGGCACCAGCGAGCCCGGGGCCACGACCAACCCCGGCGTGCCGGCGCCGCCGGCGGTCGTCGAGCCCAGCGCACCGGTCGGCCACCCGCGCGAGGATCTCATCCCGCGCGCGGTGCTGTTCGGCAACCCCGAGCGCGGCGCGCCGCAGATCTCGCCCGACGGCAAGCTGGTCGCGTTCTCGGCCCCGGCCGACGGGGTGATGAACGTGTTCGTCGCGCCGATCGGCGACCTCGGCAAGGCGGTCCAGGTCACCCACGACACCAACCGGCCGATCCGCTCGTACTTCTGGTCGTGGGACGGCAAGTGGATCGTGTACTTCCAGGACGTCGGCGGCGACGAGAACTTCCACGCCTTCCGCGTCGGCGTCGACGGCAAGGACGCCCTCGATCTGACGCCCAAGCCGGGCGCGGTCGCCCGCCTCCACCGCCACTCGCCGAAGCACCCGGGCACCCTGCTGCTCGGCCTCAACGACCGCGATCCCAAGCTGCACGACGTCTACGAGGTCGACCTCGCCACCGGCAAGAGCAAGCTGGTGTTCCAGAACCCGGGCTACGTCGGCTTCGTCGTCGACGACGACCTCAAGGTGCGCCTGGCGGCCCGGCTCGAGCCCGACGGCGGCCAGACCTACCTCGCGCCCGGCAAGGACCTCGCCGACGCCAAGGCCTGGACCACGGTGCAGACGTTCGGCTTCGAGGACAGCGCCAACAGCGGCCCGTCCGGCTTCGACGCCACCGGCAAGCAGTACTACCTGAGCGACAGCCGCGGCCGCGACACCGCCGGCCTGTTCCTGGTCAGCACCACCACCAAGAAGGCCACGCTGATCGCCGACCACCCCAAGGCCGACGTCGGCGGCGTCATCAAGCACCCGACCACCGGCAAGGTCCGCGCGGTCGCCTTCAACCGCACCCGCACCGAGTGGAAGATCGTCGACCGGACCATCGCCAAGGACCTGGCCGCCCTGGCCAAGCTCGACGAGGGCGACCTGGCGGTCACCTCGATGACCAAGGCCGACGACGTGTGGATCGTCGCCTACTCCGGCGACCGGCGGCCGGCGCGGTTCTGGAAGTGGGATCGCAAGAAGCAGAAGGGCACCTTCCTGTACGCGGCGCGCCCGGCGCTCGAGTCGCTGCCGCTGGCGCGCATGACGCCCGAGATCATCCCGGCCCGCGACGGGCTCGAGCTGGTCAGCTACCTGACCCTGCCGGTGGCCAGCGATCCCGACGGCGACGGCCGCCCGGGCACGGCGGTGCCGATGGTGCTCCTCGTCCACGGCGGACCGTGGGCGCGCGATGCGTGGGGCTTCAACCCGCTCGCCCAGCTGCTCGCCAACCGCGGCTACGCGGTGCTGCAGGTCAACTACCGGGGCTCGACCGGGTTCGGCAAGGCGTTCGTCAACGCGTCGACCGGCCAGTGGGGCAAGAAGATGCACGACGACCTGCTCGACGCCGTGGCGTGGGCCACCACCAACGGCATCACCACCGCCGACGCGGTGTGCATCATGGGCGGCAGCTACGGCGGCTACGCCACCCTGGCCGGCCTGACCCTGACCCCGAAGACGTTCCGCTGCGGCGTCGACATCGTCGGCGTGTCGAGCATCCCCACCCTGCTCGAGTCGGTGCCGCCGTACTGGGTGCCGCTGCTCGCGATGTGGAAGGCCCGGGTCGGCGATCACACCACCCCCGAGGGCCGGGCCGCGCTGCTGGCGGTGTCGCCGCTGACCCACGCCGGCAAGATCGAGCGCCCGCTGCTGATCGCCCACGGCGCCAACGACCCGCGGGTCAAGCGCGCCGAGTCGGATCAGATCGTGAAGACGATGACCGACAAGGGCCTGCCGGTGACCTACGCCCTCTTCCCCGACGAGGGCCACGGCTTCGCCCGCCCCGAGAACAACGGCGCGTTCATGGCCCTGGCCGAGGCGTTCCTGTCGGCCCACCTCGGCGGCAGCTACCAGCCGATGACCGAGGCCGACTTCGCCGGCTCGACCCTGCAGGTGCTGGCCGGCCGCGCCGGCATCCCCGGCCTGCCGACCAGCGTCGGCAAGCCGGCCAAGTAGCCCCGACGGGCTAGCCGGCGACCTGCAGGTCGAGGCGGCCGGTGGTGCCGGTCGCGGTCGAGGTCAGCGACAGGCGGCCGCCGATCGCCTCGGCCATGCGGCGAGCGACGTAGAGGCCGAGGCCGGTGCCGCCGCTGTCGGCGTGGCCGGTGACGAACGGCTCGAACAGGTGGTCGCGCACCGACGGCGGCACGCCCGCGCCGTTGTCGACGACCTCGACGAACGCGTCGCGGCCGTCGACGCCGGTGCGGATCTCGACGCGGGCGCCGCCGTCGGGGTGGTGCTGGGTGGCGGCGCGGGCCGCGTTGGTGAGCAGGTTGAGGACGATCTGCGTGATCGACACGATGCCGCCCTGGACCACCGGATCGGGCTCGGTGGCCACGGTCAGCGCGACCGCGTGGCGGACGGCGGCGCCGGCCAGCGTGGTCGCGCGCTGGATCGCTTCGCCGAGCCGGACCGTCCGATCGCGATCGGTGCCGCGGCCGAACTCGCGCAGGGTGGTCAGCACCCGGGTCAGGTGGGCGCAGGCCTCGTGGGCCTCGGCCAGGCGCGGGCTCAGCTTGCCCAGCGGATCGGCGATCTCGCCGCGCCGCACCAGCTGCTGCGCCGTCGTGATGTTGGCGGACACCACCACCAGCGGGCTGGCGACCTCGTGGCCGACCGCGGCGGTGAGGGTGCCCAGCGTCGACAGCCGATCGGCGCGCTGCAGCCCGGCCTGGAGGGCGCGCAGCTCGGTGACGTCCTCGACCACGGCGAGGAACAGCTCGCGACCCGCGTCGTCGACCTGCCCGGGGATCGCCGCCAGCCGCTTGACGAAGTGGCGGTGACCGGCCGGCGTCTCGTACTCGAATTCGACCCGCGTCATCGACCCGGTGCGCAGCGCGGTCTGCATCTTCTCGATCACCGCCGGCAGCAGCGCGCAGTCGACGCCCAGCTCGGTGGCGCGCTTGTCGGCGAGGTCCGCCGGGGTCAAGCCGAACAGCTCCGCGCTGGCCGGGTTGTCGTAGACGTGGACGATGTCGTCGCCATCGAGCGACCGGATCCCCAGCGCCATCGGCGTCACCTCGAAGCAGGTGCGCAGGATGCGATCGAGGTTCATCGCCGAGGTTAGCGTCCAAGCGGCCGCGCGTCGGCGCCGACACGCCTGCGGTTTTCTCCAATCGGACACCCGCGCGACCCTGAGCAAGGGCGATAAAATCGACAAATCTGTTCCGCGCCAGCGCCAGCGCCCGTGTGAACCGTTCGTCCTGAGCGAGGCCGACCGACGAAGGAGGGAGGCCGACGTCGAAGGACGGCGCGCGGGCCGGCGCCGCGGTCATGCCTCCGCGCGCGGCGGCCGCTGGATGCGCACCCGGCGGACCCGCCGCGCCGACGCCTCGAGCACCTCGAGCACGGTGCCGTCCTCGGTGACCACCCGCTGGCCGGCCTGGGGGATGCCGTGGCTGAGGGCCATGCACACGCCGGCGATCGTCGTCCGATCGGGGCCGACCGGCAGCGCAAGATCGAGCTCGCGATTGACCCGCCGCACCTGGGCCCGACCGGGGACGATCGCGACGTCGTCGGCGCCCCAGGCGATCGCCGGCTCGTCGGCCTCGTCCTCGCCGTAGATCTCGCCGACCAGCTCCTCGAGCAGGTCCTCGATGGTGATGAGGCCCTCGAGGCCGCCCTCCTCGCCGGTGACGATCGCCATCTGGGTCCGCCGCCGCTGCAGCTCGCGCAGGACGTCGACCGCGCGCGCCCGCTGGTCGACGAAGTAGGCCGGGCGCAGGATGTCGTCGAACACGATCAGCTCGCTCTCCCAGGCCAGGGCCAGCACGTCGCGGGCGACCACGTAGCCGATGATGCGATCGGGCGAGCCGTCGTAGACCGGCATCCGGCTGTGGCCCTCCTCGAGCAGCAGGCGGCGGATCTCGGCGGCCGACGCGCCGCGCGGCAGGGCGACGACGTCCATGCGCGGCACCATCAGCTCCTCGACCGCGACGTCCTCGAACGCCAGCGCGCGCGACGCGATCACGCTGGTCTGCGGGTGGACCGAGCCGAGCTTGGCCGCGTCCTCGACGAGCTGCTGCAGCTCCTCGCGCGACACCCGCGCCTCGGTGAAGGTGGTGCGGTCACCGAACGCGCGCAGCACGACGTTGGAGCAGAAGGTCAGGAACCACACCAGCGGCCGCATCAGCGCCGACAGCCGCAGCAGCGGGCGGGCGATCAAGAGGGCATAGGTGCGCGAGTAGCGCAGCGCCAGCGACTTGGGCACCAGCTCGCCGAACACCAGCGACAGCCACGACACGAACGCGATCACCAGCGCGAACGCGACCTGCTCCGACGACCGGCCCAGGCCGAGCCGCTGCAGCACCGTGGCCAGCTCGGCGGCGACGGTGGCGCCGCCGAACGCGGCCGCCGCCGCCCCGACCACCGTGATGCCGATCTGCACCGTGGCGAGGAACCGCTCGGGCTGATCGCGGAGCGCCTTGACCGCGAGCGCGCGGCGGTCGGACCGGCGGCTCGACGGCTCGAGCATGCCCGGCCGCACGCTCAGCACCGCGATCTCGGCGCCCGCGAACAGCCCATTGGCGAGCACCAGCAGCAAGATGATCACGAGCTCGGACGACACGCCGAACCATAGCGACCGCCACCGGCGCCGCCGTCGGGAATCCGGCTAGGTGAACCGCCGTGGCGGGGTCAGCGGATCTCGGCGACCGCGAAGCTGGCGTCGTCGCTGATGGTGGCGTCGCCGCGGAACCAGAACAGCTGGGCCGCCAGCTCCTCGACCAGCGGGCGGGCGCCGAGCCCGTGGCCGCGCTTGAGCACCGCGCGCAGCCGGCGGTGGCCGAAGCGCGCCCCGATCTCGTTGACGGTGTCGAGCACGCCGTCGGTGTACCAGAGCACCCGATCGCCGGGCCGCAGGGCGACGGTGGTGGTCTCGTACGACGCCGGCTGGCCGGTGCCGAGCAACGCGCCGAAGCTGCGCACGCCCTCGATGCGCTCGCCGCCGTCGCGGAGGACGTACGGGAGCGGGTGGCCGGCGCTGGCGACGGTCATGCCCCGCGAGCCGACCAGCGCGACCGCGCACGACATCCTGATGCGCCCCGGCGCGGCCCGGCGGATCGCCCGGTCGAGGACCTCGAGCAGCCGCTGCGGGCCGAGCGGTCGGATCTCGCTGACCGCGACGTCGCACGCGCCGCGGGCCATGGCGCACACCAGCGCCGCGTCGTACTCGTGGCCGGTGACGTCGCCGATCACCACCAGCACGGCGTCGCCGAGCGGATAGATCGCGCACAGATCGCCGCCGCACCGGTACACCGAGGTCGAGTGGCAGGCCGCGATGACGTGGGGCGTCGCGACGGCGCTGGCCGGCGACAGCCAGCCGTCGGGGTCGCCGTCGTCGTACTCGACGCCCCTGCCCGGGCTCACCGACTCGGGCAGCAGGTCCTCTCGGCCCCGCTGCGACAATGCGAGGTTGGAACGTGTCGAGTACATCGTGTACGCGGCACTGCAGAAAGTGCGCCAGTGCCGACCAGGGGCCTCATGACGCGATCCCGAACGCTTGGCTGAGCCGGGCTCCTGATCGATGGAACGTGGATGCCCCGATCCTGTCGGCTCCCGCCCACGGCCCTCACGCTCGTCCTCGCGGCGGCGTGCGCTCCGGACCTCGACGCCACCTCGGCCGCGCTCGCAGGCGATCCGGTGGCGGCCTGCCCGGTCGCCGCGCCCGGTGCCATCGCCGGCCACGAGGCCGGGTTCTACCGCTGCGCCGAGGAGACCCTGGCCTGCGGCCCCGACGGCTACCTGCTCGGCTACGGCGCCAAGTACGCCGAGCGGTTCTACCGCCAGACCCGGCCGTGGATGACGCCGGCCGGTCGTCGGTGGATCGATGCCACCTTGATCTGCCTGCAGACCACGCTGCGCGATCGGATCGACGCCGCGACGTCGTGCGACGACGTCCGCGCCATCGCCTACGACTCGCACCCCGAGTGCTACGTCGACCACGGCTTCTGCGCGCTGCCGTGGGTCGACTGGCTGGCGGTGGTCGCCACCGTCGACGGGCTCGACTGGCTGTCGCGCGACGCCCAGCGCCAGGTGATCGTCACCGCGCAGGCGTGCCTGCACGGCGGCGGCCGCTGACCTTACTGGTCGAGGCAGCCGACCAGCTCGGCGTCGTAGCGATCGAACTCGTCGGCGGTGAGATCGCCGGCGGCGCGCGCCTCCTCGAGCGAGCGGCGCTTGGCCAGGTACTGGGCGCGGTCGAGGCGACCGGTCGGACACTGTCCGGGCCGGCGGACGATCACCTGCACCCGCGTGGTGGCGCGGGCGGTCGCGCCGGCGTCGGCGGCGACGACCTCGATCACCAGCTGCTGATCGATCGTCGCACCGGGCGGGATGCGGACCGGGACCTCGACCATGGCGCGGGCGCGCGGGCCGACGTCGACCGGGGCGGCGGTGGAGCGATCCGCGCCGAGCGTCGCGGTGACCTCGACGCGGCGTGCCAGCCGGCCGCCTTCGTTGGCGAGCAGGCAGCGCAGGCGCACGACCTGGCCGGCATCGACCTCGGGGCTGTCGGTCGGCAGGGTGCAGGTGGCGACCAGGCGCGGCACGGAGGCGACCACGCGGATCGGGATGCGCTTGCTGACGTTGGCCGGCGCGAAGCCGTTGGCCTCGGCGAGGACCAGCACCAGCATCGCGCTCGGCTCGGGCTCGGTGGGCGGCAGCTCGACCCGGACCCGGCGGCTCAGGCGCTGGCCGGGGAGGATCTTGCCGAACGAGAACTGGACGCCGTGCAGCGCGGCGACGCTCGATCGCACGGTCGCGACGACGCGATAGGCCGGGCCCTCGCCCCGGTTCTCGATTGACAGCTCGAGCGCGGTCGCGCCACCGGCGAGCAGCTCGTCGTTGCTCGCGCGCAGCTCGCCGACGACCAGATCGGGCGGGTACGAGGCCGCCCCCACGCTGACGTCGATCCCGGCGGCCGCGCCCATGCCGTGGGCCAGCCACTCGAGCTGGGCCTCGTTCGGGGTCCAGGTCACCGGCGCCGCCAGCAGCGGGTGCGCGATCTTCCATGGCCGCGCGCCGATCGCCCACGTCCGGCGGTCGAGCGGATCGAGCGGCACCTCGCCCCAGCTCGGCGACACCCGCGCCCGCGGTGGCAACCCGCCCGTGTTGTCGACCCGGGCGTGGGCCGAGCGCCCCCACGGCGCGGTGACCCACAGGTCGTCGAGCCGATCGGGACAGGGCAGCTCCTCGGTGACGACCTCGCCGTTGCGGACGGTGATCTGCTTCTGCCGGCACACCGGCAGGGTCACCCGCATGGTGCCGTCGGGCTCGATCTCGATGGTGGGGTCGCCGGGGTCGAGGCGCGGCCGCACGCCGGCGGTGTGCAGCGTGCTCGCCGGCGCGACGCACGCGCTCAGCGATCCAGCCGCGAGGGCGGCGACGACGACGACGAGGGAGCGGCGGGCGAACATCACAGGCGGGCGACCAGCGCGGCCTGGATCCTGGTGTGGTCGGCCTCGGAGATCAAGCCGCGCGCGCGACACTGACGCAGGCGCGACAGCGCGGCGCGCACCGCCACGGTTCCCGGCGCCGGCGCGTCGTACACGGCGGCGAAGCTGGCTCGGTCGCACACCGGGGCCGGCTCGACGGGGCCGACGATGCTCGGTGCGGGCACGCCGGCGTCGACCCGGCGGCTGGCCGACGGGCGGCGGCGCGGCGGCGGCGGCGTGGTGTCGGTCGCGCGCGCGGTCGCGGCGTCGACCGGCGGCGACGCGGCGAC
>Ga0247822_10003562_pt1 | contig 10160 bp, 7 predicted proteins | sample 13C_Cellulose_Da_FD_192423 | JGI IMG/M metagenome (GOLD analysis project Ga0247822, IMG submission 192423) | Soil microbial communities from agricultural site in Penn Yan, New York, United States - 13C_Cellulose_Day30 | ecosystem: Environmental > Terrestrial > Soil > Agricultural land | place... | reverse complement strand
CACGTCTACCCCTTCCCAGAACGAGCCGGTGCCGAGCAGCACCGCGCCCGGCGTGGCGCGGAACCGCTCGACCAGGGCGGCCCGCGGCGCGTCGCCCTGGCGGAGCAGCGGATAGGGGAGGCCGGCGAGCTGGCGGGCGCCGCTGTCGAGGGCGCGGTGGCTGGTGAACAGCACGAACGCGCGCCCGCCGGTGATCGCCAGCAGCTCGACGATGCGGGCCGCGGCCGGCGCGGGCAGGCCGTCGCCGACCGGCGCCGGCACGTCGCGGGCGAGGTACAGCAAGGCCTGGCGGGCGTAGTCGAACGGCGACGCCACCGCGAGCTCGTCGACCTCGTCGCGGACCAGGCCGAGGCGGGCGCGGGTGTAGTCGAAGCCGCCGGCGACGGTCAGGGTCGCCGACGTGAACACCGCGGTCGGCTCGCCGTTGACGATGGCCCGGCGCAGGACGTCGGCGACCGAGATCGGCGACGCCGACAGCGTGGTGCCGCCGGCGCGGGTCTCGCCCCAGTAGACGTGGGCGCGCTGGCGCTGCTCGGCCAGCTCGGCGAGGTCGTCGCGCACGGCGCGGGCGCGCCGGCCGATGGCGCCGACCTGCTCGCGGCGGGCGAGCTCGCGCTCGTCCTCGTCGTGATCGGGCGGCGGCGGCAGCGCCTCGAGATCGCAGGTGCGGGCCAGATCCTCGAGCGCGGTGTCGAGCGCGAACCACGCCTCCTGGCGCGCGCCGGTCCACAGATCGGGCGGCAGCGGCACCCGGCCGCCGTCGACGGTGCGCTCGAGCAGCGCGGCGCGGGCGGCGGCGAACAGCGTCGTCGCGGCGCGATCGACCGCGGCGACCAGCGCGCCGTGGCCGCCCGAGAACAGGGTCTCGCCGAGGACGATCATGGCGTCGCGGACCAGGCCGCCGAGGCGCACCGTCGACACCCGCACGCCGAAGTGCTCGGTGGCGACGTCCTCGAGCTGGTGGGCCTCGTCGAAGATCACGGCGTCGTGATCGGGCAGCACCCGCGCCCCCGGGTGGCTGGCGCGCAGCGCGAGATCGGCGAAGTACAGGTGGTGGTTGACCAGGATCAGGTCGGCCTTCTTGGCGGCGACGCGGGCCTGGGTGACGAAGCAGCGCTCGAAGTACGGGCAGCGCGGCCCGATGCGGGTCTCGGGCGTGGTGGTCAGCTCGGCCCAGATCGGCGCCGCCTCGGCGACATGGTCGATCTCGGCGCGGTCGCCGGTGGCGGTGTCGTCGACCCAGTCGAGCACGGCGGCCAGATCGGCGCGCAGCGCGGGCGCGACCACGCTGCGGCGCACCTCGTCGAGCTTGCGCTTGCACACGTAGTTGCCGACGCCCTTGAGGGCCACCGCGACGAACGGGCGGGCGACGATCTGGCGGAGGATCGGCAGATCGTGGCGGACGATCTGATCTTGCAGGGCGCGGGTCCCGGTCGACACCACCACCCGCTTGCCCGACGCCAGCGCCGGCACCAGGTAGGCCAGGGTCTTGCCGGTGCCGGTGCCGGCCTCGACCAGCAGCGGCCGGTTGTCGGTCAGCGCGGCCGCGACCGCCGTCGCCATGCGGCGCTGCTCGGGGCGGTCCTCGAAGTGCGGGATCGCCGCCGCCAGCCCTCCGCCGGGCGCGAGCGCGTCGATCGTCACTGGTCGGCCGGCGGTTTGGGGGGCCGCGCGGCCTTCTCGTCGTGGCCGCTGACCCCGAACCGGCGGCCGAGCTCGCGCCACACGTCGGCCAGCGGCACGTCGCGCGCGACCAGGCCGACCATGACGTGGAACAAGAGGTCGGCGGTCTCGTGGGCCACCTTGGTCGCCGGCCCGTCCGGCAGCTCGGCGGCCAGCTCGCCCGACTCCTCGGCGATCTTGGCCAGGATCTTGGGCATGCCGGCGTCGAGTAGCGACCGCGTGTAGCTCTTCTTGGCGCCGTCGGGCGTGGCCGGGGCGTCGCGCCGCGCCTGCAGCACCCGCTCGAGCCGATCGAGCACGTGGGTCGGCGGGGCGCCGTCGTCGTCGCCGGTCTCGGCGTGGAAGAAGCACGCCGTCGCGCCGGTGTGGCAGGTCGGCCCGGCCGGCCGCGCGCGGACCAGGATCGCGTCGTCGTCGCAGTCGACCCGCAGCTCGCTGACCCGCAGGACGTTCCCCGAGGTCTCGCCCTTCTTCCACAGCGCCTGCCGCGACCGCGACCAGAAGTGGACCTCGCCGGTCTCGCGGGTGAGCCGCCACGCCTCGGCGTTCATCCACGCCAGCATCAGGACGGTCCCGGTGTCGGCGTCCTGCACGATGGCCGGCGCCAGTCCGCGCTCGTCCCAGATAGGCTCGGGCAGGGCCATGGTGCGGTTGTGATCCTCCCCGGGATCCAAGTCAAGGATCAGGTCAGTCGCACCGGCAGGCCGCGCTCGGCGAGGTACGACTTGGCCTCACGGATCGTGTGCTGGCCGTAGTGGAAGATCGACGCGGCGAGGACGGCGTCGGCGCCGCCGACGGCGAGGCCCTCGGCGAGGTGGTCGAGGCTGCCGACGCCACCCGAGGCGATCACCGGGATGCCGACGGCGTCGACCACGGCGCGAACCAGGGCGAGGTCATAGCCGGTGCGGGTGCCGTCCTGGTCCATGCTGGTGAGCAGGATCTCGCCGGCGCCGAGGTCGGCGACCCGGCGGCACCAGGCGAGCGCGTCGAGTCCCTCGGGGGTGCGGCCGCCGTGGCTGTAGACCTCCCAGGTGCCGTCGCCGCGCCGCTTGGCGTCGACCGCGACCACGATGGCCTGGTTGCCGAAGTGGCGCGCCGCCGCGGCGACCAGCTCGGGATCGCGGATCGCGGCGGTGTTGATCGAGATCTTGTCGGCGCCGGCCAGGAGCAGGCGCTCGACGTCGTCGACCGCGCGCACGCCGCCGCCGACGGTGAGCGGGGCGAACACGCAGTCGGCGGTGCGGGCGACCACGTCGAGGATGGTCGCCTTGCCCTCGGGCGACGCCGAGATGTCGAGGAAGCAGATCTCGTCGACGCCCAGGGCGTCGTAGGCCGAGGCCTGCTCGACCGGATCGCCGGCGTCGCGCAGGTCGACGAAGCCGGTGCCCTTCACGACCCGGCCGTCCTTGACGTCGAGGCAGGGGATGATCCGGCGGGTCAGCACGCGGCCTCCACCGCCTGGGCCACGGTGAAGCGGCCGTCGTAGATCGCCCGGCCGACCACGACCGCGGGCACGCCGGCGGCGGCGAGCGCCCGCAGATCGTCGAGGGCGTGGACGCCGCCCGAGGCGATCACGTCGATGCCGACGGCGCCGGCGAGCGCGGCGGTGGCCTCGACGTTGGGCCCGGCGCCGGTGCCGTCGCGGCGCACGTCGGTGTAGAGCAGCGCGGCGGCGCCCCAGCCGGCGGCGCGGCGGCCGAGCTCGACCGCGGTCACCGTCGACGTCTCGACCCAGCCCTCGACCGCGACCAGGCCGTCCTTGGCATCGACCGCGACGACGATGTGGCCGGGCAGCTCGCGGCACAGCGCCTCGACCATCGCCGGGTCCTTGACCGCGGCGGTGCCGAGCACGACGTAGGCGGCGCCGGCGGCCAGCACGGCGCGCGCGGCCTCGGCGGTGCGGATGCCGCCGCCGACCTCGACCGGCACCGGCGACGCCCGGCAGATGCGGGCGATGACGTCGGCGTGGCGGCGGTCGCCGCCGAACGCGCCGTCGAGGTCGACGACGTGCAGGCGCTCGACCCCGGGCACGGCCAGCTCGGCGACCAGCTCCTCGGGCCGCTCGCGGTAGACCGTGGCCTGGTCGCGGCGGCCCTCGCGCAGGCGCACCGCCTGGCCGCCGAGCAGATCGATCGCGGGGAAGACCTTCATGACTGCACGAACCGCGCGAGCAGGGCCAGGCCGACCTGCTGGCTCTTCTCGGGGTGGAACTGGCAGGCGAACACGTTGCCCTGCCGGATCGCCGCGCAGAACCGCCCGCCGTAGTCGGTGGTGAGCACGGTGACCCGCGGGTCGGCGGGCACGACCCGGTAGCTGTGCACGAAGTAGACGTGGGCGTGGTCGGGCACGCCGGCGAGCAGCGGATCGTCGGTGGCCTTGTCGACCTGGTTCCAGCCCATGTGAGGGACCTTGAGCGCGTGGTCGGTCGGGCGAAACCGCTCGACCGTGCCGGCGACCACGCCGAGGCCGCGGACCGGGCCCTGCTCCTCGCTCTGGTCGAACAGCACCTGCAGGCCGAGGCAGATGCCGAGGTACGGCGTGCCGCGGGCGATCTGCTCGCGCAGCGGCGCCTCGAGCCCGCGCGCGGCCAGCCCGCGCACGAACGCGCCGAACGCGCCCTGGCCGGGCACGACCACCTTGTCCGCCTTCCGGACGACCTCGGGATCGCGGGTGACGGTGACCTGGCCGCCCACCGCCGCCAGCGCCTTCTCGACCGAGCGGAGGTTGCCCGAGCACACGTCGACCACGGCGATCATGTCGTCAGGGTCCCCTTGGTCGACGGCACCGCGCCACCCATCCGCGGATCGATCTTGGTGGCCTGATCGAGCGCCTTGGCGAACGCCTTGAACGTGCACTCGATGACGTGGTGAGGGTTGCCGCCGTAGTGCAGGAGCACGTGCAGGTTCATCTCGGCGCGGGTCGCGAACGCGGCGAAGAACTCCTTGGCCAGCTCGCAGTCGAAGGTGCCGACCCACTTGCCGTCGAGGCCGGGCACGTTCCACACGAACGCCGGCCGGCCCGAGAAGTCGACCGAGACGGTGACCATGGTCTCGTCCATCGGCAGGGTCGCCCAGCCGTAGCGGCAGATGCCGGCGCGGTCGCCGAGCGCCTCGCGGAACGCCTGACCGAGCACCAGGCCGACGTCCTCGACGGTGTGGTGGCCGTCGATCTCGATGTCGCCGCGCGCCTTGACGGCGAGATCGAACAGGCCGTGGCGGGCCAGCGCGTCGAGCATGTGCGACAGGAACGGCAGCGGGGTGTCGAGCTGCCGCGCGCCGGTGCCGTCGAGCGCGAGCTCGACCGCGATCTGCGTCTCCTTGGTGTTCCGCTCGACCTTGGCGCTGCGGGGGCCGGCCACGCCCCCTTGTAGCACGGTGCCGTGCGGGTCCGGAGCCGAACGTTGTCGCGCCTTTACGAGCCATCCTCACCTGGCGCGAAAAGATCGCCGTCACAACCTCCGTTGCTCGGTTCCTCCCGACCATGGACGTAGTCGACGTTCTCCGAAGCCTCGAGCCCTCGCCCGACACCCGCGCCGATCCTGCGCCGCACGGGATCCCCGGTCGCTCGACCTTGACCTCGCGGCTCACGCCCGCACCGCAGATCGTCTTTCGCGTCACCGATCCCGAGACTGCGCGCGCGCTGGGGACGTCGTTGTCGGCCGGTGCGCGGGTGCAGCGCGAGGCCACCGGCGAGGCCGGCCTGGCCCGCGACGCCAATGGCGTGGCCGACGGCGCCGAGGAGGCGGTCGCGCAGGCCGCCCGATCGTCGGGGGTGCCGCTGCGCGCCGATCTCCGCGAGCGCTTCGAGGCCTCGCTCGGCGCCGACCTGTCCGCGGTTCGCGTCCACACCGGCGGCGAGTCGGCCGAGGCGTCGCGGGCCGTCGGGGCCCACGCCTACACGGTCGGCAGCGACATCCACTTCGGCGCCGGCAAGTACCAGCCCGACGATCCGTTCGGGATGCACCTGCTGGCCCACGAGGTCGCGCACACGGTCCAGCAGGCCGGCGGCTCCGCCCACCGTCAGCACAAGCTCGAGGTCTCGCAGCCGCAGGACGCCCTCGAGGCCGAGGCCGACCGCGCCGCCGACGCGATGGTCGCCGGCCGGCCGGCCGATCTGGGTAGCGCGGTGGTGCTGAGCCGCAAGATCCATCGCGACGTCGACTACGGCACGCTCCAGGGCGCGGGCGACGAGGCCGAGGCCAAGGCGGCCAAGGCGCCGCTCTCGATCGACTCGGCGTCGGTCACCGCCGATCGGAGCCGGGTCGGCGAGATCATCGCCGAGATCGACAAGAACCAGGGCGTGCTCGCCGAGGCCGAGAAGCATGACGACACCCTCGCCGCACGATTCGCGCCGCTGGTCACCAACGCGACCACCAAGGCGAACCTGCAGATCTTCGACGACAGCCTCGGAGTCACCGCGGTCGACACGGCCGGCTTCGCCCTGCAGTTCCGGACCGCCTACGCCGACTACCAGCGGCTGACCGCCGAGGGCCAGGAGTACCTGTCGCTCCTCGGCGTCAACGCGAGCGGCCCGGTCGACACGCTGTCCGACGGGTTCGACGCGATGGGGAAGAACAGCCTCAAGATGGGCGAGAGCCAGGCTGGTCTCACCCGGTTCCGGGCCGCGCGCCAGAACCTCAACACCGCCGCGACCAAGATGGACGGCGAGATGAAGGCGTTCCGGGGGGCGGCGCAGGGCCTTCAAGGTGCGCTGTACGCCGCCAAGGGCAAGGCCGCGGCCGCCAAGGGCGCCGAGGCCGCCACCAAGCTGGCGGCGGTGAAGGCCGAGATCGACGCCATGGCCAAGGGCGTCGGCACGGCCATCAAGGTGGCGTCGGCCGTGGCAGGGTTCGTCGGGACCGGCGGGGAGGTCGGCAAGGTGGCGACCGACGCGTTCGCGGCCGGCGAGCCGGCTGGCGGCAAGGCCCTCGCCAAGGCCTTCTTCAAGGATGCCGACGCGATCTCGCAGCAACAGCTCAGCGGCATCGACCTCGGCGGCATCACGGTCGGGACCATCGCCAGCGGCGACCCGGCGGGGATCGCCGAGGGACTGGTCAAGGTCATCGGAAATCAGCTCAACAAGGAGAAGATCGCCGGCCTGCAGCAGGCGATCGCCACCGCCGGTGCCGAGGAGGCGAGCTTCAACGCCGCCGCGGAGGCGAGCACCTTCGCGGCGCACCAGACCAACATGGAGGCGGCCGCGACCAAGCTGAAGACCCTGGTCCTCGCCTACGATCAGGCCAAGGTCGAGATGCGCGAGGCGGGCGACGCGCTCATGGCCGAGCTGTCCAAGGACGGCAAGAAGGGCAAGGACCAGGCCAAGGCCGTCCTGTTCCTGACCGACTCCGACCGGTTCTTGGCCCAGGCGACCAGCGCGATCACCGCCGGCGAGCACCAGCAGGCCAATGCCAAGACCGCGGCCGACAAGCGCAAGGCGTTGCGCGGCACCACGAGCACGGTCGAGGCGGAGAAGGACCAGGCCGCCCAGCGGTACTGGACCGCGACCAAGACGACGGTCCCCGGCAAGCTCTGGGGCACCAACGACAGCTTCCAGCTCCGGTCGGTGTTCGTGACGTTCACCGGCAGCGGCGCGGGCGGCTACAACGACATCGTGCAGGGCGGTAGCGGCAGCGTCGAGGGCGCCGGCGGGGCGGCCGACGAAGTCGCGCGCAAGCTCGAGACGCTGAAGGAGGCGAGGACCCAGGTCCAGAAGCTCCAGGCCAAGATCCAGAACGTGCTCGGGACCGGCGGGCCCGGCCTCACCGCTTGAGCTCGGCCGGCCGCGGCCCGCCGCTCCGGCTTCGCGGTATCGCGCACTTGCGAGCCGGATTCGTCACACCGGCCGGGCCCGGTATCAGCCATCCATGGACAGCTTCCTGTTCCGGCACCTCGGCGACCAGCCCGCCGAGGAGCCGGTCGTCACCGAAGGCCGCGGCGTGCCGGGGAAGGTCACCCTGACGTCGCGGCTGCTGTCGGGCGCGCGGATCCTGCGCAAGGGCGCCGGCGAGGTCGCGGCCGGCGCCGAGGACGCGGTCGCCGCCGCGGCCGGCGGCAGCGGCCGGGCGCTGCCCGACGACGTCCGCGCCCGCTTCGAGGCCTCGCTCGGCGCCGACCTGTCCGAGGTTCGGCTCCACACCGGCGGGGCGTCGGCGGCGGCCGCCGAGGCGGTCCACGCGCGGGCGTTCGCGGTCGGCAACGACATCCACTTCGGCGCCGGCGAGTACCAGCCCGACGATCCGTTCGGGTTGCACCTCCTCGCCCACGAGGTCGCCCACACGGTGCAGCAGCGCGGCGGGTCGGCCACGGTCCAGCACAAGCTGCAGGTGTCGAGCCCGGGCGACGCCCTCGAGGTCGAGGCCGACCGGGCCGCCGACGCCATGGTCGCCGGCCGCCCGGCGGCGCTCTCCGGCGGCGGCGCCGGCACCATCGCCCGCGAGAAGAAGGACGCCGCGCCGCCCCAGCCGTCGCCCGAGCACCCTCAGAAGGGGGCCCTGCTCGCCGGCGGGCTCGCCGACAAGGGCGCGTACAAGGCCGACGGCACCGGCTTCGAGAACGCCGACCTGCAGGCGCTGCTGACCCTCTACGGCACCTTCTGGTCGGTCGACGTCGCCACCCCCGGCGCGAAGCCGACCGCGACGGCGCCGGGCGATCCGGCGGCGGCGGCCCCGAGCCCGGCGCCCGCGGCCGGCAAGCCGACCGGCGACAGCGCCGGCAAGCCGGTCGCCGAGCACCCGCCGTGGGTCGCCGCCTTCCAGAACAAGATCATGGGTCGGGCCAAGTGGACCGACGACGACCGCGCCACCCAGAAGCTCGTCGAGGCGTTCCTGCGCAGCTGGACGATCAAGATCGATCAGAACCTGCCGCCCGGCGCCGAGCAGCTCTATCACATGATCGGCGGCAGCGAGACCAACGGCCAGGCGACGTCGATCGGCGGCTACAACGGGTCGCCGAACTGGTGCGCGGCGGCGTCGCAGATGGGGCTCGTGCTCGGCCTGTACAACCGCGGCCTCCGCTTCAAGGCCAGGTCGCACTCGAACAAGTACGGGCCGGAGATGACGTCGCAGATGAACGCGTACGTCGCCTGGCTCGGCCAGCAGAAGAAGGCCGGCAAGGTGCTCAAGGGCAGCGCGGCGTGGACCGCGCAGCTCGAGCCGGGAGACATCATCTCGGTGGTCAACGGCGGCCCGAGCGGCCCCCTGTCGGGCCACGTCGCCACCGTGGTCAAGCACGAGGGCGACACCATCTACTACGTGTCGGGCAACGCCGCCGGCGTGCAGGCGTTCCAGGGCGCGGTGCGGGTCGAGCAGGTCAAGCGCGAGCAGCCGCCCGCCGAGTACGACTGGCTCAGGGACTCCGCCAAGTCGAACACCTACGTCACCAAGGGCCAGGAGCTGACCAAGGAGCGCGGCGAGGCCGACGCCGCCACCGGCCGCTACCACGCCGCGTGGGCCCAGTTCGTCGCCCACGTGCCGGAGGCGGCGAGCCTCACCCTCGATCAAGTCGAGGCCGACGCCGCCCTGATGAAGAAGCTGCGCGAGAGCGGCGAGATCTCGATGGTGTACGGCCTGCGCTCGCTGCAGCGCGAGATCGGCCAGCACAACGACAAGGCCGCGGCGGCCAACAAGTGGCAGCACGACGCCAAGACCGACGGCGGGGCGCCGATCAACCGCGAGGACCCGCGGTTCACCGCCAAGCCCGGCCGCTACGCGCCGGTCGCCCAGGGCACGTCGTGGGTGGTCGAGGTCATCAAGGCCAGCGGGCTGACCAAGGCGAGCGTCCTCGCCAGCGGCACCGTGGATCTCGAGCCGAACGACCCCATGATCGAGAAGGGCCCCACGCTGTCCGAGCAGTGTCCGGATGCTCCTCCGGAAGCGCTGAACCCCTCGCCGTCGACCGCGGGCGACTCCTGAGGGCGCTCGCTGGGGCAACCCCTCGCCCTCGACCGCCGGCGACTCCTGACGGTCAGCGGCGCAGGCCGGCGAACCGCTCGCGGGCGGCGTCGACCTCGTCGGCCGACTGGGCGCCGAGGACGTCGAGGCTGACCCGCTGCTCCTGGCCGGTCTCGGCGTCGCGGGCGCGGACCTGGAGGATGCCCGAGGCGTCGATCTGGAACGTGACCTCGATGCTGGTCTTGCCGCGCGGCCGTGGCGGCAGGCCGTCGAGGACCAGGTCGCCGAGCACGACGTTGTCGTCGATGCGGCGCGACTCGCCCTGGCACACCCGGATGCGCACGGTCGACTGCTGATCGCGCGAGGTGGTGAACATGCGGCGCAACTCGGCGGGCACCCGCGAGTTGCGGCGGATCAGCTCCTCGCAGTAGCCGGCGACGGTGGCGATGCCGAGGCTGCGCGGGGTGACGTCGAGGACCACCGGCGCCGGGCCGGGCGACGGCGGGGTGAACGTCGGCGCGGCGCCGCCCATCGCCGCCTGGAGCTGGGTCGGCAGCTGCGCCGGCGCCACCGCGGGTGCGGCGACCAG
>Ga0247822_10003561_pt1 | contig 10161 bp, 10 predicted proteins | sample 13C_Cellulose_Da_FD_192423 | JGI IMG/M metagenome (GOLD analysis project Ga0247822, IMG submission 192423) | Soil microbial communities from agricultural site in Penn Yan, New York, United States - 13C_Cellulose_Day30 | ecosystem: Environmental > Terrestrial > Soil > Agricultural land | place... | reverse complement strand
TCCAGCGTCATTCGCTCACTCCGTGCTTTGAACTCACGTGCTTTAAACCCGTGTGCTTTGAACCTGTGTGCTTTGAACCTGTGTGTGCTTTGAACCTGTGTGCTTTGAACCTGTGTGCTTTGAACCTGTGTGCTTTGAACCCTCGTGCGCACTAATGTGCAACCAGCGCTTCCCACATCGTGAAGCCGATGATGGTGAGCGCCCCGGCCACGCCGATCCAGACGCTGATGTCCGCGTACTTGAACCGGCGCACCAGCCAGTCGTCGATGAAGGGCCAGAAGAAGAACACGAAGACGATGAGCCCCTGCGTCAGCACCGCCGTCGTACCCGAAAACAGCTTCAGCCAACGGAAGGCGGTATAGAAGAACCACTCGGGCTTGATGACGTCGGGCGTCACGAGCGGGTCGGCCCGCGGCCCCATCTGGACGGGCAGGAGCGCGGCGAGCGCGCTCAGCAGGATCATCAACGTCAGCCCGATGATCAGCTCGGTATAGAAGTGCTCCGGGAAGAAATCGAAGTGGCGGACCGGCTTCTCCTCCTCGCCCTCGAAGGTCAGCTGTGTGACGCCGTGCAGGCGCACCAGCCCGATGTGCATCATCAGCACGAGGATGAGGACCACGGGAAGCACGGCGCCGTGCAGGATGAAGAAGCGCGAGAGCGTGCGGTCGTTGTAGACCTCGCCGCCGAGGAGCGCCTGCTTTGCCAGCGGGCCGACGATGGGCACGGTGTCGCTGATGTTGGCCGCGACGGTCGCACCCCAGTAGCTCAGTTGCTCGAAGACGAGGCTGTAGCCGGTGAACCCCAGGAGCAGCGTGCACACGAGCAGGGTCATGCCGATCATCCAGTTGAGCTCGCGCGGGCGCCGGTACGCGCCGGTGAAGAACACGCGGATCTGGTGCATGACCACCGCCGCGATCATCAGCGTCGCGCCCCACTTGTGCAGCCCGCGCAAGTACCAGCCGAAGGACGCCTCCTCGGTGATGTAGCGCACCGATTCGTACGCCGTCGACGCCGAGGGCTGGTAGTAGAAGGCCAGCAGCACGCCGGTGACAATCTGCACGACGAACAGGTAGGCCGGGGTGCCGCCGAGCGCGAACCACCAGCGCTTGAGATGATAAGGCACCGGCTCGTTCGACATGGCCGCGACGCCCTCGAGCGAGATGGGCACGCGCTCGGCGAACCATTCGCGGCTGTCGTTCATGCCCCGACCTCGCTCTTGGCATCCGCCGCGCGCCGTTTCAGACACGTCAGGCAGGGGTCGTGGCCGGGGCCCTGGGGTGAGGCGACATCCACGATCCCGGCTTGCGCAGGCACCGAGAGGTGCTCGACCGGCACGTCGATATAGAGCAGGCCTCGGTCGACCCGGAGCCCGTAGCGTGGAAGCGACAAGCCGGCCTCGCCGGGAGGGCCGCCCGTCGCCTTGCCCGTGGGGTCGAACGTCCCGTTGTGACACGGGCAGAAATAGCGATCGTTCTGCGGTTCCCAGCGCACCTGACAGCCCAGATGCGGGCACGTGCTCGACAAGGCGATGAAGTCGGCGGCCGCGGTGCCGGCGGACTGCCGCGTGATGTTCACCGTGCGGCCGTCCGGCGTCTGGTACAGCAGGCTTCCGCCAACGGCAACGTCGGCGGCGCGCGTGACGAGCAGCGACTGCACCTGGCCGACCCGCCGCGGCAGCATGAACCGCACGCCGAACCAGGCAAAGAGCCCGTAGCCGCCGGCGAGCCCAGCGATCATGGCCACCGTCGACGAGAGGCCGATGACCGTACGCCGCGATGGACCGGCAGGAGGGCCTGGCGCTTCGGGCAAGTGTTCTGGCGGCATGAGCGGGCCTCAATCAGAACGGCGAGAACCCCTGGGACGGGAACCTCGCCATGGTGTGCAACTGATACAGCGGCCTGGCGTAGGCCAACCCGATGAGCACCACCGCCACCGCCGTCCACAGGCCCAGCCGATCCCAGAGCAGTGGCCCCGCGGCCGGCGGTACCAGCGACTCGGCATACGCGATCGGAGACCGCTCACCGCGCGGCATCACGAGCATCGTCGCCACCAGTACGCCGACATAGCACATCGCCGAGACGAACAGGATGACGCCACCCACCGCCGAGAGATTCACCAGCGGCACCCAGGCCTGCGCGGCCGCGACCCCCTGGAACTCCCCGGTGTAGACGCGCCGCGGCATGCCCATCAGGCCGGCGATATGACTCGGGATGCTGAAGCACTGCATGCCGACGAACCACAGATAGGGCTGCACCATCGCGACACTCGGCCAGGCCAACTCCCGACCGGTGACACGCGGCAGCATCCAGTAGCTGAAGCCCATGAAGCTGAGGGCGACGGCGGTACCCACGGTGAGATGGAAATGCCCCTGGATCCAGGCAGTGTTGTGGATCATCGCGTTCATCGCGTACGCGGCGTTGATGGCGCCGCCGAAGCCGCCGAGGGCGAAGGTGATCATCGACAGCGCCACGCTGGCGAAGAACGGATCCCGCCAGGGCAGCCGAGCGATCCACCCGAACCGGCCGGTACCGCCGCGCGCCCGTCCCGCCAGCTCCAGCGACGCGATCACCGTGAAAGCTGTGACCAGGCTCGGGAACATGATCGCGTAGGTCGTAAAGGTGTGAACCAGCTTCCACCCGCCCGAGATGCCCGGGTCGGTGAACTGGTGATGAAATCCCACCGGCGTGGAGAACAGGATGAACTGGACGAAGACCACGCGCGTGAGCGCGTCGCTGAACAGCTTGCCGCCCGCGACGCTGGGGATGATCGTGTACCAGAGCACGTAGGCCGGCACGAGCCAGAAGTACGTGAGGGGGTGGCCGAACCACCAGAAGTAGGTGCGGGCCACAATCGGATCGATGCGATCCACGAGACCCAGCGACCACGGCAGGATCAGGATGACGACCTCTACCGCCAGCCCGAACGTCGCGAGAATCCAGATGATGACGGCCGCCATCATCCCGTGTGCCGGCAGAGGGACGCGCGCCGCGCGATCGCGGCGTCGCCAGCCCACGAAACTCCCGATCATCACACCACACCAGATCCACGAGCCGACCACGAGCAACGTGGCACCGATGTAGAAAGCGGGATGCGCCAGCAGTGGCGGATAGAACGTGTAGAGCACCGTGCTCGTGCCAGTCAGGATCGCCACCGTCGTGATCACGGTACCGACGACCGCCACCCAGAACCCGCCCCACGCCCAACCAGGTCCGGCAATGCGGCCCAGCGTGGTGTCGAGCACCAGGTACCCGAGGGCCATGATGAAGAACGTGGTGAAGACCAGCGCCAGCAGCACGCCGTGCGCCGTCACCGACAGGTAGTACATGCTCGCGGTTCCGAACGGCAGGTCGACGCCCGCACGCGCAAGGGCCTGCATCACCGCCATCAGCGAGCCGATGGCGAACGCGGCGACGGCCACCCAGAAGTGCGACAGTACCAGCCGGACTGCGGGCGTCATCTCGCCGCCTCCACGACGATGGCGCCCTGCATGTTGTGGTGCCCGAGCCCGCAGTACTCGTTGCAGACCACGAGATACTCACCCGGCTCTCGGAACGTGTGGGTGGCCTCGCTGACATAGCCGGGGGCGACCGTGAGATTCACATTGGTTCCGACGATCTGGAAGCCGTGCAGGACATCGGGGCTGGTGATACGGAATCGCACCGGACGGCCGGCGGGCACGCGGACGATCTCCGGCCGGAACACGTAGAACTCCGCTCTCAGGTGCACTGTCAGGCTGCCGTCGGCCTCCTCGGTCAGGCCTGGCGAGGCGAACTCGCCGGCCACGGAGAGCGTCTCGGGATCCAGGGTCTCCACATGACTGGGCGGATGCGCGGACCCAGCCACCGCGGTCAGCACGATGGCACCGAGAAAAAGGGCCAGCATGCCGGTGGCGGCCCACATCCAGTAACGCTCAAAACGATCGACGTGCATGTCCGAGTCCTGGGTCTGGATCGTGGGTCCTGAGGGCTGAGTGTAGGGCGGAGTCGAGGGCCGCGCCCCCGGGGTCAATGAGTCCCGCGAGGCACGAAGACCCCGAAAAACAGCAGCAACCAACCGACGACCACCAGCGCGCCGAACACGGCGACGATGCTCAGGGTGCCCTTGGGTGTCTCGTCGGCTGACGAGGGGACGTCGTCGGGTTCTGGAATCGTCAAACGCGCACACCTCCGCCTGGCGCGCATTACCGGTAACCCGGCAGCCGACGCCCTGTCGAACTGAGCTTCGCACGAACGTCTCCACCCTGACAACGTGGGTAATCAGCGGGAAACGCCCTGGGGCCGACAGCACGCCCGTGGGCCGCCGTCGGAACCCCAGCGGCGGGCAGATGCGCGATCAGGCGTAGCGCATCATCGCCATGAAGCCCATGTCCATGTGAAACTGCTGATGGCAGTGGAACAGCGTCGGCCCGGGCGGCGAGCTCGCCAGGACGTCAATCTCCACCTGCTTCCAGGGCGGCACGACGACGACATCCTTTTGCACGCCTGACGTCGGCCTGTCCGCCACCCGCACCAGCTCGAACGTGTGGCGGTGCAGGTGCAGGGGGTGGGGATCGGCGCTCTGGTTGTCCAGCACCCAGCGGTATCGCTTGCCGGCTTCCACGACGATCGGATCGGTGTCGGGCCACGACTTGCCGTTGATCGTCCAGTGGTGGCCGTCCTCGCGGGCGCGGAACGCGAGCGTCAGGCGCCCATCGGGGTCTGTCCGTGCCTCCGACGTGCCAAACACCGTGTAGTCCCAGTTGAAGGGCGGCGGCGGCAGCCATCGCGGTGGGCCCGTTTGGCCGGCGTACTCGACCACGATGCCCAGTCCCGCCTCGCGCTGCGCGTTGCTCACCGCGCCGAGGACCCAGATCCCGGGGTTGGTCATCGTGACCAGCGCGTCCACGCGTTCGCCCGGCGCGAGGGCCACGACCGGGACGAGCGCCGGCGCCGGCACTGGGTTACCGTCGAGCGCTACCACCTGGAACCTGTGACCGGCCAGGAACAGCTGGTGCTCCAGAGTCGCACTGGCATTGACGATGCGGAAGAGCACGCGCTGTCCGGCGCGGACGCGCACGGGCTCTCCGGCGCCGAGCATCTTCCCGTTGATCGAGCCGTAGCGGAACTCGACGTCGCGGGGCCCGCGGGACCGGAACCGCGGCTCCCACTCGTGAAGCATGAGCGGGACCTCGACATCGTACGCGCCGGCGTCGTCGCCCTCGACGATCAGCATGCCGAACTGGCCGGTGTATGTGCTGCGCCGCAGGTCCGTGCCCGCGTGATTGTGGCTGTGGTACCAGCGCGTGCCCGCGGGGTCCGGCGTGAACGCATAGCGGCGGCGACCGCCTCGGGGCGGCACGCCCGGCGTGCCCTCCTCGAACGCGCCGTCCACCTCAGATGGAATATGGAGCCCGTGCCAGTGGACGATGTCCTCATCTGGCGAGTCGTTCCACACCTCGACCGTGAATGCGCGGCCCTTGCGAGCGCGGAGGAGCGGGCCGGGCACCTGACCGTTGTAAGCGATGGTCTTGACCGTGCGCCCCGGCGCGATCTCGAAGTTGAGGGGCGCGATGCGCAGCGTGGCATCAGATCGTCCCTCGATCGCGTCGGGACGCACGGCGGGGCTGGCATGGGGCGCCGCCGTGTGCTGGCCCCGAAGCAGCGCCCCCGATGCAGCCCAGACGCCGGCATGCGCCAACCACTGACGTCGGGTCATGAATCGGCGCCCGATTCTACTACTGGGCCTGCATGCCCTTGATGTAGTCGGCGAGCGCCTTGACGCGGATTTGCGCCGTGTCCCTGTTGAGCGACCGGAACAGTTCGCCCCACATCGGCATGTCCCGCGAGCCGTGGGCGGCCACTTCGTCGAGCCCCTCGATGTAGCGCCTGACCTTCACTTCCGGGTAGGTACCGCCATTGCGGGCGCTAATCTTCGTGAGGTCGGCTGGCGCCTTCGTCAGCGCCTTGGCGGCTGGACCGTCACCCACTCCGGTCTTGCCATGGCACACCGCGCAGTAGCTGTCGAACATGGCCCGCGCGTCCGAAGCGGACACCGGCTTGATGGATTGCTGCTCCAGCTTGGGCTGCGCGGCGGCCGTGCCGACGGACAGCGCGATCACGGCCAGTGCGACGAGAATGAGTCGGACCATGGAGCCTCCTCCAGCGAGCACCGCTGACGCGCGGGCGCAACTTGCGCCAAGCGCGCCTGCGCTCGCGTGATGGAGCTGAGCAAGAGGTGTTCCACTGGCAAGGCCCGCAGACTGGCCGCGAGTAGCACGGACAAGTCCGGGGCGCGGCGATCACTGCCGGAAATCCGCCAACGCCGCCTCGAGCCAGCGCCGCATCTCGTCGCGCCCGACGACGCCCGCCTGCTGGCGGACGACCTTGCCATTGCGCAGCACGAGGAAGTTCGGGATGCCCTGGACGCCGAAGCGTTGCGCGAGGTCGGGATGCTTGTCGGTGTCGACCTTGAGCACCAGCGCCTTGCCCGCGAGGTCACGAGCCACGGCAGCGACCTCGGGCGCCGCCATGCGGCACGGTCCGCACCAGGCCGCCCAGAAGTCGACCAGGACCGGAACGTGCGACTGTCCGGTGGCGGCCGCGAACAGCGCGGGGTCGGCGTCAATCGGCTCGGCCGGCGGCGGCAAAGCGGTCTTGCACGCGCCGCAGCGAGCCTCGGCGGTCAAACGATCGTCGGGAATCCGGTTCTTCCTTCCGCAGGACGGGCACACGCGCAGCATGGCGACAGGCTCCTCATCCTAGGATGCCCGCGGAGGACGCGAGGTCACGGTCTCAATCGAGCGGACGGCCCCCGCCCGGTGCGGGAATCTCGAAGACGTTCAGCGTGAAGGCGACCATCGTGTAATAGCCGAGAAGGGCGACCAGCTCGACGACCGCCCGCTCGCCAAGGTCGAGGATCGCGGAACGATACTGCTCGTCGGTAACGCGCCCGTCGGTCGCCACCGCCGAGGCGAACTCGTAGACCACCCGATCCGCGGGCTCGGCGAACAACGGCGCGGCGCCGGTCCGGATCGCCTCGACCAGCGCATCGGGCAGGCCCGCCTTCAGCGCCTCGCTGGCGTGGACGGCCCACTCGTACTGCGCGTGCCACCGCTTGGCTGTGACGAGGATTGCCAGTTCGGAGTGGCGGGGCTTGAGGGAGGTGTCGTAGCGTACCAGCTCACCGAGCTTCTGCGCGCGCGCGGCCAGGTCAGGACTGCGCAGCCACACCAGGACGTTGGCTGGTACGGATCCGCGGCGGCCGGCGACCGTCTGGGCGTAGACGGCGCGTTGGTCGGGCTTCATGTCTTCGAGCGTGGGCAGGGCAAGTCTCGGCACGGCATCCCCCGGGCAATTCAGCGAAGGCGTAAACGACGAACGACGAGCTCGGCAGGGGGGCCGATGGTGGACGGCGAGGGTGGTGACTCGCCGGCGATGTCGAGACCGCCGGTGACCAGGGCCACTTCGTCGCCGGTCACGGTCAGCGCCGGTGCGTTGAGGCCAGCCTCGACCCGAACGTCGTAGCTGGTGGCGGTGCGGACGGCCCGGCCGTTGCGATTGAGCTCGACCCGCAGCAGCCGCCGGGCCCCATCGGGCTGGCGCTGCAGCACGATGAGACCGTCACGATGCGCGCGCAAGCGTTCGATTGATGTCAATGGTAACTCAGCGGCACTGGAGACCTCGACGGTCCGGCGCCGGGCAAGGTCCACCCGAACGATGCCACCCGCGTGCGACACGTACGCGACGGTGTCGTGAGCCGCAAGCGCGAGGCTGAGCGCGGGCGTCACCCCGGCCTCGGCCACGAGCTCCGTGGCCTTGCCACCCGGCCGGGCGCGCAGGATGCGCCCGTCGCGGTCGAGCAGGAACACGAGTCCCGCATCGGCGACAGCCAGGTCGACCGGATGAACGGGTTCCGTCGTCACGCCGATTCGGAGCGCCTGCAGGGGGCGGCCGGAGATCAACTGGATGCGGTGCAAGGTGCCGGTGGCCTGCCCTTCGTCGGCGCTGGCCACCCACAGGTCGCCGCGGCGAGCATCGATGGCGAGCGCGCGCACGTCGAGGAAGCTTGCCGATTCCGCACGCACCAGATCGACGGCGTGGTCGAGCCCTTCGCCAACGACGCGAAGCTTCCGGCCGCGCGCGTCTCCAATCACGAACCGGCGCGACACCGCGTCGTAGGCAAGACCCGCGGCGACGAACCGGTCGGTCGAGAATCGCAGCGTGTCCTCGGAGAGTCCGGCCGTCTCTACGACCAGGCCGGCCCGCGAAGAGGCGGCGACGTCTCGGGAACCGGCGGCCCTGCCCGGCGGCGCGGCCGGCGCGGGCGGAGTCTCAACGGGACTAGGCCTGCGAGTCGCGGCGCCGGCCTTTTCGCCCATGTTCGGTGCGCCGGTGGCCAGGGTTCCGCCGGCGTTGGCGCGGCGGACCAGGAGCTCGACGTCTTCCCATCCCGCCAGTTCGCGCGCGCGTGTCAGGTCCGGGTGCGTCAGCGCCTCGGTGGCGATGCCTCGCTCGGCCAGCCGCCTGACCATGACGAGCGCGTCCTGCGGCCGGCCGGCCATGGCCTGCGTACGCGCCAGCAGGAACATCAAGGCAGGATCGTCTTTCGGTCCGCGCTGCAACGTGCGCCACGCCAGATCCAGCGCCCGCTCGTAGGATTCGCCGGCCAGTGCGGCCTCGACCTGGTCGCGACACGCCTGCCAGCTCGTGCAATCGCTTGCCAGCGTGATCTGAGATCCAGACCGGCCAATGGGAGCTGCCGCCATAAGCGACAGCAGGAGCACGCCGGTCCACATGCCTTGAAGTCCTCAGCTCAGGAGAGCAGTCAGGCCAACCGGGCGCCGAACTGTTGAAAACCGGTGCTCACGTACGGGAGCCGGGGCCGATGGCATGCGCAACTCAAACGGACCGTGTATCAATCCTAGCCTTAGTGCATGCGGGCGCGAAGCTCGGTGTCGATGGCATCGAGGAACTCGTCCGTCGTGAGATACGGGTAATCCTCGCGAATGAGGATGGCCAGGTCCTTGGTCATCCGGCCTGACTCGACCACATCCACACACACTCTCTCGAGGGTCTCGGCAAACCGCACCACGTCCGGCGTCTCGTCGAAGCGTCCGCGGTACTGCAGGCCACGCGTCCACGCATAGATCGAGGCAATGGGATTAGTGGAGGTGGGCTTTCCCTGCTGGTGCGCCCGGAAGTGCCGCGTCACCGTGCCGTGCGCGGCCTCGGCCTCGACCGCCTGGCCATCCGGGGACATCAGCACCGATGTCATCAGGCCCAGCGAGCCGTAGCCCTGCGCCACCGTGTCGGACTGCACGTCGCCGTCGTAGTTCTTGCACGCCCACAAGTAGCCGCCGCTCCACTTCAGGTTCGCGGCGACCATGTCGTCGATGAGCCGGTGCTCGTAGGTCAATCCCTGGGCCTTGAACTTCGCCGTGAACTCCTCATCGAAGACGCGCTGGAAGGTGTTCTTGAACGTGCCGTCGTAAACCTTGAGGATCGTATTCTTCGACGACAGATACACCGGGTAGTTGCGACCGAGCGCGTAGGTGAAGCAAGCGCGCGCGAAGCCCTCGATGGAGGCGTCCAGGTTGAACATGCCCATCGCGACGCCGCCGCCTCTGGTCTTGATGACCTCGCGGTTGATGGCCTCCCCACCGCCCTCCGGAGTCCAGCTGATGGTGATGGTGCCGGCGCCGGGGAAGTGGAAGTCCTGCGCCCGGTACTGGTCGCCGAAGCCATGGCGGGCGACGACGACGGGCTTGTCCCAGTGCGGCACCAGGCGCGGCACGTTGCGGCAGATGATCGGCTCGCGGAAGATCGTGCCGTCCAGGATGTTGCGGATGGTCCCGTTCGGCGAGCGCCACATCTGTTTGAGACCGAATTCCTTGACCCTGGCCTCGTCAGGCGTGATCGTGGCGCACTTGACGGCGACGCCGTACTGGCGGGTGGCATTGGCCGAATCGATGGTGATCTGATCGCCGGTCGCGTCGCGGGACTCAATGCCGAGGTCGAAGTACTTCAGGTCGATGTCGAGATACGGAAGGACGAGCTGTTCACGGATTTTCTGCCAGATGATGCGCGTCATCTCGTCGCCGTCCATCTCGACGACTGGATTCCTGACCTTGATCTTCGCCACGACGTGTGCTCCTTGAGGCTAGAGAAACATCAAAGTATAGCC
>Ga0247822_10003560_pt1 | contig 10163 bp, 16 predicted proteins | sample 13C_Cellulose_Da_FD_192423 | JGI IMG/M metagenome (GOLD analysis project Ga0247822, IMG submission 192423) | Soil microbial communities from agricultural site in Penn Yan, New York, United States - 13C_Cellulose_Day30 | ecosystem: Environmental > Terrestrial > Soil > Agricultural land | place... | reverse complement strand
CTTCCTCCAGCTGCAGTACGTCGAATCCGCCGCTGCTTGGCCAATCCCGCTCCTGCGGCGCCGTGGATAGGACTGCGGACAGCAAGAGGGCGGCGAGTGCGGACATGTTTAGGCCCGTCGACGGGCGGGCGTGGCCGTTGGGCCCGCAGTTTCGGCGGGGACGGGATCGGTCTGCGTGACCTCTGCGATCGCGGATCGCAGACGCCGCAAGGCCATGGCCTCATCAGGCGGCATTAGGAGTTCAAACGGTTCTATCTGCAGAAGGGCGGCGATAGTCTCGATATCGTCTCGCCGATATTGCTGCAGGCTGTGCCAGATCCGGTGCGCGGAGTTCGGGAGATAATCGAGCTTGGTCACAAGATCGCGCTGCTTCAGCCCGAGGCTCGCGAACCAGTCTCGCAAATACCAGTCATGTCCGGTCGGCTTGGCCATGTTCACATGGTGTGATCGACGACCCAAACTGTCTGTAATCTATTTTTGAACAGATCGGCTTGACGGGATATTCAATTCATTTGAACGTCCGTCGCCATGAACCTCCATACGATCCGGACTGAGCGGGGCTTGACGCTCGAACAAGCGGCCGTCGAGCTTGGCCTTTCGCCAGCAAGCAAGGGGTGGCTCTCCGAAATCGAGAACGGGCGGAAAGAAGCGTCCGTTCGTCTCGCTCTCCGCATTGAGCGCTGGAGTGGTGGCCGAGTGAGAGGCGCGAGCGTTTGCGCAGAACTCCGGGGCGAAATGCCCGGTGCGGGTAGCGGTCTTGGTCATAGCGAAGCCCCCGTCGGTGACGACGCCACCCTTGCCGAAACCGCGCCGCCTGGCGCCGAGAATCGGCGCGGGAACATCACGCGAACGGAGGCGGCGTCGTGAGGGGCCTAATCTTCGACGCGCTTCGTCGTCGTCTTTCCACACGAGGGGTTCTGACACTTCAGCGTCAGCTGCTTGTGCCCGAGGTTTCCGAAAATCGGGTCCGGCCTCTCGTCAATGACGCGCAGCGGCCCATGACAGAATTTGCACGTCCCGGACGAAGGCGTTGCGGAGGCGGAGGCCTCAAGGGCCGCCAAGCGGCGCTCAAGCGCATCCACCCGGTCGGGCAGGCCCGAAAGCCGCTTCCAGATCGGCAGCGCCTCAAGGGCCTTCATGATGTCTAGGTTGATCACGGTCCCCGCTCCGGGCTGCGCTGTCCCGTGCGCCGACGGCCTAGACAGCTATGTCACCACGCCGCTGAGTCTGCGAATCGCGCAACGGCCCGATGGAACCGCCGCGGTCACCATGCGGATCGGGGACCACGAAGCCGACCTCGAGCTGGACGCCGCCGCGCGGCGGCATCTGGCCGGTCTGCTCGCAGATAGGGGCGCGTCATGAGCAGCGAGCTGTGGCTGAAGCTGAAGACGCGCCAACTGATCGAGCGCTGCGGCGGCCTCGCGGAAGCGTCCAGATACTGCCGCGAGGAAGTGCGCCCGTATTCGGTCCAGCAACTGTCGCGATGCCAGACGACCGGGCTGCCGGACTGGTTGCCGCTCGATATCCTCCACGGGCTCGAGGCGTACCTCGGCGAACCGGTCATCTCGCGCGCCCTGGTCGACGCCCGGCCCGCGGCGCGTGACGTCGGCCTGTTGCGCGAGGAATTGTGCGACGTCACCGAGGCCGCCGCGCGCCTGCAGATGCGCGGCCGCGAAATGCTGGCGGACGACAACGACATCGATCTGGCCGAGGCGGCCGAACTGACGCGGCTGATCGAGGCCAACGTCGAGCAGCTGCGCGACGTCGCGGCCGTGGTCGGCGCGGCCGTGCAGAAGCGGGGCGGGCGATGACCCGTCGGCAACGCACCCGCCCCGTCGACTATGTCCGCGACCGCAAGCGGTGGACCGGCCTGATCGAGGCCGCGCGCGCGGTGATCGCGGCGCCGCCGGTCGGCGCCAACGAGACCCTGGCCCGGGCGGCGATGCAGGCGCGGACCAGCTGGAACCCGCCCTTCCCCTATCCGACCAATCTGAGCTGCGCGGCCTTCACGGGTCTGTTGCTGTATTTCGCGCGGGAGAGCCACCCGGAGCGTCGCCGCGAGATCGCGCCCGCCTTGCGCTCCGCCGCCGACCTGCTGGACAGGCTGATCGCGACCGCCGAACTGGCGCGGACGACGGCGACGCCGCGCAAGGGCGGCTGGCTGCCGTATGCGGACGACTGATGGGCCCGTCGCGCAATCGCCTGGACCCGCCGCGCGGCAAGCTGACCCGCGACTGCGCCGGCACGGCCGACCAGGTCGCGCGCTGGCGCGCCCAGCGCATGAGCTGGACCGCGATCGCCCGCGCGCTGGGCCGCGGGGAGCCGGCCGTGCGGCGCGAATTCGATCCGCAGTGGAGCGGGCGATGACGAACCCGGTTCGCGTCGCCGACGCCGTGGCCGCCACGCGAGACGGCTGGACGCCCGCCATGCTGGCCCGGTTGCGCCTCGCCGGGCGGCTGTTCGGCGGCGATCTGAGCCTGATCGCGCCGGCCGTCGGGCGGACGCGGGCGGCCTGCGACCGGGGACTGTGGGCGCTGGTCGGACGCGATCTGGACCAGGCCCACGCGGCGCTGCTGGCGCATGAGGCGAGCATCAAGGGAGCGCTGTCATGGAAATAGGAGATCGGGCCTTCCGGGCGGCGGACGATCGGTTCGTCGAGGCCCTGCTGAGCGCCGGAAAGCCGCCCGGCGCGCCGCCGGGCGACCAGCCGTCGGCGGCGTCGGCCACGCCGGAGGATCACGTGCTGCGCGGGGTCCGGCCGGTGTCGCTGGCGGCGATCACGCCCGGGTCGGCGGACACGGCCGTTCCGACCTTCGAATGGATCGACCCGGGCACGCTGCTGATCGACGATGGCTACCAGCGCAATCTGTCCGACCGATCCGCGCGGCTGATCCGAAAAATCTGCGCGGCCTGGGATTGGCGGCGGTTCAAGCCCCCGGTCTGCGCCCGCACCGAGCGCGGCCTCGAGATCATCGACGGCCAGCACACGGCGATCGCGGCCTGCAGCCATCCGGACGTGCACACCATTCCGATCATGGTGGTGGTGGCGGCGGGCCGCGCGGACCGGGCGCAGGCCTTCATCGGTCAGAACCGCGACCGTCTGAACATCACGCCGATGCAGATGCACTATGCGGCGGCCGCGGCCGGCGACGAGGACGCGCAGACCATCGACCAGGTCTGCGCCCGGGCGGGCGTCACGGTTCTGAAGAGCACGCCGGGCAACGGCGTCTGGAGGATCGGCGACACGGTCGCGGTCACCGGGATCGGGGCCCTGATCAACCGCCGGGGCGCGATGCGGGCGCGGGAGATCCTGCAGATCCTCGTGGCCGGGCGGTGCCGACCGGTGTCGACCGGCCAGATCAAGGCCGTCGAGCTGTTGCTGTTCGGCGACGAGTATCGCGAGGACATCGACGGCGAGGGGATCACCAACGCGCTGCTGGCTCTCGGCGAGGACGCCGACCGTGAGGCCGCGGTGTTCGCGGCCGCGCACAGGGTGCCGCTGTGGCGCGCCCTGGCGATCGTCCTGTTCCGGAAGGGGAAGCGCCGTGCGCGACGCGCAACAGCCAACTGAGCGGTCGACCGACCGCGAGACCGCCCTGCAGGCGACCATCCTCCGGCTGGAGGACCGCATCGCCATACTGGAGCGGGCGATGGGGTTCGAGATCCTGCCGCCGATCGAGTGGGGGCTGACGGTGCTCGAGGCGCGGCTGTTTGGGGCGCTGCTGGAGCGCGAGCTGCTGACCAAGGATGCGGCGATGGCGGCCCTGTACCGTGACCGGGGGGACGACGAGCCCGAGATGAAGATCATCGACGTCTTCGTCTGCAAGCTGCGCAAGAAGCTGCGGCCCTATGGGATGACGATCGAGACGCGCTGGGGCGTGGGCTATGAGATGTCGGCCGACATGAAGGCCCGGGCGCGGGCCATGCTCCCGGCGGCGGCCGCCGCATGACGAACGTCGTGCCGGTTCCGAATTCCGCCACGACCGCGCAGGTGTTCGCGCGCGCCCATGAGGGCGCGGCGGCCAGGGCCGGCGACCTGATCGTGCTGTGCGTCAACGCGACGATGGATCTGTGGGTCGCGTGGCCGATCGCCGCCGTCGACGAGGCGGGCCGGGCGATGACGGTGCGCGACAAGACCGGCGGCGAATGGCCGGTCGTCGCGCTGATGGCTCAGGACCGTTGCATGATCGCGCCGGCGTCAGCGTTCGAGGCGGCGTCCTTCGCCGGTCTGCACTGGCGCACGTTCCGAGGCCTGCAGGCCGCATCGGACGCGTTCCAGGGCTGCTTCCTGTCATCTGGAGGGCGGCGATGACCGCTGCGTCAGTCGCTGTAGTTCCGCTCGGGAAGCAGCATATGTCCCCGACCGCCCGGGCCGTAGAACAGGTAGGCGTAGTGAAGGGACCGCGTCGAGCCGAAGGTTTCGTAGATGGCTTCGCCCACGACGAGCAGGCCGGATCCCGTCGTCCAGCTGCCGTTCACTATCACGTCGAGATCGGACTGGCTGAGCGGCCGGCTGAAATCCTCCCAGGTCTGCGAGTCGCTGTTCGGCTGGATCGTGACATGGCCGGGCGTGGCCTCGGGATCGAAGCGATGGTCCGCTTCGCGGTGCACCAGCCACAGGCTGACCTTCTCCCGGACCTTGTAGGCGGGCGTCTGGCCGTAGTTCCGCAGGGTGACGTCGACGCGGACCGTCTTGCCCACAACCGCGTCGGCGACTTCGATTTCATGCACCCCGAGATAGGCCCGGTTCTGGGCCTCGGTCGTGACCTGCTGCAGCTGCAGCGTTCGGCGGGTCAGACGCAGCTGGTAGAGGGTCGCCCCGAGCGTCAGCATCAGGCCGATCGTTCCAGCGATGCCGGTATAGGCCTGCCACCATTCGGGATCGTGGACCTCTGCCCGCGTGTCGCCGACGAGCCACACGGCCTGGGCGTCGGTCTCGGCGACCCACCGCGCGTTGTCGTGCTCCATCATCCGTTGGCGCGCGCTGACGTAATCCCACAGCGAAACGCCTCCGACGGCGAGCAGTGCGCCAATCGCGGCCAGGAGCGCGCCCCAGGTCGAAAGAAACTTGTTCACGCGTCAGCCCCGGCCCCATCGTCGATGGCCGGACAATCGACGGTTTGCGGTCGCTTGACAACCAGACGGCGTGGCGGCCGTCGCCGGACCGGCGCAACGCCGCGGGCGTTCGAGACCGCCGGGGGTCGAGGGTCTGCACTCCCATACGTCAGGAGCCGCGGCATGGGTCGCTGTGGCGAAGGCCCCTCAGCCGTTGGCCATGTGCGCCATGTTATGCCGCTGGTCCTTGAGTTCCTTTCCCGTCATCGCCGTCGAGAAGAGGACCTCGCGCCTTGTGCCGAAGACGTCGGTGTAGCGGAGCTCAAGGAAGGCGACGAGCTCGCGTTCGCCCCGTTCAATCGCATCGAAATCCGCCTTCGACAGGATGGCCGCCGGCGTAAGGTGGGCCCCGATGTTCTCGCCCGGGGCGAGCGACTTCATCTTGATGGGGTCCGGCAGGGGCGGCGCCGGCATTTCAGAAGGGGCGGCGCGCGGTCGCCAGGCATGGCCCATCCGGATGCTCATCGCGCCGGCCATGGTCTTGCCGTGGTTCGTGAGACGAAAGTTGATCTTGGGCCGCTTGCCGGCCTCGAAAACGAGCGCCTTGGAGAAGCGGACGGCGACGTAGGCACGCAGTTCGCGCTCCGACGTTTCCTTCGCGTGGGTGATCACCTGGCGCGATTGCCGCACCGACCACAGGCTGACGCCGATGGTCCCCGCGAGGCCGACGATGCTGGCGAAGGTCGCCCAGAGTTGCCATTTGGTCAGATTGGTCAGGCGCTCGGCGGCGACCGCCATTCGGGTCTGCTGATCAAGGTCCCTGTGCGCGATCGCTTCGGCTCGGGAAGCCGCCGCGACATCCTCCGCCCGCTCGTGAGCCGCCCTGACTTCGGCCGGAGACGGTGTCGGGTCGCGCGGCGCCGGGCCGCGCGGAGCCTGGGCAAGGGCCGGGGTGAAGGCCGCCAACACCACAACAGCAAGGATGGTTCGCTTCATGTTTCCCCTCCCCGGATCGGGCTTGAGCGGCACGCCTTAGCACGGCGTGGTTCCACGCCGAATATGATCAGGACCGGGTCTGGCCGGGGTGTCCGCCACGGCCGATCGGCCGAGACCGGGGGGCGGTGAGGATGTTCCAGGCCCCCCTGAACACCCTGCGCGAGGAAATGCGCACGGTCGCCGAGCGCCGCGCCCGGCTGCTGGCCGACGAGGACTTGAGGATCCGCGACCCGAGGCATCGGGCGCAACTGCTCGACCAGGGGCTGACCGAGCTGTCGGAGTTGGCCGGGGCGGTCCGGCTGCTCGAGGGGCGCGAGGCCCAGGCATGAGCTTTCAGGCGATGACCGAGGTGCGCTCGGTCAAAGGGATCAGTTCGACCGCGCGTCTGGTGCTGTTCACGCTGGCCCAGTACGCGGGGGCCGACGGAGTGTGCCATCCATCGCAAGCCACCGTGGCGGAGGACGCGGGCCTGTCGGAACGGAGCGTTCGCGGCGCGATCGCCGAGCTGCGGGCCGCCGGAGTACTGGAAACGGATCGGCGCTGCCGGCGGAACGGATCGCGCACGTCCGACCAGATCACCCTGAAATATTTCACGCCGCGGGAGGCGAAGGACGACGAGGCGCGCGTGGTTCGCAAGCGGCAGGATGTGCCGGTCGTGAACGAGGCCGACAACCGGCAAACGGCGCCGGATGCCAACCGGCAGATTTCGTCGACCCTACCGGCGCCGTTTGCCGGGCCCACTACGTTCGAATCAGTCAGGGAATCTACTGAGTGTCTGACTAACGTCAGCCACTCAGCGCGAGCGCGCGCGCGGGCCGAGCGGCTGTGGGCCGGAAAGGCGCCCGAACGGGTGAGCCCGCAGCGGGTGGCCGCGGCGTGGTCGGCGGCCCTGACGCGCAGCGGCCTGTCGGGCGACCGGTTGCTGGCGGCCGTGGCGGCGGCCGTACGTCGGGATCCCGACTTTGGCCGGGGCAAGGCGATGAACCTCGACCGGTGGCTGGCCGAGGATCGCTTCCTGCCGTGGCTGCCCGCCGGTGACGGACCGTCGGACGTTGAACCCTGGACCGGCCCGGCCGCGGTGCGGATCGCGGTCGTCGAGGCGATGGGGCAGGCGGGGGCCGTCGCCTACCTCGATCCAGCGGGTTGGGACGAGGCCGGACAGGTTGTTCGGGCCCGCACCTCGATCGCGCGCGATCGGCTGGCCGCCGGGGCCGGCCCGACGCTGCGCAGGCTCGGCGTGGGGATCGCGTGCGCCGCCCGGCCCGGCGCCATGACTTCGAAAACAGGATCGTCGCGATGAAACAGGCCAAGTCCGCCGCCAGGGGCAAGCCCGGACGAAAGGCCTCGGGGCTGCGGGACCTGCCCCCGGCCGCCGCCCGGCTGGCCATCAACGAGGCCGCGCTGAAGGCGGTGCGTCAGGCGCTCGCCCTGCAGGACGACTTTCGCAAACGGTCGGGGATGTCCGGCGGCCTGCCGACGCTGGAGCGGATGATCCGGGCCGATGTGGTGCTCGACCAGGTGAAGGTGCCCGAGGCCGGCGAAGTCCATCTCCGCCCTGTCCTTCGCGCGTCGACCCTGACCGAACAGCTGCTGAAGGCGGGCTTCGACCGGCGCTCGGCATGGACCGGCGAAAGGTTCGCGCGCGATGTCGAAGCGTCGACCATCGGAAAGCTGACCGGCAGCTATGGAGAGGGCCGGGGCGGCGGAACCGCCAGCGAACCGGAACGCGTGCTCATCGCCGTCGACCGGGTGAGGCGGGCGACCGAACCGTTGAACCGGCAGGAGCGCACGGCCGTGTGGTCAGTTCTGGTGTTCGGCCTGTCGATGACCGACACCGGTTGGGCGCTCGCCGGTGAGCGCATGGGGTCGGCGCGGCCGCGGTTGAACGACGCGGCGTGGCTGTTCCTCGCCGCCGCGCTCGAACGAATGGCGCCCTACTACGAGGCGCTCGGCGACGAGACCGTTTGACAAATCGCCTAACTTAATAGATCACTTCTCGTCATGCGCAGGACTGCGTCCGAAGCCCGCCAGGCCCCGAGCCCGGCGGGCTTTTTCGTGCCCGCTCAGGGATCGCCGGGACCGAGCCAGACCTCGTAGAAATTCAGATCGCGGCCCCAGTCCTTGGGGCGGCCACGATGCCAGCTGACGTAGTAGTTGCCGCCCACGCCGATGTGCCGGTAGCGCGCGATCGATCCGCTCTCGGGGATGCGCTGGTCGCCGTTGACGTAGATCAGGCAGTCTTCCTCTTCGTCCGCTCCGGCCATCGAAAGGCGCACCCGCGCCGCGCGGCCGGCCACACCGGAATAGGCGGCGCCGACATCCCGGCCGATCCGCTCGAACGTCATCGATGGAGGGCGGATCTCCGGCCCCGGCTCCTGGATCGCCTCTGGATCAAGGGGCCGGATCAGTTCGACTTCGCCCTCGTCCCGGATCTCGACGGTGATGGACTGCACCGCGCCCTCCCCGGACCGGGCGGCGGACAGCAGGCGCTCGACGGCGTCCAGGCAGTCCTTGTTCTTGAGCACCTCGGCCGACATCGAGACCGTGAACTTCTTTTCCTCGGGCGAGAGCGGCGCGCCTTCCAGCACGCGCGCATTCTTCCGGCGCGAGGCGATGAGATCTATGATCCCGCGATCCCCGACGACGAAGCGCCAGAGGAAATCCAGCGTCAGCCCGCCCAGCACGGCGGCCGACAGCCCGCTGGCCACCACGCCGTTGATCTGGAACTGAGGTTGGAAGCAGAACTCGAGGCATCCGCGCCTCGGCGAGGCGGCGAAGATCATGTCGACGGCGATCTTGTCGCCCAATGACAGACGCAGCACCGCAACGGTCGCCTTGTGCAACTCGTCGGTCAGCCGGCCCAACTGCCACGGCGTGACCGGAGGGATGTCGCCCTCGGTCTCTCCGTAGAACCGCACATATGTGATGTCGTTTGTCGGCATCCCCCGCCCCCGCTCGAACAGAGCAAACCTCACCGGCGCTGACAACCGCCGTTCGTCAAACGATCGCGGGTCCTCCCTGTCGCTCAGATCCGAATACGGTCGGGCTAGGCGCGGGCCTTTCTCAGTTGGTCGATTGAGAAAAACCTTGTGAGCGCGGCCTTGTGAGCTTGTGACGCGGGGTTGTGACCTTGTGTCGGGGAGACCTTGGGCATGGCCGAAGAGATCACCTGGGTTTCCCAGGCCGACGCCCTGCGGCTGCTCGGCGAGCTGGGCGACCGGATCAGTCAGCAGGGGCTGTCGCAGTACCTGAAAGGGCACCCGGAGGTGAACCGGCAGGTCGAGGGCCGGACGGTTCGGATCGACTGGACGTCGCTGAGGAACTCGCGGGCGACGCGGACGGGGCGGGGTCCGGCGCAGGCGCCCGCGCTGGGACCGTTGTTCGAGGAAGAGCGGGCGGCGGCGCCGGCGGGCAATCGCGATCCGGCGAAGGACGAATTGAGCGCGCGGCGGGCGCGGGCGGACACAGAGCGGGCGGAGTCGGATGCACGGCGGGCGGCGGTGCTGGCGGCGGAGGCGGAGAAGCAGGTCGTCAATCGGGATGCCGCGACCAATGCGATCGTCGCGGCCGGGATCGCGCTGCTGCGCGCGATGGAGGAGCGGCGGGTGCTGGCGGTGGACGAGATCCGGGCGGCGCCCGACACGCGGGAGGCGCTGATCGCCATGAAGCGGCATGAGCGGGAGATCAGAACCCGGTTCGCGAACGCCCTGACCGATCTGGCGGGGGCGTCGGACCCCGCGCTGGCGGCGGCGGAATAGCGGTGGATCCGGCACTGATCTCGGGCGCGGGGAGCCTGCTCCTGGCGCTCGCACAGGCGATCGCGCCGGGCGAGGATCTGCAGCCCTGGGAATGGGCGGAAGGGCGGATCGTCATCCCGGCGGAGGCCAACACGGCGCGGCCCGGACCGCTTTCGTGGGACGGCTTCGAGTATTGCCTCGAGCCGCTGGAGAAGCTGGACTACAGCCACAGCGCCAGCCGGGTGACGATCGTGGCGGCGGCCCAGACGGGCAAGTCGAACATCGGCGTGGTCTGGGCGGGGTGGACGATCTGCGAGGCGCCCCGGCCGATGGGCCTGGCCGTGCCGTCGCTGCCGAAGGCCCAGGCGTTCAACT
>Ga0247822_10003559_pt1 | contig 10163 bp, 9 predicted proteins | sample 13C_Cellulose_Da_FD_192423 | JGI IMG/M metagenome (GOLD analysis project Ga0247822, IMG submission 192423) | Soil microbial communities from agricultural site in Penn Yan, New York, United States - 13C_Cellulose_Day30 | ecosystem: Environmental > Terrestrial > Soil > Agricultural land | place... | reverse complement strand
GTACTGAGCAATACAAACAAAGACAGAAGATAGAGTCTCATTCAACAATGAATTATAAACAAACTTCAATTAAGCTATCAATTCCTTCTCACCGGACATTTTAGTCCTTTTTGCTGCAGACGTATCGCAGCGCCATAAAGATCTGTGAATTCCAGTTACAAATTAGGTGCCATGCGCTGCTTTAGTGTCACAACTTTCCGTTTGGGTGAGTTATTAATTCTATCATGATTAATCGGCGTTTTATACCGAACAACCCTCCCCCTGGCTGGTCGGGTGAATGTTTTCAGAATATTGCATTTCCCCTCTCGTATTATTGGATGGGCAAGTTGCGCCAAATTGCTAAATTCGAACATATTCCATAACCTATGGCTTCTTTCAATCTGAAGATCAACAACAAGAGCTACACCGTCGAGGCTGACCCTGCAATGCCTTTGCTCTGGGCTATCCGCGATCTGGTTGGGCTCACCGGCACCAAATATGGATGCGGTATTGCGCAGTGTGGCGCATGTACGGTACACCTGAATGGCGTCCCAGTACGCTCGTGCTCGCTCCCTGTTTCGAACGTTGCTAACAAGGAGATCACTACAATCGAGGGGCTTTCAACCGACAACTCGCATCCCGTGCAGCAGGCCTGGATTCAGGAACAGGTTCCCCAATGTGGATACTGCCAATCCGGACAGATTATGGCAGCTACGGCTCTCTTGAAAAAGAATCCGAATCCCAATGACAAAGACATTGACACGGCCATGCAGGGACATATATGCAGATGCGGCACATACCCCCGGATTCGCAAAGCCATCAAAACGGCTTCTTCTATAATGAACTCGAAGGCATCTGTGAAATAGTTTGTTAACGATTCTTCATCATGACAGCAAACTCAAAAATATCAAGAAGGAATTTTATCCGGATCTCGTCGATAAGCAGTGCGGCACTAACGCTTGGCTTTTATAAGGCTGCATCCGGGAGTGTCGTTTCGGTCATCAACCCGGCAAGTGAAACAGCCAGGAATGTCGAGTTGAATGCGTGGATTTCGATCGATCCTCTGGGAAAGGTTACGATCATCAACCATCGTTCTGAAATGGGCCAGGGTGCATTCCAGTCTATTCCGCAGATCATCGCAGAAGAACTGGAGGTTGACTTAAACGACGTCAACATCGTGTTTGCTCAGGGCAGTCAAACGCTGTATGGAAGCCAGATTACCGGGGGAAGCTCGACGATCCGGGGATCGTACAAGAAGCTGCTTCATTTGAGCGCAACCGCACGTGAGATGTTAATTTCTGCAGCAGCGAAAAAATGGAATGCTCCATCTTCTGAATGCTACGCCGAAAATGGTAACGTCATCCATCGCGGATCCGGACGCAAGGCGAACTATGGCTCGCTTGTGGAAGAAGCTGTCAGGCTTCAACCTCCGACGGATGTTAAGCTGAAGGATCCGAAAGATTATAAGATCATCAGGAAACCGATGCCCCGACAGGATACACCGTTAAAAACCAACGGTACGGCTACCTTCGGATTGGACAAGCGTTTACCCGGCATGCTCTATGCGGTAGTGGAACGCAATCCCCGTTTTCTTGGGAAGGTAAAGTCCTTCGACGACTCGGGAACAAAGGCAGTTCCCGGCGTCAAACATGTCATCAAAGTTCAGATGAACGTCTTTTCACACAAACGCGAGGGCGTTGCCGTTGTGGCCGATAGTCTTTGGTCTGCTATGCAAGGCCGAAAGAAACTCAAAGTTGAATGGGACGATTCAGGTTTCGAACATCATAGCACGGATCAGCTATACGCCAGGATGCGGGAAGATGTTAAGAGCGGCAAACTGCACTCTTTTAAGACCAAAGGCGACGTTGACCGTATTCTCTCCTCGTCCGGCAACGTGCTTGAAGCGGTTTACGAAACTCCGTACGAAGCTCATGCGTGTATGGAGCCGTTAAATTGTATTGCCGACTTCAAAGATGGGAAGTGCGTAATCTGGGGCCCTATCCAGGGACCGGACTGGGTTCAGGCGGAAGTGGCTCCGATGATCGGCCTTAAGCCTGAAGATGTTACGGTTAACATGACCTTCCTCGGCGGCGGATTTGGGCGAAAGGCGTTCCTCGACTATCCTCATGAAGCCGCATTAATATCAAAAGAAATCAAAGCACCGGTTCAGGTTGTGTGGACTCGCGAAGACGATATGACACAAGGCCCCTTCAGGCCAGGCATGTTGTACCAGTGCAAGGGTGCCCTATCCGAACATGGAAGCATAGCCGCATTTGAAACGCGTATTGCTGGCCAGAATATGGGGCATCAAAACCCGGGTGCAGATCGCAACAGCTACAATGACAGCGCAACGGAAGGGCTGCCTGAAACGTATCTGAACAGCTTTCCAAACTATCGCTTCGGCGATGTTCCGCTGGAGTCGCCAGTGCCGGTAATGTGGTGGCGCTCGGTATACTCGTCTACCAATGCATTCGCTTTTGAAAGCTTCCTCGACGAAATGGCTGTTGCCGCGAAAAAAGACCCTATTGATTTCCGTAAGCAACACTTCTGGGACGGACGCTATCATGCAGTGCTTGACAAACTCATGGAAGTGTCGAACTGGAAACAACGCAAAGCCAATGAAGGATACGGCGTTGCGCTTACCGAATGCTTTGCCTCGATCGTTGGTGAAGTGGTGAAGGTCTCCCGCAAATCAGATGGCAAAGTTCAAATCGATAAAGTGTGGGCCGTGATGGATTGCGGATGGTATGTGAATCCTGATGTAATTCGTGCTCAGGTCGAGGGAAGTATCGTTATGGCATACGGTGCATCCAACTTCCACGCAACGGAGTTCAAGGACGGTAAGGCTGTTCAACAGAATTTCAATACGTATGTCATGCCACGCATTAACGACATACCGGAGATCGACGTGCACATCATCGACAACGAGGAAAAAGCCGGCGGTGTCGGTGAACCATCGCTGCCTCCTTTTGCCCCTGCGCTTACAAATGCGATCTTCGACCTGACTGGAAAACGCATCAGGAAGCTGCCATTTGCATTAAAAGAGGCATAATCTTAGCTTATAGATGAAGCAATCGAAAGTCGGTTGCTTCATTTGCTTTGACATGAATGGCTGATCGCGACCAGCCAGAGGATATTAAGATAACCGCGTTCAATTAATTAATAGAAATCAGGAACAGCTAAGTGATGAGAAAAATTATTTTCAGTGCAGGTTGCCTCGTAATGCTGGCCACAATCCTGGCGTTCAGGCCCGTTCAGAAGTTTGATCTGAAGAAAAGTATAGAGCGGGGCAAAGACGTTTACACTGTGCAGTGCATGTCGTGTCACATGGAGCAGGGCGAAGGTATCGAAAGTGTATACCCCCCGTTGGCCAAATCGGACTATCTGATGGCCGACAAAAAGCGCTCCATTGATCAGATCCTTCACGGACTGACCGGTGAAATCAAGGTAAACGGAATTACCTATGATGGTGTCATGAATGGATTCGATGCGTTGTCGGATACGGAAGTCAGCGACGTGATGAACTACGTTCGAAACTCCTTCGGCAACAAGGGTCCTGCGGTCACACCGGAGGAAGTGAAGGCACTCCGGAAGTGATCTTGTTCGCAGGAGGCGCCAACGGGTAACTTCACAATAGTGTTTGTAGAAGCGGAGAAAGGTTCTTAGTTCGCCGTATAAAGGATATCCAATGAAGGAATTTAAAAGTATACTGAAGGAGCTTGATAAGCTCGACCTGTCAACGCGACGCGCTGCCATTGCCACCGTCGTACAAGTGCGCGGTTCCTCTTACAGAACACCGGGTGCACGCATGTTGATCACCGACGACGGCAGGTGGGTTGGTTCTATCAGCGGCGGATGTCTCGAAGGCGACGCCTTGAGACAAGCACGACAGGTAATGATTGATAAACTACCTCAGACTGTTACTTACGATACGCGCGAAGGATCGAATCAAAATCTTGGAATCAGTCTCGGCTGCAACGGTGTAATTGACGTTCTCATCGAACCGGTTGATGTGAGCGACAGTCTGGATACCATCGGTACATACAAACGGCTCGTCGCGGCGCCATCCCCGATGGCAATGGCTACTGTTTTCGGCGGACCTGGCAAGGACATTGGGAAAAAGCTTCTTTTCGAAGAGGAAGCTGGCGCAACAGGCAACGTAGAGGATAGGGATCTTTTTTCCAGGCTCACGCACGATCTCGGGTTGTTGCTCACTGATCGCACGTCGATAGCACGCAAATACGTTCTCGACTCCGGGACATACGACGTCTTCCTGGAACTCATTCAGCCGTCAGTATCGCTGATCATTTTCGGCGGCGGCTTTGATGCAAGACCGGTTAGCAAACTGGCGAAAACATTGGGCTGGGATGTCACGGTTACCGATGAGTGCGTAGCGCACATCGCTCCGTTGTTCTTTCCTACAGCTGATAAATTATCGCTCTGTCAGCGAACATATATTGACAGGGATTTTCAGGTCACAGCCAACACAGCGTGTGTACTGATGTCTCACAACTACGAATACGATCGCGATGTGTTGAGAAAACTTCTGCCGACACCAACCCCCTTCATTGGAATTCTCGGACCGCGTAAACGCTTCGATAAAATGCTGGCAGAATATTCGCGCGACGGCCTGACGCTTACCGACAATGATTTCTCAAGAGTCCACGCTCCGGTCGGATTGGACATTGGTGCCGAAGCAGCAGACGAAATTGCTGTTTCTATAATCGCCGAGATACAGAGTAAATTTGCGAACCGGGATGGCGGATCACTGAAGTACCGACGCGGCCCAATTCATGAACGCGACACGGTGAGTGATCAGGTATTCAAACAGCTTTACATCAATTAGCATTCCCGGTGAAATTCACCCCGGCGCGGGGTGGTCCCAGGCACTGCCAGGCGATAACGCCGGAATATTTTGCTAAATTGACTGCATTGCGCTTCGCTTCTTTCACTCCCCCATGTTAAACGATAATAGTTTCCCAGAAACCGCTACGATTCTTCTGGCGGCCGGCGCTTCGTCACGAATGGGTCAATCCAAACAGCTCCTGGATATTGGCGGCATCCCTCTCCTTCGGCATTCTGTTCAACTGGCGCTAAGTGCGGAAACATCCCACGTCATTGTGGTGCTGGGCGCGAATGAGGAATCTCATCGGAAAGTGATTGCCGATCTTCCGGTCGACATTGTCGTTAACCATTATTGGCAGAGTGGCATGGGCAGCTCAATCAAGACCGCATTACATTATATTATCCGCGAGCATGCAGAGGCGAAGGCGGCGCTAATGATGGTGTGTGATCAGCCCAAAGTAACCTCCACGCACCTGCGCGCACTTGTAGCCGCATACTTCAAATCGGAAAAAAAGATTGTCGCCTCGTCGTATGTCGACGCCGTTGGAGTTCCCGCTGTCTTTGGAAGATCCTTCTTTTCCAATATGCTTATGCTGAAGGACGACGAAGGCGCGAAAAAGATAATAGCTCAATTCTCTGATCTGACTGCCGCTCTGCCCTTTCCTGAGGGGGCAACGGACCTGGACACCATGGACGATTACAGGAATTTCCAGAGTCAAAATCCACAGCTCTAATCAATATTGATTATCGCGATCCATGCTGCCAAAGAACGGCAACACCCTGTTGTTCTGGTGGCCTATGGCTCACAATCTCATCATCGTGTCTGAGTCTATCACGCCCGCCGAAGCCAGATAACATCGGGTCTCAGATAACGAATCGTTTGTTGCCCATGGGACCTAAACCTGAGCCACGACTGCCAATAATGCGGTATCTCTTAAACTTAATGTAACCACTTAAAGTAACTGGCGGGCTTAAATTCCGGGCACAAAAAAAAGTCACAGGAAGGGCCCGTGACTTCAATATACTCCATTGATGTAAGTGCTACTTCAGGAAATACACTACACTTTGATCTCTACATCCACGCCGCTGGGGAGCTCGAGCTTCATCAAAGCATCTACTGTCTTCGCGCTGTTGGAATAGATATCCACCAAACGCTTGTAGGTGCAAAGTTGAAATTGCTCACGCGCCTTCTTATTTACGTGAGGGGAGCGAAGTACAGTGAACTTCTCTTTTTCAGTAGGAAGGGGAATGGGTCCGCTCACTACGGCGCCTGTTGCTTTCACAGCCCGAACGATCTTCTCTGATGACTTGTCAACGAGGTTGTGATCGTAAGACTTGAGTTTTATTCTGATCTTTTGGTTCATACTATCTGTGTTAAGGAAATCGTCTAAATCCTTCTTTTATATCAATTATTTCGTGACTGCAGCGCCTTTAACTTCTTCGATTACCTTATCTGCAAGGTTCTTAGGTACCGGAGCATAGTGTGAGAACGTCAGAGACGCAGACGCACGACCCGAGGTAATCGTACGCAGGTCTGTTACGTACCCGAACAACTCTGCCAAAGGAACGTCGGCTTTGATCAGCTGTGCACCACTTCTGGTGTCCATACCTTTCATCAATCCGCGTCTTCTGTTTAGGTCACCTGTTACCGAACCCGTGAACTCATCAGGAGAAGTTACTTCAACGCTCATGATCGGCTCAAGCAACTGAGGAGCACATTTCCTTGCAGCTTCCTTAAAGCCAAGGCGCGCTGCCAATTCGAACGACAGAGAGTCGGAGTCAACATCATGGTAAGAACCATGGAACAACCGAACCTTCATCGAATCGATCTGGTAGCCTGCAAGCGGTCCATTAGACATAGACTGCTCGAAGCCCTTCTGAATAGCAGGAATGAATTCGCGAGGAATAACACCACCTACGATGTCGTTCACAAATTCCAGACCTTCTTTTCCGTCGCTGGCATCTTTTGGTCCGATCTCAAACACGATATCGGCGAATTTACCACGACCACCAGTCTGCTTCTTATATACTTCCTTGTGCTCAACTGACTTCGTAAGGGCTTCTTTGTAAGCCACTTGAGGAGCACCCTGATTAATCTCAACTTTGAACTCGCGCTTCAAGCGATCGATGATGATCTCGAGGTGAAGTTCGCCCATACCACGAAGGATGGTCTGACCTGTCTCCTGATCTGTGTTGACCCGAAGGGTAGGATCTTCTTCTACAAGTTTGGCAATTGCCATACCCAGTTTATCGACGTCTACCTGTTTCTTAGGCTCGATCGCGTAACCGATAACCGGCTCAGGGAACACCATTGATTCGAGAACCACCTTGTTCTTTTCATCGCACAGTGTATCACCAGTCTTGATGTCCTTAAATCCGACTACTGCACCAATGTCACCGCAGTGGAGGCGCTCGATCTGATTCTGCTTGTTCGCGTGCATCTGGAATACACGTGAGATACGCTCCTTATTGGAGGAACGCGTGTTATACACGTAAGAACCGGACTCAAGCACGCCTGAATAAGCACGCACGAAGCAAAGACGACCTACAAACGGGTCCGTAGCGATCTTGAATGCAAGCGCAACGAAAGGCCCTTTTTCGTCAGGTCTGACAACTACTTCAGCGTCCGTATCAGGGTTCGTACCAATGATCTCATCCTTGTCCATAGGCGAAGGAAGAAGTTCCATCACATAGTCAAGCATGGTTTGAACACCCTTGTTCTTAAATGAAGAGCCACACACCATAGGCACGATAGCCATGGCAATTGTAGCCTGGCGGAGGGCTTTCAAAATCTCCGCTTCAGTGATTGAATTCGGATCCTCGAAGTATTTCTCCATGAGGGACTCGTCGAATTCAGCTACTGATTCGAGGAGTTTCTCGCGATATTCTTTCGCCTCCTCAACCATATCGTCAGGGATAGGAACAACTTTGTAAGTCATACCCTTATCCTCTTCGTTCCAAATAACACCCCGGTTATTAACCAGGTCAACCACGCCTTTGAAGTTATCTTCTTCTCCGATGGGGAGCTGAAGTGCTACAGCCTTGCTGCCGAGCTTTTCCTTCACCTGCTTACATACTCCGAGGAAGTCTGAGCCGGCACGGTCCATCTTGTTGACAAAACCGATACGTGCCACCTTGTAGTTATCAGCGAGGCGCCAGTTAGTTTCTGACTGAGGTTCAACACCATCAACGGCAGAGAACAAGAACACGAGACCATCCAATACGCGAAGTGAACGGTTTACCTCTACGGTAAAATCCACGTGACCCGGAGTATCGATGATGTTTACGTGATAGTCGTTGTCCCTGTACTTCCAGTAAACTGTTGTTGCCGCTGAAGTAATGGTAATACCACGCTCCTGCTCCTGCGCCATCCAGTCCATGGTAGCAGCGCCATCGTGGACTTCGCCTATTTTGTGGTTTACACCAGCGTAATAAAGGATACGCTCAGTTGTAGTCGTTTTACCGGCATCAATGTGAGCAGCAATACCAATGTTACGGGTGTACTTAAGATCTCTTGCCATGGAATTATATGTCCCTGATTAGATTCTGAAATGTGAGAACGCCTTGTTCGCTTCTGCCATCCGGTGCGTGTCGTCTTTCTTCTTCATCGCCGCACCCTCACCTTTCGATGCTGCAATGATCTCAGCAGCAAGCTTGTCCATCATTGTCTTCTCACCGCGCATTCTGGCGAAGTCGATCATCCACTTGATGGTAAGGTTAACCTTACGCTCAGGTCTGATTTCGACAGGAACCTGGAAAGTAGCACCCCCTACACGACGGCTTTTTACCTCAACAGAAGGTGTAAGGTTGCTCATCGCACGCTTCCACACTTCAAGTCCGGGCTCATTCGTCTTCTTCTCCACGTGCGCTACAGCGTCGTAAAAGATGTTGTACGCAATGCTCTTCTTGCCGTCTTCCATCAGGTAGTTAACGAACTTCGTTACCAGCGTATCCTGAAACTTGGGATCGGGCAGTAAGTATCTTTTCTTAGGTTTTGACTTTCTCATCGCTCTCGAATATTATTTTTTCTTAGCTGGAGCTCCTTTTCCTGCTGCCGGCGCTGCTGCACCTGGCTTAGGACGTTTCGCGCCGTACTTAGAGCGGCTCTGCTTGCGTCCGTTTACGCCTGCCGTATCAAGGGCACCGCGTATGATGTGATAACGCACACCGGGAAGGTCCTTAACACGACCACCACGGATCAGCACGATTGAGTGTTCCTGAAGGTTGTGACCTTCGCCAGGTATATAGGCGTTCACTTCCTTGGCGTTTGTAAGGCGAACACGGGCCACTTTACGCATGGCTGAGTTCGGCTTTTTAGGCGTCGTTGTGTACACGCGGGTACACACGCCACGGCGCTGAGGGCAGGAATCCAGAGCAGGAGACTTTGACTTGAACGTCAATTTGTTCCTTCCCTTTCTCACAAGTTGCTGAATGGTAGGCATTTATAATTTAATTAATAGACCTCTCAAAAATTTGGACTGCAAAGGTATCTAAAGGCAAACAGCTTGCAAAGCCTTTTTCGAAAGATTTTAGGACGGAGACACACCCACGTCACTCGTCAGCTGCAAATTACACATCCTGCGCTGCAAACTGGCCTTCCCACTCCCCAAAGAGCCACTTTATGGCCCCTCTGGTAATGCGGAAGGGCCTGAAAAATCCGGTTTCAAAATAGGGATTTGGCTTTCCTTGAACCCGGCAGGCGCCTCAACTGGTGCGAAGGTCAGGACATTCCGACAATGAACACCCAACTGGGATCAGAATAGTTCTGCCCACTATAGTGCTACTATAGGCCTTCTGGCTACTATAGGCCTCCTATAGGAAAAGGCCGGCAGGGTATACGATGTATCTGCATTACACAAGGCCAGGTATACCACGTGTCTGCATTGCAGTTTCGATTAAATACAACGCCAGCCCTCGTCCAGCACGCCGTTTTTTTTTTAATAACGCGAAGTGCAGGCAGGGGCTGGCGCAGGCAGGGAATTTATGCCACCCTAAGCCGGATAGCTATTCAGGCGTGTATTCGTAGACGTCGTGCAGCAGCACATCGTTGACAGCGCTTGCTCCAAGTCCGAGATATAGCTTGTCGCCTATGGAAAAATGGACACCAGAATATAAATCCTCACCAATGAATGACGCTTTTTGAATCCAGCGGCTGTCGGGCGAACTGTACTGCCAGAATTCCTTCACATTGTAAGAGTCACCAATGAATGCCAACTGGCCGCTACCCTGCTGAATTTCGGGATTTTCAGACACACTCGCGGGTGAGCTGGTCTTTTGAGTAACTGAGGCTGGCGTTGTGCCGGTATTAAATTCGTATACTTTCAAGCCTGCCCCCAGGA
>Ga0247822_10003558_pt1 | contig 10163 bp, 8 predicted proteins | sample 13C_Cellulose_Da_FD_192423 | JGI IMG/M metagenome (GOLD analysis project Ga0247822, IMG submission 192423) | Soil microbial communities from agricultural site in Penn Yan, New York, United States - 13C_Cellulose_Day30 | ecosystem: Environmental > Terrestrial > Soil > Agricultural land | place... | reverse complement strand
GCTGGCGTCAGCCGGCTGGTGAGTCGCGGACTACCAGCCGGCTGACGCCAGCCGTTCGCCAAGAATGAGCCTGCAATCGGCCGTGATTTCCGGCCGAAATGCGGTTAGAATCAGGTGCGACACGTCTTCGCCAGCGGGACGCACGATGCCCACGCCTGCCGAAGAGAATGCATTTCTGGAGCCGATCCTGGCCCGTTACGCCGACGACGGGCCGCGGCTGGTGTACGCCGACTTCCTCGACGAGTCCGACGAGCCCGCCGACCGCGCCCGCGGCGAGTTGATTCGCGTCCAGTGCGCGCTCGCCCGGCTGTCCGATGACCACCCGCGCCGCGTCGAGTTGACCCACCGCGAAGGGGAACTCCTTCAGGCGCACCAGGCGGCGTGGACCGAGCACCTGCGCGGGCTGGCCGACGGATTCGAGTTCCGCCGCGGCATCCTGGACGGCGTTTCCGTGGCTGCCGCCATGTTCCTCACGAGGGGTGACGAACTGTTCCGCCGGGCGCCGGTCCGCCGGGTGCGGTTGCTCGACGCCACGCGGCACGTCGCCCGGCTCGCGTTCTGTCCGTTCCTGGCGTCGGTCCGTGAACTGGACCTGTGCGGCAACGATCTCGGCAACGGTGGCGTGAACGTCCTGTTGCGATCGCCGTACCTGTCCCAGTTGCGAGACCTGGACCTGAGTTTCAACGGCGTCTGCGACGGCGGGGCGCAGCTTCTGGCCCGGTCGGACGCCATGCCTCGGCTGCGAGCGCTGGCACTGTCCGACAACGGGCGGATTGGTGACACGGGACTATCCTTGCTTGCCGACTCGCCACGCCTGGCCGGGTTGAAGGCGCTGGATGTGTCGGGGAACGCCGTCGGCGATTCCGGGCTGCGGGCGGTAACCCGAAGTCGATTCATGACGCGACTGCACACGCTCCGGATCCACGGCAACAGTGTCGGGGACGCCGGGGCGGTCGAGCTGGCCGGGTCCGCACTGGTGGCCAGAATGCTGGCCAGGTGCCCGCGACTGGACCTCCGCCACAACTCCGTCGGGCCTGCCGGAGCGCTGGCGCTGGCGACCTCGCCACACCTGGGCCGGGCGGTCGGGCTGGACCTGACCGGGAACGTCCTGGGTGACGCCGGGGTGTTCGCCCTGGCCCGCTCCGAACGGCTGACCGGGTTGCGGCGGCTGGGACTGCGGCAGAACCACATCGGCGACGCCGGGGCCGCCGTCCTGGCCGCGTCCGGGCTGATGGCCCGGCTGGCGTTCCTCGACGTGTCGGCTAACCGGTTGACCCAGAAGGGTGTGGACGCCCTCTGGGCGAACCGCGGCAGCTACCGAACGATCCTGGACACGGCGGGGAACTTCGTGTCCGACAGCGAACTGTGGGACACCGCCACGCAAGACGGGACGCCGCCACCGCACGACCTGCACGACGAGGTCGGTCGGGTCCTCAGGCGGCTGATGCCCTCTGCTACCCATCCGTGATGACGTCCGGGCCGGGTTGTAGCCCGGTCGGGCGGACCTATAATCCCCCTGCCGAACCGACCCCCAAGCCACGGGAACCCGGACCGATGAGTGAGTCCTCGCCGGCAGAACCCTGGAAGCCGGCCTACAAGCGCATACTCCTGAAATTAAGCGGGGAAGCCTTCGGGCAAGCCGGCAAAGTCGGGATCAGCCTGGACGAGACACTCAAGCTCTCCGAGCAACTGCGGCGGGTCGCCCGGATGGGCACCCAGGTGGCGGTGGTGGTCGGCGGAGGCAACCTGCTCCGCGGGGCACAGTTCTCCGCCGGGCTGTCCACCGTCAAGCAGGCCACCGCCGACGCGATGGGGATGCTCGCCACGGTGATGAACGGGCTGGCCCTCCAGGACAGCCTGGAGAGCCTGGACATCGAGACACGGCTGATGTCGGCGGTGCCGATGGATACTGTGTGCGAACCGTACATCCGCCGGCGGGCCGTCCGCCACCTGGAGAACGGGCGGGTCGTGATCCTGGCCGGCGGGACCGGCAACCCGTTCGTCACGACCGACACGGCAGCGGCCCTGCGTGGTCGGGAGATCGGCGCGGACCTGCTGATGAAGGCAACCAAGGTGGACGGGGTCTACGACTCCGACCCGGACAAGAACCCACACGCCGAGCGGTACGACCGGCTGACGTTCCAGAAGGCTCTGCACGACCGGCTCAAGGTGATGGACGTGAGCGCCTTCGACATGTGCTCGGAAGCGAAGCTGCCGGTGCTGGTCTTCAACTACCGGGCCGACCGGGCGATCGAGCGGGCCGTCGCCGGCCACCCGATCGGCACGCTGATAACAGCAGACTAAGACGGGTATCGGGTGTCAGGTATCTGATCCCTGTCCCGATCCCCGATCCCCGATCCCCGATCCCCGAGGCGAGCCATGAACGCCGCGCACATCTTCAAGGACACCGAGGGCCGCATGGAGAAGGCCCTCGAAAAACTCCGCAACGAGCTGAAAGGCCAGCGGACCGGGCGGTCCAGCCCGGCCATGCTCGACGGCATTCGGGTCGATTATTACGGCTCGCCGACGCCGGTCGGTCAGATCGCCAACGTCTCGTGCCCGGACCCGGCGTCGATCCTCATCAAGCCGTTCGCGGCCGATGACCTCAAGGAAATTGAGAAGGCGATCCGGGCCAGCGACCTGGGGCTGGCGCCGAACAACGACGGGAAGGTGATCCGGCTGAGCGTCCCGGCGATGAGCGGCGACCAGCGAAAGAAGATCGCCCAGCAGATCAAGAAACTGGCCGAGGAGCAGAAGGTTTCCTGCCGGAACGTCCGCCGGGACGCCAATAAGGCGCTCGACCAGGCGGAGAAGGACGGCGAGGTCACCGAGGACGAGCGGGACAAGCAGAAGGAGAAGGTGCAGAACCTGCTCAAGAGCTACGAGGGGAAGATCGACGAACTGGCCGGCAAGAAGGAGAAGGAAGTGATGGAGGTCTGACCTCCACGACCGACCGCCATCGCGGCACCCGCATACAATCACGGGCACCCGCCCGGATGTCGGCGGGTGCCGTGTGCTTTCCACTCTCAGGGATCGCGGATGCCCCGGCCGTTCACGCTGAACATCTCAGGGACATAACGGCTTCCACCGCAGCGTTCCTACTCGCATACCAAGTGCGGCCGGGACGGCCGCGGTCCCGGGAATCACCGCTCCATGCGAACTCTCCGCTCCGTCTTCGACCTGTTCCCGGACGCCCGGACGCGGGGGCTCACCCGCGAAGAACTTGTTGCCAGCCGCGACCGGTTCGGCGCGAACCGGCTGACTCCGCTCCCGCAGGAACCGGTCTGGAAAAAGTTCCTGGAGAAGTTCGACGAACCGATCATCAAGATCCTCCTGGCCGCCACCCTGCTGAAGATCACGGTGGACGTGTTCGAGGCGTCTCCCCTGGCCGGGGCGATTGGGCTGACGGTGATCGTCGTCGGGGTCGCGGTCGCGTACCTGCTCCGCCTGGGCGGGTGGGTGCCGTCGGTGCTGTTCGCCTTAGCGGGCGGGCTGTTCGCCCTGTCTGTCGCACTGGGGCACCCGTCGGTCGAAGGGCTGGCGGTGATGATCGCGGTCGCCCTGGCCACCGGCGTCTCGTTCGTCAGCGAGTATCGCAGCGATCGGGAGTTCGAAAAACTCAACGCCACCAAGGACGCCATCCGGGTCAAGCTTGTTCGCGGCGGTGAGGTACAGACCGTCCCGCTCGAAGAGGTCGCGGTCGGCGACCTGGTGCTGCTGGAGACCGGGGACGAGGTGCCGGCCGACGGGCGGCTGACCAAGGGGGCGGGTCTGCGGCTGGATCAATCGCTGATGACCGGCGAATCGGAACCGGTCGCCAAGGCGGTCCGCCCGGACGACGACACATCCGACGGGCCGGACCAGCCCGGATGCCTGTACCGCGGCACGCAGGTGGTGGACGGGTTGGGCGAAATGGTCGTCTCCAACGTCGGGGACGATACCATGCTCGGTCAGATTGCCCGGCGGCTCTCCGGTGATCCCCTCGACGAAACCGACGCGGCCGACACGGGGTCTGCCGCCGGCCGGGTGCAGCAGAAGTTGACCCTCTCGAAGGATCTGACCCCACTTCAGCAGAAGCTGACCGACCTCGCCGGACTCATCAGCAAGGTCGGGTACGCCGCAGCCGCCGCGATCTTCGTCGCTCTGCTGGTGCGAGGGATGTTCTTCGCTACCCCGCGGGAGGTGTTCTGGCCGGACGATCCGGAGGACGTCCTCGCCGTTGCCCGGAACCTGCTCGGGTACTTCGTGTACATGGTCATCATCGTGGTGGTGGCCGTGCCCGAGGGGTTGCCAATGAGCGTGACCGTCTCGCTGGCCCTGGCAATGCGGAAGATGACCCGGGCCAACTCGCTGGTCCGGCAACTTGTCGCCTGCGAGACGATCGGGTCCGCGACGGTGATCTGCTCGGACAAGACCGGCACCCTGACCCAGAACAAGATGCGGGTCGAGCGGGTCGGCGTCGGCGGGTTGGTGCGGGACCCGGCCACGCCATTGACACTGGACAGCGTCCGGTCCGTCGGCCGCGGGGCAGTCGAGTGGCTCGGGCTGAATGCCGCCGTCAATTCGACTGCGACGCTGGAGCAGAAGGGCGGCAAGACGGTCGTGGTCGGCAACTCGACCGAGGGCGCGCTGCTGGCCTGGCTGAAGGACTCCGGTGCGGACCACACGCAGTTCCGGCTGGAGTTTCCGACTACCTACCGGCAGGCGTTCTCGTCCGAGCACAAGAAGATGACGACCGTCGCCCGGGTCGGCGACCGGCTGGTGTGTCTGGTCAAGGGCGCGCCCGAGGTCGTGCTGGCACGGTGTACCCGGGTCGTCGACGAGGCCGGGACGGTGACGGACCTGTCGGACGCCGCGCGGGAGGCGATCCGCGGTCAGCTCGCCGCCGCGTCGGACGACGCGATGCGAACGCTCGCCTTCGCGCATGCCGAGCTACCGGCCGACTTCCCGGACGACGAGCAGGTGATATCCGACCGTAGCCACGAACTGGAGGTCGGGATGGTGTTCGCCGGGTTTGTCGCCATCCGCGACCCGCTGCGGCCGGAAGTGCGGGAGGCGGTGGACCGGTGCCGCGAGGCCGGGATCGAGGTGAAGATGATCACCGGAGACAACGCCGAGACGGCCCGCGCCATCGCACGGGACGTTGGCCTGCTCGACGCCCCGAACGCTCTCGCCCTGACCAGCGACGAGTTCGCCAAGCTCTCCGACGACGAGCTGCGCGACCGTCTGCCGGGGCTGCGGGTTCTCGCCCGCGCGAAGCCGCTCGACAAGTACCGGATGGTCAAGCTGCTCCAGTCACAGGCCCACGTCGTCGCCATGACCGGGGACGGGACCAACGACGCCCCGTCCCTCAAGAAGGCCGACGTCGGGCTGGCGATGGGCATCGCCGGGACGGAGGTGGCCAAGGAGGCGAGTAAGATCGTCCTCCTGGACGACGCATTCAGCACCATCGTCAAGGCCGTCCACTGGGGCCGGGCCTTGTACGAGAACATTCAGCGGTTCATCCAGTTCCAGCTCACGATCAACGTCAGCGCCCTGGCGATCGCGCTGCTCGGCCCATTCCTCGGCTTCAAGCCGCCGTTCACCGTGCTGCAACTGCTGTGGATCAACGTCATCATGGACACGTTCGCGGCGATCGCGCTGTGTTCGGAGCCGCCGCGACCGGGGCTGATGCGGGCGCCGCCGAAGCGCCGCGGCGAAAGCATCCTGACCCCGGCGATGATCGGGAACATCCTGCTGACCGCCGGGTTCTTCGTGGTGGTCATGCTCGCCATGCTGTGGGCGATGGCCGGCACCCCGGAAAGTCCCGGGCTGTTCGGGGCGACCGGCGGCGACGTGACGTGGCTGGTCCGGTCCGGGGTCGAGGAGGAGATGGTTCCGGCCGCGATACTGGAGAAGGGGGCCGACGGGGCATGGCTCCAGCACCTGCCCGGCGGCGGAACCCGACTGGTGCAGGTCGAGTTCACCGCTCACCAGGCGACACTGTTCTTCACGGTGTACGTCTTCTTTCAGGTGTGGAACCAGATCAACTGCCGGTCGCTGACGCCGGAGGTGTCGGGTCTCAGAGGGCTGTGGCGGAACCCGTACTTCCTGGTGATCGCGTCCTTGACGGTCGTGGGGCAGGTGGTCATCGTGACCTACGGCGGGTCGGTGTTCGACGTCGAGCCGCTGGCCCTGCGGGACTGGCTGCTGATCGCGGTTGCGACCATGTCGGTGCTGGTCTTCGCCGAGGTGTCGCGGCTGATCCGCAAGTCCGTCTAATGTAGTCCGCTCGCTCCGCGAGCGGAACACGCTTGGTCGAGGACCTCGGTGTTGGGTGGCTCGGTTTTCAGCCCGTAAGGGCTGAAGACAGCAGACCCGGGATTGCGACAGAGCGAGTGGACTACACTCAGGCCGGCCGACAGGGGGTGTGTGCAGTGGACGAGAACCGGGAGCGGCTGGCCGAGATCGCCTCGAAACTCCGCATCGGCGGCTACCACCGCCACGTCTTCCTGTGTGTCGCCGGGACGTGCTGCCCGTCGAAGGACGGCGAGGAGGCATGGGAGGCCCTCAAGAAGGAGTTGAAGGACCGCGGCCTCACCCCGGGGACCGATGCGAGGGCCGTCTACCGCACCAAGGTCGGGTGCCTGCGCGTCTGCCAGGACGGGCCGATCGCGCTGGTCTACCCCGAAGGGACGTACTACTGCGGGCTGACCGCCGACCGTGTCCCGGAGTTCGTGAAGAGGCACCTCATCGACGGCCGCCCGGTGGAGGAATGGGTGTTTGCCCGGAACCCGCTTCCGCTTCGGCCTGACGCACCCACGTCGCCAGCGTCCCCCGGATGAACCACGGGCTGGCGATCGAGATGTGACCGCCGAGCCACCCCTGGCGAAGGAAGCGCGGCGACCACTGCGTCCGGTGCAACTTGTCCGCGACCGCCGGGTCCGACGGCGGGTGGAACCCGACCATCCCTGCCGCGAATGACCACCGCCGATCCGCCGTGCCCAGGAGCCGCGTCCCGACGCCCAGGAATAAGGCGTCCAGCCGGCTCTCGACCGTCAGGATGCCGGCCACCGTGCGGTGCAGGGCCGCCGACAGGTCGTAATCGGGCGATAGCCCCGACCCGACCAGCGCCGCACTCGTCACCGCCTCGGCCGGTGTGAGCTGTTCGAGGGCGTAGGCGGCGATCGCGGTACCGGCAGAATGTGCGAGGATGTGGATCGGTTCGCCGGGGAACGCGGCCTGCGTCTCGCGGATGCGAACGGCCAGGTCGGTCGCGACCTGGCGATGGTGATCGGTCCGCCACAGGTCGGCGAAGGTCAGGACCGCCCGGAACCCCTGCTGCCAGCGGATCAACTCGAAGCGGTGCGGCAAGCCCGCGGCCGGCAGCCACCGCCGCCACGCCCGGCCGACCACCCAGATGTCGTTGATCCCGCCGAGCAGGAAGATCGTGCCGCGGTTCACCGCGCGAACACCTCACGCAAGAACGTCTGCGACTCGTCCCACAGGTCGGCGGCTTTTTCGAAGTCCGCCTCCATCCGCTTCACTTCGTGCCGGGTCTTCAGCGCCGGGTGCGGCGAGAGCTTGACCTGTGGGTGGACCGGGAACTGGTAGCCGCCGCCCTGGGCCAGTTTCACCTCCGTCTCCGGCCTCAGCAGGTAGTCGATGAGCTTCTTCCCGCCGGCCGGGTTGGGCGCTCCCTTGACCAGGGCCAGGGTGTTCGGGATGTACAGTGTGCCCATCCGCGGGTGGGCCGGGTGACCGGTGGCGTCGGGGAAGACGATTGCCACCGGCATGCCAGCGTTCAACTCGATCACCGCGTCGTCGGTGTCGGTCATGCCGACGGCGAACTGGCCGTCCGCGACGCCCCGGGCCGACTGCTTGTTGCCGGGGAAGATCTGTACGTCGTTCGCTTGCAGGGCGCGGTAATACGCCCTCGCGGCGTCCGGGCCGAGCACCTCGAACAGGCAGGCGGCGTGCGTGGCAGTGGTGCCGAACTGCGGCTTGGCCATCGCCACCTTGCCCTTCCACTTCGGGTCGGTCAGGTCGAGCAGCGACTTCGGCCGGTCGGCTTCCGGGACCAGGTTCGTGTTGACGATCAGCACCCGCGCCCGCTCGGCGAACGCCTGCCAGGTGCGGTCCCTCGCCTTCGACCAGTCGGGGTGGTCTGTGGCGCTCGGGCTTTCGTAGGGTTCGTAGAGACCGGCCCGGGCGGCGCAGATGGTGCCGAGGATTTCGTTCCCCCAGTGGACGTCGGCCCGCGGCCGGCCGGCCTCCGCCTGCAACTCCGCCAGAATCCCCACCGACTTGTTCGCCTCGGTGTCGAACTTCGGGGCGACGGTCAGGCCGGTCTCCGCCCGGAAGTCGGCGAACACTCGCTCGGCGAAGTCGGGATCCTGGGAGCAGTATGCGACCACGCGGTTCTCGGCCCGCTGGCACCCGAGAGCGGCCACGAACGGAAGCAGTGCCAGGGTGATGAGAAAGAGTGATCGCATGGGGAGTGCCCCGTAGGGTGGGTCAAGCCCGGCTCTGCGGGCGCCGACCCACCGTTGCGTCCCCCGGTGGGTCGGCGCTCGAAGACTCGCTTGACCCACCCTACACGGGACGCCCTACACCTTGAAGATGTCTCGCACGTTGTCCCGCAGCAGCCGGGTTCCCAGCGTCACCGCCTCCGTCTCGCTTAGCCGGCCGGGGCGGACGAACTCGTCGGCCAGCGCCTCCGCCAGGATGCGGCGATACATGGAGTACTTCGGCAGAACGAACTCCAGCTTGTACGCGTCCGAGTAGTATCCGACCTGCTTGGTCTTCGGCACGGCTTGCAGGCGCTCCGTCAGGTCGCGGCGGATGTAGGTCGGGATGTTCGAGTACCACCAGTGGCCGTTGGTGACGACGTTCGGGAAGATCCACGAGTACGCCACCAACTCCTGATTCTGGCCGCTGGTCAGCACCGAGATCGGGAACGTCACCTCCGGGAAGGCGTTGAACAGTTCCCGGTACTGGATCAGGCTCGTCCTTCTGTCGAAGAGGTCCTGCCCCTGGTAAACGCCGTTCGCGTACACCTGGCGGTTCACGCCGATCATGAGATCGAACGGCAGAGCGAACTCGCGGCAGCACTCAGCGAGCATCCAGAAGATCGCGTTGCCCTTCACCGGGTCCGGGGACGGTGCGAAGTCCGGCGGCAGCGAGATGGCGCAGGCCTTCGCCCCCTTGCCGACGAACCGCTCGAACAGCGCCCGCAGCGCCTTGCGGAGAGACGGCAGGTCGCCGGCCTCCATGCCCGTGACCTTCGCCAGCCGCTCCTTGACGCCCGGCTCCTTGAACTTGAAGACCAGCGTGTCCGTTCGCAGGCAGGGGACATACTTCGTGGTGTCGAACCCCTCCAACTGGTCGTCGAACTCGTTGGTCAAGAAGATCCGTTCCAGCTTCGTCTTCTTGAAGACCTGCTGCTCCCAGTCCTTCTGGGCGAACGTCTTCTCGGCAGCGTCGAACAGGGCGTCGGCGTCGCCGGCCGTCACCCGGTCGCGGTCGTAGCCGAGGAACGTTTTCGCGATGTCCACGAACCAGGCGTACTGGGCGGTGTTGTCGAACCGCTCCATGTGGCGGACGATCTCCCGCACCCGGTCGCGTGGGGCCACGTCCTTCGCCAGTGGGGTCTGCGGCATCCCGGCGGAGTGGGCGAGTTCGGTGTAGTAGTGGTAGCCCAGGATGTCGTCGAGCGACTTCGACACCGGACTCAGCGGCTCGATGTGCGAGTGCGGGTCGATGAGCGGGACGGCGGTCAGGGCGGCGGTCAGATCGCGGACAAGGGCGTCGGTCATGGCGGACCTCCGGTAAACAACGCCGGGTGTTTCGGGGTACGTCTTACAACGGCCTGCAACTTTTACAACGCACTGGGTTCGCGACCTGATGATATCAACCGCCGCAGGGATCACGGGTTGGGGCGACTCGCAGGCATTGGATAAGGCGAAAAAACGATTGGCATACCCCATGCATTAACACATCCCGTCCCGCCGGACACGGAAACGCCGACGGGACGGTGAGACGATCGCGACTGGCCGAGCCTATCCCCCAGGCGGAGCCAACCCCCATCGCGACCGCCGCACCGATTCGGCGGCCGACCCCTTCCCCCAGGGGCCGGCCGCCGGGAGAGAGATTCCCCCCTCTCTCCGACCTTTCCCCCGACA
>Ga0247822_10003557_pt1 | contig 10164 bp, 7 predicted proteins | sample 13C_Cellulose_Da_FD_192423 | JGI IMG/M metagenome (GOLD analysis project Ga0247822, IMG submission 192423) | Soil microbial communities from agricultural site in Penn Yan, New York, United States - 13C_Cellulose_Day30 | ecosystem: Environmental > Terrestrial > Soil > Agricultural land | place... | reverse complement strand
AAGTCGTCTCGATCAATGTCGGCATGAATGATTGTGTCGAAGGGCCGGATGGCGTGGCCAAATTCGGCGAGGTGTACCGTAGCGTGCTGGATCGCATCAGCTCCAGCTTCGATACCGCGCTCATCCTGCACACTCCGAATACGATCTATCACACCCCCGAAGGCGCCCGCGCTCACGTCGGTCTCTATGCCGCCGAGGTCCGCCGCATCGCCGCCGAGTACCAGGCCGTCCTCGTCGATCATGAAAAGGACTGGCTGGAAGCCGTGCAGCGCCAGGCTCTGATGTACTGGCTCTCCGACGAAATCCACCCGAACGAATACGGTCACCGCTCGATGGCTAATACCCTCTTCCGCGCTCTCGGCCTCTTCGATCCCGAAAGCATCACCTGTCGACTACTCGTTCCCTAATTTCCTATGATGAACTGGCAAGACGTCCTCGAACTTAACCCTAACTGCGAACGCGTCAGCGGCTCCCCGGAAGCGCTAAGGGCCGCGATCAATCGCGGTGCAGATCTCCGCATTTACACCGGATTCCGGCACAATGACCACCTCGACACTTCGTCCTCGAATAGCGAGTTGGTCGACGAAGTCAGTGACTTCCGCACGACGTATCTCGTCGACGACCGCTGGGCCGGCGGCTTCATGACCCTGCGCATGCCGATCAGTCCGCCAGTCGGCTTCGGCCCGCGCGCCTCGATGTCCTTTTTCCTATACAACGAAAACGGCCAGCAAGCCATCGCGCGGCCTTACTTCGACGGTCAGGCTCCGAACGGAGAGCCCGCCCAGGAGGAGACTCAGGGCCACCCAGACATGCCTCGCTATCACGAGATCTCCCGCTTCGACGACCAGACAAATGCGCCTTCCAGCAACTTTTGCTACTCCTTCGAGCGGTTCCGGTATTTCACGAATAACATCTGGCAGGAAGTCTATGCCCAGGAAGTGGACGGCACTCCTCGCACCGGCTCTCTGGATGCGCTGACCGAGGCATTCAATCGCGGATGCGAAGTCAAAGTCGGTGTGGAAGGGCTCTGCGCCGATCTCGGTGGAGAGGGCCTGCCGCACACCGTGTTCGTGCCGTGCGGTCCCGGCTACTACCATACAGAAACCCGCCTGTTTTGCTGCGGCTCCCAGCCACTCGTCCGCGTCGCGCCAAATATCCCGCTGCGCTATGAAAGCAAGAACTGGGACTTTGGCTGGCTCTTCCTAAGAACGGACGGCCACGTCGAGTATTGGCGCTGCGATCCATACACTCTGGCGTTTTCCAAAGTGACTTGGAAGCTCGCGATCCGCTGGTTCGTTCGCTAACCCCTTAGCTAAGGGAGCGCGGAAATCCCGCCTTCCTTAGTCTCCCATCGGGGAGAGATTCTTCCGCCGCTCACGCCAGTTCGGAGGCGGTGCCTGCACCGGCAGGGTCGTCGCTTCGCTGGCGCTCACTGCTTCCGCGCGACGCACGGGAATCTTATCCTGATAGAGCTCGCCATTCAGGCCGCTCATGGAGGTTTCGATGTAATTCGCCTCCGCCTCGTCAGCCGCGTTATTGATAATGAACGGCTGGATCATAATGATCAGCTCGCGCCGGGTGATCTGCTTCGACTTCTGACCGAAGGCATATCCGATGACCGGAATGCTGCTCAACCAGGGCAGGCCGGTTCGTGTCACCGTTTCCTCCTCAGTGATCAAGCCACCCAGCACGACGGTGTGGCGATTCGGCACCGTGACGGTGGTCGTGAGTTCCTGAGTACCCACGATCGGGACGGTATTATCGGCGATCGTGAGGTTGCCCCGCAGGTTGTCGTTCTGTTGTGCGATTTGCAGCGTGACTTCGTTTTCGGAGTTGATCAGCGGGATCACTTCCAACTTCAGAACGACATCCTTATAGCCCACCGTCGTGGAAGTAGCGGCTTGATTGACCGTACCTACCGAACTCAAGGATGTCTCCGGCACAGGTACAGACTGCCCCGAGCTAATGACCGCCTTTTTGTTATTCGCTGTATAAATAACGGGGCGGGAGATGACGCGGAAGTTGTTCGTGGATTGAAGGGCCTTGACGTAAAGATCGATGGAGTCGCCGATGATGCCGTAGATCGACAGGCCCGAAAGAAACGGAGCACCCACCGTGGACGCGAGTTGGAAAGCAGAGTTCAGCGCCTGCGCCGTACCGGGAACGATATCCAGTCCGTTTTGGTTGAGAATGGTATTGCCCGTTCCGGTTCCCGAGCTGGCGGAGGTCGAGGTGGTGATATTCCCGTTGTTCCCCTGCACAGAGATCGAGAGCTGGGTCGAGCCAGGATACTGCACACCAAGATCGAGGCCCTTGCCAAGGGTCAGTTCGCCAATGACGGTGGCGAGATAGATCTGCTTAGGCTTCTGGTCGAGGATACGCAGGACACTGGCCGCCTTGCTCTTGCTCTCCGGAGGCCCGATGACGATGATTTGGTTCGCGCTACGATCGGCGATGATGCGGGTCTTGCCCACGCTGACAGCAAGAGGAGCGGTCTCGACCTCCGGGGCATTCAGCTTGTCGGGCTTCGTTCCACCCGTACCACTCGAACCACCGGAAGAGCCGCCAAACGAGGAGTTACCCGAGGAAAAGCTGCTTTGGGAATTGGTCGGGCTATTGGAGGTAGGGTTATTAATTTGTTTATCTTCATCATCTCCCTCAGCGAGGATGGACTGCAAGACAGGCAACACCTCTCCGGCCGCGACAAACCGTAGGCGCCAGGTGAGCGGAGGGTCGAGATCGACGGCGACGTCGAGATCCTGCACGAGTTTTCTCAGATAAGGCATACGGCTTTCAGCGGCCACGATGAGGATGCGATTCGTCCGGATGTCCGCGAGGACCTGCGTGCTGGAGGTGCTGACAGCCATGGAAGGCGCCCCTATGGCCGCAGGCTGCGGTGGCATGCCGGGATTGGGCGGCATGCCATTGGGCTGCTGGATCTGAGCCTGGGCGTCCACGGCGGCGCGGCCGGCGTCACGCTTTTGCTTTTCCTCTTCGAGGATCTTATTGATCAACTCCGCGACCTTCTCGGCGCTGGCGCGCGAAAGCGGGACGAACTCCGTCAGCACCTTCGAGCTCGGCACGTCGATCACCTGCTGGAGCGTGATGAGGCGACGGATGAGCGGGGTGTTATCCGTGATGACGATCGCGTTTGAATTGGGAACGACGACGATCTTGCCCTGCTGGCGGGGGCTGACGTACCCGGAAAAGACCTCGTAGGCGTCCTTCGTCGAGATGTTGCGGAAAAGCATGAAGTAACTCACGATCTGCTCGCCCTGCGGGAGCGACTCTGGAGTCACGTAGAGAGGGATGCCTTCGCCCAGAGGGGAGCGCCCGGGGCCGATGACTTTCATCGTAGTGTCGTCGACATTGACCAGCGTATAGCCATTGAGCAGCATCGCCGACTCGAGCATCGCGATGGCTTCGGGACGAGAAATCTTGCCCGGCACCACGACCGTGAGATTCGGCCCGGCGAGGTTCGCGTCTCTCACCATGCGCTTGCCGGTGAGCATCTCATAGTAGTTCAGGATATCCGTGATGGGATTTCCCGGGAGCTTGAGCATGACACCATCATCTTGGACGGGAGGCTCTTGCGAAAATCCGACAGGTGCCAGTGCGACTAATCCCAAAAGCACGGCCGAGCCCTGGCAAATAAGAGAGCGTCTCAGCTTGCCGATCCCAGCCACATTAAAAGGAATACTCATGACATCATCCCGCACCTACGGGGAAACACAGTAGTTCCCAAACTTCCGCTCTCTACAATCTTTTTCAGACGACGCTTTTGCCATGGAGACAGGGGTAAAATACCCCCAGACAACATTGCATAAAGAGTCGCCTATTTCCTCGACGCTTATTTCCACTCGTGAGAGCCTCCTCATCGCATCCGAGGAACCCATGCCCACTGTGACTATCCCACACGGTATCTCCCCCTCGCTCCCGCAGAGGCCTGCCGGAGCTCCTCCCCAATTTCTGAATCCCTAAAAAACATCCATGAGCACGTTCAACCTCTCCCAACACGGCATCACGGTCACTGACATCAAACGCAACCTCTCGCCCGCCGAGCTTTACGAGGAAGCCATCCGCTTCGACCACGGGTCGCGCATCGCGGATAATGGCGCCCTGGTCGCCTACTCCGGTGATAAAACCGGGCGTTCCCCGAAGGACAAACGCGTCGTTCAGGATCCCGCCTCGGAGAAGGACGTCTGGTGGGGCGCGGTCAATATCCCGATCAATCTGCACACTTTCTCCATCAACCGGGAACGCGCCAAGGATTACCTGAACCTCAGCCCGCGCCTTTACTGTTTCGATGGATTCGCCGGATGGGATCCCGCCTATCGCCTAAAGATCCGCATCATTTGTGAGCGCCCTTACCACGCGCTCTTCATGCACACCATGCTCATCCGGCCGACCGCTGAAGAGCTGGCGGCCTTTGGCGAACCCGACTTCGTCATTTACAACGCCGGCCGCTTCCCTGCCAACCGCCTCACGGAGGGCATGACCTCCAAGACCAGCATCGACCTGAGCTTTGAGGAAAAGGAACTCATCATCCTGGGCTCCGAGTACGCTGGCGAAATGAAGAAGGGTGTCTTCACCGTGATGAACTACCTCATGCCCAAGCGCGGAGTGCTCTCCATGCACTGCTCCGCCACGGCCGATCCGAAAACCGGGCGCTCGTCCGTGCTCTTCGGCCTGTCTGGCACCGGCAAGACCACGCTCTCGGCGGACCCCAAGCGCCAGCTCATCGGTGACGACGAGCATTGCTGGACGGATGACGGCATTTTCAACATCGAGGGCGGCTGCTACGCCAAAACCATCGACCTAACCCCGGAAAGCGAGCCCGATATCTTCCAGGCCCTGCACTTCGGCGCGGTGTTGGAAAACGTCGTTTTGGAAGAAGATCGCGAGGTGGATTTCTCCGACTCCAGCATCACGCAAAACACGCGCGGCGCCTATCCGATCGAGTACATCCGCAATGCCCGCATCCCCTGTACAGCGGGGCATCCGACCGACGTGATCTTCCTCACGTGCGACGCCTTCGGCGTGCTGCCTCCCGTCTCGAAGCTCTCGCCCGAGCAGGCGATGTATCACTTCGTCAGCGGCTATACCGCCAAAGTCGCCGGCACTGAACAGGGCATCACCGAACCGCAGGCCACCTTCTCTCCCTGCTTCGGCGGGCCTTTCATGGTCTGGCCTCCGAAAAAGTACGCGGAGTTGCTCGCCGAGAAGATGAAGAAGCACGGCACCAATGTCTGGCTGGTCAATACCGGCTGGAGCGGCGGAGCCTACGGCACCGGCAAGCGCATGAAGCTCGCCTACACCCGCGCCATCATCGACGCCATCCACAGTGGCGAACTAGCGAATGCACCGGTCCAGGCAGACCCAGCCTTCCACCTCTCCACCGTCACGGAAGCCCCCGGCGTACCCAAGGAAATCCTGATTCCCAAGAACACCTGGAGCGATCCGGCGGCCTTCGAGGCGACCGCCAAGAAATTGGCCGATCTCTTCGCGGAAAATCACAAGAAATACGCCTAAAATCGCCCCAGCGGCGGAAAGCTCTTCCCTCAGCATGGCGAGAGATCCCATGCTGAGCGGGCCCGCCCTTGGATATGAATAATCTGCACGTTCTTTACAGCCACGGCCAGCTGCCCGTGGATCTTCCCTCCGGAGTCACGCCCATCGTGGTGGAAAAGCCGCACATGCCCTGGCTGGAGAACCCGGAGGAGGCCATCGCCGCCAGTTTTCAATCGCCGACCGGTTCGCCGACTTTGCGAACTCTGGCGCAAGCCGCGAGCTCGGCCTGCATCGTCATTTGCGACATCACCCGGCCGGTGCCCAATGGCCGCATCCTGCCCCCGCTAATCCGCGAGCTCCTCAATGCCGGCATCGCCGCCGATCGGATTTGCGTACTGGTCGCGACCGGGCTGCATCATCCCAACTTGGGCGAGGAACTGCGCGAACTCGTCGGCTCCGACTGGGTCCTCGAGACCGTGCGGGTGGAAAACCACTACGCGCTCGACGACGATGCCCACACCAAGATCGGCGTCACTTCGCGCGGCACGCCGGTCAGCCTCGACAAGCGATTCCTCGAAGCTGACCTCAAGATTGTCACCGGACTGATCGAGCCGCACTTCATGGCCGGCTACTCGGGCGGTCGCAAGGTCATCGCTCCCGGCATCGCGCACGCGGACACCATCCGCACCTTTCACAACACGGATTTCATGGAGCACCCCGATGCGCGGAATTGCCATCTGCCCCGCAATCCCCTGCACAACGAGCAACTCGAGGTCGTGAAAATGCTCGGCGATGTCTTTGCGGTGAATACCTGCCTGGACGATCAGCGCCGCCTGGCGTTCGTGAACTTCGGCCACGTCCTCGCCAGCCATGAGGAAGCGGTCGCCTTCATCAAGCAGTACGCGGAGGTGAAGATCTCCCACAAAGTGAAGTGCGTCATCACGAGCAATGCGGGCTATCCGCAGGATAAGAACTTCTATCAATCCGCCAAGGGCATCGTCGGTGCGCTGGGTATTTTGGAAAAGGGAGGCAGCCTGCTCATCGCCTCCGAGTGTTCCGAAGGTCTCGGATCGGAGGAATTCTGCGAAGCCCAAAAGATCCTCGTCGAACGCGGAATCGACGGTTTCCTCGCTGAAGCACGCTCCCGCCCTCTCGCTAATATCGACGAGTGGGCCACGGTGAAACTCATCGAGGGCATCCGCGACTATAAGGTGCACCTGTACTCCGGACTCACGCCCGAGCAGCAACGCCTCACCGCGACGACCTGCCACCAGGATTGGGCGAAAGCCGTCGAACATGTCCTCCAGGAAAGCCAGGCCACCGAGGTCGCCGTGATCCCCGAGGGCCACTACGCCATCCCGTTCGTCGAGCTCGTCGCTTAGTCGCTCAAAGCGCCGTCCGACCGCGAATCAAGGTCGGACGGAGCGGACGCCAGTCGGCTTTGCTCTCCAGCAGCAGCGAAACGAGCTCCCGACCGAGCAAGCGATAGTCATAGCGAAGTCGCGTGATGGACGAACCGACCGCCGAGGTGCCTTGCAGCGAAACGAGGCCGACCTTCTCCGGGCACGCGATTTTCGCCTGCTGGAATTCCCGCCACAGGAGCGCCGTGACGTTATCTTCCAGGGAGATGACAGCCGTGCGCTCCGGGTGGAGCTTCAACTCCTGAGCCAGCTTCGCCCGACTCTCCGGCGTCGTGCCGTCGGCGGTCTCCAGCGGAGCCAGCCCCCGCTCGCGCACCTTCGCCGACAAGGCATCCCAAGTCGCCTGCACCGCCTGATCACCCGAAAAGGGATCGGCCACGATGAGACGCTGGTACCCATGCTCGGACAGGTGATTCAGCATGATCTCGGCCCCGGCGGCGAGATCGAGCGAACCCAGAGCGCTTAAGCCCGGGCAAGTGCGCAGCAATAGAGAGGTCTGGCGAAACGACTCGGCGACACCCTGAACCAGCTCGTCCTGCCACAAATGATCGAGCAGCACGCCGCCACAAGGGCGGGGCACGGAGGCGAGAAGGCGTTCGAGTTCTGAGCGCTGTTCTTCGAGTGCGATGAAGGCGGGGGGATTCTCCGGCGAGGAGTGTTCGACCAGCTTCGCCGAGGAGAGAAAGACCAGCGGACAGCCACGGGCGGCGCAGACTTCGGACACGCCCTCCAGGATTTCTCGGTAGAGCGCACTCCAGTTTTGCATCTGGCGGCCGATCAGGATGATGGGAAAGCTTTGGGCAATCCGCAGGCGGGAAGAGACGGGATAAAATCGTCCGTTCGGATGCTGCCAGACCACCGCTTCCTGGCTAAGGCGCTGGAGGATTCGCGAGATGGTCGCATACGATACATCGTAGGCCTTTCCGAGTTCCCGCACGGTCGGCAGAGGCTGGTCAGTCCCATCGCCCAGTTCCGCCAAACGACGGATCTCTTTTTCCGCAGAGCGGGCATAGCTGGTGGGTTTTCGCGGCACGGGTCTAATTTTGGCAGTTTATTTGCAACAAGGCAATTCGAGGAAAGCCTATCGCCACCTCATCTATTTGCAACTGTATTTTATGTTGCATATTAAATGAGCAAGCGCAAGATTTCACCATCATGCAGCCTACTTTACTCATTCTCGCCGCCGGCATGGGCAGCCGCTACGGCGGGCTCAAGCAACTCGACCCCGTCGGCCCGTCGGGCGAGACGTTGCTCGACTACTCGATCTTCGACGCCCTCCGCGCAGGCTTTGGACGGGTGGTGTTCGTGATCCGTCGTGACTTCGAAGAGGAGTTTCGTGAGCGCATCGGAAAATTCTACGAGAAGCACGTAGAGGTTGGTTATGTGTATCAGGAGCTCGACGCGCTGCCGGCTGGCTTCTCCGTACCTGAGGGACGCACGAAACCCTGGGGCACCGGCCATGCGATCTGGTGTGCCCGCGATCAGGTGAGCCACCCGTTCGCGGCGATCAACGCCGACGACTTCTACGGCGCAGCCGCGTATCGCACCCTTGCCGACTTTTTCCAGCGCACACAGGAGGAAGCCAACCGCTTCGCCATGGTCGGGTACGAACTCCGCCGCACCCTCTCGGAAAACGGCAGCGTCTCCCGCGGCGTCTGTCAGACGGCGGAAAACAGCGACCTGCTCAGCGTCGTCGAGTACACCAACATCGAGAGGCACAACGACCAGGCCCGCCACGTGAATAGCGACGGCACGGACGTTCCCTTCCAGGGCGACGAGATCGTTTCGATGAACTTCTGGGGATTCACCCCAGCCGTGTTTCCCATGCTGGAGCAGCGCCTGACCGAGTTCCTCAGCGCCCGCGGAAACGAAGCGAAGTCCGAGTTTTACATCCCCTTCGCCGTGGCCGACATGATCGCGAAGAACGAAGCCAAGGTGACCGCTCTTTCCACCGATAGCGACTGGTTTGGCGTCACCTATCGTGAAGACAAAGCCATCGTGATGGCGTCGATCGAGCGTCTCGTGCAGGATGGCGCTTATCCCGCCTCGCTCTGGAGCGAAGCCGGGGCCAAAACCCAGGAGACCACCGTATGAAAGTACTGATCACAGGAGGAGCCGGATTCATCGGCAGCCACGTCGCTGAACATTTCCAAGGCAAGGCGCAAGTGCGCGTGCTCGATAACCTGCGCACCGGCTATCGCCGCAATCTCGACGGACTCGACGTCGAGTTCATCGAAGGCTCGATCCTCGACCGCGAGGCGGTCAAGCGTGCGGTGGAGGGCGTCGATTACATCTTCCATCTAGCCGCGCTGATCAGCGTGCCCGAGTCCATGTCGAAGCCGCAGGAATGCGTCGACCTCAATGTCACCGGCCTCCTCAATGTCCTCACGGCCGCCGCCGAAGCGAAGGTGACAAAGCTCGTCCTCGCCAGCTCCGCTGCGATCTATGGGAATAATCCGACCGTGCCCAAAGTGGAGACGATGTTCCCCGAGCCACTCAGTCCCTACGCCGTAACGAAGCTCGACGGCGAATACTACTGCGATCTCTTCACCCGGACGACCAGCCTGGAGACGGCCTGCCTGCGCTTCTTCAATGTCTTCGGCCCGCGCCAAGATCCGAACAGCGCATATGCCGCCGCCGTGCCGATCTTCATTCGCAAGGCGCTGGACGGCCAGTCTCTCACCGTCTTCGGTGATGGCGAGCAGACCCGCGACTTCATCTACGTGAAGGACATCGTCGCCGCGAATGTCTTCGCCGCTACGACACCGGGTGTCACCGGCGTTTTCAACGTCGGATACGGAGCGAGCACGACGATCAACCACATCGCCGGCGAGATCATCAAGGCCGCCGGATCCGCCTCCACCATCGACCACCAACCCGAGCGCGCGGGAGACGTAAAGCACTCCCTCGCCTCCGTCCAAAAACTCACCGACGCCGGCTTCCGCCCCGTCAGCAATCTTAGCGAAGGTCTCACTGCGACCTTGAGCTACTTCCAATCCCGCTAACTCACCGATCTTATGGCCAAAGTTTCTCCTACCATCGACGAAATCCGACAAGTCGCCGCCGAGTTCCCCCTGCACGGCACCCTTACCTCCGCCGAGCCTTACGGCAGCGGCCACATCAATGACACCATGCTGGTCTCCTTCGACCAGGCCGGCGCCGAAGTCCGTTACATCTTCCAGCGCATCAACGACCAGATCTTCAAGGATGTGCCATTGCTGATGGAAAACAT
>Ga0247822_10003555_pt1 | contig 10167 bp, 12 predicted proteins | sample 13C_Cellulose_Da_FD_192423 | JGI IMG/M metagenome (GOLD analysis project Ga0247822, IMG submission 192423) | Soil microbial communities from agricultural site in Penn Yan, New York, United States - 13C_Cellulose_Day30 | ecosystem: Environmental > Terrestrial > Soil > Agricultural land | place... | reverse complement strand
CCCCAGGCATGGACATTCGCGTGCTCGACCGCAATGGTGAGCCTTGGTTTGTCGCTCAAGACGTGTTGTATGCCCTGGGGTACCCCCAGACATCGCACGGGAAGGCGCTCGCCAAGTTGGACCCCGACGAACGCTTTATGTCGCAAGTTCACAAAGGGGTGCGGTCGATGACCCTCGTGAGCGAGTCCGGTCTCTACAGCCTCATCCTCAATTCCAAGAAGCCGGATGCGAAGACGTTCAAGAAGTGGGTCACCTGGGTGGTCCTTCCGGCCATCCGCAAGGACGGCGCCTACGTCATGGGCGAGGAGAAGGTGGCGACCGACCGGATGAGCGAGGACGAGTTGATCGCCAAGGGCTTCATGGCGCTCCACGCGAAGGCCGAGCGACTCCAGGCGAAAGTCCTGAAGTTGAACCAGACGGTGGCCGAGCAGGCTCACGCCGTGGGATTGCCCTGCACATAAGGAAGGGGAGCCGGTGGGCCGAGCCCAACATGACCTCCTCGCCCGCTCTCATCACCCGCGACTACAACGGCCACACCTTCACCTTCCGCCCGGACGGCTGGTTCAACATGACGAAGGCCGCTGCGCACTTCGGGAAGAAGCTGTCCAACTTCTGGGCCTCCCCCGGCACCGAGGAGTATTTGGCGGCGCTGGCCGAACTACCTGAATTCCAGGGAGTTAAGTTGGTGGCCCCCACCCCCGGCCACTACGGTGGCACCTGGGGCCACCCGACGTTCGCCGTGCCGTTTGCCCGCTGGCTCGACGTGCGCTTCGCCGTGTGGTTTGACGCGATGATCGAGAACATCATCAAGGGCGCCGCCGAGCTGGTCATCACGAAGCCCGCTGAGTCGGCCGGCCGATTAAGGTGCACATCAGGAAGGGGCAGCCGCCCACATGGCTGTGACAGCCCAACTCCGCTGCGCTGATCTGCCCAGGAATTAAACCTGCACATCAGGTAGACAGCGCGACCCGCGCTCCTCCCCCCCACCGAGCCCCCGAAGGCGTCCACACCGGATGTCCTGGGGGCTTCGTCTTTTCCAACCACCTGAACCAATGCAAGCACTGACCCCATCCCCCACGTCCAACGTCTCGCAAGAACCCCTCATCACCCGCGAGCTGACCTTCCGCAACTCCACCTTCGGCGCCCTCAAGACCTTCATGCGCCAGCACAAGCGCCGCACCGGAGAGACCCTGAGCAACGCCGCAGCCGTGGACATGATCCTTCGCGCCCATCTGACCCGCCACATCCACCCCGATGCGGTGAAGACCATGGTGAGCCTGTCCCATCCAGCATCGGCGCATGCCCTCCAGGCGCTGGAGACCGAGGATGTCGAGTTGCCCTCTGTGTCACCCGCAACTCCGCAGCCAGCGCAGGGTGTTCCCACCATCAAGGTGTCGATCCCGACCAGCCGCCGCGCCTTCCTTCAAGTCGATGCTCCCGCCGAGGACGCCCCATGACCACCATGGCGCCGAACCTGCGGATGCCCCGCATGTTCTTCCACTGGGCCGAGCACGGGAACCGCGTGAACTGGCTGTCCCCCTTCGAGCGGGGGGTCTTCGACATGGCAAGGACGGTCCTCTGGCAAGTGGAAGGCTGCACGATGCCCCTGGAGACGCTACGCAAGCGTTTGGGGGCCTCCGGTTCACCCGAAATCTCCGCCGCGTTGGAGGCTCTCACAGACCCCTCAGCGGGCCTTCTGAACGTGGATGGGGGTGGCCTGGTCTGTGACCCTGTGCAGGTCCACGAGTTTGCTGCGAGCGTGAAGAAGGCCGAGACCTACCGCAATAACGGGCGCAAGGGCGGGCGGCCATCCGAGGCTGTTGCCCCTACCTCGGACTTCTGAAACCCACGGGAAACCCAGCGGTTTCTCGTTGCCAAACCATCAAGAGCAAGAGCAAGAGCAACATCAACAGCAAGACCAGTAGCAAGAGATACCTGAAGCAGCTCCGCTGATGCCCTGTGCATCGCCACGCACGAGGCTCAGCGGGTGACCTTCAGTTGATCCCGGGGGGATTCTTTGTGTCTTCCCCACGTAGGTCTTCACTCCATCAACGCCTCATCGACACCAATAGGCCCCCTATGTCGTAGCCCACTTGAGTCCATCTGTTTTTGAGGAGGAGAAGCCATCCCCCTCGCAAACCGAGCCCCCATGCCCTCCGGTGTCGGGGCTTTCTTCATTTCCATCCCCTGTATCCATGTCTCATTGCCCCCCCTCTCTGGCCGTCCCTGGCGGCCTCACCCCGATCTACAAGGTCTTGGACACCAGCCCCGCGAAGCCCGGAGCGACCCCCTTGGTCACCTTTTCGTACAACAGCTTCGGCGTCATTCGGGCCTACCGTGATGCCAAGGGCTTCGCTTGGTTCGTCCTCGGTGATGTCTTCAAGATGCTGGGCATCCCCGGCGGCACCTCGACCATGCGCAAACGCATCAAGGACCCCGCCGACCTCTCTCAGGTCCGCTTGTGGGTCCCGAACACAGTCAATCCCCCGGCTAGCGGCTACCGCGAAGTCCAGGCTCTCAGCGAGGGCGGCATGCACGCCATGTTGGGTGTCAGCCGTATGGACGACCGCATCGCAATGCGCCGATGGATGACCTCCACCGCCATTCCCGTCCTGCGCACCCTGTGACCCCTTCACCCTCCATTGAGAACACCATGCCTAAAGACTACGAAGCCCGCGTCGTGCGTGCCTACTCCCTCCCGGTCGGCGCCTTCGACCACCTCAAGAACCTCCAACGGCACCGTCAGCACACCATCGACCCCACGGGGGAAACCCACACGGTCACCAACAGCGAAGCCCTGACGGAAATCATCAAGGACCACTACCTCCTCGGTGTGGTTGCTGGCTTTCAAGATCGCACGGTCTCCGAACTGTGTCGCGACCTCGCTCGGGGCACCCTCGTGGTCGTCCCTGCGGCTGCATCGGAAGGGGGCAAGTGATGGCAACCCGTCCGCAAATCAGCGACGACTTCGGCGCCCAGCGCCTCGTCACCCAAGCCCGTCCCATCGCTCAGACCCAAGCGGTGCCCTCTGCGGATCAACGTTTCGTGGGCCTTGCCAACGTCTTCGCGGCGGCCGAGATGCTCAACGAGACGAACCGCCAACGGGTTGAGCGCGAGGAGACCGCCAACGCCCAACGCTGGGCCAACTCCATGACGGTCGATGGGCTGGGTAAGCGCATCCGCTCCGGTGACATGCTGCCCTCGCAGTCCCCGGTGTTCGCGGCCACGGCCCAAAACATCTGGGGCCAGAACTCCCTCGCCGCCCTGGAGCGGGATGTCACCAGCAAGCTCTCGACTGGAGAGCTGGCCTTCGACAACTCCGAGGAGGCCGAGAGGTACCTCGTGGAGGCCCGTAACACCACCCTCGCGGGCCAAAGCCGGTTCGCCGCTGCGGGCTACGACAAGCAGTTCAATGCGCTGCGCGAGAAGGTCCTCGCGGGTGTCGCTCAGGCCAACGATAAGGTCTACGTGGAGCGGGCCGCGAACGAGGCCGCCGACAACCTGGGCAACACCCTCAACCGCGTCACCGCGAGCGACTTCACCGGCACCTCCGCCGATGCGGTCAACGAGGTCATGGCCCAGTACCAGCTCCTTCGGAAAACCTCCGTGATGCCCGCAGGGGCCTCGCGTGGCGTCCTGGTCGAGACCCTCACCCGCGCCGCTGCGACGGGCAAGACGGACATCGTGAAGGGCCTCCTGGAATCCGAACTGCCCGACATCGGCACCGTGCGGTCCATGATCGGCGCCGACAAGGCGGCCACTCTGGAGGCCCAAGCGGGGACCCGCTATGACGGCCTTCAGCGTGAGCGCGTGGACACCGAGGCGCTGCCGTTCTACATGGCCGCCAGCGATGGGCGCCTCCCCGTGGAGAAGTTCATGAGCTGGGCGACCGGCGATCAGAACAGCAAATACACGACGGCGGCCTTCATCAACGGCGTGCTCCAGTCCAACCTCGCGGCTCAAGCGCGGGCCGCTGAGGACCTCCGTAAGGCTCGCCTTCAGGGCGCCATCGCGGGCATGGAGCACGAGGCCCAGAAGCGTGTCGATGCGGCCCTGTCAGCGGGTCGATTGTGGGACGTGCAGGGCACGAACACACCCCAGGTGATGACCACCACGGGGACCCTGAAGGACTTCGACGTGAAGGGCTACGCCGAGCAGGCGCTGGTGCGCAAGACGGCCGACATGCCATTCGACCAGCAGGCCGCAGCGTGGACCATGAATGGGCTGGTCAATCCGAACTGGGCCAACCAGCTCAAGGCCGGGATGAACAACCTCGCGTCCCTCGGCATGGACTCCAACGGGAAACGTCGGGGGGAACTGAACGAGGCCGGCCAGCAGGCCAATGAGTTGTTCAAGCAGCTCAACAACGTGAGCCCCGATGCGGCCCGCCAGACGGCCGGAGAAGATGCGTACAAGCGGTTCTCCGACATCGCATTCCTGGAGCACATGGGGAGGTCTCCTGCGGACGCTGCGGCCATCGCATCGTCTGCGGCTTCCGGTGCCTCTGCCGGTTCTCCTGGGTACAAGTTGGAGACCAAAATCGCGGCCCGCGTAGCGGAGGTGACGGACACGCCTTGGATGGACTGGCTGGAGAACAAGCGAGATGGTGCGTGGGATGTGATCCGTCGCAACAACCCGCTTGCCTTGGGCAACGCTCTTGCGGCCGGTCTGTTGGAGGCGCGGGGCCAGGAGGTGCCCGAGTGGCTCGAAAGCGATCCCGTGGGGACTACGCGGCACAACACCACGCCAAACACCTCTCAGGTGAGCGGATGGGTGCGCCGCTACGCAACCCTGCTGGCCCACAGCGGGCACGCACCCGATGCCGATACGGCCCTGTCGTTGGCGGTGGAGTACGTGAGCGATCCCAAGGTGTCGGTGAAGGTCAACGGGACGCTGTACCTGCGTCACGAGCTGCCGTCGGCGCCAGGGGAGGGCGAGGACGCCGCTCAGTGGCTCGGGCGATTCCTTGACGAGGTACCGAAGGCTCGCGCCTTGGAACAGGGCTTTGCCGCCTCCGAGGTGCGTCTGGAGTTCGACGAGCGCAGCCGCGTCTATCGAGCGTTCATGGGCGGGCTTCCGATGACCAGCCCTGAAGGTGGCGTTTGGGTCTTCTCTCGGGGCGACATCGAGCGGTGGATGCGCGAGCGGCGCCAAGAGGACATCGAGAAGGTCGTTCCTGAGGCCGCGTATGAGTCCTTCAAGGCGCGGATCAACGCGGAAATCTCGGAGGTCCAGAAGGGCGACCGCTACGCTATGGAGCGGTACGACAAGAGCGTGTACGGGCGGGGCTTTGACAAGGCCATCTTGTCGCGTGAAGCGTATGAGCGCATCCGCAGCGACGGCAATCACAAGTTGCCGCTGGCTGACCTCATGCGCGAGTACCCGGCAGGGAAGTGATCAGGGCGCCCCTTCGGGGGCGTCTTTCGCTTGATCCTTGCCAGAGCCGGGGACGTCCGTGGTGACAAGAGGAAATTCAACCTCTCGCATGGTATTCACCAGGTGGTCGGGTCGTAGCGGACATCAACCACATAGCCGTCACGAACTACGAGCACGCATTCGTAAATGTTTGAGAGCAGCCCCTCAAATCGTAGTCGCCTGACTTCGGCACTCGCGTTTTCTACATGAGCGCCCCTGGCCTGTGCAGCGGCGACTACTTCGCGGACATCTTTTTTTTCCATTGGCCGGTACAGAACGCTTCTGCCGAACTGCGAGCGCGCATTTCCAGGTAGCTGGGGAGCGTCGCCAGCCCCACAACACCAAGCGCAATGACTGCTCCTGCAGCAAACGGCAGGTAGGACTTCGCTGGAGACGGTTCGGGCGAGTTCATTTGGATCCTGGGCGTCGCGATTGACCATTTCGGCGAATGTGGCTGGACCTCACAGCAGCACTTCGCTGCCTCGCCTACGTTCCCAAGCCCAACCCCAAGGGGGCGGCTGCGGTCCACCGCATGCGCGAGTGCCCGCAGGGAAGTGTTCAGGGCGCTCTCCCCTCGGGGCGTCTTTCCCATGCGATTCATTTTGAGTTGGGATCGGTCGCGTCAGGCGCCGGCAGAGCGCCCCCGCCGACGACGCGAGTGCACACCCGCCACCAGCAAGCCCAAGGCCATCATCGCGCCCATGCCCGGCTCGGGCACGCTGCTGACGAAGGCGCGGTAACCCGCTCGTTGGGCTTGAAGTGACCACGGTATGTACATCTCGGTTGCGATGGACGTGCCGTCCACTAGGTGGAAGTGGTAGGCCGCCAACGCTGGGGAGTAGATAGACCGGAAACCAAGCTGCCATGATTCATCTGTCGGGGAGTCCCAATGCCAAGTTGCCGTCATTGGATAGCGCGTGGCCACTTCTATTGAGAAATCCCATTCCTCTGGAACGGCAATCTCGAACAGGCCGCTGTCACTGAACACAGGCATCTCAATGGAGGTCACTGGCCCTCGGCCACTAAACGAATAGACCCAGAAGTTGCCCTCTTTGTACGGCTGCAAGACGTACAGCGGCAAGGGATCGACCAAGATTGGCTCTCTCGGCACTGTCGGGCCAACAACCTCTGGCAGATTTGGCGGGCCCGGCACAACATCACAGGTCTGAATGCAGATGGTCACCGCGTGCGCATTTGCAGCCAACGCGAGTGCAACCCCCATAACCCAGCTCTCGGTAGCCATAACGTCCCCTTGTCGCCGATACGTCTCGGCATTCGGTTGCGGAGGCTATCGGGTGAGCTGGTCTTCGCAAATGAGCATTTCGGGTATCTCGAAACCGCTCGTCAACTTCACGGATAGCCCTTGGTGCACCCCGAAGGCCTTCCGGGAATGTTCCCGACAACCTCATGGAGAAGTGATGAAAGCGTTTCAGTTCGCCCCCGGCCTCGACCTCCGCGTGATCGAGTTGGATGGAGAACCGTGGTTCGTGGCAAAGGACGTGTGCGCCGCACTCGGCTACGTCAACACCCCGGACGCCCTGGCCAAGCATGTGGACGACGACGACCGCAGGCCAATCAACCTCAATACCGTCGCAAAACGCGAGGGTATTCGGGGCAACCCCCGCGCCTCCTGCATCAACGAGTCCGGCCTCTACGCGCTCATCATGGGCAGCAAGCGGCCAGAAGCGAAGGCGTACAAGCGTTGGGTCACCTCCGAGGTCCTCCCTTCGATCCGCAAGAACGGCGGCTACATGGCCCCCGCAGTCGCCAAGCTGGCCGTTGAGTCCCCCGCAGAGTTCATGGCCCGCGCCCTGGTGATGGCGAACGAGACCATTCAGGGGCTCCAGAAGGCGGCCAAGGGGCTGGAGGAGGAGACCCCCGAGGAGCTCTCGGGTCTAATCGGCAATGGAGGTGCAGACGGAAATGTCTCTAGACGAACTTTTTCAGCATCCGCTATTCATTGAAGCCGCGCAGGACGGAATCGACGTGCAACGTGTGCTCGGCTTGAAACTCACAGACGATTTCGACGAAGAAGCCGAGATTGATGAGCTTCAGTTCTATGTGACGCGCGTTGGCTTCGCGGTCTCGCACGCGCTTACATGGGTTCAGCAACTGCACCATGCGGTGCATTTCATGACCGAATTCAAGTACAGCAAGAAGGCCAGCAACGCCGGTGTCAAGAAGTTCCACCACCTTCTTTACAACGTGGAGAACTATCTGATTCGCTTGGCTTCGGCGTACGACCGGTGCTTGCAGCTCACCAACGCTGTGTTTCACCTCTGTATGTCGGAGGAGCAAGTGAATCACGGGGCCATTGTCAGCAATCTGCATGTCGCGCGGGCCAAGCTGCCGGGCCTCCTGAAGGCAGTCAGGAAGGCCATCAAGGACGAAGCGCAGGAGAGGCACAGGCTTGTACACCACCACTCTCTGGTAGACCCCGAGCTGCGCCGGATCGAGTTGTTTTACATGCAGTCGAAAGAGACTTGGGGAGACGGCAGAGAATTTTCTTTCGAGAAGCTGGTGTACGTGCGCGGGCAAATGGTGAAGAGATTTACCGTCCGCCGAAAGAAGGAATTCGAGGCGATCAATGCAGAGTTGGTCAACGCGCTCGGCCCGCTGTTCGATGGTCTGTTGGTCGAGTATCGACGCCAGAAGTCGAGACTGACGAAGTTGGTGTAAAGGCTACTAGCGGCTCGCGTGGGGCGACACCACGGACAACACCAGGGCCGGATAGCGGATCGCCTCCACGCCCGGTTTCAGCTCTTCCAGGAGCACCCCGTCGTACACCACATCGCCCACGCTGCCCTTGGTCTCGTGCCCAAGAATCAAGTCGCGGATTCGGGCGTCGATGCCCGCGCGGCGCATGAGAGGGCGCACGCTGTGGCGGAAGTAGTGGAACGACAGCTTGCCCGCCTCCACCATTCCGAGCCCCTCACGGAACTCCTTGAACCACCGTCCGAAGTAGTCACTGGCGCGGACCTTCCTCAGAGGTAGGGCGGGCCACAGCGAATCGTGCCCGGCCTCGCGCATGGCCTCCACGTACCCAAGGAAGCCCAAGCGGATCAGTTCGCTGTGAATCGGGATAGTTCTGTGCCCCGCATTGGTCTTCACGGTCTGACCGTCGCCCTCGTCGGTAATGACCAGAGCCGGGATACTATCCACGGTCTGCACGTCGGCTGTTCGGAGCTGACAGACCTCGCCCAAGCGGGCGCCCGTGAAGGCCCCGATGAGGGGCACCCAGTACGCCGCATCACGGCCCGCATTGGCGGCCTTGGGAAGCTCATAACGGGTGTGTAGCGGAGACCCGAACAGGGTCACCATCTCGTCGTCCCGGATGGCTCGTCGCTTGTTCGTGGTCTTCGCCTCGATGTCCAGGCCGACCCACGCATGGCGCTCCGTCCATTCCAGTTCCTGGAAAGCGAACTTCAGGAGTGTCTTCAACCCAGTGAGGCGGTCGCGTGCGGTCTTCGACGTGCGGCAGTTCTCGATGAGCCACGCGCGGTAGTCGAGACCCAGTTCCCGCTTGATGGTCGCCAAGGTTGCCCTGGGGTGCTGGCCCTCAAACTGGCGCAATGCGCGGTCCATGGCCTGTACTGAGTCATCCGAGCGAGGGCGTGCGCCCGATTGCTTCCAGCGGTCGAAGACATCGCGCAGGGTCTTGGGCTTGTCGGCCGGTGTGGTCGGCGCAGAGGAGGGCAGTGGGGGCACCACGGGCGTCTCTACGACCTCGCCAGCGTCCCGCATGGTCAGCTCGCGGTGGGCCGTTCTAAACGCCCTCAGGCAGGCGATAAGGGCTTCCCGCACCCCTGGGGTCTTCGCGTCGAATGCGAAGCCCAGACGGGCCGCCTGAGCCTCCACGAGGGGCATCACGGCCTTGAGGTTCTGACCAGCGAGGGCGAGGGCGGCTTGGCCGTTCAAGTAAGCATTGAGGTCCGCCAGTTCGCGGGCTTCCTCAGGCGTGAGCCCCGAGAGGTCATCTTCACGGACCTCGGACGGTTCCCACTGGGGGATGCGCAGCGGGTTGGCCGCACGGAGTCGCAGCTCATGCCGTATGTGGACCATCTCCGCGAGGAGCTTCACGTCAGACCGCACGCGGTCGTCGTTGCCCAGCACATGGACCTGCACCATGGCCGCGAGGTGGGCTGCGAGGTCCGGCGTGATGGCCTCAATCCGAGTCGGTTTGAGGGAGGCTCTCTTGGCCTCGAAATCGGCGAGCCACTCGGCCCGCGTCAGGGTGCCCCGAAGGACCGCCTCTTTGCGGTCGCTGGTGCCCAGCGCGAGGTTCACGCGGGCCTTGCTGTAAGCCTCTCGCAGATCGCCAGGGATGACGATGCGAACGTACCAACGGGTGCCCCGAAGGTTCAAACCCTCAACCTGTGCCATGACATTTCCCGAGACTGAATGTTGGGGAAGTGACACAGCCAAGTGATACAGCGACGGCGACGTAAGCCCTTGTCGGGCTTCAGTTCGTTGATCCGATTGAGGATTTTCAGAATGAGGTGACGGACCTTGACCCCGGCACTGGCTCCACAGTTAGGGCTGCTTGGTTCCCCACCTGACCCGGTTGGCCGCTTCACCATGCGGGAAGGCCCGTCACCCGCGATTGTAGGCGACGGGGCATGTCCGCCGCCGGGGCGCGGGTACCTCGACGCATAGAATCCTCCGATGTCCTACGTCGTCCTCGCCCGCAAGTACCGCCCGCGCAATTTCCGCGAGATGGTCGGTCAGGGCCACGTGGTGCAGGCCCTCGCG
>Ga0247822_10003552_pt1 | contig 10168 bp, 8 predicted proteins | sample 13C_Cellulose_Da_FD_192423 | JGI IMG/M metagenome (GOLD analysis project Ga0247822, IMG submission 192423) | Soil microbial communities from agricultural site in Penn Yan, New York, United States - 13C_Cellulose_Day30 | ecosystem: Environmental > Terrestrial > Soil > Agricultural land | place... | reverse complement strand
ACTTGAATGCGTTCGACAGCAGGTTCGAGATCACCTGCCCGATCCGCAGCGGATCCCACGTCCCTTCGATCGGCCCTCCGAGGTCGGGCACCACCATGCAGCCTGCTTCCTGCGCCGGCTCCTCGAGCCGATCGATCACCTCGGCGGTCAGCGCGGCGAGCTCGACGCGCTTGCGCGTGAGCGTCAACCGACCCTGCGCGATCCGCGACACGTCGAGCAGCGCCGTGATCAGATCCGCGAGGCGCAACACGTTCCGGCTCGCGCGCTCCACCTTGGACCGCTGCTTCGCATCGAGGTTGCTGCCGTGCAAGCGCAGGCTCTCCATCTGCAGCTGGAGCGCGCCCAGCGGCGTGCGCAGCTCGTGCGACGCGATCGACAGGAACTCGTCGCGCAGGCGCAACGCCTCCTGCGCACGCGCCAGGTCGAGATGCACCTGCTCGGCGGTGCGTCGCTCCGTGAGGTCACGCGTGATCTTCGAGAACCCGATGTGCGCGCCGCCGCGATCGCGCAGCGGCGCGATCACCACATTGGCCCAGAACATCGAGCCATCTTTGCGCACGCGCCAGCCTTCGTCCTCGAACCGTCCCTCGCGCAGGGCGACCTCGAGCTCGCGTTCGCACGTTCCGTTGCGCGCTTCCTCGTCACGGTAGAACCGGGAGAAGTGGTGGCCGATGATCTCGTCCGCCGCGTAGCCCTTGATGCGCTGCGCGCCCGCGTTCCAGGTCACGATCCGCCCCGTGGTGTCGAGCATGAAGATCGCGTAGTCCTGCGCCGTCTCCACGAGCGCCCGAAACCGCTCGTCCTGGACGCCCTGCGCTTCGCTCGCTCCTGCCGTCACGTCACGAGCGACGACGGCGTAGCCCACGAGCGCGTCGCCGCAACCGCCCACGGCCGTGAGCGCGACACCTATACGAACGCGCACACCGTCGCGACGCTCGTACCAGCTCTCGAGCTCCGCTCGTCCGCCGGCCTGCACGTTCGCGAGCGCCGCGTCCGCGTCCGCCGGGTGCAGCATCGCGAACGGACGCCCGACGATCTCCTGCGTTGCATGGCCGTACAGCTGTCCGGCCCCTGCGTTCCACGTCTCGATCCGGCCGCTGCGATCGAGCATGAAGATCGCCTGATCGAGAACGGCGTCCAGCAGCCGCTGAAGCCGCGCCGTCTCCGCGGATGGTGGGTCGAGCTTGCTCAGGGGGGCTCCTGCGCTGAAGAACTCACCCGCCACGCTTCACCGTTCATGCCATCTCGTGTGCGTTTCTGCGGCATCGCACGTAGCCGCGCTGCACCGCCTCGGCCGTTCGGGAGCTGGTAGGGGCGACCACGAGCGAGCTCGCACGCGAGCCATCCCGCACGCGGGCACGGCTGGTTGAACGCGGTGAACTGCCAGGTCATCATCGGCGGGTGCACCGCGCCGGTCTCCTCGTGCTCGCGTTGATCGCGTGCCGCGAGCCGTCACAGCGGCAACCGCTCTATGCGGCGGGTCGCCCGGAGGACGAAGGCCACGGGCAGCTGGCGCACGCTTCGATGAAGCTGATGACGAGCGACGACACGCCCACCCGGGCGCCATCGCCCGAGGTCCCGCGCTACCGCGATGACGACGATCTCTCCGCTGCCCAGGCGTACGGCGGGCCCGGCTACGGCGGCGCTTCGTACGCCAGCTATCGCCCACCGCCATGGACCTATCCCACGGCGCCGCGCACGCCCGGGTTCGCGACGGCGAACGGCCTCACCGGGGCGGTCGAGGGCACGATCACCTGGCGCGGCGCGACGCCGAAGCTGACGACGGCGTGTGGCGCCGTCGAGCCAGTCCACACCAACCCCGATCGCACGCTGCCCGACGCGGTCGTCTATATCGAGCGCGTGCGCGTCGGACGGTTCGTCGTCCATGCCGCCGGCGAACAGCGCCCGTACACCGTCGGAGGGACCATGCTCAAGCGCGGCTGCGAGCTCGCGCCGCGCATGCAGATCATCTCCCCCGTTCCCGCGGCCCTCGCGATCCACGGCGACACCAAGCCCGCGCGGATCAAGGTCACGCTGCCCGGCGGCGAGACCAGAGCGCACGAGCTGCAGGAGGCCGGCCGCGTGGTCGTGCCCGCGAAGCATGGGATCACGCGCGTCGAGGGAGAGGACCAGACGCTCGGCGCCGCGTGGGCGATCGGAGTCGACTCGCCGTACTTCGCGCTCACCGACGATCGCGGCCGCTATCGCCTCGAGGAGCTCGCGGCCGGTACCTACGAGCTCACGTTCTGGTATCCGCCGATTCCGAAGGTCAAGGACGGCAAGCTCGAGTACGGCGCGCCGGTCATGGTGCGCCGTTCGGTCCGCATCGACGACAAGCGCACTACCCGGCTCGACGTCACGCTCGCTCCGTAGGCCGCGCCCACGTGGGCGAGCCGCGGATTCGCCACGAGCTCGACGCGAGAGCAGGCGAGCGTTCCTTCCCACGGAGGCACTCACCGAGTCTTCGGGCGTCAGCCGGGAGCCGGCGTCCGGGTTTTGGCCGGATCGCGGACAAACGCGTCCGAGGTCCGGACCATCCGGACATCCGGGATCACGATCTCACGCGGTTGCGCTGGCCTTCGCCTTGCTCCTGCGCAGCGCGACGCGAATGGCGTCGGAAGGAGAACAGCCGTGGAGAAGCGAGAGTACAAAGTGCTGGCCCCGATCCCGAAGGCGAACGGTGGCGAATGGTTCATGCTCGTCGGGCGCGCGTACGAGAACAGCGACAGCTCGATCAACCTGTACGTCGATGCGATCCCGACCGCGTCCATGGGCAAGGGGCTGAAGCTGCAGGTGCGCGCCCTCGACGAGGAGGACCTGCGCCGCCGCGAGGCGTACCGCGCGAGCGCCTCGAGCCGCGCACCGAACGCGACGGTGCACGCGAACGTTCACGCGAAGGTCCCTTCGAGCGCGCCTGCGCAGGACTCGATCCCGTTCTGAGGAGCCGACGATGACGGTCAAGCAACTGACCCGACCGCTCGCGCCCCTCGTGGCCGTGTGTGCGCTGGTGCTCGCGATGGGTGGCACGTGGATGACGGCGTCGACCGCGCGCGCCGCGCCGGCGGTGCAGGCGATCACGCGGGCCGACGACGAGCAGCGACCACCGCGCGCGAGCAAGAAGCAGGTCGCGGGCAAGCTCAACCTCAATACGGCCAGCGAGGAGCAGCTGATGATGCTGCCGAGCGTCGGGCCGGCGAAGGCGGAGCGCATCGTGACCTGGCGCAAGCGCAACGGCGGCTTCAAGCGTGTCGCGGACCTGCGGCGTGTGAAAGGCTTCGGCTATCGCACGTACAAGCGACTCGAGCCGCTGCTCGTCGTGAAAGGAGAAACGACGCTCGCGGCGAAGTGACGCTCGCTCGGGCCGCGTGGTGGGCGCGGCTCGGGCACCTCTTCGAGGTCCGGCGATTGGTCGTCGCCCCGGACCTCACGAGGCCTGGCGGTCCCCTGGTTCGTGGATGGCGCACGACGCACGTGTGTTGTCGCGATCGGCGTACCCGCATCGTCAGGCCTCACCTTTTTCGCCGGTGCGACGAGGTCTCCTCCCTCCCTCGTCGCGCCGGCAACTTTTCCCGCGTAGAGTGCCTCGATGCAGTTGCCGTCGCTCGCCGAGGATACCCGTCGTATTTGCCAGGCGCTGCTGCGCATGGACACGACGAATCCGCCGGGCAACGAGCGGATGTGCGCGCTGTACCTCCGCGATCGGCTCGCCGAGGTCGGCCTGCATGGAGAGCTGCTCGAGGCCGAGCCCGCGCGCACGAACCTGGTCGTGCGGCATCGCGGCACGGGTAAGCTGCCGCCGCTGCTGCTCACGGCGCACCTCGACGTCGTCGACGCCGACGCGAGCAAGTGGCGGAGGCCTCCGTTCTCCGGGGAGGAGTACGAGGGCTGCTTGTGGGGCCGCGGCGCCGTGGACATGAAGCACATGGCCGCGATGAGCACGGCGATCCTGCGCCGGCTCGCCGCGACCCAGACGCGGCTCGATCGCGACATCATCTTCGCCGCCGTCGCCGACGAGGAGAACGGCTGCGATCTCGGCTCGCGGTTCTTGTGCGAGCACCACCGCTCGCTCGTCGAGGCCGAGTACGCGCTCGGTGAGGTCGGCGGGTTCTCGCTCCACCTCGGCGACCAGACGTTCTATCCGATCCAGGTCGCCGAGAAGGGCTTCTGCTGGGTGCGCGCGCGCGTGAACGGGGCCGCCGGTCACGGCTCGATGCCGCGCTCGGACAGCACCCTCACGCGCCTGGGCGAGGCGCTCACCGCGCTCGGCCGCGCGAACTTTCCCGTCCATCCGACGAAGGCGCTCGGCGACTTCATCGACGGCATCCGCGCTCAGCAGCCGGCGCTGATCCAGCCGCTGCTCAAGCTCGTCGCGACGCCGCAGCTCCTCGCGCGCATCGCGCGGCTCGTGCCCGGCGCGTCGTTCGCGCGCGGCTTCTCGGCGCTGCTGTCCAACACCGCGGCGGCCACGGTCGTGCGCGCGGGCACGAAGACGAATGTCATCCCCGGCCACGCCGAGTTCGAGATCGACGGCCGCACGCTCCCCGGCCAGAGCGACGAGGACTTCCTGCGCGAGCTGCGCGCCGTCCTCGGGAACGACGTCGAGCTCGAGATCATCAAGTCCGCACCACCGATCGTCACCGAGCCCGTGGCGTCACCGCTGTTCGACACGATCCGCCGTCAGGTCGAGGCGCGTGATCCGGGCTCGACCGTGGTGCCCTACCTGATCCCGGGGTTCACCGACGGCAAGTACTTCGCGAGCATCGGCGCGCGCTGGTACGGCTTCGTGCCGCTCAAGATCGAGCGCGGCTCGGGGATCCGGTTCGCCGACATGTTCCACGGCCACGACGAGCGCATCCCCGTCGCGGGCCTGGCGTGGGGCGTCGAGACCCTCGACGCCGTCGTGCGCGAGATCTCGACCGCGGGCTGATCACGCCGCGCCGGGGGTGTACCCACCGGCGCCTGGATCGAAGTACTGCATCGGGCGAATCTCGAACGCCCCCGCCGACCCACTCGCGCGGGCGAGCTCCTTCGCGACCTCGATCGCCGCGTCCATCGACTCGCAGTCGACGACGTAGAACCCGAGCAGCTGCTCCTTGGTCTCCGCGAACGGTCCATCCATGATCACGGGCGCGCCGCCTTTGCGCACGGTGCGGGCCTTCGTCGTCGGGGCCAACCGCGCCACGGGGCCGAGCTGCTTCTTCTCGGCGAGCTTGGCCGTCACGGCGCCGAGCTGTTGCATCACCTGATCATCCTTCTCCTTGCTCCACGCACAGACCTCGGCCTCCGAGTCGTAACAAAAGATCGCGTACCGCATCGCCCGGCAGTATGCCGCAAGCGCTCGTCAGCTGTTCAGGAACGACCACGCGAGGGTCGGGTGCTCCATCAGCCGATCGACGGCGGCGTCCAGGCTGCGCCGCTGCTGCTTCACCAGCATCGCGTCGACCCGCTTGTACGTCGCCATCAGGCGGGCGTCCTCGGTACGGCGGAGCGCCGGGTCGACGCGCATCGGCCGGCCCGGTCCCACACCGACGTAGCGGCCGGGCTCGCCGGCATCGTCGGGCGCGACGCCGATGAACGGCTCCTGGATCGCCGCGATCTCGGACTGCGTGAAGCCCGACGTGAGGATCCAATCCATGAGCTCACCATCGGTGACGTCGGCGAGGCGGATGAAGTTGTTGGTGGCGCCGACCTGCTGCACGAGCTCCGCGTGGCCGGAGGCGTTGATGATCGTCGCGGCCGCGCACAGGTGGCCAGCCCCGTCGATCCACACGTTGAGCTTGCCGGGCGTGAACGTGTTGCTCGGGAACACGCCGTTCGCCTGGTACGCGCGGAAGCGCGCGAGGTTCGCCTTGCGGTGCTGCGCGAGCTTCGCGCGCAGCTCGGCGCGGTTCGGGGCCTGAAGGCGCGTGATCGAGACCTCGGAGGAGACCGGCGCGTCGGCCGGCGGCTGGGCGAAGCGCTGGGCGGCAGCGCCGGAGGTGAGGGCAGCGATGAACGAGAACGCGAGCAGGAAGCGAGACATGACGAGTCCTTCTGACACCAGGAGGGGCGCCGCTTTCGAAGCAGCGCGCGCGGTGTATGGCGCTATCAACGCGGGTCGTCGTGCGGCGGTCTACAGGTCGCCTGTAAGGCGTATGTAAGCCGCGGATTCACTGGGCCGCGGGCGGCATCTCGCGCAGCTTCCACAGCGGCAACAGCAGGAGCGGCGGCACCAGGCCGATCAGCACGCCGATCCACACCGCGGTGCGCGTCGACAGCGCCTCGGCGAGCACGCCGGCGATCACCGAGCCGATCGGCAGCAGGCTCGCGGTGCACACGTGGATCGCGGCGTTCGCGCGTCCGAGGACGTCCTTCGGCAGCACCGTCTGCCGTAGCGTGACCGCCTGGATCACGAACGCGACCGAGAAGCCGTCCGACAGCAGCTGGTGCGCGACGAGGAACGTGATGACCAGCGCGAACGACCCGCCCGCGAGCGGGATGAACAGCGCGCACGCGAGGCTCAGCGCCGACGTCATCACGAGCGTGCGTCCGAGCCCGAACGTGCGCACGAACACACGCGACAGCAACGAGCCGGCGAGCGCACCCACGCCACCCATCGCGACGACCACACCGAACACCGAGGTGTCGAGCCCGAGCACGCGCAGACAGAACGGCGTGTACAGCGCGATGAAGAACCCGCCCGACAGCGACCACACCATGTGCGAGACCACGATCGGCCGCACGATCGGATGCCCGAACACGATGCGCATCCCGACGGCGAAGTCATTCCCGGCGAGGCGAGACGAGTGCGCAGGATCCGGCGCCGGCTGCTCGCGCGCGCGGATCTGGCGCAGCAAGACCGCCGACCAGAAGTAGCTCGCCGCATCGATCACGATGGCGAGCGGCGCGCCGAGCACCTTGATCAAGACGCCCGCGCTCGCCGGCCCGGTGATCTCGGCGATCGCCTCGGTTGCCTCGATCTTCGAATTGCCCTCCTCGAGCTGCGACTTGTCGATCAGCGCCGGCAAGTACGTGTTATCCGTGATCTGAAACAGCGCGCTGGCCGCGCCCACGATCGCTCCGACGGCGATCAGGTGGACCATCGACAGCACGCCGACCCCCCACGCGAGCGTCAGCGAGGCGACCGCCACCCCGCGCACGAGGTCAGCGCCGATCAACAGGCGGCGCTTGTTACCGCGATCGACGATGCCACCCGCGAACACCGCGAGCACCACGCCCGGCGCGAGCTGGCTCGCCATCAGGAGACCGACGATGCTCTCTGGCTGATCGAGCATCGCCACGGCGATGATCGGCAGCGCGGTGCGCGTGATCCTCGACCCGTACGCGCTCACCGCCTGCGCTGCCCACAGCCGCAGGAAGTCGGCATGGCGCCACAGGCCGGCGCGCGAGGAGAACATCGCGGGAAATCTACCCCAACCGTCCGTGCGACGTGGTCTACGATGGCCGCGTGCGGTGGGCGCTCCTCACGATGTTGCTGGCGGGCTGTGACGTCACGCTGTCCGACATCGACAACATCTACTCGCGGGGCCTCGACGGTCCGGTGGTGTGCGGCATGAGCGTCGACTACAAGAACACGGTCTCCGAGGACTCGATCGCCATCGGCCTCGAGCGCGCGCGGGTCGAGGGCACGGTGCTGCACCTGTACACGCACCGGCCCGAGGTCACCGTCGACGTCAGCACGATCGAGCACATCCTCGCCGGCGCCGCCGACCGCGGCATGGAGTTCGTGACGTATCGCGCGCTCGCCGAGGGCGCTGCGACCAGCGGCCTCGCGTTCAGCTTCGACGATCACGACATCCAGGGCTGGATCTCGCTGCTGCCGATGTTCGAGCGCTACGGCGCCCGCGTCACCTTCTTCGTCAGCGCGTACCACGGGCTCGAGGTCGAGGACCAGCAGGCGATCCACGAGCTCGCCGCCGCCGGCCACGACATCGAGTATCACTCGACGAATCACCGCGACGCCGAGGTGGTGACGTCGGAGCAGGGGCTCGACGCGTACCTCGCCGAGGAGATCGAGCCCGACCTCGCGCTGATGCGGGAGGCCGGGTTCGATCCGGTCGTGTTCGCGTATCCGTTCGGCCACCGCACCGACGACACCGATCGCGTGCTGCTCGAGCGCTTCCACCTGCTGCGCAGTAGCTCACACGACTGCCCGCGCTGATCTGGCGCCCGCCTGCGGCGGCGTGCGACAACGCGCCTCGATGTTCCGGGTGGTGGCCGTCGCAGCGTGCGTCGCGTGGAGCATGCCTGCGCGCGCCGATCGCGACGCGAAGCGCGACGCGTCCGGCGAGCCCGACGAGATCGTCGACGACGAGCCCATCGCTTCGACGACGTCGAGCCGGCTCGATCGGCGGGCGCTCGACCACCGCCCGCACCTGCGCCCGACGGATCTGTTCCGTCACTTGCCGGGCGTCGCCGCCATCGGGCGGAGCGGCCAGGCCGATCAGCTGCTCCTGCGCGGCTTCGATGCGGGACAAGGTGCCGCCGCGGCGGTGCTGGTCGATGGCATCCCGCTCAACGCGAGCAGCCACGCCTACGCGCACGGCTACGCGGACACGCACCTGCTGATCCCCGACGCCGTGGCGTCGATCGGCGTCTACGAGGGCGGCTATGCGCCGCGGTTCACCACGTTCGCGACCGCCGGGACGCTCGACGTACGAACGCTCGATCACGTCCCCGGCGGCGCGGTCGTCCGGATCACCTCGGGCACCGAGCTCACCGACCCGCTGATCCGAGAGCGCCTGCGCCGCCTGCGCTACCGGCTCGTCGGCATGGCCAGTCCCGAGCTCGCGACCGGCAGCGCCGTGCTCGCCGCCGAGGTCGGCCTCGACGACGGACCGTACGTGCACCCCGAGCGGTTCCGCCGCGGCGCCGTGCTCGCCAAGCTCGTGCGTCCGCTCGGCGACGGAACGCTCCGCGCTGCGGCACAACTTTACTCCGGGCGCTGGCTCGAGTCGGGGCTCCTCGCCACGAGCGAGCTCGCCGCCGGACGCCTGCGCGCGTTCTCCTCGTCGGATCCATCGCAGGGCGGGATCGCGCTGCGCAGCGCCGCGAGCGTCGGCTTCGAGGCGAAGGCGTGGGGCGTGCTCGGTTACATCGTCGACTCGGACCTGCGGCTGTACACGAACCCGTCGCTGTTCGCGCGCGATCCCGATGCCGGCGATCAGCTCGAGTACGCCGACGAGCGCGTGACGTACGGACTCGAGGCGTTCTATCGCCGCGGGCACCGCGTCCTCGGCCTGCGCGGCCGCCTGCGCGTGGGCATGCAGGCGCGCGTCGAGGCCGCGACCGCCACGACGTGGCACGCCGAGCGTCGCCTGCGTCTCGCCGACTGCTTCGCGACGGCGAACCCGTGCACGGCCACCGCGCCCGGCATGCGCAGCATCGCCGGCTACGCCGAGGAGGTGCTCGACGCTTCGCGCCGCGTCCAGCTGTTCGGCGGCGTCCGCCTCGATCAGGAGATCTGGGATGTCGACGATCGCGATCCCGAGACGACGCTCGGCGCGAGCACGCTCGGCGGCACCGGTGCTCGCGCCCGCGTGAGCCCGACCGTCGGCGCGCGCTATCGCGCTCGCGATCTCGAGCTCCAGCTGCTCGGCAGCGCTGGCGCGCACGCGACCGACGCGCGCGCCGCGGTCGCTGCGAGCGGGTTCGGCGCGTTCGTCCGCACGTACGATGCGGAGCTCGGCGCGCGCGTGAAGCCGGACACCCGCGTCGAGGCCGCGTTCGCGGCGTGGGCGTCCGAGCTCGAAGCGCACCAGGAGTGGAGCGCGGATACCGGCGCCGCCGTGCACGTCGGCGAGACCCGGCGCTACGGGTTCGAGGCGCGGGTCGTCGCACGACCGGTCCCGTGGCTCGAGCTCGACGGCGCCGCGGCGGTCGCGCGCGGGCGCCAGGCGCACGCGGATCGCGCCCTGCCCTACGCCCCGCGGCTCCTCGCGAATGCGGGCCTCGCCGTCGCGCGCGGCGACACCTACGCCGGCGTTCGCCTGCGCGTCATCGGCGCCCGCGCGACGCCCGATCCGGCGCTGATCGCGGCGCCATCGTCGATCGTGGACGTCGTCGCCCAGCACCGCTGGCGCTGGCTGCTGATCGGCCTCACCGTCGACAATCTGTTCGACGCCGAGTGGCGCGAAGCGCAGGTCGCCGACGCCGTGCGGCCCTCGCG
>Ga0247822_10003551_pt1 | contig 10168 bp, 7 predicted proteins | sample 13C_Cellulose_Da_FD_192423 | JGI IMG/M metagenome (GOLD analysis project Ga0247822, IMG submission 192423) | Soil microbial communities from agricultural site in Penn Yan, New York, United States - 13C_Cellulose_Day30 | ecosystem: Environmental > Terrestrial > Soil > Agricultural land | place... | reverse complement strand
CACGAGGGGCGGAGCCCCTCGTGGGATCGACGAGCGCAGCGAGGCGGCGGGGAGTGGGGGCCCTACCGGCTCCGCCGGTGGGGCGAGGGGCGGAGCCCCTCGTGGGATCGACGGGCGGTTCGATACGCTGGCCGATCTGGCGACCGGGCTCGGCACCCGCAAGCTCGTGTTCGTGACCCGGCGCAACGGGTTCCAGCCGGCCGGCGGCCGCGTGATCTCGATGATCGACCTGGCCACCGAGCCGCACTGGCTGGCGCCGGGCGCGCTGCCGGCCGAGCCGCAGAAGCTGCTGCGCCAGATCGCCCGCGTCCTCGACCGGGTTCCCCACCGGATGACGGTCAGCGTCACCTCGCCGCTCGATCTGCTGCGCGAGCTGTTCACCGTCAAGGGCGCCGGCACCCTGGTCCGCAAGGGCTCGCACATCGTCCGCCACCTCGGCTGGGCCGGCATCGATCGCACCCGCCTGCTCGCGCTGGTCGAGGAGTCGTTCGGGCGCCCGCTGCTGCCCGGCTTCGACGAGCGCCCGGTGCTGGCGGTCTACGTCGCCGACGAGTACCGCGGCGCCGCCGTGGTCACCCCGGCGCCGCTCGCGCCGTACCTGTCGAAGTTCGCGGTCGGCACGGTGTCCCGCGGCGAGGGCGTCGGCCGCGATCTGTGGCGCAGCATGGCGACCGACTTCCCCCGCCTGTTCTGGCGCAGCCGGGCGTCGAACCCGATCACGTCGTGGTACCGCGAGAACTGCGACGGCATGGCCCGCATCACCATCGACGGCGACGACTGGTGGGTGCTGTGGCGCGGCCTGGCGCCGCTCGAGATCCCGACGGCGATCGAGTACTGCCGCGCGTCACCGGCGGACTTCGCCGGCTGACGCTGCTGCGGCGCGCCGGCCAGGGGCAATGTCGATCGGATCGGGATCTCGAGGAGATCCCGTTCGTCCTGAGCGAGGGCGAGCGACAGCGAGCCCGACGTCGAAGGACGGCTCGACGACTCCGTCGATACCCGCGTGAGGCCCTTGTTCGGCTCAGGGGTGCTTGGTCCAGAGCTGGAAGGTGCCGGTGCCCGAGATCGGGGTCAGGCCGGGCTCGGTGTACGGCTTGAGCAGGATGACCTCGTGCTCGCCGCCGCCGGACGCGGCCGGCGAGATCGACTCGAACGTGAACTCGCACTCGCCGTTGCCGCCGGCGTGGATGTTGAGCGAGATCTCGGCGCCGGCCGGCGCGTCGCGCAGGGTGAACGTGCGGTCGCGGCCCGTACCGACCACGTCGAAGACGTACTCGTCACCGACGTTGACCGCCGCGCAGTCGCCGGCCGACATCACCGTGACGCTCACGGTCCACACGCCCTCGGGCACGCAGCCGTCGGCCTCGGTCGGCGGCGGGCTCACCGAGGTCGCGAAGGTGCCGCCGATCGCGAGCGTCGCCTCGCACTTCACCTCGGGCAGGCGGTCGTCGACGTCGACCCCATCACCGCCTCCGACCGAGCCCGGGTCGCAGCCCACGAGCGCGGCTCCGAGGAGCGGAATGGTGCAACATGCGAACAGGTTGATCCGGCGGCGCATGGACCTGCCTCATAGCAAGCCGCTTGCCATGACAAACCAGCGGAATGACGATGGTTCCTCGCCTCCAGGGTGGGGAGTCCGTTCCCCACGGGGGGCTCGAGACCCCCAACGACATCGCCCACATGTAACAACCGGTCGCCACCGGGACCCGGCATGTCGCGTGCTTTATGCTGGGGCCGTGCTCCGCCGTGCCGCGTCGCTGTCCCTGAGCCTCGGCCTCGCCCTCCTGCCCGCGTGCACGTCGCGATCGGATGGCAAGTCCCCCCCCAAGGCGTCGCCGGCCGATGCGGCGATGGCCGCGGTCGCTGCCGACGCCGGCGCCCCCACGACCAGCCTGGGCGCCGCGCCCGAGCTGCACGGCGAGCGCTGGTCCGAGGGCGACGATCCCGACGCGCCCAAGATGGGCGGCTTCACGATGTTCAAGGAGGCGTGGATGTACGTCGACGGCAAGCCGCTCGGCGTGCTCCGCGAGGTCGAGTTCCCGCCCATGCCGATCGCGTGGAAGGAGGACGTCGAGTACCTCGACTTCAACAAGGGCGACCCCGGGCCGCACGAGAAGAAGTTCAAGGTCAAGCGCTGGCGGGTCGCCGACTACCTCACCGCCGCCGGCGTCGACTTCAAGAAGATCAAGCTGGTCGCGGTCCACGGTGGCCGCGGCGTGGTCTACATCCCCGGCGACATCTTCCGGAAGGTCAAGGACCGGCTGACCTTCGACCTGACCGGCAACAGCAACGACAAGCTGCGAGTGTTCCTGCCCGACGACCTGCCGCGCACGACCAGCTTCGACCGCTACGTCGCCATCTCGGTGATCATCGACAAGCCGGTGCCCGGCTACGACACCGAGACCAACGAGCTCATGCTCGACGGCGAGCCGGTCGGCGGCATCCCCTACCACGGCACCCCGCTGCGCGGCGGCATCCGCATCTACCTCGACCACAAGCTCGCCCTGGTCGTGAAGCGCAACGCGCTCGGGGCCGACGGCCGCATCGCCGACGACAAGTGGAACGTCGGCAAGCTGCTCGCCGCCCACGGCGTGAAGGCCGACGGCGTGGTCGCCGCCGACATCGTCCACGGCGAGGAGCGCACGCGGATGCCGTCGGTCGACGTCGCCACCCTCGACTTCACCTCGAGCGAGAAGGCGTCGGGCAAGATCCTGGTCGGGCCCGACCAGATCGAGACCAACGCGATCCTGCTCTACACCAAGGGCAAGACCCCGCCGGTGTGGAAGCGGCCGCCGATCGAGGTCTATCTCGACGGCAGCGTGAAGACCGAATTCTGAATCGACCGCCTCGCGGACGACGAGACGGCGCGCCGGGCAGGCGCGCCGTCGGTGTTTTCGGGCATGGGCATGGGCATGGGCACGGGCACGGGCACGGGACCGGCGCCGAAAACGCAACCGCCGCCTCGCGGGCGGCGGCGGCGTGCAAAATCCGGCGTTGTTGGAGGTCAGGTCACTGCGCGGGCGGCGTCGTCGGGAAGGCCGGCGTGGCGGTGCAGCTCGCCAGCTTGCCCTTCGTCGTGTTGTAGAAGTTCTTCAGGGCATCCATCGCCCCGCCCTGGCAGTTGTAGTTCGGGTGGGCCTGGCCGTCACCGGCCCCCTTCTGGCAGAGCTTCTGCTCGTTGACGACGACCTCGTAACCCTGGGTCGGGTCGGCGAGGTTCTTGGGCGCGACCGTGAACAGGCTCTTGATGAAGATCTCCTGACGGTTCATCTCGAACATCTGTTCGGCGTTGTTGTTGGCGAACAGCGCACCGGCGCCATTGTTGTGGCACTGACGGCAGGGCCCGTTGTTGTTGGTGCCCTTGTTGGCCCACTGCACGACGTTGGCAGCGGTCCAGTCGGTGAGCTGCATGCAGGCCGACCACTGGGCGAGGGCCTGGCGGGCCGACAGCGGCCCGTTGGTTGGCGCCGGCGGCGGGTTGGACAGGTCGACGTTGCGGTCCATCGCCTCCTGGGCCATCCACGCCGAGAACTTGGCCTTCTCGGCGTCGGTCCAGGCCCGGCCGTCGTGAGCTCCTCGGGTGAGGATGGTCGCGAGGGCCGGGTTCCACCCGCCGATCACGGCCTGGTCGGACACCAGCGCGTCGTAGTTGTCGGCGCTGTTACCCACGGCGCCGAGGAACTTGTACGGCTGGGTCCCGACCGCGCCCGCGTGGCAGGCGGCGCACTCCTGCTCGACCATCGCGGCGAGGTCACGGTCGTACAGCTGCCGGCCCGCCGAGGCGGGGACGGTACCGGCGTCGACGTCGGCAGGGGTGTCGTCGTCGTCATCATCGCCCGTCATGGGCTCGAGCGACCCGACGCATCCGGCCGCGCCGAGGACGGCGAGGAGGATGGTCGCGGTAAGCGAGGTGCGGCGCATGGGAACCTCCGGTCGGTGGCGGGTCAGGGGGTGGGGATGAGGCGGAGGTTCAGTTGCGGCGGCGGCGGCGCAGGATGGCGACGGCCGCACCGAGGACGAGGATCATCGCGCCGTTCGAGGAGCCGCTGGTGGAGCAACCACCCACGCTGCCACCCGGGTCGTTCGGCTCGGGCTCGACCGGATCCGGCTCCGGCTGCGGGTCCGGGTTCGGCATCGGATCCGGCTCCGGGTCGGGGGTCGGCGCGGCCGCCGGCACGACGGCCGGGACGAGCACCACGCTCAGAGCCAGCTTGTCCTGGGCGGTGCCGTCCTGGCGCAGCTTGCGGCTGGTCGACGGCATGAGGAGGAAGTCCTTGACCTCGGGCTGGAAGCCACCGACCACGCCGTAGCCGGGGTTGCGCAGCATCGCGCAGGTCTGGTGGTTGCGGCCCTGCGGGGTGTTCGGGTTGTTGCCGTAGTACTGCGAGATGTAGCCGAGGGCGAGCGGCTGGATGGCGATGTCGCGGACCTTCTTCATCGCGTTGGTGCCCTCGAGGCCGATGACCGTCGCGGTACCGGTGGTACGCGCGCCGTCGACGATCGAGCCGCCGAGCAGGAACGCGACCGACTCGCCGTTGGGGCCGTAGTTGCCCGTGCACATGCTCGGGTGGGCCTTGTCGCCGAACGGGATCATGTCCGGGCTCGGCGTGGTGAACTCGAGCGAGGTCGGGCCGATCTTGGCCCGGGTGGTCATGATCGTGGTCTTGCCCTTGTTGCGCCCGTTGCGGCCGCGGAGGTCGACCTCGACGTACGAGATGACGACGTCGTTGGTCGGCTTGCCCTCGGCGTCACGGACCACCGCGACGTTCGGGGTGGTGCGGTAGATCTGGCCCTCGCGCTGGGCGATGAACTTGCGGTAGACGATGCGCTCGTTGTTGTTCACGCCGGGCGCGGCGTTGATCAGGCCGCAGCGGACGCCGATCTGCGGCGGCTGCGAGTTGCCCTCGGCGGCGCAGTAGAGGACGTGCTCGGGGATGGCGGTCGGCACCACGTACATGCGGGTGCGCTCTTCCTGGGCGACGACCGAGATGTCCCAGTCGCGCTTGACGGTGACCTTGCCGGCGGCGTCCTTCTTGACGCTGATGCCGAGGCACCAGCCGTCGTCGCGGCCGTTGCCGTTGCCGATCACGCACTCGACCAGGCGGGTCTCGGTCGGGCTGTCGTAGGTGATCGCGGCCTCGGCGTCGCCGGTGCCGTTGACGTCGTCGTTGTTCTTGGCGAGCAGCAGGGTCTGGTTCGCCAGCTTGTTGCAGCTGCCGTCCAGGACCTGGCCGTAGAACTGGGTGTTGTTGTTCGGATCGTAGCCGTAGGTCTGGAGCACCGCGGTGCCGCCGAGGACCGGGGTCAGGCTGATCTTGTGGGCGTTCTGGTACTCGTCACCGTTGTTGTTGGTGACGTACTTGATCTGGTCCTTGACCAGGCCCTGCATCGGGTCGAGCTTGTAGCTCGCGCACAGCGCCTGGATCCGGTGGTTGACCGGGCTGTCGGGGATGTCGGTGTAGCTCGCGGTGGCCGACACCACGAGCTTCGCGCCACCCTCGGCGTTGGGGATCAGCGCGGCCGCCTGGTGCTCGGCACCGGCGCCCCGCTGATCGTTGTTGCGGGGACCGTTCTGCCAGAGCAGGCCGGCCTGGTCGCCGCTGTGGATGTCGAACTCGGCGATGGAGCCTTGCGCGTACGCAGACGCCGGCACCAGCGAGGCGGCGAGCAGGATCTTGGTGAGACGATTCATGGGAAGGGCCTCCTAAACGGCTCGGTTTGCTGTAACAGCCATGTAGCAGCGGTTGTGCCAGTCTCTTTGATGCAGATGAGCCATTGATTTCGGCTCGTTACCCTGGAAACCAACGTTCCAGGGAGGGGGGCAGGTCCCGCCAGGTGGGGGTCTTGGTCCCGGGGCTCCTGGCTCCGCGTGGGCGGCCCCGGTGCCCCTGGTTCCTCCGGTTTGCAGTGCCCGAAAACGCCGACGCCGCCCGGGGGCGGCGTCGCGTGGAGGAGGAGCTCGAGGCGGCTACTGTTGGGCCGGCGGGGCCGGCGGGGTGACGAACCCGGGGGTCGCCGTGCAGGCGGCCAGCTTGCCCTTGGTCAGGATCACGAAGTTGGTCAGGTTCTGCACGTAGTTGTCGGGGCAGATGTAGCTCGGGTGGCCGGGCTGGTCCGACTTGGCGCAGGCGCGGCTGTCGTTGGCGACGACCTCGAAGGTGCCGCCGGCCGCCGCCTGGGCCTTGAAGAAGAACCCGATGAAGATCTCGTAGCGGTTCATGTTGAACATCTCGATGTCGTCGGCGACCGCGATGAACCCGCCGGCGCCGTACGCGTGACACGACTTGCAGCCGCCGCCGGCGCTGGCCTTGTCGGCCCACTGCGCCATGCCCGACTGGACCCAGTCGTTCTGGTCCATGCACGCCGCCCAGCGGGCGAGCGCGTCGCGCGCGGTGCGGTCGCCGGTGGCCGGGGGCGGCTGGTCGTCGACGTTGCGCTCCATCGCCTCCTGGACGAGCCAGTTGCGAACCGCCGTCTTCTGGGCCGCGGTCAGCTCGGGCTCACCGCCGGTGTGGGTGTGGGTGAAGAACTGCGACGCGTCGGGGTTCCAGCCGCCGTTCATCGACGGGTCGGCCTCGATCTTGGCGTAGTTGTCGGCCGGGCCGGCGACGCCCATGAACTTGTACGGCGAGGTCCCGGTGCCGGCGTGGCAGGCGGCGCAGGCGGACTCGAGCGCGGGCGAGACGTCCTCGTCGAACATCTTGCGGGCGGTCTGGCCGGTGCCGTCGCCGTCGCCATCGCCGGTCCCGTCGCCATCGCCGTCGCCGCCGGTCATCGGGTCGAGGGTGCCGACACAGCCGGCGGTGGCGGCCATCAGGATCAGGATCGCGGCGTGGTTCCAGCGGGGCATCGGTCTCCTCCAGTAAGCGTCGCGGGTTACGGCGCCGGTAAAAGCAGGGGACGTGCCAGCACCTCCGGGGGTTGTTGCACAGTGATGTCATCGGGTTGCGTTGCCGGGAGGAACCCACAGCGAGGAGGCTCGGGTCCCCAGGTGGGGTCGAGGCCCCCTCCTGGGACGCGGTCGGCGGCGGTAGATGCGCGATCTCCATGGTGAGAACGACTGGTTGCAGCGGGCATCGCGGCTGCATCACGCTGGCACTCATGCAGACCCGCCACCTGCTGTTCGCCGCCGCGGTCGGCGTGGCCGGCATCGCCGTCTACGCCCTGACCCGCGATGGGTCGGAGGCGCGCCCACGGGCCCGCGAGGGCACCCCCCAGGTGGCCCGGGCCGACCGGACCAGCGGCCTGCCGCCGATGCGGCGGGTCAGTCCCAGCACGGCCCCGCCCCGCCGCCCCGAGCCGCCGCGCAAGTTCACCGACCCGCGCTACCCGGGCGTGACCTTCATGGAGGTGAAGGACGCCGAGCAGGACGTGGTCCAGGAGGCCGAGGATCGCCTCACCTACAAGAAGCAGCGCCTGCGCTTCGCCCTGTCGGACGCCGCGGCGACCTGCTACAGCGGCCCCGACGACAAGGCCGACATCGAGCTGTCGTACACCCTGATCGTCGAGAACGAGGTGCTGCGGGTCGAGAACCTGAAGATGGTCGACTCGACCCTGCCCGACGTCGCGCTCGAGCAGTGCATCCTCGAGGCGATCCGCGAGGTGCGGAGCCCGGCCACGGAGATCCCCGACCTGCGCGAGACCATGACCTCGTTCATCTCGCTCCACGACCTCTACGTGCGGAACCGCCCCAACGACTAGCGAGCCGGCCATGCGAGGTGGATCGACGATTGTGCTAAGTCTTGGCGGTCATGGCCGCCGACCGTAGCAAGGACTTCCTGCGCACCATCGTCGACGAAGATCTCGCGGCGGGGCGCCACCAGCACGTCGCGACCCGGTTCCCGCCCGAGCCCAACGGCTACCTGCACATCGGCCACGCCAAGGCGATCTGCGTCGATTTCGGGATCGCGCTCGAGTACGGCGGGACCTGCAACCTGCGCTACGACGACACCAACCCGACCAAGGAAGAGGTCGAGTACGTCGAGGCGATCGAGCGCGACGTGCGCTGGCTCGGGTTCGAGCCGTCGCGCGTGCTGTTCGCGTCGGACTACTTCGAGGAGATGTACGGCCTCGCCGTCCGGCTGATCGAGAAGGGCCTGGCCTACGTCGACGACCTCGACGACGAGCAGATCAAGGTCCACCGCGGCAGCCTGACCGAGCCGGGCACGCCCAGCCCGTGGCGCGACCGGTCGGTGGCCGAGAACCTCGACCTGTTCGCCCGCATGCGCGCCGGCGAGTACCCCGACGGGGCGCGGGTCCTGCGCGCCAAGATCGATCTGGCCGCGGCCAACATGAAGATGCGCGATCCGCTGCTCTACCGGATCCGCCACGCCCACCACCACCGGACCGGCGACGCCTGGTGCATCTACCCGATGTACGACTACGCCCATCCGCTGTCCGACGCGTTCGAGGGCATCACCCACTCGATCTGCACGCTCGAGTTCGAGAACAACCGCGAGCTGTACGACTGGGTGATCGAGGCGACCGAGGTCGAGCCCCTGCCCCACCTGGTCGAGGGTCGCCCGGTCGGCGGGCCGCCGCATCAGTACGAGTTCGCCCGGCTCGTCCTCGACTACACGATGATGTCGAAGCGCAAGCTGCTCAAGCTGGTGCAGGACGGCATCGTGTCCGGGTGGGACGACCCGCGCATGCCGACCCTGGCGGCGATGCGGCGGCGCGGCTTCACCCCCGAGGCGATCCGCAGCTTCTGCGAGCTGATCGGCGTCGCCAAGAACAACTCGACGGTCGACGTCGGCAAGCTCGAGTACGCGGTGCGCGACGACCTCAACCGGCGGGCGCCGCGGGTGATGGGCGTGGTGCGTCCGCTCAAGGTCACGATCGCCGGGGCCACCGCCGAGGATCTCGAGGCGCCGCTGTTCCCGACCGACATCGACCCGGACGGGGCGCTCGGGTCGCGGAAGGTGCCCTTCGAGAAGGACATCTATATCGACCGCGAGGACTTCAGCGAGGATCCGCCCAAGGGCTTCCAGCGGCTGGCGCCCGGGCGGACGGTCCGCCTGCGCTACGCCGGGTTCATCCGCTGCGACGAGGTCGTGCGCGACGCCGCCGGCGCCGTGGTCGAGCTGCGCTGCAGCCGGGTCGCCGAGGGCGACAAGGGCGCCGGCGTCATCCACTGGGTGTCGGCGACGCGCGGCGTGCCGGCCGAGGTCCGGCTGTACGACCGCCTGTTCACCGTGGCCAAGCCCGACGCGGTCGAGGACGTCCGCTCCGTGCTCAACCCGCGCTCGCTCGAGGTGGTCCCCGGCGCGGTGGTCGAGCCCCACGTCGCCACCCTGCCGGCGGGCACGCGCTTCCAGCTCGAGCGGGTCGGCTACTTCGTCGCCGACGAGGTCGACTCGCGGCCCGATCGCCTGGTCCTCAACCGGGTGATCACGCTGCGCGACTCGTTCGACAAGGAGAAGCCGGCCGCGGCCGAGGCGGCGACGCCGGCGGCGAAGTCGGCGCGGTCGAAGACCCGCCCGGCCGGCAAGTCGGAGCGCGAGAAGCGCGAGATCGCCCGCGAGCGCGATCCCGAGCTGACCGCGCGCATGATCCGCTACGCCGGCCTCGGCCTCGGCGTCGACGACGCCGACCTGCTCAGCGGCGAGCGCGCCACCAGCGACTACTTCGACGCCGCGGTGGCCGCGGCGCCGGAGCGGGTCAAGGCGATCGCGCGGTGGATGATCAACGAGCTGCCGCGCGAGCTCGGCGACCGCTCGCCGGGCGAGACCGCGCTGACCCCGGCGGCGCTGGCCAGCCTGGCCGGGCTGGTCGAGGACGGCGCCATCACCGCCACCGCCGGCAAGGAGCTGCTGGCCGAGCTGGTCGCCCAGGGCGGCGACCCGGCCGCGCTGGTCGAGGCGCGCGGCCTGCGCCAGGTGTCGAGCGCCGACGCGCTCGGCCCGGTGGTCGCCGAGGTCCTGGCCAAGAACGCCAGCAAGGTCGCCGAGTACCGCGGCGGCAAGACCGGCCTGTTCGGCTTCTTCGTCGGCCAGGTCATGAAGGCCTCCGGCGGCAAGGCCAACCCGGCCACCGTCAACGACCTGGTCAAGCAGGCCCTCGGAGGCTGATGGCCCCCGCCCACCCCGGCACCCGCTCCGGCTCCGGCTCCAGCTCCGGCTCCGGCTCCGGCTCCGGCACCAGCTCCAGCACCGGCTCCGGCTCCGGC
>Ga0247822_10003550_pt1 | contig 10170 bp, 8 predicted proteins | sample 13C_Cellulose_Da_FD_192423 | JGI IMG/M metagenome (GOLD analysis project Ga0247822, IMG submission 192423) | Soil microbial communities from agricultural site in Penn Yan, New York, United States - 13C_Cellulose_Day30 | ecosystem: Environmental > Terrestrial > Soil > Agricultural land | place... | reverse complement strand
TGACCCCGGCCCGGGGCGGCGACGGCTGGGGCCTGATCGATCGGGGCGCCCTGCTCACCGAGGGCGGTCGCATCGCCTGGGTGGGCGCGCTGGCCGACCTGCCCGCCCTCGCCCGCCCTGCCCAGGAGGTGGACCTGGGCGGCGCGCTCGTCACCCCCGGCCTGGTGGACTGCCACACCCACCTGGTCTACGGCGGGCAGCGCGCGACCGAGTTCGAACAGCGCCTGCAGGGCGTGAGCTACGAAGCCATCGCGCGCGCGGGTGGCGGCATCCGCTCCAGCGTGGCCGCGACGCGCGCCGCGAGCGAAGCGCAGCTGCTGGCCAGCGCCCGGCAGCGCGCGCTGTGCCTCATGGCCGAGGGCGTGACCACGCTGGAGATCAAGTCCGGCTACGGCCTCTCGCTGGAGGCCGAGGTGCGCTGCCTGCGCGTGGCGCGCCGCCTGGGCACCGAACTGCCGCTGACCGTGCGCACCACGTTCCTGGGCGCCCACGCCGTGCCACCGGAGTTCGAAGGCCGGCCGGACAGCTACATCGACGCGGTCTGCGCCTGGCTGCCCGAGCTGCACGCGCAGGGCCTGGTGGACGCGGTCGATGCCTTCTGCGAGCGCATCGGCTTTTCACCCGCGCAGACGCGGCGCGTCTTCGACACCGCGGTCGGCCTGGGCCTGCCGGTCAAGCTGCACGCCGAGCAGTTGTCCGACCAGGGCGGTGCCGCGCTCGCGGCCTCCTACCGGGCGCTCTCGTGCGACCACCTCGAACACCTGAACGCCGAGGGCATCGCGGCCATGCGGGCGGCCGGCACCGTGGCCGTGCTGCTGCCGGGCGCGTACTACTTTCTCCGGGAGACGAAGCTGCCGCCCATCGAAGCGCTGCGCGCGGCCGGCGTGCCCCTGGCCGTGTCCACCGACCACAACCCTGGCACCTCGCCAGGCCTTTCGCTGCTGCTCATGGCCAGCATGGCCTGCACCCTGTTCCGCCTCACGCCGCTGGAAGCGGTGCAGGGCATCACGGTGAACGCCGCGCGCGCCCTCGGCCTGGCCGACCGGGGCCGGCTCGCCGCCACCCAGCGCGCCGACTTCGTGGCCTGGAACCTCGACCACCCGAACGAACTGGCCTACTGGTTTGGCCGCAACCCCTGCCACCGCGTGGTGGTGGGCGGACAGGAAAGGACACCCCATGGACATGGCACCCCCCTTTGAATGGAGCGGCCGCGTGGACGCCGAAGAGACCGGCGTCACCACCCGCTGGCACCAGCACGTGCGCGCGGCCACCAGCAAATCCACCGGTGGCGTCACGCTGATCGGCTTCGCGGTGGACGAGGGTGTGCGCCGAAACGGCGGCCGCCCCGGCGCGGCGCGCGGGCCCGTGTCGCTGCGCCACGCCCTGTGCAACCTGCCCGTGCTGGGCGAGCCCGCGGTGTGGGACGCCGGCGATGTGAGCGGCGGGAAGGGTGGGCTCGAGGACGCCCAGACCCGGCTGGCCGCGCGCGTGGCCCAGGCCATTCAACACAAGAGCCTGCCGCTGGTGCTGGGCGGAGGCCACGAAATGGCCTGGGGCACCTTCCAGGGCATCGTGAAGAAACGCCCCGACACGAACCGCCTGCTGGTGGTCAACCTCGACGCCCATTTCGACCTGCGCACCGCGGCCCAGGCCAACTCGGGCACCCCCTTCCGCCAGATGCACGACTGGTGCATGCAACACCAGCAGGCCTTCAACTACCGGGCGCTGGGCATCAGCCGTTTCGCCAACACCCAGGCCCTGTTCGACCGGGCGCGGCAGATCGGCGCGCGTTACTGGCTGGACGAGCACCTGCAGGACGCGGGCGGCGTGCACGACGCGCAGCAGGCGCTGTCTCTCGACCTCGCGCAGTGCGATGCCGTGTACCTCACGGTGTGTCTGGATGTCTTGCCCGGGGCGCAGGCCCCGGGGGTGTCAGCGCCCGCGACGCTGGGCGTGCCGCTGGCCCATGTGGAGCGGCTGATCGATCAGGTGATGGCGTCCGGCCGCGTCGTCGCGGCCGACATCGCCGAACTCTGCCCGGTGCTCGACCGCGATTGCATCACCTCGCGCCTGGCGGCGCGGCTGGCCGCGCGCATCGCCCGCGGCGCGACCTGATCACCACGCACGCGCCTTGCTCAGCGGCGGCGACCGTCGTGCCGGCCGTCGTCACGATCGTGGCGATGGCCGTGTCGGCGGCCTTCCCACCGTGGCGCGGGGCCCCAGCCGGAGCGGTAGACGGGGCGCGGCGCGTAGTACACCGGCGGCGGCCCGTAGTAGATCGGGCGGGGAGCGTAGTAGATCGGACGCGGCGCGTAGTACACCGGCGGCGGCGCGTAATACACGGGGGGCGGTGCGTAGTAGACCGGCGGTGCGTTCGACACGCCCACGACCACGCCCGGGGTGTTCACACCAATGGACCAGTGCACGTCGCTGCGGGCGTGGGCCTGCGAGCCCATGGCCGACAAGGCCCAGGCACCAGCGGCCAGGGTGGCGAGGGTGAGGCCACGGGCCAGCGCCGAGGTGCGGCTCCAGGGGGTTTTCAAGGTCTGTGTGTTCATGTGGGGCTCCAATGCAGGGTGGTTTGCGCACCCCGTGACCGTATTACAGGCAATTCCGCGCTAACCTGTTCCACATACTCGGTCAAAGTCGTTGCCAGACGTAACGCCTGCCCCATCTTTACATTGAAACCCCCATGAAAACCCTCATGCCACCCACCGCGCAGGACGTGCTCGACTTCTGGCTCGGGGACGGCCTGGAACGCGGCTGGTGTTCGGACAAGCGCGACGAGCTCTGGTTTGGCGGCAGCCCCGAGATCGACACGCGCATCCGCGAGCGTTTTGGCGCGCTGGTGGCACAGGCGCTGGACGGCGGCCTGGGCGAGTGGGAGGCGCGCATCGACACGCGGCTGGCCCTGGTGCTGCTGCTCGACCAGTTCACCCGCAACGTGCACCGGGGCCAGGCGCGCGCGTTCGCGGGCGATGCGCGGGCTCAGCAGCTGTCGCTGCAGGCGCACGCCAGCGGCATGGACGCCGAACTCGCCACCGTGGGCCTGGTGTTCCTGAACATGCCGCTGATGCACGCGGAGGACGCCGCCCTGCAGGCCGAGAGCGTGCTGCGCTTCCAGCGCCTGCTCGACACCTGCGCGCCCGAACTGCGCGACACCCTGGAGCGCAACCTCGAATTCGCGCGGCTGCACCGCGACATCGTGGACCGCTTCGGCCGCTTTCCGTACCGCAACGCCGTGCTCGGGCGCACCAGCACGCCCGCGGAAGAAGACTTCCTGAAAGACGGGCCGCGCTTCGGGCAGTGAGGCCGGCGCGTCCCAGGGAAACGTCACCAAAAAGACACGAATAAGTCACGATCGCGTCACGGCGGGTTTCTACAACCGTGGTTTTCAACCACCACGTCGAGCCCGCCCGAATGCGCCCCCTGCTGCCCAGCACCCCCACCACCCGCTTGTTCACCGCCTCGCTGCTCATGACCGCCGTGCTCGCCGCCTGCGGTGGCGGCAGCGATGCCCCGGCGCCCACCACGCCGACGCCCGAGGCCACGCCGGTGAGCCTGAAGCTGGAGAAGATCGGCGGCTACAGCACGGGCCAGTTCGGTGTGAGCGCGGCGGAGATTCCGGCCTTTGACGCCGCCAGCAAGCGCCTGTTCGTGGTCAACGCGCAGCTCGGCGCCGTGGATGTGCTCAGCCTGGCCAACCCCGCCAACCCGGTGAAGGTCGGCGTGATCGACGCCACCGCGGTGCTGGCCGGCGCCGAGATCAACAGCGTGGCGGTGCACAACGGCATCGTGGCCGTGGCCATCCAGGCCCCGGTGAAGACCGACACCGGCCGCATGGCGCTGTACCGCGCGAGCGACCTGAGCCTGATCAGTTCGGTCACCATTGGCGCCCTGCCCGACATGGTGACCTTCACGCCCGACGGCAACACCGTGCTGGTGGCCAACGAGGGCGAGCCCAGCGACGACTACCAGGTGGACCCCGAAGGCAGCGTGAGCGTCATCGACGTGCGCAACCCCGCCGCGCCGGTCGTGCGCACCGCGACCTTCACCGCGTTCAACGGCCAGGAAGCCACCCTGCGCGCCGCCGGCGTGCGCATCTACGGCCCGAACGCCACCGCCGCGAAGGACTTCGAGCCCGAGTACATCGCCGTCTCGGCCGACAGCAAGACCGCCTGGGTGACGCTGCAGGAGAACAATGCGATGGCCAAGGTGGACATCGCCACCGCCACCGTCACCGGCGTGCTGCCGCTGGGCTACAAGGACCACGGCGTGGCCGGCAACGAACTCGACGCCTCGGACACCGACGGCGGGACCATCAACATCAAGACCTGGCCCGGCGTGCGCGGCATGTACCTGCCCGATGCCATGGCCTCGTACACCGTGGGCGGCGCGACCTACCTGGTCACCGCCAACGAAGGCGACGCGCGCGCCTGGGGCGAAGACAACGCGGCGTACTGGGGGGGTGACGCCACCAAGGGCTTCGTCGAGGAGTTCCGCGTCAAGCACCTGGTCAACAAGAACGGCTGGGCCGGCCGCGCGGGCGACGACCTGCCGCCGCAGCTCAACGCCATGGCCGCGGGCGGCCTGCTCGACCCCGCCACCTTCGGCTACTGCGGAGCCATTGCCGGCGACCCGATGGGCTGCCGCGCCGATGCCGCCCTGGGCCGCCTGAACATCAGCTGGACCATGGGCTACCGCACCAACCCCGATGGCTCGCCCATGATGTTCAGCGCCGCCGGCGTGGCCGATCCGCTGGGCAACCGCCTGATGTACGACCAGCTGTACAGCTACGGCGCGCGCTCCTTCAGCATCTGGAACGCCAACGGCGGCCTGGTGTGGGACTCGGGCGCGGAGATCGAGAAGTTCCTCGCCAGCAGCGACTGCAAGCTCGGCCGCGACCGCAGCATTCCCTGCGCGACGTACTTCAACTCCGGCCACGACGAGGGCAACGCGAAGGACAGCCGCAGCGACGCCAAGGGCCCGGAACCCGAGGGCATCGCGCTCGGCCAGATCGGCACCAAGACCTTCGCCTTCATCGGCCTGGAGCGCATGGGCGGCGTGCTGGTGTACGACATCACCAGCCCCACGGCACCCAAGCGCGTGGACTACCTCAACACCCGCGACGAGTGGGTCACCAACCCGCCGAGCCTGGCCACGGCGGGCGACCTGGGCCCCGAAGGCCTGGTGTTCATCCCCGCGGCCCGCTCGCCCAACGGCAAGCCGCTGCTGGTGGTGGGCAACGAAGTGAGCGGCACCACCGCGGTGATGCAGCTCAACCTCACGTATTGAAGGGCTCCCCCCGCGCGCCTTCGGCGCTCCCCCCTCTCTCGCCTTCGGCGGGAGGGGGGCGACACCTGGGGCCGGCGGAGCCGGGCCCTCGGTGTCCCTGGATGCGGTCACTTCATTCGGGGCGCGCCAGTGGCTTCAGCGCTGCCGGCAGCCAGTCGGCCAGCCGGGCGTGGAGGCGGCCTTCGTTGCGCTGCCACCAGATGCCCAGCGCCACCACCCCCAGGCCCAGCAGGGTGAGCGCGAACGGGAACAGCAGGCTGTCCTCGAACACGCGGTAGGCCAGGTAGCCCAGGTAGCTGGCCACGCCGATGGCGCCCAGCACGGTGAACACGCGCCGCCCGATGGCCGCGCCGAGGAACACCAGGAACACGTTGATCAGCGCGTACAGGAACTTGTTGAGCTCGGAATCGCTGTCGCGCAGGCTGAGCCCACCCCAGAACATGATCGCGCCGAACAGGTAGAGCCAGAAGGCGAAGTCCTGCCGGTCTTCGGCGTTGTCGGCGGTGCGCGTGCGCAGGTCCACCCACACCGCGATGGCGCAGGTGGCCAGGCCGAACACCAGCGACACGTCGCGCGTGAATGTCCAGTCGAAGCCGTCCTTCTGCATCAGCATGTGCGCCACATCCATGCTGAGGTACCAGATCGTCACCGCCACCGGCATCACCATGAAGGGCAGCTTGTAGCGGTACAGCAGCACCACGACGGCGGCCAGCGTGGCCAGCTCCAGCGTGAGCCAGCGCCAATCGATGTAGCGGTGGTAGTCGCGGTAGCTGTCGGGCCCACCCTCGGGCCACAGGCCGATGCCCGACTGGAACGCCCACACCGCCAGCGGCACCAGGCACACGGCCAGCGTGGCCAGCACGCCGGCGGGCGTGCGCAGGCCCTTCTCCAGCAGGTTGCCCGCCACCAGCAGCGCGCCCGTGAGGTAGCCCAGGGCCAGGACGAACACGCCCCAGGCGCCGAACAGCTCCCAGCCCAGTGTCATGAACAGCGTCATGGCGCCGATGGCCAGCATGCCGCCGAAGTAGTAGAGGGTGTTGGTGAAGCTGAACGCCGGGCCCCGGTCCAGCGCGGGGCGCGGGGCCTGGGCCGGCGGTGCCGCCCAGCCGGCGGCGAGGTCTTCCTGGGCGAGTTCGGCCGCCGTGGGCACCACGGAGGGGGACGGTGAGGCGCCTGCGGCCACCCGCAATGGGCTGCCCGGCGAGGCCCACGACGCCCATAGCGCATGCGCCTCGGCCGGCTGGATGGCCCCACTCTCCACGGCGGCCTCCACGTCGCGCCAGGCCAGCTGCACGCGCACCGAGGGCAGGAACACGTCCTCCGTCTGCGTGATTTCCCACCGCGTCGGCTCGTCGGTGGGCATGGTGTCGGGGTTGTCGTTGTTGTTCATCTCGGGCTTCCTCTTCCTCGTCCGGGAACGGCCACGATACCGGAAAGCGCCACCCTGGAACCAAAGTAGCACTCGGCCCGGCGCGGTGGGCATCGGGCCGGATCAATAGAATGGCGCATGAGCTCCACCCACCCCAGCAACAAAACCAGCACCCCCGCCACCGACGGCGAACACAAGGTCAGCAACTTCCTGCGCCAGATCATCGAGAACGATCTGGACAAAGGCACCTACCAGAGCCGCCGCTGGGCGGGCAGCCCCGGCGACGCCGCGCACCAGGCCCAGGGCCAGCCCGACCCGGCCAAGATCCGCACCCGCTTCCCCCCCGAGCCCAACGGCTACCTGCACGTGGGCCACGCCAAGAGCATCTGCCTGAACTTCGGGCTGGCGCGCGACTATGGCGGCGTGTGCCACATGCGCTTTGACGACACCAACCCGGAGAAGGAAGACACCGAGTACGTCAACAGCATCATCGATGCCGTGAAATGGCTCGGCTTCAGCTGGGAGGCCCACGGCCGGCAGCACCTCTACCAGGCCAGCGACTACTTCGACTTCATGTACCGCGCGGCCGAGTACCTGGTGCAAGCCGGCCACGCCTACGTGGACGAGCAGACCACCGAACAGATGCGCCTGAACCGGGGCGACTTCGGCAAACCCGGCGTGGACAGCCCCTTCCGCAGCCGCACGCCCGCCGAAAACCTCAAGCGCCTGCGCGAGATGCGCGACGGCCTGCACGAGGACGGCAGCATGGTGCTGCGCGCCAAGATCGACATGGCCAGCCCCAACATCAACCTGCGCGACCCGGCGATCTACCGCATCCGCCGCGCCACGCACCACAACACGGGCGACACCTGGTGCATCTACCCGATGTACACCTTCGCGCACCCCATCGAGGACGCGCTGGAGCAGATCACCCACAGCTTCTGCACGCTGGAGTTCGAAGACCAGCGCCCGTTCTACGACTGGCTGCTCGAGCGCCTGTGCGAAGGCGGCCTGCTGCAGACCCCGCCACCGCGCCAGTACGAGTTCGCGCGGCTCAACCTCACCTACGTGATCACCAGCAAGCGCAAGCTCGCGCAGCTGGTGTACGACCACAAGGTCAGCGGCTGGGACGACCCGCGCATGCCCACCATCGTCGGCCTGCGCCGGCGCGGCTACACGCCAGAGAGCATCCAGCTGTTCGCCGAGCGCATCGGCGTGACCAAGAGCGATTCCTGGATCGACTACAGCACGCTCGAAGGCTGCCTGCGCGAAGACCTGGAGAACAAGGCCCACCGCGGCATGGCCGTGCTCGACCCGGTCAGGCTGGTGCTCACCAACTGGGCCGAGACCTTCGGCAGCGATGAATACACCGAAGACTGCACCCAGCCCGCTCTGCCCCACTCGGCCATTGCCGAAGGCCAGCCCGAGCCCGCGCCGCGCGTGTTCAAGATCGGCAAAGCCGTGTGGATCGAGCGCGAAGACTTCGAGGAAGTGCCACCCAAGGGCTACAAGCGCCTGTTCCCCGGCAACGTGGTGCGCCTCAAGGGCGGCTACGTCATCGAATGCACCGGCTGCGCGAAAGACGCGGACGGCAAGGTCACCGAAGTGCACGCCAAGGTCATCCCCGGCACCAAGAGCGGCACCCCGGGCGCCGACAGCGTGAAGGCCAAGGCCGCCATCACCTGGGTGAGCGTGGCCGATGGTGTGCAAGCCGAAGTGCGGCTCTACGACCGCCTCTTCCTCGATGCGCAGCCCGACGCCGGTGGCAAGGACTTCATCGAAGCCCTGAACCCGAACAGCCTGAAGGTGGTGACCGCCTACGTGGAGCCTTCACTGGCCCAGGCGAAGCCGGACGACAAGTTCCAGTTCGAACGACACGGCTACTTCGTGGCCGACCGCCAGGACCACGTGGCGGGCAAACCGGTGTTCAACCGGGCGACGGGGTTGAAAGACTCCTGGGGCAAGTAAACACATCCAAGGGAACATCCCACCATGCTCACCAACCTCACGCCGTTCCTGCTGCACTGGGCCATCACGGGGTTCGCGCTCTGGGTGGCGAGCCATGTGTTCAAGGGCATCCAGTTCAGCAGCACGTCATCGCTGGTGGTGTCGGCGCTGCTGCTGGGCCTGGCCAACGCGATCGTGCGGCCCTTGCTGGTGCTGCTGACCTTGCCCTTGACGCTGCTGACCTTCGGCCTCTTCCTGTTGGTCATCAACGCGCTGATGCTGCTGCTGGTGGCCAAGGTGGTGAACGGCTTCAAGGTCGATGGCTTCTGGACGGCGTTCTGGGCCAGCCTGTTCATGTCGTTGCTCAGCGTGGTGCTCGGCGCCTTCGTGCTGGGCGGCTCGCCGGAGTACACCATCGAGACCAGCCCGGGGCCTGGGTCGGTCTGGCTTTGAGTCCGAACGGCACCATCCGAGCGGGGAGATTCGCCGCGGCCTATGTCGGCATCTGGGGGTAGGTTCAGCAACTCAGCTCGCGATAGCGCTTGCGGCTCTGGAAAAGATCCCACTGCGCTGCATGCAAGTTTTGCGGACTCGCGTTGCGCTCGGCGACCTCCTGATTCTCCAGCCGGGTATCCAACAGCGCGCATTCCAGTTTCGCTGCGTGCGGCAGCTTGAATCGCCGATGCAGGGTGGCGCGCTGTGAATCGTCCAACCCGGTGATCGGGCGCATTGCATCACCCATGACCTTGCCCAGCTCCGCACGGCGCACATCAGCCCCCTTGCGGCTCACTCCACTGGATTTGTCCAGCCCCTGCGTGGGCGTGGTGTCTACCGGTCGGGCACCCACGCAGGGTTCGTGGGAGTAAGAAACCTGACCTTTGGCCTCGCAGCGATACACGGTCTGTGCCTGCCCGGCAGACATCACCACGGCCAAGATCAGGACCGCTAGTCGGCCCAGTGCGATCGTTCGCCTGCTGCTCAGTGCTTTTGTTCGCATTCGCACCTCCCACATGTGTTGGTCTGCGGCATCATGCCTGCGCCAACATCAAAACGAACAGGGGAGTTCCGCCAATGGCCAAGCCGCCGCATCGCCGATCGCGCCAACGAAACAGCCGGCCCTTTCTTGAGAAGGGTTTGACCGCCTTGGTGGTGGGTGCCGGCTTTTTTCTGGCGTTCCTGATGCTGTCCGGGCACCCACTGCTCCGCGCGTTGGGCGTCGCGCTGCTCACGCCGGCATGGCTGGCCACAGGCGTTGGCGTGCTGCTGCTGGGCATCCACTATGTGCTTCAGGAAAAGGCGCGGGACGCCAAGCAGCCGCTGCCCAAGGTATCGCCACCACCGTTGCATGTCGCAGCGACCACCCCGGCCCCCGCCAGACAGCAGCAGGCAGCGCGGCCCGTTGCCCACGGGGCAACGGAGAGCCAGGCGATCGCCCCTGTTCCCACAGCCTGGAGTGCCGCCGTTTTCAAGGCCATCGAATGGCGGCGCTTCGAAGCGGTCTGCGAAGCGCTGTTCGCGCAAGCCGGGTTTGAGGCGCGCACGCAGTCGCATGGACCCGA
>Ga0247822_10003549_pt1 | contig 10170 bp, 8 predicted proteins | sample 13C_Cellulose_Da_FD_192423 | JGI IMG/M metagenome (GOLD analysis project Ga0247822, IMG submission 192423) | Soil microbial communities from agricultural site in Penn Yan, New York, United States - 13C_Cellulose_Day30 | ecosystem: Environmental > Terrestrial > Soil > Agricultural land | place... | reverse complement strand
GTGGGGCGTAGCCTTGCTTGTATTCGATCTTCGCAGCGCCCCGGATCGCCTTCAGCCGATTCTCCATCAGCTGCGACGCCTGCTCCCGGCGCATCGCAGCGACCGCGATGGGCCGAGCTTGTTCACCGGTGATCGGCGCCGGTTCACGCGAAACGATCGTGCTGGCGACAGCCTGGGTCCCGATGGGAATGATGAAGGGCTCGGATCTGCGGCCGGCGGCCGCTAGCTGGCCGTAGAGATTCGGCGGAATGACCGCGGTGTCGAGCTTGTTCTTCTGGCGGGTGAAAGGAATGTTGGCAGCGGTCAGCACGTTGACGACCTCTTCCATCGTCTTCGCCTGATCGAGCTTTGTCTTTGTCGCCGGGTCCGTCGGCATCTGGAAACGGAGCTGGTCGAGGTTCCATTGCTCCCGCTGTGAAAAGACCCACGGGCGGCTCGCCTGGAACTTCTCGATTTCCGTATTGGCGGGCAGCTTGGCCGTGTCGATCTGGCGCGACGCGAACATATTGATCAGCAGGTCTTCGGTTGCACGACGCTGCCGATTCAAGAACTCCGGCGACTTGTCGATGCCGTCCGTTTTCGCCTGTTGCGCAAGCAAGCGGCGGTCGATCATGGCCTGCAGCACGCGAGACCGGGCCTGAGCCTTGTCCGCTCCTTCGGGCAGTTTCGCATTGGCGAGTTCGGCATTGAGCTCGGCCGCCGTAATCTCTTCCCCATTCACGACCGCGACGGTCTGGCCTTCAGCCTTTTTGGTGCAGGCAGACGCCATCAAAGCAATGCCGATGGCGAGTACGATTTTGGAACGCACGAAAGCCCCCCGATTATTTGAAAAACGCGCTTTAAGCGGTCATAGCATGGCGGATTCGACCATGCCACCGAGCATTGGTTTGGAGGGGGTGACATGGAAACACCGTACGACTGGATCACGGTCGCAATCTTCGCGGGACTGGTCGTGCTGTTCATGCAGCGTTCGACTTCGGACGAAGTGCAGGACGAGCATGACTCCCTCTTGCTTTATCTCGGTGCCGGCCTTGGGTGCGCCGTGTCCAACTATATCGGCAACGAGGGCATGCACTTCATCGCCATTCCGCTGATCCTGGCGACGCTGGCCTTCATCATCTACTATTTGAAGCCGTTCAAATCCTGGCCGAAGCGCTGACGCTTAGCCGATCAAGACGCGCCGCACCTGCGGCGACACCGATCCGATCATCGCACGAATGAAATCGTCGACCTGCGCCAGGGCCGCGTCCTTGTCGTTACCGTAGGTCGAAACGCGAACCATCACGGCATCCGGAATGATACCGCGCAAATTGTCCATCGCGACCGCCATCCGCTGCTGTCTCCAGCTCAGTGGCAGGTGCTGGCCGATGCGAGTCCAATAGACGATCTGCTCGGTCGTCCCGAGAATGGAAGCGGATATGCTTAAGGCGGGAAGCGCCGAACCGCCGAGACTGACCGTGTGCGGCGTAGTCGGAGAAAGGTCGTAACCGCCGGCGGTGTAGCAGAACTCCGGACGGTGGATCTGCAGAATGCCGGTCTGCGAGGAGCTCTGCGCAACAAGCAGCATGATGGGAGTGCCTGAATCCGTTCCGTAAACCCGCGTCAGCAACTGACTGTAGAGAGCTTGTGAGAGCTGGTCTTCCGGCGGAACTACCAGTCCGCTGCTGGATACAAACCTCCACTTGCCGACCTTCTCCGGCAGAATGGTCTCAAGCTTGTTATTGCCGAGGTAATCGATGTTTTTTGTCGGCTGCCGGGCGGCAGCGATGCCCGCGACAGAGGCAAATGCGAAACCCAGCGCGAACTTACGCCTAGTCAGAACGGCACCATTCCCCGCGCTCTCCTCGTTCATCTCGGCAATCTTTCCATGCGCAGATGGAGCAGACGAGAGAAGATGCTGTCGATGACGAATACGCTGAGCAGTGCGACCGCGAACATCGTCAGGCCGGCGAAGTCGTGAAGGAAGCCCTGTGCCGCTGCCTCGCCGAGGTAGTAAGTGATGAGGATCAGGATGATGACCCTGATGAAGTTCGAAAAGACGGCGATCGGGATCACGGAAAGAGCGATGACCACGAAGGCCAGCAGGTTCGTCCGATGGCGCAAATATCCGTAAAAGAGGCATATCGCGCCGAGGCTGATGATCGAGTTGAGGCCGGCACAGGCGGCTGCGACCAGCAGTTCAAACTGCGCGATCTGGATCATAACGCCGGAGCTCGCGATGGGGTAGCCGAGCGCATAGAGCAGGCTGACGGCCCATTCGGAGATGGCGATCTTGATTGGCTGGGTCACTGCCGCAACGACAGAGTCCGGCGGAGGAAGGGTCAGCGCGAGATAGAGAAGCGGAAACCAGACTGACCGGATCATTGCGCCGCCGAACAGCATATAAGCCCCGACGATAAGCGCTCCGTACATGGCGAGCGCTTCGATCTCCAGGATGCCCGTGATCCTCGAAACGAGATAGACGGCGAGAAGTCCTATCAGTGCCAGGCTGCCGATCACCGCATTGCCCGGTTTCCTGGGGGCCGAGCTGCTCTTCAATTCGCGCCACAGCAGCCAGAGGCCGATTGCCATCACGATCGGCCCGTGACCGCCTTGCTCGGTGGTCCAATTGAACTGGCCAACCTCGATCATCGTGGGCAGCAGGATCGCGGCAACGCCGATCATCAGCGCCAGATCGCCGATGCTGACCGAGCGCATCAGGCTGGTCTGACGTGGAGTCTTGGCTAAAAGCAAATGAGGGTGCCCAGTCCTAACGCGCGCTGGCTTATACTTGTGCGGGGAAAAGCTAAACCTTGTCTAAATCTGCCGCAAGTTACGGGATTGTCGCCGGGAATGAAATTGGAACAGTGAAGTGACCGCGATCGTAGCAATCTTGCTTGCCCCTTTCGCAGTGCTCACGGCATTTTTCCTCGTCGAGGTCGCGGCGGGTTTGCGAAGAAAAGTTCGCGCCGGGGCCGAGACGTCGTCCGCGTCCGCGGTGATCGTCGTGCCTGCCCACGACGAGGCAACTGTTATCGGTCAGACTCTTCAGTCGCTCACCGAAGCGCTCGGCCCCAACATGCGGGTTCTCGTCGTTGCGGACAATTGCGCCGATTCGACCGCGGCGACTGCTCGCTCTGCCGGTGCCGAAGTGATCGAGCGTCACGATCTGGAGCGGCGAGGAAAGGGCTTCGCGCTTGCCTTTGCCGCCGACCACCTGCGTCCCGATCCGCCCGATATTTTCGTCGTCATGGATGCCGACTGTTCGACGGATGGGGCCAGTCTCCGGGTGCTGGTCGATGCTGCGCATTCGTCGGCCGGACCGGTTCAATCGGTGAACCTGCTGCGGCCGGATCGCTCAGCTTCTCCGCTGGTGCAGCTTTCGAACTTCGCATTTGTGCTCAAGAACCTCGTTCGCCAGCGTGGCCTGCAAAAACTCGCGGGCAGGGTGCATCTCACCGGGACCGGAATGGCAATGCCTTTCGGGCTCTTTCATGTGTCGGGCGATACGCGCTCGAGCATCGTGGAAGACCTTGCGCTTGGCCTCGAACTGGCTGACGCCGGGCATCCGCCGATGCTCGTCGGCAACGCCTTCGTCTGGAGCGGAAGCGCGAGCGAGCAGGGGACGCTCGTCCAGCGCCGGCGGTGGGAGGGCGGTTTCCTGTCGACTGCTCTTCGGCAAGGTCCCGGGGAGGCTTGGCACGGCTTGTTGCGCGGAAAGCCTCGCGCGGTTCTCGCCGGGCTGGACCTGATGATCCCGCCGCTTGCATTATTCGCGCTGCTGAACGTGGCCGCGCTGATCGTTGCGGCCGCCTTGGTTCTCGCGTTCGGCGGCGCCTGGTGGCCCGTCGTCGCTCAGCTCATTCTGCTCATGCTGGCGATGTTCGCGGTGCTCGTCGCCTGGGCTCGCGAGGCCCGGGAATTCATCTCGCTCGGAGTGCTTGCCCGTCTGCCGCTCTACGTGATCTGGAAGCTGCCGATGTATCTGGGCCTCGCCCGCCGCGGCACGCCGAAGGAATGGCTGCGAACCGGCCGCTGACCGTTCAGCCGTTGGCTAGCGCGACAACGATCGCGATGCCGATTGCGAGCGCCGACAGCAGGATCGCTTCCCTGAGACCGAAGCTCATTCGCGGGCTCCCCCAGAATCGCTGAACAGCGCCGCAAGCTGCTCTGCCGACTTGCGCGTGTCGAACTCGGTGGCGACTTTGGCTTTCGCCTGCTTCGTCAGCCGATCGCGAACGGCTTGGTCGCCGAGCAGAAAGTCGATGCGCGACGCCAATTCGTCCCAATGGGATGGAGTGATCAGCAGCCCGGTCACGTCATCTTCGACCAGCTCCGGGATGCCCGCGACCCGGCTGGCGACAACGGGTACGCCGACGGCCATGGCTTCCATGAGGACGATCGGCAGTCCTTCCATGAAGCTGGGAAGCACCAGAAGGTCGGCACGCGCGATTTCCGCGAGGGTATCTTCTTCGGGAAGCCGTCCCGCGAATGTCATCGCGTCCGAGAGGCCAAGCTCTTTCGCGAGGCTTTCAAGCGACGCGCGATCGGGTCCGTCACCGACAAGCCTTAGCCTCAGCTCAGGATGCCTTGCTCTCAGCTTGGCGAAAGCCAGAAGCAAACCGGCCTGACCTTTCTCGGGGGAAAGGCGGCCGACGCAAATCATCGTCCGCGTGTTTGCCTCAGTTGGGTCCCTAAGCGGGAGTCGGTCGAAGGGCAGGCCGCAGCGGACGACGTGGATTTTCTCCCAATGGTCCTGGCCGACGAGCCGCATTCCCTGCGCCCGGCCGAACCAGGAGACGCAAGCGACGAATTCGGCCGCCTCGATCTTGCGCCCGAGCATCAGGCCGGCCGGATAATCCGTCTCGGAAATGCCGTGCATCGTGAAGCTCCAGCGAATGCCGACAAGCTTGCTCGCGAGAAGGCCTACGGTAGCCGCGGAGTTGGCGAAATGGTTGTGAAGGTGGGTCGTCCGTCGCTTCCTCAACTGGCGGGCAAGGAGGACGCTTTCCGTGAAATGCGCGAGCCCTAGGAACAGCCCTCGGGCTCCCGGCGCACGGTGACCGAGGGCCAACTTCAAGGCCGAAAGATAGCCGCCCGGCCGGCTGAACAATGCGGCTGCGTGCGCCGCCAGATATGCGCCCGGCGATTGGTTGAGGAGGTAGTAAGTCCCGTCGGCCTCGGCCGTGTCCGCATCGCTGATGATCTCGTCGGCCCCGGGCCGGCGCACGCTGAATGTGTCGATACTCCATCCGAGCTCACGCAGGGCTTCGACCTCACGACGGATGAACGTATGCGACGCAGCCGGATACTGGCTGGTAAGAAAGGCGAGCCGAACTCCTGAATTGTGCAATTCAGGCAATTGCCGGCTCCCCGCGGACCAGCATGTGCTGACCGATCCATTCCGACTTTCGCCCTTCCAGGACCCATTTGGTGAGCATCGTCCGCCAGTCGGCCGGGCCTTTCAGCGCGGCCCAGGTCTTCTCCGCGTTTGTGGAGAGCCGAGCGTAAAGGTCGGGGTCGGTAACCACGCGGCGGATGGCCTCGGCGAACGCACCGGCGTCTCCGCCCGGGAAGATCGCTGCATGCATTCCATCTTTAAGCACCGGAACGAACATCGGATGGTCGCTGCACACAATCGGCGTCCGGGAGCCGATGGCTTCGAACATCGTCAGCGGGAAACCCTCCGTATATTCGCGATGGCTTGGAACGACGACTACGTCAGCCGTCCTGAAGAGATCGAACACTTCGCCGTTGGGCACCAGTCCGCGGAACTCGAGCTGATCGGAGATTCCGAGCTGACGGCCAAGCGCCTGCATTTCCTCGATCTCACCCGACCCTGCGAATGAGCATTGGAGTTCCGGCCCATCGCCCTTCAGCCGCGCGGCCGCGCGGATCAGGTCGGCGACGCCTTTGTCAGCCCGGATCGCACCGGCGAAGGCAGCCCTGAAGTTCCGACCCGGCGCAAGCGTCTTGGCCGTGGCATCCTTCGGATCGAAGCGGTGCGGGACGTCCCAGGCGATCAGCTTGGAGCGATCGACACCGAAGCTCGCCAGGTGATTGGTCGCGGGCAGGCAGTGATTCGAGACCAGCTCGAACTTTGGACTGTTGAGCAGCTTCGCAACCCGTCGCCGTTCGAGCCAGGCCTTTGGCCCTCTGCGGTTGTAGCTGTTTGCGAGGACCGCCATCGACCGGCTGTTCGCCGCGACGACCGCGCGAAGCAATTCCATGTTAGGAAAGTGGGCGACGATCGCCTCGGATTTGTCCTTGGCGACGGCCTCGTGAAGCAGGCCGGAGTCTGCGTAGCCCCGAGCGCCCAAAGAGACGATTCGAAGACCGTCGATCGGCCGTTCCTCGCGCGCTTCCGGAGTCACGAAGCTATGGATGGTGAGCTCCACCCCCGCATCGAGAAGCCCTTTGAACAGTTTCGCGCATTCGTCATGCGTGGCGTAGGTCTGTTCAACGCCCGCGTCATGCCGCTTCAGCACATCCGCGAAGTCGCCCGCGAAAAAGTAGATGGATGCGCTGACCCCCACCCGTTCCGCCCCTTCAGTCCCGGGCCTTCAGCCAGGCTGCGAGCGATCCGCCGATGCCTTCGCTCACCATCCGGTCGGGATCGGAGATCGGAGTCCAGCCGAGTTCCTGACGCGTGCGCCTGCTGTCGAACACGGCCTTCTGTGTACGCGATTCCCAGTCGGAATAACTCGGTACGCGCTGCGCATCGGGGTGACCGACTGCGACCTTGATAGGCCACTTGGCGAAGTCCTCGATGAAGAAGCGCCAGATCGGACGGGCATGGGCTTCGATCTTGAAACCTCCGAGCCTCTCTAGGCCGGCAATATAGTCCCGAGCGGAGAGCAGCGGCTTGTCGACCAGATTGTACGCACGTCCCTCGATCCCGGGGGTCTCCATCGCGCGGACCAGGCCTGAAGCGACATCGTCAACCAGCACCAGCGGGAGCTTGTTGGTTCCGTCGCCCCAGGTTTCGACCACGCCTTCCGACGACCATTTGCCGACGCCCCAGTGGAAGGGGTTTCCGCCGCGGCCGATGACAATGCCCGGGCGCAGGACGACGACCGGGAGCCCTTCTTTACGGTGCATCTCCATCAGCACGTCTTCGGCGGCTGCCTTGGCTCGCGCATAATTGTTGCGGCGCTTGATGTTACGGTCGAGCGGCGTGTCCTCCGTGATCGTGCCAGCACCTCCGCCTGCATAGAAAGAATCGATCGTTCCGGTGTAAATCAGCCGCTTGATGCCCCGGTCCATGCAGGCGCGGGCCAGAACGCGGGCCGGCTCGATCTCACGTTCGGTGAACTCGTCCCAGGTCCTCGCGTCGGATGTGGCGAGATGGAACACGGTCTCGATGCCGTCGAGAATGCGCTCCAGGTCCGCCTTGGAGCGCATATCCGCCCGTACGACCTCGAGCCGATCGCTTCCGAGTTCCTCGAGCGCCGGGCTGGAGCCCCGGGCGGCGGCGCGGACCGAATAGCCTTTTTCCAGCAGCTGCCTGATGAGTTGCCGGCCGATGAAGCCCGTTCCGCCAAGCACGAGCACGGTCGGCTTGAGTCCGGCCGCGGGCTGCGTACGCAGTTGCTCGACGCGGCCTTTCAGCTTCGCCTTGTCGATGATCCTCTCGCACGTCTCGATCACCGCCGCGCCCAGGTCTCCGCTGATGCGGTTGTCCAGCCCGTCCGGCGAAAGAAGGCCCTCGTAGAAGCTTGCGACACTGTCCTGGATCGACAGCTGGTAGGGATTGCCGCGTTTGCGAAGCTTAGCCTTGGACAGGATGTAATCCGCCAGCGTGGACTTGGCCTGGCGGCGCATCTGTGAAGCTTGAGATACGCTGCGGCTGTAGCGCTCGAAGTCCGGGCTGGCAGGCGCGCGCCGGTCGATGGTGCAGGTGTTCGCTCCCAGGTCGGCGACGGCCGCGCCGAGTAGTCCGTGAGCAGCGATAATCCGCTGCGGAAAGCCGGGTCCCAGCTCGATGTTCACGTCTGCGGCGATGCGGCCGGCGAGCGCCTGGATCCGCCAGCGGCGGTAGGCGCGAGCCCCGCCCGGCAGCACGATGTCGCGGTCGGCGGTGACCTGAATCTCATCGGGCACACCGATCAGATCGACTAGCCCGGAGATCGGATGCGGCCCGATCTCGAGAAGGGCGTTGCCGGGCTCGCGGAGCATCCAGTTTCCGAACGGGCCGAAGCGGATGAACGGCAGCTCGGCGAAATAGTTGATGGTGACGTGATCGAGCGGCCCGAGGTCGCCTCCACGGACATGGTCCCGCAGGCGCTGAAACGCGCCCTCGAACAGCATGCTGTGATTGACGCCGACGGTCAGGCGCTTGGCTGTCGCCAGTTCGAGCAGATCGCGCGTTTCATCGACCGATGCGCACATGGGCTTTTCCAGGAGGACGCTGACGCCGGCCTCCAGGGCCGCCTTCGCGACCCTGTGATGGTGGTCGGGCGGTACGAGCACGTGGACGACGTCGAGACGCTGTTCGGACAACATCGTCTCCAGCGAGGTATAAGCAGGCACGCCCCAGCTCTTCCCGAACGCCTCGACCGCGGTGGAATTCACGTCGCACACCGCCGCCAGCTCTACACCATGCGCCGCCCTGATCGCGCGAGCGTGGAAATCCGCGATGTAACCCGCGCCAACAATTGCGGCACGGATGGAACCTCCAACCGCGAGATTTCGTGCGTACAAGAACAGTTCCTCTGGCTTCTGCGCTCTTGGAAGGAGATGATGAGCTACAGAGCCGTTTCTTTGGAACCTCAGCTTGGAAGTCAACGAATCTTCTACTCGCTGTCCCATATCTGGCTTGCCTGATTGCCGTGCACTTGCCGCCGTGGGCGTCCCGGCTAGACTCTCGACGAAGTCATTGGAGACCTGTTGATGCCGTCCCCCTTCAGGAAAGCCCTCTACCGGAAGGTTCGTTACAACCCGTGGACCGAACGGCTGCAGAACGCCTTCCGCAAGGAAACGAGCGTCCACTTCGATGAGATCGATCTGGATGTGCCGGCGCGGCCCGGCGACATCATCATCGATGCCGGCGCAAATGTCGGGGACGTTACGTCGAAATGCGCCCGCACAGGCGCGACGGTCCATGCCTTCGAGCCCAATCCGGTCTGCTTCGAAATCCTCAAGAAGCGCTTCTCGCGCCTTCCGAACGTGCGCATCTACAACCAGGGGGTGATGGACAAGCCGGGGTCGCTGACGCTCTCCACTCCCGTCGCGCACGCGCAATATGACGATCTCGACACGACCGTCGCGGCCAGCTTCGTCGCGCCGAAGTCCGGCGACGTCGAGATGCGGGAGACGGAGGTGGAATGCATCGATCTGGCCAGCTTCATCCGCGAACTCGGCAGGCCGGTAACCTTGCTGAAAATGGACATCGAAGGTGCGGAAGTACCGGTCCTGAACCGGATGATCGACACGGGAGCCATCGATGAGGTCCAGCTCGCGATCGTCGAGACCCACGAGCGCTTTTCCGATGAACTGGCAAATGCGACGAACGCTCTTCGCGAGCGGCTGAGCGCAGCCGGGATGGACCACAAGGTCCGGCTCGACTGGATCTAGGACTTCGACCGAGCGACTTCGGTGAAGAAGTCGAGGTATTTCCCGGCAACCACTTCCCAGCTGTAGCGCCGATGCGCCCACTCGGCCGACGCCGTGTTCGGCCGCCGGGTCTTCAGCGCCTCCACTATCGCGTCCGTCAACGCGGCCTGCAGCTCCGTGTCGACCAGGATTGCATGCTCACCAAGGATCCAGCGCGTGACCTCGTCGTCATGGGCGACCATCGGCGTGCCGCAACTGAGTGCCTCGACATAGACATTGCCGAAGGACTCCCGGATTTTCGTATGAAGGAACAGATCTGCGCTTCGATAAAGGTCGGGCATCTGCTCATGCTTGAACGTTGCCCGCATGAAGCGGCCGGGAAGCAGGTCCGCGGCCAGCCGATCGACCTCATCGCGCAAGGGTCCATCGCCGGCGACGACCAGATGCGCGTCGGGCACGTCCGCCATGGCGCGCATGGCCTCGATCACCCGCTTTCCGGGCTCTAGGGCGCTCACCATCAGGACAAGCGGGCGATCGGTCGGCAGTCCAAGTTCGGCCTTGCGCTGCGGGCCGGGAAAGAACCGGGCCGGATCCACGCCGTTGGGAATGAGCGTCGAATTCCAGCGTTCTCTATTC
>Ga0247822_10003547_pt1 | contig 10172 bp, 7 predicted proteins | sample 13C_Cellulose_Da_FD_192423 | JGI IMG/M metagenome (GOLD analysis project Ga0247822, IMG submission 192423) | Soil microbial communities from agricultural site in Penn Yan, New York, United States - 13C_Cellulose_Day30 | ecosystem: Environmental > Terrestrial > Soil > Agricultural land | place... | reverse complement strand
CTGGCGCCGCCCAGTGGAACGGCGCGCCGGCGTCGGTGTGGGACTACGCCGAGGCCGACAACAACGACGACGTCGGCACCCGGTCGAGGTTCTCGGCCTGGGATCACGAACCCGGCGAGGACGCGGTCTACGTCGCCTGGCACACCAACGCGCCGTCGCCGGCGCGCGGGACGTCGTCGTTCGCCTACGGGCCGAGCGCGTTCGGGCCGCTGTCGGAGTTCACCGGCGTGCCCGGCTCGCTCGAGCTGATGGACGCGATCCACGACGAGCTGATCGCCGACTTCCGCGCGGTCTGGGATCCGAGCTGGCAGGATCGCGCCCAGCACACGGCGTACTTCGGCGAGGTCAACCCGAACCACAACCCCGAGATGCCGGCGACGCTCATCGAGGTCGCCTTCCACGACACCGAGGCCGACGCCGCCGCGCTGCGCGATCCGCGCTTTCGCCGGCTGGCCGCGCGCGCGTTCGCCCACGGCATCGCCCGCTACTTCGCTCGCCGCGACGGCGCCGCGCTGACCCTGCCGCCCGAGCCGCCGGCCGCGGTGCGCGCGGTCTGGCAGGACGGCGGGCTGGCGATCGCGTGGGCGCCGCCCGCCGCCGATCCCGCCGGCGGCGATCCGGCGACGAGCTACCGCGTCCACCTGTCGCGCGACGGCCGCGGCTTCGACGACGGCCGCGCCGTCGACGACACCGCGGTCACCATCGCCGCCGCCGAGCTCGGCGACGCGCGCTTCGTTCGCGTGGTCGCGGTCAACGCCGGCGGCCGGTCGCGGCCGTCACCGGTGGTCGGCGCCGACGGCCGCGGCGCGACCCCCGACGTGCTGGTCGTCGCCGGCTTCACCCGCCTCGACGGCACCATGCTGTTCCACGAGGACCTGGCCAGCCGCGGCCTCGGCACCGTCGATCGCGCGTACATCGCTCGCATCAACGACGAGAGCCACGGCGCGCGCGCCGGCCGGGCCCTGGCCGACGCCGGCTACGGCTTCGCGGTCGCCACCGCCGAGGCGGTGCGCGCCGGCGCCGTCGACCTGGCCGGGTTCCGCGCGATCGTCTGGCTGGCCGGCGAGCAAGAGGCCGCGCTCGGCGCCGACGATCGCGCCGCGCTCGCCGGCTACCTCGATGGCGGCGGCGCGCTGGTCGTCACCGGCGCCGACGTCGCCCGCGAGCTCGCCACCGACGACCCGGCGTTCCTGGCCCGGCTCGGCGCCGGCTTCGCCGCCGACGACGCCGCGACCTACGAGCTGGCCGGGGCCGGTGCGCTCGCCGGCGCCAGCTTCCGCTTCGACGACAGCGGCGCCGGCGGCTACGACGCCGACGCGCCCGACGTGCTCACCGCGGCCGGCGGGGCGCCGCTGCTGACGTATCCCGACGGGACGGTCGCGGCGGTCGCCGGGCCCGGCGCCGCGGTGCTCGGCGTGCCGATCGAGACCGTGGCCACCGCCGAGGCGCGCGCGCAGATCCTCGGCGCCGCCCTCGCCGCCGCCGGCGTGGCGGCCGAGCCTGACGACGCCGCCGGCGAGACCACCGCCGGCTGCGGCTGCCGAGCGTCGGATCGGGGCGCGCCGGGCACCGCCGCCGCGGTCGTGCTGCTCGCGCTCGGGGCGCTGCTGAGTCGCCGGTTCGGCCGGCGTCGCCTACCCTTGACGGACGGCCGTCCGCCGTCGAGGATGCACCTCCCATGGCCTCGTCCGTAGCCGTCAGCACCGAAGACGTCGAGCGCACCATCACCGCGTTCACCCGCCTCGATCAGCGCGGCGACAAGAAGGCCATGAACAAGCTGGCCGGCCGGCTCCAGCGCGAGCAGCCGTTCCTGCTCCAGTACGCGGCGGCGTGCCGCGCCGAGCACGGCGACAAGGTCGGCGAGGCGGCGGTGTTCTACGCGACCCTGGTGTGGGCGATGTTCGATCGCATCCACGAGGGCACCCTGCCGCGGCTCACCGCGCAGAACCTGACCGACGCCGACCAGGTGGTGACCGCCGCGCTCGGTGCGATCGAGGGCCTCGCCGACAAGCCGGTCCACGAGCGGATCGCGCCGCAGGTCGCCGACGCCCAGCCGCACATCGTCACCAAGCTGCGCGAGCTGGTCGAGGAGGACGTCCGCGAGAACGCGATGACCGCCGAGACCGCCGCGGTCATCTACAAGCCGACCCAGGTCGTGGTCGAGGCGTTCGACGCCGCGCTGACCGGCCGCCGCCCCGGCGAGCGCCAGGGCACCGTCGTCGTCGACCAGCCCAAGCCGGGCCGCAACGACACCTGCCCGTGCGGCTCGGGCAAGAAGTACAAGAAGTGCCACGGCGCCGCGGCCTGAGGCTGACGGGCGACCGGTAGCTTCCGACCGCGTGGCGAGCCTCTGACGGGTGGCTGACACTCCGTCCCGCGGCTAACCAGTAGTAATCACTGCTACCAGTTTCTGGTACGACCATTGCTCCATGGGCGTGCCAGCCATGTCGCTGTCTACTCGCACCGCCGCCATCCTCGCCGCCCTCTCGGTCCTCGTCCTCGCCGTCGGTCACGCCGGCGCGCAGCCCGGGGCGCACCCGGTCGACCAGCGGCCCCCGGCGCCTGCGAGGAGCGAGGCGACCGCGCTGGGCCTGTCGCTCGGCGTCACCGCCGCCGGGCTCGGCGTGATGGCCGCGTCGTTGCAGTACGAGGAGTCCGATTTCGGGCCGGTGTTCGCGGTGGGCAGCGCGGTGGCGCTGATCGGTCCGTCGGCCGGTCACATCTATGCCGGCGAGCCCGGGCGCGCGGTCGCGACGACGCTCATCCGCGCCGGCGGAGCCGGCCTGGTGGTCGCCGGGGCGTCGCAGTTCGAGCTGTGCATCTTGGCGCCGTGCGACGACCACGACGACAACGGCCCGGCCGTGCTCCTGATGGCGGCCGGCACCGCGGTCATCGTCGGCGCGGCCGTCTACGACTTCATCGACACCCCGCGCGCGGTGCGCCGCGCCAACGCTCGCGCGCTGCAGGTCACCCCGACCGTGCTGGCCTCGTCGTCCGGCCTCGCGCCGGGCCTCGCCTTCGGTGGGAGCTTCTGATCATCGCTGCCCACCGCTACGCCGGCGAGGGTCACCACGTGGTGCCGGCAACGATGGCGACCGCCACGGGGCACGCCGTCGGGCTCGCGCTCCACGGGCGGTTCTGACCACCACGCGCGCGGCGCGCGAACGCGAGCGGACGGCGGCGGCGAGCGTGCTATCCCGCGTTCATGAGGGGAACGGGGATGGTGTTGGTGGGGGTGATCTGTCTGGCTTCGACGACGGCGCGGGCGCAGCCGCCGCCGGCACAATGGCGCGGCTCGGATCCGACCGAGCCGGCACCGCCACCGGTGACCGACGAGCCGCCCGAGGTCGGCGGCACCGTCGTGTCCGGCGAGCCGCTGCCGCGACCGATCTACGATCTGCCCGAGTCGATCACGGTGGTGCCGCGCGCCGAGCTCGCGCGCAACGTGCGGCGTGCCGCCGATGATCTGATCCGCACGATCCCGGCGGCGGCGACCTTCCGGCGCAGCTCGAGCCTGGTCGCCGACCCGACGTCGCAGGGCTTCAACCTGCGCGGCGTCGGGCCGTCGGGCGTGTCGCGCGCGCTGGTCCTGCGCGACGGCGTGCCGGTCAACGATCCGTTCGGCGGCTGGGTGTACTGGCGGGCGCTGCCCGCGCTCGATCTCGAGCGCATCGAGGTCCAGCCCAGCTCGGCGTCGCCGCGCTACGGCGGGCTCGCGCTCGGCGGCGTCGCCGAGCTGGCGTCGCGCCCGATCGAGCGCCGCCGGCTCGAGGCGATGCTGTCGACCGGCTCGTTCGACACCCGCCGCGCCGCGTTCCGCGCCACCGAGCGGCAGGGCGACGTCGGGCTCGCGCTCGACGTCGACGCGCTCGACAGCGACGGCTACGCGCCGGTCGCGCCCGAGCAGCGCGGGCCGATCGACGGCGCGGCGGCGAGCCGTCACCTGTCGGCGGGCGCGCGCGGCGCGTTCGACGGCGGTGACGCCCACCTCGAGCTGTGGGCGCGCGGGTTCTTCGAGGCGCTCGACGGCGGCACCCGCCACACCGACGCGCAGGTCGCGACCGGGGCCTACGGCGCCCGCTTCGATCTCGTCACCCCCAGCGGCAGCTGGGCGTTCACCGTGTTCGGCGGTCACCAGCAGCTCGAGCAGGCGCGGCCGCGGATCGATGACGGGCGCGCCGGCGCGAGCCTGGCCGCCGAGCAGCGGGTGCCGTCGAACAACCAGGGCGCCAGCGCGACCTGGTCGTCGCCGGTGTTCTTCGCGGCCGGCGAGCACGTCCTGACCCTCGGCGTCGACGGCATGCGCGTCGAGGGTGCCGCCACCGAGACCCTGTTCCCGGCGGCGGCCGACCCGACGCTGGTGGCCGCGCGCACCGCCGGCGGCGAGCAGCGGTTCGTCGGCGTGTTCGCCGAGGACCGGCTGGCGCTGCCCGGCGGCACGGTGCTGACCGCGGCGGTCCGCCTCGACGACTGGAGCGATGTCCACGGCCACCTCGACACCGTCGACGGCGCCGGCACGCGCACCCACACCCGGTTCGCGGCGCGCCACCAGCAGCAGGTCAGCTCGCGCGTCGGGCTGCGCGTCCCGCTCGACGAGGTCATGGCGCTGCGCGGCTCGTTCTACCGCGGCTTCCGCGCGCCGACGCTCAACGAGCTGTACCGGCCGTTCCAGGTCGGCACCGTGCTGACCGCGGCCAACCCGCGGCTCCGCCCCGAGACCCTGTGGGGCGTCGAGGCCGGCCCCGAGGTCGTCGCCTCCGACGCCATCGTCCGGGTGACCGGGTTCTGGAACGAGCTCGACGATCCGATCCAGAACGTCACCCTGGCCGCGCCCGGGCTCGACGAGCCCACCCGCCAGCGCCAGAACCTCGGCCACGCCCAGGTCCGCGGCGCCGACGTCGAGCTGGCGTTCCGGCCGGCGCGGCGGTGGCTGGCGACCGGCGGCTACACGTTCATCGACAGCGAGGTCACCGCGGCGCCGGGCCGCGAGGCGCTGGTCGGGCTGCGCCTGGCCAGCGTCCCGCGCCAGCGCGCGGCCGCGACCCTCAGCTTCGACGATCCGGCGATCGCGACGATCACCGCCCAGTGGCGCTGGCTCGGCGACCAGTACGACGACGACCTCAACCTGGTGCGGCTCGACGGCGTCCACTTGCTCGACGCGAGCGTCTCGCGCCGCCTGACCCGGCAACTTTCGGCGTTCGTCGCGGTCGAGAACCTGCTCGACGCCCGCTACGAGGTGGGCCAGGCCGGGGTGACGACGCTGGGTACGCCGCGCATGGTCGAGATCGGCCTCCGCCTCGACACCTCGCCGGACTTCTGACCCGGCCGGTTCTGACCCGCACGTCGGCTCAGCGGCCGAAGCCGTCGAGCTTGATCCACGGCCCGGCGGTGTACGGGAACGACTGGTCGAAGTGGACGTGGGCCACGTACCAGAGGGCGACGTCCTGGTCGTCGAGCGGCTCGCGGCCGACGTAGGCGGCCGGGAACGGCGCGGAGCCCGCCGCCGAGCGCGGCGAGAACGGCGCCCACTCGCCGTCGTGGTAGCGGACGGCGAACAGCTCGGCGTCGTCCCAGGTGTGCGGGCGCAGGTTGACCGCGCAGCGCGAGCCGAAGTCGATCTGGCGCCACACGAAGCCGTTCTCGTCGGCCTCGCCGGTGTGCGGGAACCAGCCCTCCTCCTCGACCCGGGTCCACGCGCCGTCGGCGAAGTACTCGAGCGCGTCGTGGCCGGCGCCGTCGATGTCGAAGTCGAAGCGCCAGTGCGGGTGGTAGGTGTGCTGGTCGTGGACGCCGGCGCCGTGGATGGTCAGCCACGGCGCCAGCCGGCCGTCGTCGTGGAACCGCCACAGCTGGGTGTAGCTGTACGGCCCGGCGCTGAACGTGGCCGACAGCTCGACGCCGCCGCGGAACGGCTGGACGCGGACGTTGCCGGCCAGGGTGCGGGTGCCGAGCGGCGACCACCACGGGCCGCGGGTCTCGAGCCCGCCGCCCTCGGTGTCGAGCGCCTCGAGCGCGTCGCGCTGGTGATCGATGGTGACGTACGGCAGCGACGCCTCCCAGATCACGCGCCGGCCGCGGTACTCGGCGAGGTAGATCATGATCCCGGCCGACTCGGTGAGCCGCCAGTGGAACTTCCAGTTGGCCTCGGCGATGACGTTGCTCATGGGTGCTCCGCTCACCACTGCGCCGCGGGCACGACCGCGGTCACGCTGTTGTCGATGAGGTCGACGACCGCGACCAGGGACGGGTGGCCGCCGGCGCGGCCGAACACGACCGCGGCCGACCGCCGCGCGAAGGCGAGGTCGCTCGGGTCCTTGCCCCAGTAGTGCATCGCGATCAGCGGCTCGTCGCCGAGCGACAGCTGCTCGCGCACGCGATCGTCGAGGGTGGCGATCGACATCGCCACCGACTCCTCGTCGCGCGACAGCATCGGCTGGGCCCGGTTGACCTCGAGGTGGGCGACCACGCCGGCGTCGAGGTCGACGCAGGCGTCGACGCAGCGATCGGCGGCGTAGTCGTAGGCCACGACCCGGGCCAGGCGGTGGCCGGCCATCCAGTGCGGAGGCTTGACCACGAGCGGCTCGGCGGCGATCACCCGGTAGCGGCCGACCTTGGCCATGCCGGCGACCCGCTTGTCCTCGGTCAGGGTGCGGATCGCGTCGGCGATCTCGCCCGGGGTCAGCGGCGCGAACAGGCTCGGGTCGCTGGCGGTGACGTCAGGCGCGCGGGCGGCGCGCGCGGGGCGGGGCTTGGTGTCGGCTTTGGCCGACTTCGCCGGCCGGGCGGGCTTGGCCGGCTTGGCTTTCGGCTTGGGCTTGGCGGGCTTCTTGGTCGCCATGGCGCGCACTATACACAGGGGATCCCCGAGGTTCGGCCACCGGCGGGCAAGATGGCGCGAAGGTAGGAGGTCCGCCGACATCGCGAGCGTTTCCGCCACGGTCGTGGTGAGCGGTTTAGATCGGCCGCCGCGGTCGTTCGTCGAAGGAAGGCATGTCGCGCCTCCTCCTCCGCTCGGTCCTCTCGGTCTCGCTCCTCTCCTCGGTGGTCGCCAGCGGCTGCGTCCCGGCCTATGCCGAACGCGCGGCGACCCGGCCCGCGGCGCCGCTGGTGCCGATCGCGGTGGCGCCCGACGCCGTCCGCTCGCCGTACCAGGTCGAGATCATCAGCAACGACGGCGAGTCGCTCGACACCTTCTTCCACCGCGGTCGCTACTACGTCCACGGCGGCAACGGCGACCGCTACTCGATCCGGGTGTCCAACCCGACCGCCCAGCGCATCGAGGCCGTGGTCTCGGTCGACGGGCTCGACGTGATCGACGGCGAGAACGGCGACCTGCGCAAGCGCGGCTACGTGGTGCCCGCCTATGGCGAGGTCGTGATCGACGGCTGGCGTACCTCGCTGACCGACGTCGCGGCGTTCCGGTTCTCGTCGGTCGGCGGCAGCTACGCCGGCAAGAAGGGCAAGGCCCGCAACGTCGGCGTGATCGCGGTCGCGCTGTTCGCCGAGGTTCCGCCGCCGGCGCCGCCGCAGATCATCGTCGGCGACGACGACGGCGGCTACTACGGCGACGAGGTCGAGGGCTACCTCGATCGCCGCCCGTCGAAGGGCGTCGGTGGCCCGGCCGAGTCGCGCGCGCCCGCCCGTGGCGACGCCGGCCGGGTCGCGGCCAAGCGCCCGGCGCCGCCCCCGCGCGCGACCGCGAACGAGGACGTCGCCGCCGACGCGCCGGCCGCGCCGACCCGCGTCACCGTCGGTGGTGCGACCGGCGGGGCGCCCGCGCCGCGTGAGGGCGAGTGCTGTGCCGAGCCGCGCACCGAGCGCCTCGGCCTCGGCACCGAGTTCGGCGAGCAGCGCTACTCGGCGGCCAGCTACACCAAGTTCGTCCGCGCCGGCGACCGCCCGATCGCCATCGCCGAGCTGCGGTACAACGACACCGCCGGGCTCAAGGCGCTCGGTATCCTGGTCGAGCCGCTGCCCGACGAGCGCGAGCTGATGACCCGCGAGACCGCGGATCCGTTCCCCGGCGATCGTGGGTTCGCGCGGCCGCCGGCAGGCATCCGCTGAGCGTGACCCCGCGGCCGCACCAGTGGCCCCGGACACCCAGAGTCATCGTTGACCGCTCGCTTCGCTCGCTGGGGCGGCGGGCATCCGCTGATCGCCACGCCCGTCAGCCGCTGACGCAGCGCCGCTGCGTGCGCGTCGCGCTTGCCTGGCGTCCCTCGCCGCCGGGCGTAAGGTGCTGCTGGGAAGGAGCGAGGCAGTTCATGCGGACGGTGAGCGCGGTGGTGGTCGGGCTGTGCGTCAGCGGGGCCGGCTGCAAGGACGGCGAGGTCCCCGGTCGAGCGGCCGAGACCGAGCCCGATCATGCGACCGCGCCGGGACCCGAGCGCGCCGTCGACGCCGCGCCGGCGCCACCGCCGTCGGAGGGCGCCACCGTCGAGCCCGGCGCGCCGCCGCCGCCGACCGGCATCGGGGTCGCCACCTGGTACCTCGACTGCTGGGACGCGTTCAACGATCGCGACTGGACCGAGCTGCGCGACTGCTACGCCGACGCGCTCGAGTCGGTCGGCGTCTCGGCGCGCGGCGCCGACGCGATGCTCGCCCACGCCCGCGAGCTGGTGGCGGCGTTCCCCGACGCGCAGGGCGAGCCGCGGCTCACGCTGGTCGACGGCGGGCATCTCGCCGCCGTCGTCCACGTCACCGGCACCCACCGCGGCTCGCTGCGCACGGCGAGCGGGCACGAGCTGGCGCCGACCCAGCAGCGCATCGACCTCCTGGTCGCCCACGTCGTCGATCTCGATCCGACCGGACGGGTCGCGCGCCAGGTGCTCGTCTTCGACTCCATGTCGGCGATGGGCCAGCTCGGGCTGCTGCCGGCCGGCGTCGCCTACCGCCGACAGGTGACGCGCAGCCTGCCGCCCAAGACGGTGGTGGTCGCGCACGACGACGCCACCGCGCGCCGCAACCTGGCCGTGGTCCAGGCCGCGATCGACGCCTTCAACCGCCGCGACCTGGTCGGGCTGGCCGCGTCGAACGCGCCCGAGGTGGTGTGGACCGACGTGACCGCGCCCGCCGACCAGACCCGACCCGAGCGGATCGCCGCCGTCGCGGCGCTGCTCCAGGGCTTCCCCGATCTACGCCTGCAGCCGATCCAGGTGTGGGCCGCTGGCGAGTACGTCGTCACCACCGGCGTGATGACCGGCACCAACCGCCGGGCGGTACCGGCCCTGCAGCTCGACGGCCGCGGCGGCACCATCCGCGTCCCGTTCGTGCGCATCGACGACACCGATCCCGGCGGCGAGGTCGACCGCGGCTGGTGGTTCGTCGACCGGGCGGCGATCGCCACCCAGCTCGCGCGCACCGCGCCCGGCCCGACGCCACCGCCGAAATGAACCGGATCGGGCCCGCACCTCGTCCCTGCGAAATGACAGCGGTGTGAATGACAGCGCCAAGGCCGCGGAACCATGTCTTCCGTTCGTTCTGAGCGAGGCCAACCGACGAAGGAGGGAGGCCGACGTCGAAGAACGGCGCCCAGGTGTAGGCGAGCGCAGGGAGCCGCCGAGCCGCCCTTCGACGTCATCGTCGGTCGCTGCGCTCCCTCCGATTCGCTCAGGGCGAACGGAAGGGGGGCGGGGTCGGTCTGGGGGTCGGCGTTCGGTCAGTCCGGGCAGTCGTCGAACGGGTTCTTGATGCCCGGGACGCAGCGCGCGATTCGCTGCATCGAACACACGACGACCTCGGTCTTGCCGTCGAAGACCAGCTCGATCTTGCCGGGCTCGTAGCCGGGCAGGGTGCACGTCACGGTGGCGCGCGAGCCCTTGGGCTCCTCGAGGTGCGTGCCGCTCGGGCCGCGGTACGACTGGTTGACGTACAGGATGCCGCCGTCGGGGCGGGTGATCACCTCGATGCTGACCGCGCCGCGCGCCTCGGGCGTGTAGCCGATGCCGCCGTCGATCGCGGCCACCGCCGGCCCGGCGTCGCGGCCGGGGCGCACGCCGGCGGTCCGCCCGGCGTCGACGCCGGCGTCGGCGGCGACCTCGACGATCACCGGCTCGCCGGCGTCGGCCACGAGCTCGACCACCCGGCCGGCGTCGACCGGGCCCGGCAGCTCGGCGACCGCCGCATCGGCCGGCGCGCGGGTGACCACGTCGTCGCCGCCGCCGGTGTCGAAG
>Ga0247822_10003546_pt1 | contig 10173 bp, 8 predicted proteins | sample 13C_Cellulose_Da_FD_192423 | JGI IMG/M metagenome (GOLD analysis project Ga0247822, IMG submission 192423) | Soil microbial communities from agricultural site in Penn Yan, New York, United States - 13C_Cellulose_Day30 | ecosystem: Environmental > Terrestrial > Soil > Agricultural land | place... | reverse complement strand
AGCCCTCTTCTAATTCTTTGGTTTCAAATTCCTTACATGAGTACGGTGGAAGTATTTGTTGGGGAAGGCACCTTCTCGACCTTTGTCAAAACGAATAACCAAACAAATTCATTATGAAAAGAATTTTTCTAGCTGTTTCAATGGTTACACTTTTTGCTGCCGGCGCTGCTGCGCAGGGAATCAGCGGAGGCTTGAAAGCCGGATTGAACCTTGCAAACTTGACAGGCGACATAGAGGATACCGACATGAAGATCGGTTTCCACGTTGGCGCTTATGCCAAGTTATCGGTCACAGACGCGTTCTTTGTACAACCAGAATTGCTGTACAATGCCGTTGGAGCCAAGGCGTCTGAAGATGGTTTTGAAGGAAAGTATAACTTTAGTTATGTGTCTGTTCCGGTAATGCTGGGCTATTCTTTCGGCAAGATCAACATCCAGGCTGGGCCTCAAATCGGTTTCCTGACAACTGCAAAGCTGAAAGTCGAAGGCGGTGGCGATTCTGCTGAAGTAGACGTCAAGGATTCACTGAAAGGAACTGACTTCGGTGTAAACGTAGGCCTCGGTGCTGACTTTGGTAAGATCAATGCAGCTGCTCGTTATTGCATTGGCCTTTCTAACATCGTTGACTCTGACAACGCTGAACTTAAAAATGGTGTGATCCAAATCTCCCTCGGCTACAAGCTGTTTGGAAAGTAATCGATCCACGAATTGAACATAAAAAAGCTGTCGCCTCCGACAGCTTTTTTATTTTATAGCCGCTCGTGAACCGTCGTATCCTTCTCTTTGATGAAGGCTACACGCGCAGCATCAGGTCTACGTCCTCTTTATGTTGCTTTTGTCTGGCGACCGGGTGCACTCCCAAATAGCCGGATCCCCACCTCACTGCGCTCTGCTTGTTACCATTTTGATTTGCTACGTGCGATGTCTGCGTGCATCGGTGATCGATTGTGGAACCTTGTTGACTCTCCATATGTTATCAAAGGCGAATTCATTTTTGACTTATTAAATAGCCTACACGCGACGTGAACATTCCATATTCAATCCTCGATCTCGCCACCATCACACAGGGGCGGACCATTGCCGATGCGTTTCACCATAGCCTCTCCGCTGCACAAACTGCTGAGCAGCACGGGTATAATCGATACTGGCTTGCCGAACATCATAACAGCGTCGGTGTCGGGAGCGCGGCAACGTCTGTACTGATAGGATACATCGCGCAGGGAACCAATACCATTCGCGTTGGATCGGGTGGGATCATGTTGCCAAATCATTCTCCGTATATTATTGCCGAGCAATTCGGAACGCTGGCCACGCTCTATCCCGACCGTATCGACCTGGGGCTAGGTCGTGCTCCGGGCACTGATCAGTTAACGGCGAGAGCCATCGGCCGGCAGCAGGCCCGCGTAGAAGAGTTTCCCGATGATATCCGCAAGCTTCAAATGTATTTCTCTAAGGAGAATGCGGGCAGCGCGGTAAGAGCCATACCCGGAGAGGGACTCGATATTCCCATCTGGGTGTTGGGCTCAAGCCCCGACAGCGCACGACTCGCAGGCGAGTTTGGACTTCCATACGCATTCGCCAGTCACTTCGCTCCAACACATTTGTTCCACGCCATCGATCTTTACAAGAAGACGTTCAAGCCTTCTGCTGTTCTTAAACAACCTTATATGATGGCCGCAGCAAACGTCGTGGTTGCCGACACAGATGAGGAAGCTAATTACCTGTTCACATCGGTGCTGCAAATGTTCATGGGTGTGATCACGGGAAAACGTCAGGCAATGCCTCCTCCGGTTGCAGATATTAATTCGGTGTGGGATGAGATGACGAGGCAAGCCGTGCTGAGTATGCTGGCCTGCTCATTTGCCGGGAGTCAGGAGCGCGTAAGAGCACATATCGATTTATTCATCAAACAGACAGGCATCCAGGAGCTCATGATCACCACCAACGTCTACGATCAGGAAGCAAGATTAAAGTCACTGAGACTTTTCGCCGAATTGATGCGTGTACCGGAATCGGTATAGGGCGAGTGTTGTCTTTAAGATCTGAAAGGAAATTGGATTAGAGCCCTCAGGATCTCCAATCTGTCGCGCTCTAAAATAGGTTTACAGGGTGACGATGAATTTTTATTGACATCACGGATTATCGTCCCAATCAAAATACTCATCGCTCTCCAACTCCAGTTCCTTCTTTTGTTTGGTGCCTTTATTCTTGAAGGCCTCCTTCAACTCTTTCACTTCATTCTTCAAATCAGCGGCAATCTTCTTCTTCACCGCTTCGGTGTCGTATGAAACCCGATAATCATCCGTCGTTCCATAGATCTTCAGGAATATCTTCGTTTGTCCCGCCCCATCTTCTTCCAGTGCACTCTTGGCCTCCTGGTAGTTTACATTCTTGTTGTTGATCAGCGGCGCCACGACATGATAATCGATCCGCTGGTCGAATGTATGTGTTCCACTCAAACGCAGTGACGTCACGTTAGTGCGTACCTCCATCTGTGGAATGTACACAGTCTTGTTTTCAATGTGAATGTCATTCTTCAACTCAGAAAAGCGCAGATGATTCAGCCCCTCATCATTGAGAAACCGGTTGAGCTTCTTCATAGGCTCGAAGTTGTTGAGCTCCCCATTTCTGATCGTTGTACTGATATCACCTGTGAGCGTTTCCTGGAATAACCTGAGGTTGGGATTCAGAGTCATCTCAAGATTTACGTCTGCTGTTGCCTGTCCCTTCAGATGCTTGTCCTGGATAAAGTCCTGTTTGAAATTTTCAAAAACATAGAAGATACTGTCGATATGAATGCCGTTCAGGCGGAACGAACTCACCACATCGATCGCCTTTTTGTTTTTGGAATCGACGATACCTGTGAAGGTCATATCTCCGCCCATAGACCTGAAAGCAATATTTCGTGAGACAGCCATTTCATTTTTAACCAACAAATCTCCCTTCAGGTTGCTGGCATGGAAACGCTTATAACGGAGTGACTGTACGTCACAATTGAAGTTAAGATTGATGTTCTTTGAAATACTGAACTCGTATTCCTGCGCCGTGCCCCCGGTAGAATTGCCAAACCCGATCGCGAACAATTGATCGACGTCGAGGAAGCGCGACTTGAGGTCGGTCTCGATGCCAATAGGCTGGTTCTCGAACAGCAGGAACGTGATGATGTTCTTGAAGAACCCATTCATGGTAAAGTCACTGTTTCCAAGCCGACCCGAAACATTGCTCAATGCCAGGTCGTTGTTGCTGAACTGAAGGTTACCATTGAGACCTTCGATCCGCGTATTGTCTTTTCCGAAATTGAAGGAGATAGATTGCAGATCAATCATACCCTGCGTCGATACTTTTTGAGCCGTTGACTTCTTCTTAAGCATGTCGATCTTGCCATTAAAGGATACGTTTGCCAGCAAAGACCCCGATGCAGATCGCACTTCTTCGATAGGATAGAAGCCCAGCAACGCCGCAGCGTCAACACGCCCCTTGAAGTCGCATACAACGTCGGGGCTGGTGAAATTATGGATCGTAAGGTTGCCGGAAAATGGTTCCTTGTTGAGCGTTCCGCTGATGTTTTTCAACGACAGCCGCGCGATCGACGCGTTCATCACATCGCTCGTCTTGAAGGATCCTTCCAGTCGTGCACCTTCGATGCGCGACTTGTAAGTGGGATGATAAACGGTGGCGTTTGTGCAGCCAAAATCGATACTCAACGAGGGGTTTGCATTTTTCCCAATAGTACCCTGCAGCCGTCCATTGAAATAAACGTCGCCATCGCTACGATACTGTGCAAGACTTCCTGCCGTAGATTCTGGCAGAAATGAGACCAGCGTTTGAATGTCTGTGTCTTTTCCATCGACTTTGATGTCGATCTCGTTCTTCGTCTTCCATGAATACGTTCCCGCTACATTGAATGATGCTTTTCGCAGCACCAGCAAACTGGGATTGATCGTGAGAATTTTCTTCAGGTCATCGTAGATCAGGTCGCTTTCAATTTCAAACGACTTGCCGGTGAGATATGCTTTGCCTTCGACGGAAAGCTTCTCAATGGTCAGGTCGCCGTCAGCGTCAATGTTGTAAACGTCGTTATCGGTCTCGATCGAGGCCATCAGCTTTTTGCTGTTGTAAGTATGCTGCTGATTGAGCGACTGATCATTGTAATGAACAACCGTATTGAGCAATTGAACATTGTGCAGGGCAAACTTCACCGACCCCTGAGTAGCTCCTGGATTTGACTTGGCGATGGTGTAATTGTTTTCGCCATTCAGATTTACCTTCAGGTTCGTCTCGCTATCGGTAATATTTAATCCTTCGATGACGTAGTTTCCATTCCAGGCGTCGATCAGATTCATTTCAAAGGCCAGTTCCTTTGCCGTCAGGAGCGGGTATTTCCCCGGATGGCTGTCTTCGACCATCACATCGTACATCACGATAGATAGCTTCGGGAAGTTCTGCCAGACCGAAACATCGAACTTTCCCACGCTTACCGGAGTGCTCAACTGCTTGTTTGCCTCCCGGATGAACTGGTTTATGATTTTGTCTTTAAACAGAAATGCCGATATGGTGACCGACAGCACGACTACCCCGATCACCAGCGCCAGATAAAAAAGTATTTTGCGAAGGATGTTCAAACGCACTTAGAGTTCACAAAAGTACAAGACAAATATCAAACCGCTTTTCAAAGCGGCTCAATAGTTCTCGACAAAGGTCGGCATTTCTAATACAAAATGCGGGACCGCGAAAGGCGCCACCCGAAAAGATACTGGTTAAACGTCCAATCCGCGCAGGTCGTACGTGTATCCAAAATATTCCCTCGCGTCCTCGCGCCGACAATTCCCTTGCGCATTTACCACCAACCATTCCGTCGTTCACGACCCAAACCTATCGCGTACACGGGCGCCAGGCGCCACGCGTCTCCTCCGCAGCACAATCCATCCGTTGATAAATATTCCGCCTAACGTATATTTCGGGAACGATGCTCCACCCGCAACCCGGCATCAAACGAGTGCGCCGGATTAATAGATCAGATGACGCGGAAGCAAGCAGAGATATCGTATCCTATCAAATGATGATGATAAAAAGTGACATCAATTCCAGCCGCCTGATGAATTTTGTATGGCTGCCTCTCGTTGCCTGGATTTCCCTAACTCCAGCGTTGCTGCAAGCCCAGCCGTCGAAGGTCGAGAGGAAGATCGTTGCCGCCGTCGATTCGTACAGCGCTGAAAACCTTAAGCTGTGGGAGGATGCCGTCAACATCAACAGCGGCACCATGAATTTTGAAGGCGTCCGAAAAGTTGGAGAACTATATAAGCCAAGGTTTGAAGCGCTGGGCTTCACAACCCGGTGGGTGGACGGCAGTTCATTCGGACGCGCGGGTCACCTTATCGCAGAGCACGTCGGCAAGCAGGCAGGTAAAAAGCTCCTGCTTATAGGACACCTGGACACCGTGTTCGAACCTGACAGTCCCTTCCAAAAGTTTACACTGATCAATGATTCCACTGCCCGGGGACCCGGAGCCGGCGACATGAAAGGCGGAAACACGATCATGATCCAGGCCCTTCAGGCACTTGCAAAAGCAGGATTATTGAAAGACATGAATATTGTCGTAGTCATGAGCGGGGATGAGGAGTCCAGTGGACGCCCTCTGGCTGTGGCAAGGCATGATTTGATTGAAGCAGCAAAGTGGGCCGACGTGGCTATTGGCTTCGAAGATGGTGACGGGCTGTTCGAGCATGCAAACATTTCAAGACGCAGTGCCTCCGGCTGGGAGCTGCGCGTAACAGGTGTACCCGCACACTCGTCGCAGGTATTCACCAAAGACATTGGGGCCGGGGCTATCTATGAAGCGAGCAGGATACTGTATCAGTTTTATGAAGCCCTTTCCACGGAAACGGATCTGACGTTTAACCCGGGCGTTATCCTGGGTGGAACAGCCGTTGAATACGACGACAACATCAGCGGTGGTAAAGCAACAGGGAAAGACAACGTGGTGGCTAAGGACGTAGTGGTTACCGGCGATATTCGTACGATTTCTCCGGAACAGCTGAAGAAGGCACAGGAGGCCATGACGGCGATTGTCGCAAAACATCTGCCTCAAACCCAGGCGGAGATCGTTTTTGGAGAGGGTTATCCCCCGCTAGCACCAACAGAAGGGAATAAGCAATTGTTGTCGTACTTCAACAAGGTAAGCCTCGACCTGGGGTTCGGTGAAGTCTCCGCGGTGAAACCACGCGATGCAGGTGCCGCAGACATTTCATTTACTTCGGGATACGTCGATATGGCCCTCGACGGTGTGGGTATGCGTACTTCCGGCGGTCACACGGTGAACGAAATGGCGGATCCGAGATCCATCGCATGGGAGGCAAAGCGTGTAGCCGTCTTGTTGTACCGTCTGACGGTGAACAAGACGATAACGAAATGACGCAAAATTACTGATTGCCCTGCGTAAAAAGCCTGCTGAGAAATAACTTATCAGGCGTAAGGCCCGCAGCTTCCAGCTCTTTCCATACGAAGTAGCCACCGCGCTTGAGAATGATAAAGCCACTGCGCTTGAACAACTGCTCCTGGTCATTAAGTGCTTCGTTCGTATCAAAACACAACACACGGATGAGATCTACCTTGTATTTCAATTCTCTCACAACGGCGCCGATAATCTTTTGTTTGTCGTTCTCGGTAAGGCCTTCTCCAAAGATGATTTGCTCGACATAGCCCAACCGTGGCAGGCGGGTATTGATTAACGCATCGGCAACAAGCTTCCCGTTTTGCAGCACCTGGAAGTTGTCATAGTTATTACCAAAGGGATTACGCTTGAGTCGCCACTCAAGATAATCCGCAGACATGTCGAGGTAATACATTTCGCCATGAGGTGCAAGCGCCCGTAATGTGTGCTGCTTATCGTACAATGCTGTACGCCGAAGTTCAAGATCAGGAGGATTGGGCACGACCCTGGATGCCAGCCTCGATAGGAATGTGAGTCCGGCGATTTTAAGTTTATCGATGCCCTTGTTGCCGGGATTTAAACGCGACAAATACGCATAGGCCTTCCGTGGATTCATCACCATCAACGCCTGGTGCGCCTGAAAAGGAATCTGAAAACCTATTCTTTCAAACGCCTTTCGTGCCGGCGTAAATCCCCAGATGTATTTGATCCCCGCCTTCGTGCATGCATCAAAAAGCATTTCATACATGCGCTCAAAAATCTTTTGTCCGCGATACGATGGATCAACCAGCGTGTCCTCAGACTTAGCCGTAAGCACACGCTCGCCGGCAGCATTCACGAGGCCGATCGGAATGGCACATTGTATACCTACAACCTTTACAGCATTTGTTACGTCCCGATCAATAGCCACTACGTAGATCGCCGGCCCAAAGGGACCATGGCTAAACTCCCATTCAAAATCTTTTAATGACCGGTTGGTCTTATAAGTCGCATTGAAGAAGTCGTTCGCAAGGGTGTATTCATGAGGTTGCAGTAAACGGATCAGAATGCTCATGGGCTAATCGTGTAGTGTTGGGTAATCTCTCGCGCCGAAATCGTGCGGAACTTGTTCTCGCTAATGTAGGCAAGTATATCCTTATATAAGGCAAGATAGCCCTTGAACTTGTAGTCGGTGAAAAAATTGTTGTGCCACAAGACGGACAATACACAATTGTGGCGGTTGCGTTCAAAGAAGTCGATGATGGTAGTTCCCGCTTCGGCAGGCGATTGCCTTTTGTATTGAAAGAACGTGCGGTCCATGATGTGCAACGGTGCCTCAACGAATGAAAACGCCTGTCGTTCTTTGAAATTGTAGGGATTGAAAGGCAATCCGTAACTGTTCCGAAATCCCATTTCAGCTGAAAATCCCAAACTCGCATCCAGCTTGAGGCCCGCTGACTCAACATCATGCCACGCATCCGGTAACCTAAACTTCAGAAAATGGTAACGGTTGGCATACGCGGCATGTCCAAATTTGGTAAGCTCTTCCCGAAACGATTCAGGACTTATGCTTTTGTGAAGTCCATTCTCAAAGCCCTGTTCCGCAACAGCCCTGAAGTGTCGTTGTATCGGCGCCGACTGAAAGCTATAGTCTGCGTTCTCTTCGCGCTCGTTGATGCGGCCTTTATTCACAATCCAGAAGAAGATCGACCTGCAATCATATTCACTTTCGAGTGCCATGATCTTGTCCATGTTCAGCCAGTCCGGCCGGGCCATAGCTACATTGAACAGCATCTTCAGGAACAGGTCGATGCGACCTTTCCTGAGTACATTGTTCCCATCTTCCAGAATGGCTCCGTATACAATGTCAATGTCGTGCGACAGAAAGAATTGCGTGGGTGAATTTTTTAAAGGGAGCTTAAGTTTGCTACTGATCGCCTCGAAGCACTTCTGTACAAGATTGTCGTATACATTGGCCAGTCGCTTTTGATAACTGGTCTTGAATTGATAGCGATTGAGTTCGTCGTATTCGGAAGTTTCGTATTCCTGTAACGCATTCACCATCTGGAAAGCGCTGGCAAGGGGATCCGTCAGGCCAGCGTCGTAACGGTCCGACCCTGTACCATCCAACTGAACGTATGGTGACCGCGTTGAGGGGTCACCGAGTTTTGGCATACGCGTGCCTATGCGCAGGTGGGCATCTGCTTCACTGCCCACAATGAAAACGCCGTCGCGAACTAATGCCGGGTCATCGCTTCCAGAGGTGAAGGAGATCTGCTGTGACTGGTTTATCGCCCAAAGAGCCAGCGTATATCGGATCTCCGGCTCGAACGCCCGAACGGTATCACTGATTCGAAAGATTACCATAGTCTGGATGCAAGATAGACGATTTGAATCCCGCAGCACAAGCGTCCGCCAGGCAATTGTATTTGCGGCCAATGACATTCAGATGATCATTGCTATATTTCTGGCGCCACACCGTTATGCTCTTGTTATAGTATGAACGCCGATGCACAGACGCTGATTTCACTTCTGGAGAAAGAATGCCGCAGCTTACGCCGGATGATCGCGGAAGCCGTACGCGAGGAGGAGTTCAATGTGGCGGCCGCTCATCAAAGGGCGCTGGATCGAACCCTGGCCAGGATCTATACCATTCAAAGGCTTGAGGACAGAAACTTCCGTAGGAAGGAGTTTCTAAGAAACATGATTAATAGATGGCAGGACCGGGATTTTCACGATCTCCCCTGGCACCGCGAGACGAAAAGCGAATTGGCAGAACTGGACCAACAAGGGCCAGTGCCAGTGCCCGTAAGTAAAATACTTGAATCAAAGTTGAATTTGATCGTATCAGGTGCGCTGAAAGGTATAAACATCGTGATCAGTCCAACGGCAGGGCTGGTGATCAACGTTCGAAGAAAGAAAGGCGACGTGATCGTACATTTCCCCCGGTTAAGAAAGCTCCTCAACAACGACGTGATTGCAAAACGTCAGCTCCGGAAGTTGCGTGCGTTTGGCTTCGAACAGGTATCCGAAGATCGCATGCAAATGACATTCTCAAGAGGCGAGGATACACTTGCCCGAATGATGATCGTGTTTTCGCGGATCGTGTTCGATGTACTTCAATACAATGAGTTCAAGGGCCAGAGCTATATTGAGGTGGTTGAGTAGACGCTCTTCAATCTCTTTGGCGTAAAATCTGTCGCAACCTCCCCTGCAATTTGACATCATCACACCACTTCAAGCTAGTTGATGTTGCCGAACATTGTATTGTACAAACGCTAACAGCAATTAATACAATGGCAGAATCCATTTATCCATGCCTATGGTTTGACAATCAAGCTAAGGCAGCAGCAGAATTTTATTGTTCGGTATTTACCAGGTCGAGGATCCTCAGTGAAAATCCGGTCGTAGTGATGTTCGAATTGAATGGAAGTAAGTTTATGGGCCTGAACGGGGGGCCGGTTCATAAACCGAATCATGCAACATCGTTCGTGATACCTTGTGATACCCAGAAGGAAATCGACCACTACTGGAAAAGCTTATCTGGAGATGGTGGTCGGGAGGAGCAGTGTGGCTGGGTACGCGATAAGTTCGGATACTCCTGGCAGATTATTCCCTCGATTCTGGGCGAACTGATGTCAGAACCCATAAAGGCGCAACGGGTAATGAGCAAGATTTTGGAGATGAATAAGCTTGACATTGACGAGCTAAAGGACGCCTAAAGCGCGCGGAATCCACGAATTTGGATGATTTTTGAAGATCTGT
>Ga0247822_10003543_pt1 | contig 10176 bp, 10 predicted proteins | sample 13C_Cellulose_Da_FD_192423 | JGI IMG/M metagenome (GOLD analysis project Ga0247822, IMG submission 192423) | Soil microbial communities from agricultural site in Penn Yan, New York, United States - 13C_Cellulose_Day30 | ecosystem: Environmental > Terrestrial > Soil > Agricultural land | place... | reverse complement strand
CCTTTGGCTTCATTGCGGCCACTGCGCCGTCACACGCTGACCGGCGCGGTCTCCTCGCTGTCCACGTACAGCGTGTCGATCATCTCCTTGTAGCGCTGGTCCACGACCTTGCGCTTCACGCTGAGCTTGGGCGTCAGCTCGCCGCGCTCGATGCTGAAGTCGTGCTCGAGCAGCCCGACCTTCTTCGGCAGCTCGTAGCGGGCGAAGCCCTCGAGGGTGGAGTAGACCTCCTTCTCCATCTTCGCCTTCGTGATCGGCATGGCGAGGAGCGAGGCGCGGTCCGCGTAGAGCAGGTTCTTGTACTTCGCCCACTTCTCCAGCTGGTCCCAGTTGGGCACGACCAGCACGACCGGATACTTCCGCTTGTCGCCGATCATCACCGCCTGGCTGACGTACTTGTTGGTCTTGACGCGGTTCTCGATCGGCTGCGGCGCGATGTTCTTGCCGCCGGCGGTCACGATGATGTCCTTCTTGCGATCGGTGATCGCGAGGAATCCGTCGCGCAGCTCGCCGATGTCGCCGGTGTGCAGCCACCCGTCGGCGTCGATGAGCTCGGCCGTGGCCTCGGGGTTGTTGAAGTACCCCTTCATCACGTGCGGGCCGCGCGTGAGGATCTCGCCGTCCGCGGCGATCTTGATCTCGATCCCCGGCAGCGCCTTGCCCACGGTGCCCAGGCGGAAGGCGTCGGGGCGGTTGACGGCGATCACGGGGGAGGTCTCGGTGAGGCCGTAGCCCTCGAGGATCACGAGCCCCGCGGCGTAGAAGAACTTGTTGATCTCGGGCGCCAGCGGCGCGCCGCCGGAGACGAAGAAGCGGAGGTTGCCGCCGGTCCGCTCGCGGAGCTTGGAGAATACGAGCTTCTGCGCGATGCCGTACTTCACCGCCAGCATCCCCTTCGGCTCGCGGCCGGCGAGCTTCTCGTCGGCCCACTTGTCCGCGACGCTGCGCGCCCAGAAGAAGATCTGCTTCTTGACGGCGCTGCCGGCGAGGGCGTTCTCGAGGACGCGCGCGTAGATCTTCTCGTACAGCCGCGGCACCGCGCACACGATCGTCGGCTTCACCTCGAGGAGGTTCGTCGTCACCGTGTCGATCGACTCGGCGTAGGCGATGGAGCACCCCATCGAGAACATCAGGTAGTGGCCTGCCATGCGCTCGAAGATGTGCGAGAGCGGCAGGAGGCTGAGCCCCACGTCCTTCCCCTCGAACGGCACCGCGGTGGTGGCCGCCATCACGTTCGAGAAGATGTTGTCGTGGGTGAGCATCACGCCCTTGGGCGCGCCCGTCGTCCCCGACGTGTAGATGAGCGTCGCGACGTCGTCCGGCTTCACCGCGAGTGCGTGTGCCTGCCACTGGGCCGCACGTTCCGGCGTGTCGAGCGCCTGGCCGCGCTTCTCGAGCTCCGCCAGCGACATGCTGGTACCGGTCAACCCCTGGTCGAACCCGATCACGTGCTTCAGGGCAGGGCACTGCGCGCGGATCTTCGCGACCTTCTGCGCCTGGTCCTCGTTGGACACGAACACCGCCACCGCACCCGAATTGTTCAGGATGTGCGGGATCTGCTCGGCAGGAAGCGTGGGATAGATCGGGACGTCGGTGAGCTGCGCGCTCAGGCACGCGTAGTCGGCGATCGCCCACTCGGGACGGTTCTCGCTCAGGATGGCGACACGATCTCCGGACTTGATCCCGATGTCCTGCAGCCCCAGCGCCGTGCGTCGAACGCGGTCCTGCAGCTCGCGGTGCGAGATGGGCCGGTACTGTCCGTTGACCTTGACCTGCAGGGCGTCGGGCTTGTCGTACTTCCGGCACGCCTCGAAGAACAGCGCCGTCAGGGTACCTGGGGGGGTGTTGCGCGGTCCGCCAGTCGCGATCATTGGTGCCTCCGGTTCAATTCGTCATCGGCGCGAGCCGACGGCACAACGGAAGGGGTGCTCCTGTGCCACAACTTATCGTGTGTGGCGGGCGTCGCCAGCCGCGTCGGGACTCAGCGCTGAGCCGCTGGTGCCGGCGCGAGCGGCACGCGGAATCGGATCGGGCTGCCGGGCACGTGGCTGCCCCGGAGGAGGACGGTCGCCTCGACGTCCACGGTGTCCACGGCAGTGAAGCTCGCGAGAAAGGCCGGTCGCACCGAGATCGACCGGCTCGCGGTGCCGCCCGACGTCGTATCCGCCGCGACGGTGCTGTCGGTGCGCGTGTCGCGCAGCGCCGTGGACGGGAAGAACGCGGGCAGCCCGTTCCCGACCAGCGGGTTGCGCGCCGGCTGCCGCACGATGCGGTAGCTCACGATCCAGCCGTTCACGCTGACGGGCACCCCGCCGGTGTCCCCGAGAATCCGCACCTCGAGCCCGACGGAGTTGACGCTCGCCTGCTCGGGACGGTACCGGACGATCGCCACGATGGCGGTGTCGCCTACCGCGGAGGCGGTGGGCCTGGCCGAATCGGGTTGCGGGACCACTTCGATCGGGCGTGCCGTCGTCTGCAGCCCCGCCACCTGGCCGAACACCCGCACAGTGCCGATCGACTGTCCGGCAATGAAGAAGCCGTTCTCGACCCGGGCATCGACCCCGGAGTCCGGGAGGATGAACTGGAGTCCCTCGGGTGACTGCACGGTGTCGCCCTCGCCCGTGAACGCGAGCATCTCGAGCGGTCTTGCCACGCCGAGCGAATCACGCAGCGTGTCGCCGACCACGGCGGCCGGGTAGGCGGCGCGGATCGTCGATACCGACTCGATATCCGTCGTCGGGCTGCTCAACTCGACGCACGCGACTGCAGCGAGCGACACGATGAATACACCTGCGCGACTGTATCGTGCCATCACGGCAGCTGACTGGCTATGATGTCCGCCAGCGCCATGTAGGCGCGTGCCGCCGGATCGTCGGGGGATCGGAGCACCAGGGGCTGCCCGGCCGCGATGGCCTCGCTCGCCGCGCTCGACCGCGGGATCACCACGTCGTACACGAGCTCCGGCGGGAGCTCCTCACGGACGAGGCGGACGATCCGCTCGCACATCGGGTTCCCCGCCTCGAACATCGTCATCACGATCCCGGCCACGGCCAGCGAGGGGCGGCCGGCGCTGGCCTCGGCAATCCCCCGAAGCAGCTGTCCCGACGTCTGGAGCGCCAGCGGCTCGCACTGCATGGGGATGATCACGAGGTCGCTGACCCCGAGCACGGCCCGCGTCACGGGGCCGAGCCCCGGAGGCGTGTCGACCACCACCAGGTGCCCGCGCCGGACGGCCCGCTCGGTCAGCTCGGCGAGGCGCCCCGGGGTCGAGACCGCGTGCAGGAACTCTCCGTGATCGCCACGCTCGGCAATCGTCCCGGCGGTCACGACCCGCAGCCAGGGGAGTCCCGATGCCTGGACGACGTCGGAGAGGGGGCGCCCCTCCAGCAGGAAGTCCGCGAGTCCGTACGGTGGCGTGTCGCGCACGCCCAGCGCGTGGCGCACCGCCCCCTGCGGATCCACGTCCACGAGCAGCGTCTTGATGCCGCGCCGGGCCATGGCTGCGGCAACGTTCACGGCGGTCGTCGTCTTGCCGACGCCGCCCTTCTGGCTGACCACCGTCAGGACGCCGGGCACGTTACGACTCGAGCTCCGCGGGGTCGGTGCCCTCTCCGCGCTGCAGCCGTTCGAGCGTCTGCTCGGCATGGCGGACCCACCGCTCCGCCTCGCCGCCGTGTGGCGGGTGCGCGAGGAATGCCTCGAGGTGGTATTCCGCCCCGGCCCAGTCGCCACGCTTCAGCAGCAGGAACGCCAGCCCGTAATGCGCGCCGGAGCTCGACGGGTCGAGCTCGAGCGCGCGCCGGTAGCAGCGGATCGCATCCTCGACCTGTCCGGTCCGCGAGAATGCGATCGCCATGTTCTGCAGGATCCGCCGGTCGTTGGGGCGATCGCGCAGCGCGAGGCGATACGACGTCAGGGCGGCGTCGTAGTCGCCCTGACGTTCCAGAGCGAGTGCTTCATTCAGGTAGTCGAGGCGCTGCGGCTTGAGATCACCGTCGGCCTTGCCGCCAATGAGGCGGCTCCACCAGGACATGCGTTGGTAGGCGGGAGGGATTGTGAGTGGGCAAGGTATCGCCCGGGGCGAACCGGAGCAACGCCGTTGCATGGCGTGCGCCGCCGCGCACCCGGGCGCAGCGGTCGATGCGCGTGCGGTCAGCGGGGATGCAAGGCCTGCTACCTGCGGAGAGGCACGCTCCCTATCTTCCCCGCACGCGCAGGATGCTCACCCGCCGCCAGGAGTCGTGATGTCCCCTCGCCGCTATTCCGTCGAACAGACCAGAGGGGTGTTCGTCGTGGACTGGCCGCTGTTCGGTGAGCTGTCCCGGGCGCTGGCGCTGAAGGTGGCGCGTGACTATGCGCCCGACGTCGTGGTCGGCATCGCGACTGCCGGGGTGGTCCCGGGCGCCACCATCGCCGCGATCCTCGACGTGGAGTTCGCGTCGATCACCGTGAGCCGTCGCTATCAGAGCGAGACGGTGCGCGAGACGCCCGCCGTGTTCGGCGAGGTGCCTCCGGTCGTGCGCGACCGCCACGTGCTGCTCGTCGACGAGGTGTGTGACAGCGGCGACACGATGCGACTCGCGCGCGCCGCGATCGTGAATGCGGGTGCCACCGAAGTGCGGACCGCGGCCGCGTTCAGCACCGGCGTGTTCCAGCCCGACTATCACGCGCTCGCGACGGAGAGCATGATCGTGCTCCCGTGGGATCGCGAGGTGCTGCTCGACGGCGAGCTGGTGACCAACCCGCTGTACGCCGAGGCGCTGCGGGGGAGCTGAGTCGACGTCGGGCTGCGCGCTGCGGCGGCCCGCAGCGCTATCCGATCAGCTCCTCGTAGCTGCTCCCCTCCGCCATCCCCTCCCAGACGCGCTGCATCTCCTCGGCGCTGCCGAGGAGGAAGCGGCAGCGCGACGCGCCGGCGGAGCGGCACTCCACTTCCATCACCGCGAGCGGCTGGTCGGCGAGGCGCCCGAAGAACGCCGCGAGGAGTCCCGTGCCCACGTGGCATCCCGGATATCCGAGGTCGGGCGATCCGGTCGCTTCCACCCAGTCGCGCGAGTCGAGCGTGGCGACCTTCGCACCGCCGCTGAATTCCACCGAGCCCCAACCCAGGTCGGCGAAGAAGCGGGATGCGTGCGCGGCGAACGCGGGAACGTCGAGCGACTCGGGCGCCGGCAGCCGCTGATCCGCGAGCCAGCGTGCGAACGCGTCGTACACGGCGTCGCCGCCGGCGTACCCCGCCTGCTGGAGGTAGCCTGCCGCGTTGCCGCCCATGTCCTGCAGCATCGCGTTGCGCAGCATGGCCACCGCATCCTGGCCCACACCCAGGAGGCCCGACGTCCGCAGATCGATTGAGTGAGTCATGAGAGTCCCATGTGTCGCGCTCAGGTGGATCCTTCGATGCGGCGCTGGAGCTCCGCCTCGTCGATGATCGGCACGCCGAGCGTCCGTGCCTTCTCCAGCTTGCTCCCGGCTTCCTCGCCGGCGACGACGAAGCTCGTCTTCTTCGAGACGCTGTTCGTCACCCGCCCGCCGTTCGCCTCGATCAGCTCCGTCGCCTGGTCCCGCGACAGCGTCGGCAACGTCCCCGTCAGGACGACCGTGCAGCCCTTGAGGGCACTCCCGGTCACGGCCTTCGGCTCGATGAAGCTGAGCCCCCGCTCGCGCAGCCGCTCCACCAGCGCGCGTGCCTCCGGGTTCGCGAACCACGCGGCGGCGGACCGGCCGATGACGTCGCCGATGCCGTGGACGGAGAGGATCTCCTCCTCGGATGCGCCGGCGAGCGCGTCGAGCGTGCCGAAGTGGCGCGCCAGCACCCGGGCCGCGATCTCGCCTACATAATCGATGCCGAGCGCGAAGATCAGCCGAGAGAGCGGCTGCCCCTTCGACGCCTCGATCGCGGTGACGAGGTTCTCCGCGCTCTTCTCGCCCATCCGTTCGAGCTCGGCGAGCTGCTCGATGGTGACGTCGTAGAGATCGGCCGCGTCGCGGACGAGCCCTGCCTCGATGAGCTGCTGGAGGCGCGCGTACGAGAGCCCGCGGATGTCCATCGCCCCGCGCGACGCGAAGTGCACGAGCGCCTCCAGCTGGCGCGCCGGGCAGGAGAAGTTCGGGCAGTACAGCATGCCGCGGTCCTCGCCCGGCACGAGCGTCGTGCCGCACGAGGGGCAGTGCGTCGGCGGCTCGTATGGCTGCGGGGGGTTCGCGCCCTCGCGCCGCTCGGGGATCGGGCCGATCACCTGCGGGATCACCTCGCCGGCGCGCTTCACCTGCACCTGGTCGCCCACGCGGAGATCCTTGTCGCGGATCAGCGCGAAGTTGTGCAGCGTCGCCAGGCGCACGGTCGCCCCGCCGATCTCCACGGCGTCGAGCACCGCGAACGGATTCACCGAGCCGGTGCGGCCGATGTTCACCTGGATGTCGAGGAGCTTCGTCTCCGCGATGTCCGGGGCGAACTTGCGCGCGATCGCCCAGCGGGGCTCGCGCCCCACGTCGCCGAGCTCCGCCTGCAGCGCGATCGAGTCCAGCTTCACCACCGCGCCGTCGATGGCGAAGTCGAGCGACGCGCGGGCGCGGCTCTCGATGTCGTGCGCCCAGTCGTGCACCTCCGCGAGGGTCGCGAAGCGCGCGCGATGCGGCGCGACCGGGATCCCCCACGACGCGAGCGTCTCGAGCAGCTCCCATTGCGTCGTGAATGGGAGCCCCTGGCCTCCCGGTGCGACCACGGAGTAGCCGAAGAACCGCAGCGGCCGCGAGGCCGTCACCGCGGGATCGAGCTGCCGGAGCGAGCCCGCGGCCGAGTTGCGAGGATTCGCGAAGACCGGCTCGCCCGCGGCGACGCGCTGCTCGTTCATCTTCTCGAACGCGGAGAAGGGCATGTACACCTCGCCGCGAATCTCGACGAGCGGAGGGATCCCCTCGCCCCGCAGCCGCAGCGGGACGTCGCGGATCGTCCGCAGGTTCGCCGTGACGTCCTCGCCGATCACGCCGTTGCCGCGCGTCGCCCCGACCACGAGCACGCCGTCAGCCTCACCTATCGCGACGGCGGCGCCGTCGATCTTCAGCTCGGCGACGTGACCGGCCCGGCGGACGTCGTCGCCGACGGCCCGCACCGCGCGCTCCTCCCAGGCCTCGAGCTCCTCGTCGTTGAACGCGTTCCCGAGGGAAAGCATCGGCGAGAGATGCGTGTGCTTCGCGAGCTGCGAGGCGGGCGCGGCGCCGACCCGCTGCGTCGGCGAATCGGGCGTGCGGAGCTCGGGATGCTCGCGCTCGAGCTCCTGGAGCTCGCGGAACATGCGATCGTACTCGGCGTCCGGCATGACCGGCGCGTCGAGCACGTAGTAGGCATGCGCCGCCTCCTCGAGGCGTTCGCGGAGGGTGGCGGCGCGGGCGGAGGTGTCTCTGGGTGTCACGTGTCGTTCATTCGTCGGGGGAAGGGAGTCGGGAGTCGGGCGTGATCACTCGGACCGGGGAAGCTCAGCCCAGGCGCGTAGTGCCCGCGCCCGACTCCGTACTCCCTGCTCCCTACGCCGTTCCTCCGAGCTCACCCTTCGCCTCCTCGTCCAGCACCTGCATCGTCACGCTCACCAGTCGCTCGAGCTCGTCGTCCGCCGCGCGCGGCAGCAGCGTCTCGGCCCAGACGTGATCCTCGCTGCGGCCGTAGCGGTCGAGCAGGCGGCGCATGAAGCCGAGGAGGGCGATCCGTTGCAGCTCGGCGCGGCGCTGCGGCTGCGTGACGTCGCGCTGCGCGCGGAGCAGCGACTCGAAGCGGTGGGCGTTCCGCAGGGCGCGGGCAGTCAGCGCGGCGATCCCCTGGCAGAAGCGGACGTCGACATCGGAGAACGGGTCCGCGTCACGCTCGGTGCGGAGGAAGATCGCGCCGATGACCGTGCCTTCCCACTCGATCGGCACCACGACGATCGAGCGCACGTTGCGCATGTCGAGCGTGGCGCGCACCGACTTGAGCATCGGCTCGCTCGCCGCATCGGGGATGAACACCGTCTCGCCGGACTCGAAGGCGCGCTTGAGCTCCGGGTAGCGGTTGAGGTCCACCACCAGGTTGCGGATCGTCGGGTCCTCGTAGCTCGCGACGAGCCGGACTTCCTCGCCGGCGCTCGTGAGGAAGATCGCGCAGCGGTCGAGCCCGAAGGTCTCGCCGAGCTTGCGGGCGATCGTCTGGAGGATGTCGACGAAGTGCAGGGAGGCCGAGATCTCCTGGTAGATCGCGATCATGGAGGTGAGCTGATCGCGCTCGTGCTGCAGCTCGGCGACGCGCGCCCGGAGGCGCGCGATCTCATCGGCCTGGGCTCGTGGCGTCGGCTCCTGCGATGGCGTTTCCGCTGGAGGAGTCTGCGTCTGGTCCATCAGTCGCGGCGATGTGGCGGTTGAATTCGTCGCTGTCGAAGCGGACCACGCGGTTGCGGCCCCGCTCCTTGGCGACGTACAGCGCATCGTCCGCGGCACGCACGAGCGTATCGCAGTCGACGATTCGTGGGTGCGGCCACCCGGCGACCCCGAAGCTGGCCGTCAGGTGGATCGCCCCACCGTCGAAGGTGAATGTATGCGATTCGGTCGCCTTGCGCACGCGCTCGGCAAAGGTGACGGCCGCGTCCAGCACCGTCCCGGGGAGGAGGAGCATGAACTCCTCGCCCCCGTAGCGCCCCACGCGGTCGATCTCGCGGGCCTCCTCGCGGAGGATGTCCGCCGTCTGCCGGAGCACCGCGTCCCCCGCCTGGTGGCCGTACGTATCGTTGACGCCCTTGAACTTGTCCAGGTCGCACATCACACAGCTGAACGGCTCGCTCAGGCGGGCCGCGTGCTCGAACATCTCCTGCAGGCGCTCCTCGAGGTTCCGCCGGTTGTCGAGCCCCGTGAGCCCGTCGGTGATGCTGACCTGGCGGAGGCGCTCGTTGGTCTCGATCAGCTCGCGCTCGCGTTCCTCGAGCGTCTCCTGGAGGCGCTTGATGCGCAGCATCGAGCGGATGCGGGCCTTGAGCTCCGCGAAGTCGATGGGCTTGGTGATGTAGTCGTCGGCCCCGGCCTCGAGCCCCTCGACCTTGCTTTCGGTGGAGTCGAGCGCCGTCTGCATGATGATCGGCACGAACGGGAGCCGCTCGTTCGCCTTGACCCGACGGGCGACCTCGATGCCCGAGACGTTCGGCATCATCACGTCGAGCAGGACGAGGTCGGGCGGGTCGCGCTCGATGTGCGCGAGCGCCGCCGCGCCGTCGCGCTCCACCTCGGCCAGGAACCCCCACGCCTCGAGGCGCATCTTCAGCAGCTCGACATTGTCCTCGTGGTCGTCCACCACCAGGACCCGGGCCTGGCTGCCGTCCCGGAGCTCCGCCTCACTCATGAGTCGCCGTTGCCCGCGTCTCCGAGAAACCGCTGCACCTCGGCCACGACCGCCCGTGGCTCGCAGGGCTTGGCGAGGTAGCCGTCGCAGCCGACCTCCATCGCCTTCTCCCGATCGGACGCGAGCGCGTGCGCCGTCAGGGCGATGATCGGGATGTGGCGCGTCTCCGGGTCGTGCTTCAGCACCTGCGTGGCTTCCCAGCCGTCGATGATCGGGATGGAGATGTCCATCAGGATCAGGTCCGGCTTCTCGGAGCGCGCCTTGGCGATGCCTTCCTCGCCGTTCAGTGCCTCGGTCACCGAGTAGCCGAAGTGCCGCAGGATCGTGGAATAGACGATGCGGTTGTCTTCGTTATCCTCGACGAGCAGCACACGCTTGCCATTCGGGGTCATGGAACCTGTGCGCCGTGAGGCGCGAAAATGGGGCTGTGGGACCGCAGGGCCGGCGCGACACGATCGGGAAGTGCGGTTGACCGGTGAGGCCGGTGCGGCGCCGCACGGAAAGGATATTGCCGTGACGCGGTCGCAAGATTCTTACCAAAGCGAACGGGAGCACGAACATGGCACAACGGGCGGGCGGATACTACGCGGGGGCGACGATGACCGAGGCGGGGATGCCGCGCGGCGCACGTGCGGGGCGGAGGATGGTCGGGACGATCGAGCGTGAGGTTCCCCCGCCTCGTCGCGGCCTGGAGGCAGAGAGCGAGTTCGACTGGGAGCGGGTTGCGGTGCTCGGGGTAGGGATCGCCGTCGGCGCCCTTCTCGGCGCCGGGGTGACCTTCTTCACCGCGCCGATGAGCGGGCGGGCAGCCCGGCGCCGAGAAG
>Ga0247822_10003542_pt1 | contig 10178 bp, 10 predicted proteins | sample 13C_Cellulose_Da_FD_192423 | JGI IMG/M metagenome (GOLD analysis project Ga0247822, IMG submission 192423) | Soil microbial communities from agricultural site in Penn Yan, New York, United States - 13C_Cellulose_Day30 | ecosystem: Environmental > Terrestrial > Soil > Agricultural land | place... | reverse complement strand
GCTCGCGTTGGGCGCGTCCCTGTTCGTGCTGGTCGGCCGGGTACTGGAACTGGTGCACCGACGCGGAGTGGACAAACTATCCAGGGATCTCCTGACGGACCGCTGGGACCACGACCTGAGTTCTGCGCCCATAAACCGGCCGCGGACCCGACCGACCCTCGCGTGATGTGGGTCGCCTCGGGTGCCATCGACCTTCGATATCTGCTTCGTGAAGGGGCGGAGTGTTCTGGACTGGCGTCGCGGTAGGCGTACGGCGCTCTACCGGGGTTGAGGAGGAATACCATCCCTGCGCCCGGGTGGTTTGTGCCGCCTGGCTCGTGTCCCGCCGGCAGACGTGTACGGACTAGGCGGCCGCGAAGAGCACGCGGACCCATAACGCACTTGCCGTCTTCATGACCGACCCGGTGTGCCCCTTACTCCCGATCCACTCGAATAGACCGGAGGCGATGACGGCTTGTGCGGATCCTATCACGGCGAACGAGACAAGCAGCGTCCAGCGAAATTCGGCCACAGGGTCACACCCACTCATAGTAGTTGTCCTCCCGCGAACCGTGTCAGGAGACTGGACAGCATCGCGACTGGTGAATCCAGCAAAGACTCCGGGAGCCGACCCCCCGGCTGTCAGGGTATTCCCTGACACGCTAAGGCTTCGATTACGGCGGTTTGCCGACTCCTCTGACGGGTCTACCCAGGTTACTAACGACAATAATCGATGCCGCGAGTTACCGACCTGTGGTCAGAGGGTATCAGCCTATGTGACTCTTTCGGATGCCGCAGGCAGGAGGAAGAACCATGCATCCGCAAACACCACTCACGGCTCCCAGGGTCCAGCGGAGTGGCAACATCACCATCATCACGTTCATTCCGGACGCGATCCGCGACGTGGAGAACGTCATCGCCCGTGAACTGGTTGGGGCTACGGATGGGCCGGAAGATCGCCACCTGTTGCTCGACTTCACCAACGTGAAGTACCTCAACAGCGTGGAATTGGGAACCCTCATCAACCTCCACAAGCAGGTCGAGGCGACCGGGGGGCGTCTGACCCTGTTCAACCTGAGCACCTTTGTATCCGAACTTTTCACGGTCACACGCCTGGATACCGTTCTGGGGATCTGCCGTGAAGATGCCCTCACGGACTCGGCGATTCCCTCCTCCAAAGCGACCTCCGTTCCGGACCCGCTCCTGAGCTAAAGTGGGCGAGGTTTCGTCAGCATTCGGCAAGGGTATACGGCCGCGGCTGAATGAGAGCGATCCGGGTTACAATGTCTCGGTCGGTCAGCTCCCCGGGTCGCTACCCGCTCCGGGAAACGTGTGTGCGACTACACGTCGCGCTCCCCGACTCGGCCGCACGGAGAAGGTGTCCCATGGCGGCGGACCACCAAGCAGGACTGGATCCGGCGAGTTGGATCCGTGCCGCGCTCGCCGACATCGGCATGGCGACCATCGTCGCGGACGCCGCGGGCCGGGTGTTGCTCATGAACCCGGTCGCCGAGTCCATGACAGGCTGGCCGCACCACGAGGCATCGGCGCAACCTGTCGCCGCGGTGTTCAGAATCGAGCAAGAGCAAACGCGCGAGCCGACGACCAATCCGGTGGAGGATGTGCTGGCCACCGGGTCGGCCGTGGGTCTTACCGACCACACCGTCCTGATCGCACGGGGCGGGAGGGAGTATCGGATCGACCACGGGGCCGCACCGATTCGGGACGCCGCTGGTACTCCGGTCGGCGCGGTGCTGATTTTCTGCGACGTCAGCGAACGACAGCGTGCCGTCCGAGGGGTGGAGAACGCCAGGGCGTTCGCGGAGGGGATCGTCCAGACGGTCCGCGAACCTCTCCTCGTCCTCGACGCGGACCTTCGCGTAACATCGGCAAACCGGTCGTTCTACCTGACGTTCGCGACCACCGCGGAGGAGACCGAGGGGCGATCCCTCTTCGAACTAGGGAAGAGTCAGTGGGCCATTCCGCAGTTGCGGGAGTTGCTCGAGGAGATCCTACCGCGGGACAGCCACTTCGACGACTTCGAGGTGGACGGCGAGTTCGAGAGCATCGGCCGCAGGTCGATGGTCCTCAACGCCCGCCGGCTCCCCCCGGTCGGGGGGATACTAGGGTTGATCCTGTTGGCCATCGAGGACGCGACCGAGCGGCGGCGTGCGATCGCGGCACTGGAACTCTCCGAAGTCCGCTACCGCCGACTCTTCGAGACCGCCCAGGACGGAATCCTGCTGGTCGATCCCGTAACCCGTCGGGTGTTCGACGCGAACCCCTTCCTCGCGGACTTGCTCGGCTACACTCACGACGAGCTGGTCGGGAAGGAGTTGTGGGAGATCGGACTGTTCAAGGACATCGAGTCAAGCAAGACGGCGTTCCGGACACTTCAGGAGAATGGGTACATCCGCTACGAGGATCTTCCGCTGGGAACCAAGAACGGCCATCAGATCGAAGTGGAGTTCGTCAGCAACGTTTACGACGTCGGCGAGAAGCGGGTCATCCAGTGCAACATCCGCGACATCACGGACCGGAAGCGGGCGGAGGACGCCATCCGGGCGGCGCACGCCCAGTTGGAGCGGCGGGTGCAGGAGCGGACGGCGGAACTGGCCCACACCAACGGTACGCTAACGGACGAGATCACCCGGCGGAAGCAGGCCGAGGCGGATCGCCGTGAACTCCAACAGCGGCTGACGACTGCCCAAGAGGACGAGCGGCAGCGAATCGCCCGCGAGTTGCACGACCAACTTGGTCAGCACCTGACCGCCCTCGGCCTGGGTCTGAAGGTCGTCAAAGACACGACCCCGGACCCCTCCCCGGCGCGTGAACGGCTTCAGGCGCTTCAAGGTTTGACCGACCGGATCGGGCAAGAAGTCCACCACCTGGCCCTTGAACTCAGGCCCACGGCTCTCGACGACATCGGCCTCCAAGCCGCGCTAGCGAACTACGCCGAAGGGTGGTCCGAGCGGTCGGGCATCGACATGGACTTCCACGGCATCGGTCTCGACGAGGGTCGGCTCCCCGCATCGATCGAGACGGCCCTCTACCGGGTCGTTCAGGAGGCTCTGACGAACGTGCTGAAGCACGCCGCGGCGCGCCGGGTGAGCGTCGTTCTCCAGCGGACACCGGGCCAGGTGTCGGCGGTGGTCGAGGACGACGGTCGGGGATTCGACACTGATCTTCCCGTGGGGTTCGGTGCGGCCGAACGCCGCCTGGGAGTGCTCGGGATGCGGGAGCGGATGGCACTGGTCGGCGGTACGCTGACGATCGAATCAGGTGGCGGACGGGGGACCACGGTCATTGCCCGTGTTCCACTTGTTACCGGGGAGGGGCAGTGATGGCTGAGCTCGCGGTCTTCCTGGTCGATGACCACGCGATCGTCCGGGAGGGGCTGAAGGCCCTGATCAACTCGCAGGCGGGAATGAAGACGGTCGGAGAAGCAGAGGACGGCCTGGACGCCTGTGAACGGGTGCCGATTCTGCGCCCGGACGTGGTCGTCATGGACGTGTCCATGCCCGGTCTGTCAGGATCCCAGGCGACCGAGCGGCTGCGCAAGGAGTGCCCGGGCGCGAAGGTGCTGGCCCTGACCGTCCACGAGGACAAGGGGTACATTCGCCAGCTCCTGGCGGCCGGTGCGGCGGGGTACGTGCTCAAGCGGACTGCCCCCGAGGAACTGATCCGCGCCATCCGCGTGGTGGCAGCCGGTCAAGTTTACCTGGACCCGCGCATGGCGGGCAAGGTGGTGGGGGGGTTCGTCCGGCGGCCGGCGGAGGACACGCAGTTCCGAGACGCGGCGTTGAGCGACCGCGAGGTGGAGGTGGCCCGGCTGACAGCCGCGGGCCACAGCAACAAGGAGATCGCGTCGCGCCTCGAACTGAGTGTGAAGACCGTCGAGACGTACCGGGCCAGGGGGATGGAGAAGCTAGGACTGAGTACCCGCGCCGACCTCGTCCGCTACGCGGTCCAGCAGGGCTGGCTTCAGAACGGGTGACGCGCCCGCGTACGCGAATCACGCGGTCGGGTCCGGACACCCTCCCCTCACGTCAAGCTGCCGGGAGAAGGCCATGCGCAAGAGTATCATCACGCCGGGCGGCCAGGACGTGCCCACCCCGTCCGAGAACTGGCTGGACCTGGACCGGCTCGCTCGGGTGGAGGTCACCTCGGAAGACCCCGACCACCCGATCGAGTCAGCACTAATCCCCGACCGCGGTCCGGGGTGGCGAGCCGACGGACCGGGTTCCCAGGTCATCCGCCTCCGGTTCGACGAGCCGCATCGGGTCCGCCGCATCTGGTTGCACGTCGTCGAGTCCAGCGTCACACGAACCCAGGAGTTCGTACTCCGGTGGGGGGCGGCCGACGGGCAGCCGACCCGCGACGTGGTGCGTCAGCAGTGGACGTTCAGTCCCGACGGCTCGACGCACGAGACCGAAGACTACCGGCTGGACCTGTGGGGGGTGGCGGTGCTAGAACTGACAATCAGCCCGAGCATTTCCGGCGGCGACCACCGCGCCTCGCTGGCGGAGATGCGTGTCGCGTAGGTGCGGCCTCTGGATCGCGAGAGGCGATAGGGGTATCGGCCGGGCCACCGACGGGCGCGCGGTGCGTGAACAATCGGCCCCGCGGCACCCCCGCTCCTGTCCTGGAATTCCCCCACACGATCACTTTCCCGGACACGCAGATTCGCACCCGTCCCTACGAACCCTCCCACATTCTCCCGACCGCCAGTGTTCAGCACATCCGCGATACTCAGCGTCAGCAGCACCGTGTCACATCCGACCGTCAGGTCAACCTCGGACTCGGCTTCCGAACAGCCGGTGGGGACTGCATGGACGTTGGGCGATTTCGCATCTTGGTCGTGGACGACATCGCCGATGTAGCGGATAGCACAGCCGAACTCCTGAACTGTTGGGGATACGACGCGCTGGCCTGCTACGACGGGGCCACGGCCCTCGAGTCAGCCCGCGCCAGGGAGCCCGACGCGGTACTCCTGGACATCGCGATGCCTTCAATGGACGGCTTCGAGTTCGCCCGGCGATTCCGCGAACCGCCCGGCCGCGAGTCGGTCCCGATCGTCGCGATCAGCGGCTACACCGGGTTGGCGTACCACGCCTGCGCCAGGGAGGTAGGGATTCAACACTACCTGCCGAAGCCGGCCGATCTCACCCGGCTGAGGGAATTGCTGACGTGGGAGGTCGAGCGTGCTGTGGCTCTCGCTCCGGCCTTTGACCAGACCGGCCAGGTTCAGGCGCAGCGAGCAGCCAAGCCTGAGTTCGTCATCGCATGAATGGCCCCAGCGACTCGTGTCGTTCATTCGGGGGTCGCTCGACCGATCGGAGGAGTGCCCGACCGGCTGGCGTGGAGACGGCGGCCCCCCCCTCGCCCTATGCGGGAAGCAGAGGTTCTCCCCGCCGACACAGTGAGGCACGACCCACCCCGGGCGTCAGCTCGCGGACTTGGCTTCGGGCGCGGAACCGACCTTAATCGCCAGAACTGGGAGCGTTCACATCTCTGAAGGCAGCGGGACTGGTGGAAGCATGACGAGCCGAGACGGGACCGCGGACAGTCGCCAGCCCTTCTCCCACTGCGGGGGCGAGCTGGTGGAACTGATTCTGCTCCTGACCAGGAACCAGTTCTCTGCCCTGGAAGTCATGGCCAGACGGCTCAACCTGACTATCAGCGAGTTGGTCCGCCGTGGTGTTGGCGATTTCTTTCTCCAACCCATGCCGGTGAGCATCGGCAGCGAGCGGGTGGAAGCACCTGATTCAAGGAGCCTCGATCATGTTGGTGTTGTCCCGGAACAGCTAGGAGGCAGAGGTCGTCGGTGGCTCGGTCACCTCCGAGCCCACCGTCATCGTGAGTGTACTTGAGATCCGCGCGGGTCGGGTGAAGCTGGGGTTCAAAGTCGCGAAGAACGTTCCGGTTCACCGTCAGGAGGTGTGGAAGCGCCTCCGAGAGAGCGTGCGGCGTGCGTGATCGCTTGATGGCACCGCACGGGCGGCAACACCGTGAATCCGGGGTGACTGTCAGGGAATACCTGACAGAACTAGCGGACATCCCCTGGCGTGTGTCGGGTAGCCGGCGCGTATCTTACGCACGCTACCTGTCACTCGCGAATGGGCTTCGCCAGCGGGAGAATCCGGTGACACCTTTCACACACGGAGCCGCCGGCCCTGTGCCCACCACCAATTCGCCCTCGGTTGACGGGCCACCGCAGCGCTCAAGTGGTGTGCTCGTCGCCGATGATGACGAGGCTGTCCGCCGCATGCTGGCTGAAGGAATGCGCACCCACGGGTTCGCCGTCTGGCTCGCCGCCAGCGGCCGGGAGGCGGTCGAACTCTACCTCGCGCACCGCGACAGGATCGACGTCGTCTTACTCGATGTGCAGATGCCGGGCCTGAACGGGCCGGTGGCGCTCGCCGCCCTCCGGGAGATCGACCCGCGCGTCCACTGTTGCTTCATGACCGGAGACGCGGGACACTACACCGACTCGATGCTCGCGGGTCTGGGGGCCGCAGCCGTGTTCCGCAAGCCGTTCCGGCTGGGCGAAGTCGCCCAACGACTCATGCGCCTGGCGGGCACAATTGATCGGGATGGTGCCCCGCGGCAAGACTCTCGTGAGGATGACGGCGGTTGCTCGGCCGCGACAGGTCCCACATCCCGCTGATCAGGTGCAACTCAGGACATAACTCGGACGGAGACAGGTGAAGACACCGGCCCCTGTTCGTCACGGCCAGCACGCAGTCGGCACGGTCGTCGGGGAGTTCGGATCACGCGAGAGCGACGTCTGCCGACCAGTTGATTCTGTAGTGCCTTTTGATGCAGTTCACAAAGTGGCTCGTGTGGCGCGAGGGCCAAAGGCCGGATCTGATGTGAACACTGGTTCGCGTCAGCACGCACCCTGCTTCGGAAAGATCGGCGACGCAGTACATGAAGCACATCTTGGCCGCCTGGCGGCAGTTGGTCTTGCTCTTCGGCCGTTACCGTTGCCGGTTGTGCGACAAGCCACTGCGGCGACTCGTGGCAAGCGACCTGGGTCCAGACGTGGTACAGACGCGCCGACTCGCGGGAACGCTGGGGGGACTCTTGGCCGCGGGTTACGTATGTACGGACTGCACGAAGCCCGGCGAATGGATACTGATCGAGTAATAGCCGATCCTCGACTCGCCAGGAAACCGCGCGACGATCTGCAGCGACATGCCCACAACTCGCCGCTGGCCGACCAGGTGATCGAAAGCGTTCGGTCCCAGGACGGATCGCGGTTTCTTGTCGGGTGGGAGTCTACTCCCCTACCAGACGGCCCGGCAAACCGTCGGGCGCGGGACGAACGCCCGGTCGCGAGCCGAGGTGGGCGGGGGGCTACCTCCCCCGCGCGGCGGTCGGTTCCTGACAGTCCGTCACGCTGCGCCGGGCGGACGACACGTAAACTGAGCAAGGACACCGTCGCCGCGCTGCAACGTGGAGGGTGATCGGGACAGACTGCCCGCCTGAACACCGGACCGGTCGCACGTCCCGGCAGGACGGGCATTGGATCGTCCGCCGGTACCGGGTCGAGCCAGAGGGAGGAGCGCACGTGCCCCAGACAAGGCGGCCGGCACTGGCGACCTTGCCGCGAGACCTGATGGCCGGGATGGTCGTATTTCTTGTGGCCCTGCCACTGTGCCTGGGGATCGCCCTGGCGTCGAACGCCCCACTCATGTCCGGGCTGGTGGCCGGGATTGCTGGTGGGATCGTGGTCGGCTTGCTGAGCGGGTCGCACACCAGCGTAGCCGGACCGGCCGCCGGGCTAACCGCCGTCGTCGCCGCCCAGATCGTGGCCCTCGGATCGTTCCAGGCGTTCCTCCTGGCAGTCGTACTAGCCGGTATCATCCAGATCATTCTGGGGCTCGCCCGGTGCGGGTTCGTCGCCGCGTTCGCGCCATCGAGCGTGATCAAGGGGCTGCTCGCCGCCATCGGCGTCATCCTCGTCCTCAAGCAAATCCCGCACCTGGTCGGCCACCACCAGGACCCGCCGGGGGACCTGGCGTTCTCCCAACCCGACCAGAAGAACACGTTCACCGAGTTGGCCGCGGCGGCCACCGACGTCCACCCCGGGGCGGCCGCCATTGGCCTGATGTCCGTCGCCATGCTGGTGCTCTGGGGGCGGTCGAAGCGGCTGAAGGCGTCGCCGATCCCGGCCCCGCTCCTAGTGGTGCTGCTGGGCGTAAGCCTCGCCCTCCTGTTCGGGCGGCTCGGTGGGCCGTGGGCGATCGAGCCGGGCCACCTCGTCCGTGTGCCGGTGGCCAACGACCTGACCGGGCTCCTCGGTTTCCTGACCCACCCCGACTTCGCGCACTGGCGCAACCCTGCGGTGTACACGGCTGCCCTGACGCTGGCCGCAGTAGCGTCGCTGGAGACGCTGCTGAACATGGAGGCGGCGGACAAGCTCGACCCGCGGGGGCGGACCTCCCCGCCGAGCCGGGAGTTGGTCGCCCAGGGGGTCGGGAACATGGTGTCCGGGCTGGCCGGCGGGCTCCCGGTCACCTCGGTTGTCGTCCGCAGCTCGGTGAACATCGCCGCCGGGGCCCGGACGAAGCTGGCGGCGGTTGTCCATGGGGTCCTGCTGCTCCTCAGCGTCTCGCTCGCGGCGTCGTGGCTGAACCGGATCCCGCTGTCGTGCCTGGCCGCGATCCTCCTGGTGACCGGGGCGAAGCTCGCCAGTCCGGCGCTGTTCCGGCGGATGTGGGCGGAGGGGAGGTACCAATTCGCCCCGTTCCTCCTGACGGTCGTCGTGATCGTCTTGACCGACCTGCTGGTCGGAGTGCTGGTCGGGCTGTCGGTGAGTGCCGGGTTCGTCCTCTGGAGCAGCGCCCGCCGCCCGATCCGGCTAGTGATCGAGAGCCACTTGGGCGGGGAAGTTCTCCGGGTCGAGCTGGCCAACCAGGTGACTTTCCTGAACCGGGCCGCCCTGTCGCAGGTGCTGGGCGGTGTGCACCCGGGCGGGCGGGTGCTGCTGGACGCCCGCGGCACCCACTACATCGACCCGGACGTACTCGACCTGATCCGGGACTTCGCGGAGCAGACGGGGCCGGCGCGGGGGGTGGAGGTGAGCCTCGTCGGGTTCCGGGCCCGGTACGAGCTGGAGGACCAGATCCTGTACGCGGACTACGCGACGCGGGAGGTTCAGGACGCACTCACCCCGGAGCGGGTGCTCCAGATCCTGAAGGATGGGAACGAGCGGTTCCGGACCGGCCGACGGTTGACCAGGGATCTGGGCTGGCAGGACGCGGCGGCCGGCGGCCAGCACCCGCTGGCGGTGGTCTTGAGCTGCATCGACAGCCGGGCCCCAGCTGAGCTGGTATTCGACCTCGGGGTGGGGGATGTGTTCAGCGTCCGGGTAGCCGGGAACGTGACCAGCCGGGAGGTCCTGGGTAGCGTCGAGTACGCCTGCGCGGTGGCCAGGGCAAAGTTGGTGCTGGTGATGGGCCACACCCGGTGCGGGGCCGTGACGGCGTCCATCGACCTGGCGTACGCTCCCGGGTCGATCCCGGACGCGGTGGGGTGCCCACACCTCGACTTCATCGTCCGGGAGATCCAGGAGTCCGTCCCACCGGCCGGATCCCAGGCTCCGGCGGATCGGGACGAGATCATCGAGGCTGTGGCCCGGCGGAACGTCGTGCGGGCTGTCGATCGGATGCGGCGGGACAGCCCGACGGTGGACCGCCTGGTCAGGGAAGGGCGGGTCGCAGTCGTCGGGGCGATGTACGACGTCGCCACGCGGACGATCGAATTCCTGCCGGAAGCCGTGAGTGGGCTAGCCCGGACCACTTCCCCGCTTGATCAAGCCTCCGGCGATGACGGTCGATGCCAGCCGCGGCGGTTAGGAGTCCCCGGATCCGGGCCGGGGTAGCTCCATGGCGGAGCGCCCGGCGTCGATCATCTCTCGGCGGTGCGAAACTCGATCACAGAGACGTAACCGCATACCCGTTACGTCAGGCTCCGACCCCTCGCCACCCCGTCAGCCGACGACGGTAACCTGTGCCGCCCAATGTTCGATGAGCCAACCGGTGCCCCGAATGGGCCTGCCGCCGGCGACCGCCAGACCCGGTTACGACTCATCCCGCTTCGACGTCGCCTCCGCCAGCACCAAGCGGGCGAGGGTGGCGCGGTCGCTAGGCGACAACTGCTCAGCCAGTGCGAGCAGGGCGGTCACGAGA
>Ga0247822_10003541_pt1 | contig 10179 bp, 8 predicted proteins | sample 13C_Cellulose_Da_FD_192423 | JGI IMG/M metagenome (GOLD analysis project Ga0247822, IMG submission 192423) | Soil microbial communities from agricultural site in Penn Yan, New York, United States - 13C_Cellulose_Day30 | ecosystem: Environmental > Terrestrial > Soil > Agricultural land | place... | reverse complement strand
GTCGAGGAGCGCTACCAGTCGCTCGGCTACCGGGCGAAGCGGGCGCTGCTGGGCCCGCCGTTCAAGACCGCCCAACTGGCCCACGAGCGGATCTCCAAGCGGGTCGCGCTGGCCGTGTTCTCCTCCGACCCGATCTCCTCGACCGCCTATGCCACCGAGGAGATGCTGCTGGTCCTGGTGGCCGCGGGCACGGCGGCGATCGGGCTCGCCCTCCCCCTGGCCGCCGGGGTGGCGGTGCTGCTGATGATCCTGGTCCTGTCCTACCGGCAGGTGATCTCCGCCTACCCCCAGGGCGGGGGCGCCTACATGGTGACCCGCGACAACCTCGGCGGGTCGCTCGCCGCCGTGTGCGCGGCCGCCCTGCTGGTCGACTACGTGCTGACCGTGGCCGTGAGCGTCTCGGCCGGGACGGCCGCCCTGGCCTCGGCGATCCCGTCCCTCGAGGACCTGCGGGTCGAGATCTCGGTCGCCTTCGTGATCCTCCTCGCCTGGGGGAACCTGCGCGGCATCCGCGAGTCGGGCAAGATCTTCGCCGTCCCCACCTACGTCTACATCGCCAGCCTCGGCGGCGTGGTCGTGCTCGGCGTCTACCGGGTGCTGTCCGGCCAGATCGACCCGATCACCTACACCCCGGCCCAGACCCAGGACCTGGCCGCCTACGGGGAGCCGCTGGCCGCGCTGTCGCTGTTCCTGCTCATGCACGCCTACGCGGCCGGCACGACCGCCCTGACCGGCGTCGAGGCGATCGCCGACGGGGTGCCGGCGTTCAAGAAGCCGGAGGCCCAGAACGCCCAGCGCACGCTGGTGGCGATGGCCCTGATCATGGGGTTCCTGTTCATCGGGATCACGTTCCTGGCCATCCAGCTGGACGCCCGCCCCTTCGAGTCGGGCCACCCGACCCTGGTCGCCCAGCTCACCCAGCACGTGCTCGGCGGCGGCTTCGGCCAGGCCCTGTTCGTGTTCGTGCAGGTGGCCACCCTGTTCATCCTCGTCCTGGCGGCCAACACGGCCTTCAACGGCTTCCCGATCCTGGCCTCGTTCGCCGCCCAGGACGCCCTCATGCCCCGCCAGCTGCGCAAGCGGGGACACCGGCTGGTCTACTCCAACGGCATCCTGCTGCTGGCCGTGGGCGCCCTGTTCCTGGTGATCGCGTTCAAGGCCAGCGTGCACGCGCTGATCCCGCTGTACGCCATCGGGGTGGTGACCTCCTTCACCCTGGCCCAGGCGGGCATGACCCGCCGGCACCTGCGGCTGCGCCAGCCGGGCTGGCGCGGCGGCCTGGCCATCAACGGCCTCGGGGCCACGGTGACCCTGCTGGTCCTGATCGTCATCACCATCACCAAGTTCACCCACGGGGCCTGGATGGTCGTGATCGCCATCCCCCTGCTGGTGTGGCTGCTGCTGCGCACCCAGCGGACCTACCGCGGGGAGCTGGGCGAGCTCACCGTCGAGGTCAGCGACCGGATGGCCCCGCCCAAGCCCCGCCACGAGGTGGTGGTCCTGGTCGAGGCGCTGGACCGGGCGACCATCGGCGCCCTCCAGTACGCCCGCCAGCTCAACCCGCTGCGCATGACCGCCCTGCACATCGCCGTCGACCCCGAACGGGCCAAGGAGCTGTCGGCGCTGTGGGCCCGGGTCAACGTGCCCGCGCCCCTTGAGGTGGTCGACGCCCCCGACCGCAACCTGCTCGCCACCACCCAGGCGACCATCGCCGAGCTGGTCCGGCCCGACACCGAGGTCACCGTGCTGGTCCCCAAGCGCCGCTACGCCACCCTGTGGCGCCGGGTCCTGCACGACAACTCCTCGGCCGGGCTGGTGCGGGCGCTGGGCAGCATGGACGGGGTCAACGTGACCATCGTGCCCTTCCGCCTCGGCCGGCGGCCCCTGCTCCGCTCGGTCCCCTCCTCCTCGACGTGATGGAATGCGGCCGACCACGTCCATCTAGAGGGGGGACCACCCTTGGAGCGCCTGTCGCATGGCGTGCTCAGCGATGATGCCGCGGCCCTGCTGGACGGCGACCGACCCGTCGACGTGCTCGTCGGCATCCCGTCGTTCCAGAACGCCCGGACGATCGGCCATGTCGTCAGGGCCGCCGAGGCCGGGCTGCGCAAGCACTTCCCCGACCGCCGCTGCCTGATCGCCATCTCCGACGGCAACTCGACCGACGGCACCGTCTCCGCGGCGATGGCCGCGACCACCGAAGGCGACGAGGAGCTGCTGCTGCTCGACCCCAAGGTCGACCCCCCCGACAAGCTGGCCCTCACCTACGTCGGCCTGTCCGGCAAGGGCTCGGCCTTCCGGGCCATCTTCGAGCTGGCCGCGGCCGTCGGGGCCAGAGGCTGCGCGGTGCTGGACGCCGACCTGCGCTCGGTCAGCCCGGCCTGGATCGACCGGCTGGTCGGGCCCGTCCTGGAGCACGGCCACGACCTGGTCACCCCGCTGTACGCCCGCCACAAGCTGGACGGCACCATCACCAACTCGATCGCCTTCCCGCTGACCGCCTCCCTGTACGGGCGCCGGCTGCGCCAGCCGATCGGCGGCGACTTCGGCTTCTCGGGCCGGCTGGCCGCCCACTGGGCCGACAAGCAGGTGTGGAGCACCGACGTGGCCCGCTTCGGGGTCGACATCTGGATGACCACGGTCGCCCTCTGCGAGGGCTTCAGCGTCTGCCAGAGCGTGCTCGGGGCCAAGCTGCACGACGCCAAGGACCCCGGCCGCGACCTGGGCCCGATGTTCCGCCAGGTCGTGGGGAGCCTGTTCGCCCTGGCCGGGCGCTACGTCGACCGCTGGGCCGAGACCGACGGCATCGCCGACGTCCCCACCTTCGGGTTCCGCACGGCCACCTCGACCGAGGAGATCAGGGTCAACCTGGACCGGCTCATCTGGCGGTTCGTCGAGGGCTACGTGGCCGAGCACGAGCTGTGGCAGCAGGTGCTGGCCGACCAGCATTTCGACGGGGTCAAGGAGGCTATCCACCAGGCCAGCGAGCGGCCGGAGGGGTTCGTGCTCCCGGTCGAGCTGTGGGCCCGCGTCTGCTGCGACTACCTGCTGGCCTACAACGCCCAGGTGATCGACCACGACCGGCTGGTCTCCTCGATGATCCCGCTGTACTTCGCCCGCACGGCCACCTTCGTGCGCGAGGCCGCCGACGACACCCCCGAGCAGGCCGAGGAGCGGATCGCCTCCTTCGCCGAGGTGTTCCTGGCCGCCAAGCCCTACCTGATCGAGCGCTGGAGCACCTCGGGCCGCCCCCGCCGCCTCGGCGACCAGCGCGTCCCCGGCGAAGACCGCCGCAAGGGCGACGACACCAGCGAGTTCCTGGCCATCAAGTCCCCCTGACGGCGATCACGACCATCGAGGACCTGCCGGGCGATCTGGAGATGACGGTCGGGTGGCCGCTCTGGAACAGCAGCGCCTCCAGGCGCAAAGAGCGCATCAAGACCCGCTACGATGACCCGCGTCGTTTCAACAGGAAGGTGCCTGGTGCACGTTGTGATCATGGGCTGTGGCCGAGTTGGCTCGGAGCTGGCCGCCCGGCTGGAGTCGGGGGAGCACACGGTCGCGGTGATCGACAAGAACCCCACCGCGTTCCGCATGCTCCGCTACCAGTTCAAGGGCAAGAAGATCGAGGGCTACGGCTTCGACGAGGACATCCTGCGCGAGGCCGGGATCGAGCGGGCCGAGGCGTTCGCCGCCGTGTCCAGCGGCGACAACTCCAACATCGTGGCCGCCCGCCTTGCTCGGGAGAAGTTCGAGGTGCCGCTGGTGGTGGCCCGCATCTACGACCCCCGGCGGGCCGAGATCTACCAGCGGCTCGGCATCCCGACCGTGGCCACCGTGAAGTGGACCACCGACCAGGTGATGCGGGTCCTGATCCCCGACCAGATCGCCTCCGACTGGCGCGACCCCACCGCCGAGATCGCCCTCATCACCCTGGTCCTGCCCGCGGAGTGGGCCGGCTGGAAGATCGAGGACCTGGAGGCCGAGGGCCATCGCCGGGTGGTCGGGGTGACCCGGACCGGGCATGCCCGGATCGTGGGCCCGCACATGACCCTCCAGGAGGGCGACCAGGTGCATTTGGCCGTGGACGAGGACGGCCTCCATGAGCTGCGCCCGCGGGTCCTTGCCGCCCGCCGCGACTCGCGTGCCGAGACCTCCCAGGCGCAGGAGGCGTCCCGGTGAGGGTGGCCATCGCCGGGGCGGGCAACGTCGGCCAGTTCATCGCCGCCGACCTGCTGGCCGCCGGGCACCAGGTGACCATGATCGAGAAGGACCTGCACATCCTCGAGGTGGCCCGGCCGGCCCTCAAGGAGGCCGAGTGGTTCCCCTTCGACGCCTGCGAGGTCCTGTCGCTGGTGATGGCCGGGATCGCCCACGCCGACGTGATGGTCGCGGCCACCGGCGACGACGAGGACAACCTGGTCATCTCCCTGCTGGCCAAGCAGGAGTTCGCCGTCCCCCGGGTGGTGGCCCGGGTCAACAACCCCAAGAACCACGGGCTGTTCAACGAGGCCTGGGGGGTCGACGTGGCCGTCTCCACCCCCCACATCCTGCGCTCGCTGGTCGAGGAGGCCGTGACCGTCGGCAGCATGGTCAAGGTCATGCAGTTCGAGCGCGGGCACGTGTCGCTGCACGCGGTGACCCTGGCCGACCGGTCGCGGGCGGTCGGGCGGACCCTGCGCGACCTGGCCCTGCCGGTGGACGCGGCCGCGGTCGCGGTGGTCAGGGAGGGCCATGTGGTCGTGCCCAAGGAGGACACCGTGTTCGCGGCCGGCGACGAGGTCCTGGTGGTCGCCTCCGAGGGCAGCGAGAGCCAGGTCCGCGAGCTGCTTGTCGGTGAGGACGAGCCGGACGAGCCGGAGCCGGACGAGGACACGACGGAGCCGGAGCCGGCCGAGCGGCTACAGTAGGTCGTAGAAGGGGTTGTAGAGGGTCAGGCCGCGCTCGGAGGCCACCGGGGTGCCCTCCACGGCAAGGCGGCCCCCGCACTCGATCCCTGCGATCCCGCGCCGGCCCATGAACAGCGCCGACACCCGGCCAGTGTCGTCCTCGAGCACGATCTCGAGGGTGGGGACAGCCGCCTGGGGCTGGATGCGGATCCGCCGGATCTGGCCCTCGAACCGGGCCCGCACCCGGGCCCGGGCGCTGCCCATGGGCGTGATCTCGTCGTTCACCGGCCGTCTCCGAGCTCCAGCCGGACCATCCGAAGCCGGGGCGCCGGGCCGCCGTCGAGGGCGGCCGCGCAGGCGGCCACGGCCTCGCGGAGGGCGGCCGACAGGCGCTCGACGTCGATGCCGTCCTTGGCCGGCCGGTACGGCTCCAGGTACTCGACCGCCCTGGACATCACGCTGACCGCGCCCTTGTAGTTGCCCTGGGTGGCGTGCCACATACCGGCGGCGCCCTGGATGATCCCCTTGAGGAAGTCGCGGTCGGGGCGGCCCTTGCGCATCCGCCAGACCTCCTCCCAGACCTCGTGGGCCTCCCAGTACTGGCCGTTGTCGAACAGGGCGCCACCGCGTCGGAGCACCTCGTCCTCGGGCAGGCTGAACGGCTCCCAGTCAGGCTTGAAGTCCGGCCGGGTGCCGCGGCGCCGGGTCTGGCCCATGCTCCGATCGTACGCTCTCAGCGGGCGTTGGCCAGGGCGTGGGCGGTGGCCGCGATGGCCATCCTGGTCGTCTTGAGGATCGGGCGGTCCTCGGCGGGGACGATCACCAGGGCGCCGACACGCCGGTCGCGGCGGACCAGGTCGACCACCGCGCCCTGGGCCGGCAGGACCAGGGTGCCGCCGACCGAGCGGCGGTGGCCAGAGGGGATCCGGCCCTCCTCGTCCAGGTGGGGCAGGCCGTCCAGGTCCAGGTCGCCGCCGGCCTGCCCGGCCTGGGCGACCACCAGGTCGCCGTCGGGGGTGACGCGCACCACCCGAACGGTCCGGGCGTCGAGCAGGTCGCGCAGTCCCGCGACGGCGACCGCGTCGGCCTTGCGGCCGGTACGTGCCGCGGCCAGGTTGACCGCGGTCAGCATCTGGAGCACCTCGGCCTCCTCCCGGGCCTCGACCTTGGCCCTGCGGGTCGCCCGGCCGCCGAGGCTGGCCAGCAGCCCGGCCAGGAACAGCAGCACCACCGTGGCCACCTGCTCGGCCGTGTCGATCCGGAGCGTCCCGTACGGCGTGGTGAAGAACCAGTTGTAGGCCAGAGCGGCCGACAGCGACGACGCCAGCCCGGCCGTCCGCCCCCCGACGGCGGCGGTGAGGGCGACCACGATCACATACACCACGACCACGTTCTCCAGCCCGGCCGACCTGCGCAGCGGCTGCAGCGCCATCCCGACCAGGATGCTGGCCGCGAACCCGGCCACCGCCCAGAACGCGCCTTCGCCATCGATCTCCGGGTTCCTCGGGCTACGGGCCATCGGCGCTCCCTCCCGGGTTGGCGATGAGGCGCTCGTGGGAGCCAGAGTGCTCCCCGGCTACAAAGACGCCGTGAAGGACGGCCTGCCGGACGCAAAAAGTTCGTCAAGACCGGCCTTGCGCGGGCGGCGTCCTATCCTTGGGTCATGGACGTCCCTCGCCGGCTCGCGGTTGGTGGGCCTCGTGGCACGCTCGGCTACGTTGTCGCCGTGGGCGGCACGGCCCTGGTCACCGCCCCGCTCCTGGCCGTCCGGGGCGAGGTGTCCCGGACCACCGTGGTCCTGAGCTACCTGCTGGTGGTGACCGCGGCCGCCGCCGCCGGCGGCCTCGGCCCCGGCATCACCGCCGCCGCCCTCGGGTTCCTCGCCTTCGACGTGCTGTTCCTCCAGCCCTACCACCACCTGATGGTCGACGACCCCCAGGACTTCCTGTCGCTCGGCGTCTACCTGCTGGTCGCGGTCATCGTCAGCCTGCTGGTGGCGACCAGCGAGCGCCGGCGCGCCCAGGCCGAGCGGCGCGAGCGGGAGACCCGCATGCTGTTCGACCTGTCGACCAGCCTGGTCGCCCACGGCAGCCTCACCGACACCCTCCAGGGCGTGGTCCGCACCGTTCGGTCGCTGTTCGACCTGGCCGGGTGCGCGATCGTGCTCCCCTCGGGCGACCGGGTCCAGCTGGCCGCGGTCGACGGCCAGGTGCCCGACGACCTTGATCAGCGCTTTGTCGGGGTGCGGACCGCCCAGACCTCGGTGCAGGTCCGGGGGCCGGCCGACGCCGACCTGGAGCCCGGCCGGGCCCTGACAATCCCGATGCGCAGTGGCGAGCACGTGGTCGGGGCGCTGGTGGTGGTCGCCGGCGGCTCCGACTCGTCCGGGTTCGGCGAGGCCGAGCGCCGGGTCCTGGCCACCTTCGCCAACCAGGCCGCCCTGGCCGTGGAGCAGGGCCAGCAGGAGGAGCAGCGCAACCGGGCCGTGGCCCTGCAGGAGACCGACCGGCTGCGGACCGCCCTGCTCAACTCGGTCTCCCACGACCTGCGGACCCCGCTGGCCTCGATCAAGGCGTCGGCGTCCAGCCTGCTCGACCGGGAGATCCGCTGGAGCGACACCGAGCGGGAGGAGTTCCTGGCCATCATCAACACCGAGACCGACCGGCTGACCCGGCTGGTCCACAACCTGCTCGACATGTCCCGCATCGAGGCCGGCGCCCTTGACCCCCGGCTGGTCGAGAGCTCGGTCGGCGAGGTGGTGGGCCCGGTGGTGCGCCGGGCCCGGGCCGCCTCCAGCCAGCGGGTCGACGTCGACGTGCCCGAGGAGCTGCCGCCGGTGCTGGTCGACCCGGTGCGACTGGACCAGGTGCTGACCAACCTGCTCGACAACGCCCGCAGCTACGCCGCCGGCGGCCCCGTCCAGGTGGTCGTCCGCCCGGTCGGCGGGACGGTCGAGCTGCGGGTGATCGACCACGGCCCCGGCATCCCGGACCCGGAGCGGGATCGGGTGTTCGACCAGTTCTACCGGCTCAAGGGCGGCGGCCGGCGGCCCGAGGGGACCGGCATGGGCCTGGCCATCTGCCGTGGGATCGTCGAGGCCCACGACGGCACCCTGCTGGTCGAGACCACCCCGGGGGGCGGCGCCACCTTCGTGCTCACCCTCCCGGTCTCGCCCCGCGAGGCGCCGGCGGCCGAGGAGGTGGCCAGGCCGTGACCAGGGTCCTGGTCGTCGACGACGAGCCGCCGATCGTGCGCGCGGTCGCGGCCAACCTGCGCGCCCGCGGCTTCGAGGTGCTGACCGCGGCCAACGGCGAGGCCGCCCTGACCGCGGTCGAGACCCACCAGCCCGACTGTGTCGTGCTCGACCTCGGCCTGCCCGGCATCGACGGGCTCGAGGTGCTGCGCCGCCTCCGCACCTGGACCCAGGTCCCGGTGGTGGTGCTGACGGCCGTCGACGGCGAGCGCGACAAGGTGACCGCCCTCGACCTGGGCGCCGACGACTATGTGACCAAGCCGTTCGGCGTGGCCGAGCTGATGGCCAGGATCCGGGTCGCCCTGCGGCACGCCCGCCCGGCCGGGGCCGACCGGCCACGGGTCGTCGAAGCGGCCGACGTGGCCATCGACCTGGACGCCAAGCTGGTGACCAGGGGCGGGGCCCCGGTGCGTCTCACCCCGACCGAGTACCGGCTGGTGGAGACGCTGGCCACCAACGCCGGCCGCCTGTGCACCCACCGCTTCCTGCTGGAGCGGGTCTGGGGTCCCGGCTACGGCGACGAGTCCCAGTATCTGCGGGTCTACATGGCCAACCTGCGCAAGAAGCTCGACGACCCGGCAGCCCCGCAGCTGCTGCTGACCGAGCCCGGGATGGGCTACCGGTTCGTGGTCCCCGAGCCCGACAGCACCCCGGCCGAGGCCTGAGCCGGCGGCTCCCCCACCCCACCGGCCGACCGTCAGCGTGCGGTACACTGCCCCCTCGAAACGGGATGTAGCGCAGCTTGGCAGCGCGCCACGTTCGGGACGTGGAGGCCCCGGGTTCAAATCCCGGCATCCCGACCAGATATGACTGCGGAGCCAACGGGCCGGCGAGGCTGGCTGTGGTCGGGCGACTTCGGCCGCTTCTGGCTGGGCCAGACCATCTCCAACCTGGGCAGCTCCTTCACCTTCTTCGCGCTGCCGCTGCTGGTGTTCAAGCTGACCGGCTCGCCGCTCAGCCTCGGCCTGACCGCCGCCTTTGAGTTCGTCCCCTATCTCCTGTTCGGGCTGGTCATCGGGGCCTGGGTCGACCGGGTGGACCGGCGGCGGCTGATGATCGCCACCGACCTGGCACGGGCGGCGGTGATCGCCGTCATTCCCGTGCTGGCCGCCGTCGGCGAGCTGTCGGTCGGCTGGGTCTATGCGGTCGCCTTCGCCGGCGCCACCCTGACCATCGCCTTCGACGCCGGCCAGTTCGCCGCGATCCCGAGCCTGGTCCCCTCCAGCGACGACCTGGTGAGCGCCAACGGCCAGGTCCAGGCCAGCTACTCGGCCGCCCAGATCGCCGGGCCGCTGCTGGCCGGGGCGCTCATCACCGTGGTGCCGGTGCAGCAGGTGCTGTGGGTCGACGCGGCCTCGTTCCTGCTCTCGGCCGGGATGCTGGCGCTCATCGCGACCACCTTCAACACCCCTCGGGACACCGAGGGGCGCCGCGCGCTCCGCCGCGAGGTCGCCGACGGGCTGCGCTATGTCCTCGGGCACCCGCTGCTGCGGAACATCTCGGCCATGATGGCGCTGATCAACCTGGTCGGCGCCACCGTGTACACCCAGCTGGTGGTGTTCGCCAAGCGCCAGCTGGACGCCAGTGACAGCCGTGTGGCCCTGCTCTATGCGGCCGGAAGCGCCGGGGTGGTGCTGCTGTCGCTGGCGGCGGGCCCGGTGCGGCGGCGGCTGTCGTTCAGCCTGGCCGCCCTCGGCGCCCTGATGCTCGACGGGCTGCTCACCGTTGTGCTGGCCGCGACCCGCTGGTACTGGGCGGCCCTGGTCCTGTGGGCGGCCATCTCCGGCCTCGGCATCTTCTTCAACATCAACACCGGCAGCCTGCGCCAGCAGATCGTCCCCAACCACCTGCTCGGCCGGGTGATAAGCATCGCCGGGGTGCTCGCCTGGTCGGCCATCCCGGTCGGTGCGCTGGCCGGCGGCTGGGCGGTCGAGCGCACCGGCAGCGTCGCCCTCGTCTACGCCGTCGTCGGGGCCCTGGTCGCCCTGCTCGCGCTGGCCTTCTCCCTCGGGCCGCTGGGCCACGCCGACCGCTACC
>Ga0247822_10003540_pt1 | contig 10180 bp, 6 predicted proteins | sample 13C_Cellulose_Da_FD_192423 | JGI IMG/M metagenome (GOLD analysis project Ga0247822, IMG submission 192423) | Soil microbial communities from agricultural site in Penn Yan, New York, United States - 13C_Cellulose_Day30 | ecosystem: Environmental > Terrestrial > Soil > Agricultural land | place... | reverse complement strand
GACGAAGGTCTCGTCGGTGCCCTGCACGATGCCCTGGCTGCCGATGTAGATCCACGAGCCCGCCGTCATCTGGCCATACATCATCAGGCCCGCGCGATCCAGCTCGTGGAAGTGCTCCCACGTGGCCCACTTGGGCACCAGGTTCGAGTTCGCCAGCAGCACGCGCGGCGCGTCCGCGTGCGTGCGGAACACTCCCACCGGCTTGCCGGACTGGATCAGCAGCGTCTCGTCTTCGCCGAGCCGGCGCAGCGATTCGAGGATGGCCTCGAAGCAGTCCCAGTTGCGCGCCGCCTTGCCGATGCCGCCATACACGACGAGCGCATCCGGGTTTTCCGCCACGGCGGGATCCAGGTTGTTCTGAATCATCCGGTAGGCCGCCTCGATGAGCCAGTTCCTGCAGTGCAGCACGCTGCCGGTGGGCGCCTTCACCGCATGCGGCTGCGCGATGCGGCGGGCGGCGGACAGGTCCGTCATGGGGGGCCTTTCGGAACGGCGAGGGAGGCCACTCTACTTGTCTAGACAAGTTCCGACAAGTAGGATCGACCGATGCCGCCGCCCGCCCCCTATGCCCGCGTCAAGCAATTCCTGAAGCGCGAGCTGGCGCAGGGCCGCTGGCCGCCCGGTGCGCTGATGCCGTCCGAAGCCGACCTCGTCGCGAAGTTCGGCGTCAGCCGCATGACCGTGAACCGCGCGCTGCGCGAGCTTCAGAACGAAGGCCTCGTGAGCCGCGCGCAGGGCGTGGGCACGTTCGCGGCGCCGCTGCACCGCGTGTCGTCCACGCTCACGATCCGCGACCTGCACGAGGAGATCGTCGCGCGCGGCCACGACCATCGCGCCGATGTCCACGTGGCACGCGAGGAGCCGGCCGGCGAGGCGCTGGCCGAGCGGCTGGGCGTGCCGGCGGGCGCGCCGGTGTTCCACACCCTCATCGTCCACCACGAGAACGACGTGCCGTTGCAGTGCGAAGACCGCTACGTCAACCCGGCCTGCGCGCCCGGCTACCTCGGCGTCGACTTCACGCGCATCACGCCCACGCACTACCTCCTCGAAGTGGCGCCGCTGTGGGAGGCGCAGTACGCCATCGAAGCAAGCGCCCCGACGGCCCAGGAGGCTCGCCTGCTCGGCATCCGCCGCCACGACGCCTGCCTCGTCGTCGTGCGCCGCACCGTGAGCAAGGGCGTGCCGATCACGCTCGCGCGGCTGGTGCATCCCGGCGCGCGCTACCAGATCGACGGCGCGTTCAAGCCATGAGCGCGCCGGGCCGCTCCCAAGCGCTCATCCCGGAGGCGCGCAGCGCGGAGGTTCGTCCAATGAGCGCGCCGGGCCGCTCCCAAGCGCTCATCCCGGAGGCGCGCAGCGCGGAGGTTCGTCCAATGACCCGGAACCCCCGGTTGCAACGCGGCGCCCCCGAAGCGCGACACTGTCTGCCGGGATAACGCCATGGCACTCACCCTCTGGCGCCACGCGCGCCTGGCCACGATGACCGCCGACCGCCCCTGGGGCTGGATCGACGACGGCGCGCTGCTCGTCGACAGCGACACCCTGCGCTGGGTCGGCCCCGACGCCGAGCTGCCCGCCGGCCTCGGCGACGGCGCCGAGCACGACCTCGGCGGCGCCGTCGTCACGCCCGGCCTCGTCGACTGCCATACGCACCTCGTCTACGGCGGGCAGCGCGCGCGCGAGTTCGAGCTGCGCCTGCAGGGCGCGAGCTATGAAGAGATCGCCCGCGCCGGCGGCGGCATCCGCTCCACCGTCGCCGCCACCCGGGCTGCGGGCGACGGCGCGCTCTTCACCCTCGCGCGTGCGCGGCTGCAGGCGCTGATGGCCGGCGGCGTGACCACGGTCGAGATCAAGTCCGGCTACGGCCTGAGCCTGGAGCACGAGGCGCGCTGCCTGCGCGTGGCGCGCCAGCTCGGGCGCGAGCATGCGGCCACGGTGCGCACCACGTGCCTGGCCGCGCACGCGCTGCCGCCGGAGTTCGACGGCCGGCCCGACGAGTACATCGACGCCATCGTCGAGTGGCTGCCCGCGCTCCAGGCCGAGGGCCTGGTCGACGCGGTCGATGCGTTCTGCGACACCATCGGCTTCACCCTCGCGCAGGAAGTAGTAGGCGCCGTGCTGCTGCCCGGCGCCTACTACTTCCTGCGCGAGACCCGGCTGCCGCCGGTACCGGCGCTGCGCGAGGCCGGCGTGCCGATCGCCATCGCCACCGACCACAACCCCGGCTCCTCGCCCACGCTGTCGATGCCGCTGATGCTCAGCATGGCATGCACCTTCTTCCGCCTCACGCCCGAGGAAGCCCTGCGCGGCGCCACCCTGAACGGGGCGCGCGCGCTCGGGCTCGCCCGCACGCACGGCTCGCTCGAAGCCGGCAAGCGTGCCGACTTCGCCGTGTGGAACGTGGCCCATCCCAACGAGCTCGCCTACGAATTCGGGGGCTCCGCGCTGCGCCGCCTCGTCGCGGGCGGCCTGCCGGTCGACCTCCATGAATCATGACGTCTACACCCTGCGCCGCGGCAGCCGCCCGCTGCTCGTGAGCCTGCCGCACGTCGGCACCCTCATCCCCGGCGACCAGCGCGAGCGCTACGTCGAGCGCGCCGCCGCCCTCGAAGACACCGACTGGCACCTCGACCGCCTGTACGACTTCGTGCGTTCGCTCGGCGCCAGCCTGCTGGTGCCGCGCTACAGCCGCTACCTCATCGACCTGAACCGCCCGCCCGAGGACGCGCCGATGTACCCGGGCGCGAACAACACCGAGCTGTGCCCCACGCGCTTCTTCACCGGCGATCCGCTGTACCGCGAAGGGCGCGCACCGGACCAGGCCGAGATCTCGCGCCGGCGCGAGCACTACTGGCGGCCCTACCACCACGCGCTGGGCGTCGAGCTGCAGCGCCTGCGCGTCGCGCACGGGCATGCCGTGCTGTTCGACGGCCACAGCATCCAGTCGCGCCTGCCGTGGCTCTTCGAAGGCCGGCTGCCCGACCTGAACCTCGGCACCGCCGGCGGGGCGAGCTGCGCACCCTCGCTGCGCGAAGCGCTGGCCGGCGTGCTCGGGTCGCAGCGCACGTTCACGCACGTGGTCGACGGCCGCTTCAAGGGCGGCTACATCACGCGCCAGTACGGCCGCCCGTCGCAAGGCGTGCATGCCGTGCAGCTCGAGATGTGCTGGTCCTGCTACATGGCCGAGCGCGCGCCCTACGCCTGGAACCCGACGCAGGCCGCGCAGGTCCAGCCGCTGCTGCGCGAGCTGATGGAGACCGTGCTCGAATGGAAGGCGCAATGAGCGCGCACGGCCGCTCCGAAGCGCTCATCCCGGAGCGCGCAGCGCAAAGGGCTTCCCAATGAGCGCGCACGGCCGCTCCGAAGCGCTCATCCCGGAGCGCGCAGCGCAAAGGGCTTCCCAATGAGCGCGCACGGCCGCTCCGAAGCGTTCCCAATGAGCGCGCCCCAATTCTGCTGGGCGCCGAGCGCCTGGGTCGACGGCCGCTGGCAGCCGCATGTACTGATGGAAGCGGGGGCCGACGGCCACTGGGCGGCCGTGACGCCCGGCGTCGAGTTCCCGCCGCCGGACACGCTCGTGCTCGCCGGCCCGGCGCTGCCGCCTTTGGTCGATGCCCACGGCCATGCGTTCCAGCGTGCCTTCTCCGGCCTGTCCGAGCGGCGAGACGGCGCCGGCGACGACTTCTGGTCCTGGCGCGAGCGCATGTACGCGGTGGCCCGGCGCATCACGCCCGAACAGCTCCATGCCGTCGCGACGCACCTCTACTACGAGCTCGTGCGCGGCGGCTACACGCAGGTGTGCGAGTTCCACTACCTCCACCACGACGTAGACGGCAGCCCCTACGGCGATCCGCTCACGATGGCGTCCGCCCTGGCCGACGCCGCCGCCGGCTGCGGCATCGGCCTCACGCTGCTGCCCGTGCTCTACGAGCGCGCCGGCTTCCAGGCTGCCGCGCTGCGCGACGAGCAGCAGCGCTTTCGCGCCGGCGCGCAGGAGGTGCGCGACCTGCAGCGCGCCATCGCTGCCGCCGGCCGCGCGCACGTGTCCGCCGGCGTGGCCGTGCACTCGCTGCGCGCCGCTTCGCCGGCGTCGATCCGGCAACTCGCCGAACTCGTCGCCAGCGACGACGCGCCGGTCCACATCCACGTGGCCGAACAGGCGCGCGAGGTCGAGGAGTGCCTGGCCGCCACCGGCGCGCGGCCGATCGAATGGCTCGCGCGCGAAGGATTCCTCGACTCGCGCTGGCAGCTCGTCCACGCCACCCATGCCGCGCCGCAGGAGATCGCTGCCGTAGCCGCCAGCGGCGCGGGCGTCGTGCTGTGCCCGAGCACCGAGGCCAACCTCGGCGACGGCCTGCCGGACCTGGACGCCTGGCTCGCGCACGACGTGCCGCTGTCCATCGGCTCCGACAGCCACGTCACGCGGGCGTGGCGCGAGGAACTGCGGCTGCTCGAATACGGCCAACGGCTGGTGCAGCGGCGGCGCAACGTGGCCGCCGCGCCCGAGCGCGGCCAGCCGTCCAGCGCCGGCCGGCTCTTCCAGCGCGCGCTCGACGGCGGCGCCCGTGCCGCCGGCTTGCGCCGCTGGGGCCTCGCCGCGGGTGCGCGCGCCGATCTCCTCGTGGTGGACCCGAAGGACCACGCGCTACTCGGCGTGCCGGCCGATCGCCTGCTCGACGCGCTGGTCTTCTCCAGCCCCGGCCGGCCGTGGCGAGACGTGATGGTGGCCGGGCGCTGGGTCGTGCGGGACCACCGCCACGCCGGTGCCGCCGAGGCGGCCGCACGTTTCGAGGGCGCCATGCACGCGCTGTGGCACGAAGACTCGGCCCGGCGCTAGAAAACCGCACAAGCCGGGTGCATCCGGCTGTCAGGTTTAGGCACGATGATTGCCGACCGTAACAAAAGCACCCGAACGCTTTCGAATCTTTCCGATTTGAAATCCGCCTACCAGGGCCTTCATGACGCCGACCGGACCATCCACCGCGCCGTCTCGCCTCCGCCGCCTGGCCGGGAGGCTGGGCGTGCTGGTCGCGGTCACGCTGGTGATCGTGCTCGTCTGGGAGCTTCACGCGTCGACGCTCCAGGCCCGCTACCTGTCGCGCCTGGCCCAAGGGTTCCAGGTCAGCGTGCAGCCCGGCGAGAGCCCGTCGATCCGTTTTCCCGAGAACGGCGCCGTGGACCGGCGCCTGGGCTACACCCGCATCCCGGAGTTCGTCGAGCGCCTGGCTGCCGACGGTTTCTTGGTGGAATCACAGGCTCGCCAATCCGGATCGCTCGCGGCCTTCATCGCAGCGGGCCACTTCCCGCCTCATGAAGAGAAGGGCCGCGCCGGGATGCAGGTGCTCGATTGCGCCAGCCACAACCTGCAGTCGCTCAGCCATCCGCGCCATGCCTACGCGAGCTACGACGCCGTCCCTTCGCTCGTAGCGCGCACCCTGCTCTTCATCGAGGACCGCGAGCTGCTGGAGCCGTCGCCCTCCACCCGCAACCCCGCCCTCGCCCCCGTGCGGCTCGCGCGCGACCTGATCGACGACACGCTGGCCACGCTGGACGCCCGCTTCCCCGGCGCCAGCCGCAGCCCGCTCGCGCTGCGGACCGAACGCCAGCGCCACGCGCCGGAGGGCCGCGACGCGTCGTGGCCCGAGCGCTGGCGCCTCTTCGTCTCCGCCTCCGTGCGCGCCTATCGCGACGGACCGGACACCTCGGCCGCGCGCCGGCGCATCGTGCTGGACCACCTGAACGGCATGCCGCTCGGCGAGCTGCCGCACGGCGAGGTGCTCGGCCTGGGCGATGGCCTCGCGGCCTGGTACGGCACCGATTTCGACACCGTGAACACGGCGCTGCGCGACGACGCCACCCAGAGGCAAACCCTGCGCGAACGCGCGCGCGCCTACCGGCAGGTGCTGAGCCTGCTGGTCGCGCAGCGGCGGCCGGCCTACTACCTGGCCGGTGGCCAGGGCCGCATGGCGACGCTGGTCGACCGCTACCTCCACCTTCTCGCGCGCGAGAAGGTCATCGACGCGTCGCTGCGCGACGCGGCGATGGACGTCTGGGAGCCCGTGCGCGACCCGCAAGCCGGCGACCCGCCCGCGCTGCGCCCGCCGGCCGCGCACCTGCTCACCACGGCCGCGGCGCGAGCGCAGGCCGCCGCGCTGCTGCCGCTGCCCTCCTCCTCGGCGCTCGACCGGCTCGACGTCACCGTCACCAGCACGCTGGACGGCCGGCTGCAGCCGGCCGTGTCGTCGTGGCTCATGCGCCTGCGCGATCCCGCGGCCGCACGTGCCGCCGGCCTGATCGGCGATGGGCTGCTCGAGCGCGGCGACCTGGGGGCCATCGAGTGGAGCATCATGCTCGTCGAGCGCGGCACCGACGGCGTCGGCCGCGTGCGCGTGCAGGTGGACACCGCCGCCGTCCCGCCGGCGCCGGAGGCGCCGCGCGCCGACCTGGGCGCGACGGCGAAGCTGCGCACGCTCGCGAGCTACCTCGAGGCGGTCACCGCGCTGCATGCGCGCCTGAACAGCCTCGATCCGGCCGCCCTCGTGCAGTTGGACGTGCATCCGGGCGACCCGCTCTCGCGCTGGGCCGTGGAGCACCTGGCCGGCACGCAGGACCGCAGCCTCGCCACGATGCTCGAAGCCGCCATGCAGCGTCGCTACTCCGCCAGCCCGGCAGAAACCTTCTACACCGGCGGCGGCGTGCAGCGCTTCCACAACATCCGTCCCGAGGACGACGCGCGCACGCCGTCGATCGCCGAGGCGCTGAACGACTCCATCAATCTCGTGTTCGTGCGGCTGATGCGCGACCTCGTGCACCACCACGTGATGCGCGGTGCCGGCGGCACCCGCGTGCTGGCCGGCGACCCGCATCGCGCTCCCATGACCCTCGCCCGCCATGACGGCGGCGCGACGCTCCCCGGCTTACCACCTGCAGGCCCGGGCCGCTGGCGCGGCCGGGTCGCGGCACTGGAGGCCGACGCCTTCGCCGAGATCCTGCGCACGTGGCGGCGCACCGGCTATCCGTACGACAGCCTGCTGCCGTCGTACGCCAGCGCGATCGGCGGCGCCGGCGACCGGCCCGATGCCCTGGCCGACCTGCTCGGCATCATCGTCAACGACGGCCGTCGCCAGCCCACCACCCACATCGACGCGCTGCAATTCGCCGCCGGCACGCCCTACGAGACGACCCTGCGCCGCGCGCCCGCGCCGGGCGAGCAGGTCATGACGCCCGAGGTCGCCGCCACGCTCAAGCACGCGCTCGCCGGCGTCGTGGAGCATGGCAGCGCGCACCGGCTGCGCGGCGCGTTCGACACGCAGCCGGCAGGCGGGCAGGCGGGGGTCGGCGGCGACGGCACGCTGCCCGACGGCACCGAAGCGACCGGCCGCGCAGCGACGTTCGCGTTCTTCATCGGCGATCGTCACCACGGCATCATCACCGCGCGCGTGCCGGACAGCGCCGCGTCGGCCGTGCGCTTCGGCAGCGCGCTGCCGGTGCAGCTGCTGCGCGGCCTCGCCCCGCTGCTCCAGGCCACGTTGCAAGACCCCGCTGCGTCGTGCCCCACCTCGGCGGCACCGTCCGCGGCTCCGAAAGCCCTGCGCGTGGAGTCGACACCTCGCCCGGCCACCCGGTTGGCGCCGTCGACCACCTGAAGTGGGGCCCCCACGCTCCTCCCGTCGCTGCCCCCCGAGGGGGCTCTTGCTACGGACCGGCGGAGCCGGATCCGCGCAAGGCCCTTGGTAAGCGCGCGGCGGCCCGGCCCGCCGGCTCAGTGCGCGGACCCTTGCGAGAGCGCGCGCCGCACTTCCCCGATGAAGCGCCCCTCGTCGAACTCCGTCTTGTCGACGAGCTCGTGGATGTGCCCGCTCAGCCTGTCCCGATCGGCGCGGGTCAGGTCGCGCGCGGTCACGATCACGATCGGGATGCCCGCCGTCGCCCGGTCGCGCTTCAGCGCGTTCACGACCTCGAAGCCGCTCACGTCCGGCATCTCCAGGTCCAGCATGATCAGGTCCGGCCCGCAGCGCCGCGCCAGCTCGATGCCCTCCGCCCCGCCATAGGCGCGCAGCGCCACGCAGCCGAGCTGCTGCAACGGCCTGGCCACGAGTTCGACGGCGCGGGCGTCGTCGTCCACGACGAGCGCGGTCGCGCTCGCGCCGTCACCGCCGAACCCGAGCCGCTTCAAGCCGCGCTGGAGCTCGTCGAGCCGAATCGGCTTCTGCAGCGTGAGCGAGGCGCCCAGCGCGTAGCCGCGCCGTCCCTCGCCGAGCACCGACACCACGACCACCGGCACCGACTCCCAGCGTGGCAGCTGCTTCATGCGGGCCAGGAACTCCCAGCCGTCCATGCCGGGCAGCACGATGTCCAGCGTGACGAGGTCCGGCACGATCTCGTCGTGCAGCGCCAGCGCCTCCTCGCCCGAGCCGACCCGCCGCGTGCGAAAGCCCTGCGCCTGCAGCTGCAGCGACATCAGCGTGGCCGCGCGTTCGTCGTCCTCGATCACCAGCGCCAGGCGCTCGCGCCGTCTCGTTCCGGCGGAGGGCGCCGCGGCGTCCGCGCCGGAGGGCTCGCGCCATGGCAGCCACACCGTGAAGCAACTGCCGCGCTCCGGCTCGCTCGTCACCGCCACCGCCCCGCCGTGCAGCTCGGCGAGCCGCTTCACCATGGCCAGGCCCAGGCCGGTGCCCTCGGCGCCCTGGGTGCGCCGGTCGGCGATCTGCGTGAACGGCGTGAAGAGGCGCTGCATGTCCTGCGGCTTCAGCCCCATGCCGGTGTCCGACACCGAGATCTCGACGTACGAAGAGAAGCCGGCGTCGGCCAGCACCGACCGGTGACCCTCGCCCGCGCCGGGCAGCGCCTCGGCCGCCCGCTTGCGATCGACCCGCCGGGCGGACAAGGTCGCGTGGCCTTCGGCCGGCGTGAACTTCACCGCGTTCGACAGCAGGTTGTGCAGGATCTGCTTCAGTCGGCGCGGATCGGCGCAGACGATGTCGTCCACCTCGTCGGTCAGGTTCACGTGCAGCCGCACGCGCCCGGCCCGCGCCCGTTCGCCCACCACGAGCAGGCTGTCGTGCAGCACCGCACGCAGCACGGTCGGCTCGATCGAGAGCTCCACCTTGCCGGCCTCGATCTTCGACAGGTCGAGGATGTCGTTGATCAGCGCCAGCAGGTGCTGGCCGCCTTCGAAGATGTGCCCGACGTAGGTCAGCTGGCGTGTCGTGAGCTCGCCCGTGAAGCCGTCCTTCAGCATCTCCGAGAAGCCGATGATCGCGTTGAGCGGCGTGCGCAGCTCGTGCGACATGCTCGACAGGAACTCCGACTTCAGGCGGCTCGATGTCTCCAGCATCTGGTTGCGGTCGGCGATCTCGCTGTTCACGATCTCCAGCTCGCGCGCCAGCCCCTCGAGCCGGCGCTCGCGCAGTTGCAGGTCCAGGTTCGTGCGCTGCAGGCCGGCATTGAAGCGAGCCACCTCTTCCGCGCGGCCATACACCTCGGCCTGCACCCGCTCGAGGTCGTCGCGGATGCGCTGGGTCTCGCGGTCCTGCTGCGCGCCGCGCTGGCGCAGGCGCACGAACTCGGTCACGTCCTCCACGCGATGGACGATGAAGGCGATCCGGCCGGCTGCGTCCTTCACGGCGGCGTTGAACGGGCTCCAGCACCGTTCCTCGAAGCCGCCCTCCGGTTCGGGCCGCCGGATGTCGTACTTCTGCAGCGGCATCGCGTCGCCCCGGCCGGTATCGAGCACGCGCTGCAGCGACGCGCGCAGGTTGTGCACGCCCGAGGCGTCGCGCTCCTGGGGGTTGTCGGGGAACACGTCGAACAGCGCGCGGCCCACGATGTCCTCGCGGCGCGTCATCGTCGCGTGCAGGTAGGCGTCGCTCGCCGCGGCGATCGTGAGGTCGGGCGCGAGCACCAGGTACAGGCCCGGCAGCGCCTCGAACAAGGCGCGGAAGTCGAGAGGCGCACTCATCGGGGTGTGGCCACAGCGGCGTCCACCGCGGCCAGCAGTTCGCGCCACCGGATCGGCTTGGAGACATACCCCGCGCAGCCGGCTTGCCGCATGCGCTCGTCATCGCCCTTCATGGCCTGGGCCGTGAAGGCGACGACCGGGATGTCGCGAGTTCGCGCGTCGTCCTTCAGCAGGCGGGTCGCCGCCAATCCGTCCATGCCGGGCAGGTGCATATCCATC
>Ga0247822_10003538_pt1 | contig 10183 bp, 2 predicted proteins | sample 13C_Cellulose_Da_FD_192423 | JGI IMG/M metagenome (GOLD analysis project Ga0247822, IMG submission 192423) | Soil microbial communities from agricultural site in Penn Yan, New York, United States - 13C_Cellulose_Day30 | ecosystem: Environmental > Terrestrial > Soil > Agricultural land | place... | reverse complement strand
CATCAATACGTCATCCATTGTGGCATTTGATGGACACGTTGGTCATGCCGCATATGCGGCGTCTAAGGCGGGCGTGGCTGGATTGACGCTGCCCCTCGCGCGGGAACTGTGTGCGGAGCGTATCCGGGTGATGACCATCGCGCCAGGTCTGTTCGACACTCCGATGATGGATCATGTGCCCACGTCATCCCGGGCAAGTATGGGATCGCAAGTTCCATTGCCAGAGCGGCTTGGCAACGCGAATGAATTTGCAATGCTCGTTGAAGCGATCATTACAAATCCCATGCTCAACGGCGAAGTGATCCGCCTTGACGGTGCGCTGAGGTTGGGACCGCAATGACCGAATCGGCTTTGGATTGGGACGCACAGATTTCGAGATGCACGGCTGACCCGGAAGATGATCCTGGGAAGCCCGATATTTGCTCTCCCACATACGGCTTCGAAACCACTTTTCGAGTCCGTGGGCTGATTGATACGCCGCGACACAATTCAACAATCCCGCTACCTCCGTCGGCGCAAACATATCCTTGGCAGCGGATGAAGACCTTCTTGTTGGTATTTTGTAAGGCCATTTTGTAGGTGGTTCCCATGAGCACGATCGGCACGAGAATCGACGAGACGGGGACGCTGCTTCGTGACGCTGGCGGCTTCTCGCTCCGCCGTGATCTCGGCGGTCGCTGGAGGCTCGACCTACACCGCGTGCCAGTGGATCATATCGAAAAGCGTGTTCGGATCACCGGGGTGTTGGTTGGAGATGACTTGGTCGATGTAGATGGGGTCGCACCCGACGTGCCCGCCGCGCCTGCGTTGACCAGCGGCACTCGCTAGTTCCGATTGAGCCCAAACTCGCGGGTGTGAAGCCGCTCCTTCCAGCTTGCTTCGAGAGCAATTACGGCTTCCGGTTCAAGGTCAGGCGAGGTGCGCTGGAGAATGCTGAACCTGAGGTCTTCGGGCCTGCTTTTCCTGAGTTCCACATTGCCGCCGTGCCCGCTTCGCGCATAATTGGCCCAGCGCCCCTGGATGTTATCGGCGCCATAGGCAGACCCGATATATCCGGCTCGCCGGCTTGTATCGTAGATCAGATAGACACCGCGCCATTGAGCTAGCGCCGCACTCCAGGATGACGGCAGGCTTTGCAACTCAGCCCAGGAGAGAATTATCTCGTGCCAATCCGGCATCCCGCGAACAAACCGGCTTTCGGCCTCGATTGTGAGAACTGCAAAATTGCCGCGCCCTGCCCAGCGCCACCACTGCTGATATGGCATCGGCCAGCGCACAGTCAGTCGGCCAATCCAGTCATCGAAGGCATCGAGTGAATCGAGCTCGAATGCCATGCACTCCGGCATATCTGGAGTTCGACCGCCCATCCCGAGCGCCATCAGTTCCTGATTCCCCGGAAAGGCATTGTAACCAGCAGCATTCAGCGTCTGCCAGCTGCCAATTTTGTATAAGCCCGCGAATGTCGATGTTCCGGGCTCTTGTCCAATGAATGACGCGATATAGCGCCCGCGTGTCATCGCCTTCTCGAGGCTCTCCCATTGAATCTGCTGATAGGCGAGCCAGAGCTCGGGTCGCTCGACAACCAGCCACGGGAGTACCCGCTTCATAGATTTCTCGATCGGGACATGGCGAACGAACAGCGTTTCCGCAGGGTTGATGTCGATCGAAGGTAGGAGCGAAGCAAAATCCAGCACTGCGTTCACCACGGTTGTTCGCAATGCCCGAGCAGTGCTCGAAGAGTGTCCTCTAGTCCAGAAAAATGAGACTTATAAGTCGTGGGCTAATTAGTCGCACGAGCTGATCTGATCAGCGATGGACGTTCGACAACGCATTGGCTGGAATCTGAGGAGGCTTCGGAAGGAGCGCGAGATCAGTCAGGAGGACTTTGCGACCGACAGCGGGTTCGATCGCGGATATATTAGCGGTGTCGAACGCGGCGTCCGAAACCCGTCCGTTCTCGTTCTGGAGCGAATTGCCTCAGCGCTTGAGATTGACATCGCAGAACTCTTCGACGCCAAGCGAGCCGCCGAATTTTCAGCCTCTTACAAAAGTTGACCACTTCGTAAGGCTTTCCTTTGCGCAGAGCGCAGCCTCCAGAGAATGGAGGGGCCGCAATCAGAAATTTTTGGGTCTGAGCCTCTTTTTTTGAATTTGCCCTAAACACTCTCTCACTTCGTCGGATTGGTAATCTGCGGGGCGGCAACTTTCTCGATCGAGGGAGGGGGTGTCAGCTTCGCGGGACAATCCGTTCGGAGTTGACGATGGTATCGATTTTCACAGGCATGGGCGCTGGATATGCTCGGGGTTCGGGCGCTATATTGGGCGGCGGCGGACTTTTGGGTTCGGGCTCGTTCGGCCGCGGCGGTGAGAGTGTCTCGGTCAACGGGGCGAACGGCAACCTGCTGATCTCGAACCAGGACGAGTTCCTCGTCGGTCGCGGCCCCGATATCGGGATCTCGCGAACCTACAACAGCGCGGCCGAGCTTTCGGACCGGGACAATGGCGATAATTGGCAGCAGTCGACGACGAAGCGGGTTTATGGGCTGACAGGGACGCTGAACACAGTTGGGAGCACGGTGTCGCGCCAATATGGCGACGGCTCGGCAATCGTCTACACGTGGAACGACATCCGCAAGGTCTATGTAACGACCGACGGCGACGGCGCGCATGACATGCTGGTGAAATCTGGCGCGACTTGGGTGTGGACCGACGGGTCGAGCCAGGTGACCGAGGTCTATGAGGCAACGGTTGCCAACCCGACGACCGAGTTCCGGATCAAGGAGCAGAAGGACACCGACGGGCTCAAGATCAGCTTCGCCTATGTCGCGAGCACCGACAAGATCTACCGGGTGACGACCTCGAACCACGGGACCGCGAACGTATCGACCGGCGTCGCCGAGCAGAGCTATGTCGAATATGTCTGGTCGGGCGATAATATCACGCAGATCATCACCGGCTACACTGACTATGGCACCGACCTTGCCGGGTTGGCGGACAATGTGAACAAGACGCTGACCCGGACGCGCTATGCCTATGACGGGCAGAACCGGCTGATCACGGTCACGGTCGACCTTACGCCCGATGACAACAGCGACACCGACGGCAAGACGTTCGTCACCTCCTACACCTATGACGGCACGAGCAACCGGGTGGCGACGATCTCGACGACGGGCGGGACGCCGGGCGACGTGAAGCTGACCATCACTTATGATGGCTCGAACCGGGTGTCGACGTTCGCGCAGACGGTCGGCGGCGTGACGCGGACGACGACGCTGACCTATGGTCCCAATTACACGACGGTGACCGGGCCCGACAGCCAAGTAACGCGGCTTGATTATGACAGTGCGAAGCAGCTGACGAAGATCACCTCGCCGACCTCGGAATATGTGCAGTTCACCTATGATACGCACGGCAATCTGACGAAGATCCGCGACACGGCGGGCAAGGAAACGCTGTATGGCTATGGCGAGACATTCATCAACGGGGTGACGGGCTTCACCTCCTCGTCGTCGTCGCTCGGCGACTCCAATTACAATCCGGCGCGCGATAATGCCCCGCCTAGTGTCGGGGCACCGCCGCAGCCGGAGTCGGGAACTGGTGACGCGTTCGGCAACGTGACGAAGATCACCGATGCGAACGGCAATGTGACCGAGCGCTGGTACGACGTGAAAAACAGCCTTATCCGCGAGACGCAGACCTATCTCGACGAGGCAGGCGCGACGGTGACGCTGGCCACCCGCTATGCCTATGACATTGAAAATCACCTGCGCTACGTGGTGAGCCCGCAGGGCCGTGTGACCGAATATCGCTACACGAACACCGGCGAGGTCCAGTTTGTGGTGGCCTATCCCGAGAATGATTATGCGCTCGGGACGACGATCATATCGGAAGCCGATATCAACAGCTGGAAGGCGGGCATCACCGATCTGACGACGATCGAGCTCGTCGCGAACACATATGATGGCCGGGGAAATATCTGGCAATCCAACTCCTTTGGCATCGCGAACGGGTCGGGCACCGGAATCCAGACGGAGGGGTTCAACCGGACCTATTATACCTATGACCAGGCGGGGCGGATGAGGTTCCGCGGGCTCTACAACGAGATCTCCGAGGAGTTCCGATATGACGGTCTGGGCCGACTGCAATACTCGGCAGATCTCTTGGGCGGGACGACGACCATCGAGTTCAACGATGCCGGCCTCACGACGACGATCACGACAGGCACGAATTATACGTCGGTCATGACCTATAATGCCGCCGGCGAGCTTGTCAGCGAGATGCATAGCGGCAGCAACGACGTGTCGGGCACGAGCGTGCCCGACATCGAAACCACTGCGTATAAATATGACAAGCTCGGCCGCGTTCGGATGATCACGACGCCGCTCGGTGTTCGGACGATCACCGATCCTAATGATTACAACAGCTTCATCCTTTACGACAATGCGGGGCGGAAGACGGCGGACATCGCGGCGGACGGCAGCGTCGTGGAGTATCGCTACGACACCGCGGGCCGGCTGGCGGCGACGATTGCGCGGGCGACGAAGCTGACCTCGGACCAGATGGTCAACTTGGCGACCGCGGGCGGCAACGTGCTGCTGGGGGCGGCCGTGATCGACACGGTGACTTGGCCTGTGGTGTCCGAGACGAGCGACGTCTGGAACTGGAGCATTTACGACTTTGGCGGGCGGCTGATACAGTCGATCGACAATGCCGGCGAGGTGGTCGACTATGTCTATGACAAGGCGAACCGGCTGATCAAGACGGTCGCGTATGCGACGCGGATTACGGTGACGTCGTTCAAGACGACGCCGCCGACCGCGGCGCGGACGGTCGCGACGACGAGCGAAGACCGCATCGCGCGCAGCTTCTATGACCGCGACGGCATGCTGGTTGCGGTGCTCGACGGCGAGGGTTATCTCAGCGAAACCAAATATGACAAGGCCGGGCGCAAGGTCGAGGATATTGCGTACGCAGTCCGTACCGATCCGACGAAGCGGGCGGCCGGTAGCCTCGTCGATCTGCTGACGAGCGCGGTCACCAGCTCGACGTCGAACCGGCGGATGCATTATGTCTACGACGGCCAGGGGTTGCTGCGCTACCAGGTCGACAACCTAGGATATGTAACGGGGTATGATTACAGCCTGACGGGCCGCGCGCGGCATACGACGACGATCGCCTTTGCGGCGCCGATCACCACCGGCGACTATACGTTCGATAGTGTCAAGGCGTTGATCACGCCGCTCGCGGTCGATGCCAACGACCGCGAAAGCTACAGCGTCTACAACACGCGCGGCCAGGCGATGTACACGGTCGACGCGTCGGGCGGCGTGACCGCCTTTACATATGATAGCGCGGGCCGCGTCATCAAGACGGTCCAATATGCGACGCTGCGCGCCACGTCGAGCCTGCCGGCGCTGGCGACGATGGACACATGGGCGTCGGGGCAGAGCGGCAACAGCGGCAACAAGACGGCACGGAGCTATTACTCGGCGGGCGGGCAGCTGCTGTTCACGGTGGATGTCGCGGGTTACCGCACCAAATATGTCTATGACGCCGACGGCAATCTCAAAACGACGACGCTGTCGGCGGATCCGGTCACGGTCAGTGATACGACCACGATCGCGGCGCTTGATGCGATGTCGGCGGGCGTGTCGATCACCTCGACCTTTGCCTATGATCAGCTCGGGCGTCTGCTGACCTCTACCAACGCCGAGGGCGGGGTCACCGCTTACGAATATAATGCGCTGGGTCAGGTAGTGAAGATCACCGACCCGCTCCTCAAAAACACCTATCAATATTATGATGCCGTGGGCCGCCTGATCGCGGTTCGCGACGCCGAAAATTATGTGACCAAGACGGTCTATAATGCGTTCGGCGAAGTGGCGAGCGTCACCCGTTTTGCTAATCCGACCACGGATCCGGTCAGCACGACGACAGTGCCGAATGCGCCTGCGGATGCCACCAAGGACATGGTCGCCTACAATTATTACGACGATCTTGGCCGGCTGACGTTCACGGTCGATGCCGAGAAGGGCGTGACGCGCTTCTATTATGACGGCTTCGGTGCGGTGGTGCAGCAGGTCCGCTACGCGACCACCTATAATGCTACGGCGAGTACTAAAATCGCGGATCTCGTTCACCCCAGCGTGTTTGGCGACGAGTCGGCGACTATAGCTACCACGGCAGCGGTCGCGACGAGCACCTACGACGGACTCGGCCGCCTCGTGACACAGACCGATGCCGAGAATGTGACGACGACCTCGGCTTATACCGCGATGGGCGAGCTCTTGTCGGTGACCCGCGGGGCTGCCGTGACGAGCTTCCTTTATAACAAGCGGGGCCAGGTCACGAAGTCGACCGATGCCGAGGGCTGGTTCGAAAGCTATGGCTATGACGCGTTCGGGAACCGGACGAGCGTGGTGGCGAAGTCGAAGGACGCGACGAAGGTCGCCGGCGGCACGACGACCTATACTTATGACAAGCGCGGGCTGCTGCTGACCGAGACGCTCCCGATCGCGGCCTACCGGGCCGATGGCAGTGTGCAGAATTCTACGCTGACCGGCACGGCGAACATCATCAACACTTATAGCTATGATGCGCAGGGTAATCGCACCCAGATGATCGAGGGCGCGGGACTCACCGAGGCGCGCACCACCACTTATGAATATGACAAGCTGGGCCGGCTCAAGAAGACGATCGGGCAGGTGCGAACCGTACTCGACCAGGCCGATCACACCGTCTTCGACACCAGTTTCGTACCAACCCAGACGATCGTCTATGACGCCGCAGGGAATGTCACCAGTGTGACCGATGCGGCGGGTGGCCGCAGCGTCTATTTTTACGATGATCTGGGCATGAAGATCGTCGAGATCGACCCGGCCGGGACCTACACACGCTATGCCTATGACGCGAACGGCAATGTCACGAGCACACGCGTTTATGAGACTGTGATTGCAGTCATCCCCGCCGATGGCGGCTCGGACACGCTGACGGCTGCCAATGCGCCGGGCACCGTCTTCCGCGAGACGCTGTTCATCTATGACCGGCTCGGGCGCCTGACCAAGAGCAGCGTGACGGCGGCGAACACGACGGGCTATACGCTCAAGACGGGAAGCTACAGCGGCAGCAGCTGGACGAGCGCGACGACGCCGATCGATCTCCTCTATCAATATGACGTGTTCGGCAATGTCGTGAAGACGACCGATGCCAATAGCAATGCGACCTGGAATTATTACGACAAGCTCGGGCGCAAGACGGTGCAGATCGATGCGCTGAACTATCGCACCGACTGGACCTATGACGGCGAGGGCAATGTCCTCACCGAAACGCGCTATGCGACCGCGACGGCGGCCCCGTCGAGCACGACCGCCCCGCCCACCGTCACCGCGAACGCTGCGCTCGACCGCGTGACGACGTTCACCTATGACAAGAATGGCAACCGGCTGAGCGAGGCGCGTAACGGGATCTATATCCACAATGGCAGCGGCGCCAATGACGCGACCGCGGTCGACGCCACCATTCGCTGGGAATATAATGGCCTCGGCCAGGTCGTCCGCAAGTTCGAGGCGACCGATGATGCGTCGATCACCACCGACGACAACAGCCACTCCACCCGCTACACCTATGACGTGGGCGGGCGCCTGATCCAGGAGCGGCGCGCGGAGTTTGTCAGCCATCAGGGCGCGACGGTCACCCCGACGGTCGATTATCAATACAATGGCCTTGGCGATCTCAGCCGTACGGTCGCGGCGGGCGCTGGCGATGCCGCGGCGCGCGAGACGCGCTACACCTACGGCGCTGGAGGATCGCTATCGACGACGACCGATAGCGAGGGGGTTGTTCACGAGTATTTTTACGACAAACGCGGCATCGTCATCCGCGACCAATATTATCGCGCCGGTTCGGCGGGTGGAACAGGAACGCTCAATGCCGTCTTGACCAAGGTCGACGCACTTGGCCGGACGATCGAGCAGTCGGTGGCGGCGTGGACCGGAACGGTCTGGGCGAAGGGCGACATCGCGACCACCGAATATACTGTCTATGGCGAGGTCGGCCGCACCGGTCTGAACGGCATCTGGCAGCAGGAGAATGTATATGACGTCGCGGGCCGCCTGTGGGCGACCAACAGCGGCGACGGGGTGTGGAAGGTCTTCGGTTACGACAAGAATGGCAACCAGACGATCGCCATCGCCAATGCGGGCTACAGCTTGACCGGCAAGACGTTCGACCAGGCGTTCGCGCAGATCGCCGATGCGACAAACGGCGCGAACGTCAACGCGACCTACACCGTCTACGACAAGCGCAACATGGCGACGAGCGCGGTTGAGGAGCAGCGTCAGCGCAGCGCCACCGTTACCGATGCGCTCACGACCACGAGCCGCACCTATAACGCGTTCGGCGAGACGCTGACCGAGACCAATGCGCTCGGCGGGGTGACGACATACAGCTACAACAAGATGGGCAAGGTGGTCCGCAGCGAAGGCCCCGCGGTCGCGATCACGCTCGAGAATGGCAAAGAGATCTGGGTCAAGCCGTCGCAGGACTTCTACTACGACCGGGCTGGCCGCCTGGTCGCGCAGCGCGACGCGAACGGTGCCTATGCCGAGACCGGCATCAACGCTGGCAACGCCACGAGCAAGACGGCCGATACCGGCAACCTCACGCGGCTGACTTTGCTGGCGGGGACCGGTTACGGCGGCAGCCAGGCGCTGGTCCTGACCGAGACGCAGGCCGACAACGGCGTCAAGCAGATCAAATATGACGTCCACGGCGATGCGCGCCTCGTCATCGACGCCGAAGCCCGAGAAACCGAGCAGGTCTTTGACAAGCTCGGGCGGCTGTCGATCCTCACCCATCCCGGTGCGACCGGGCTGCGGCTGGTCGAGCGCTATGCCTATGACAGCCTGGGCCAGCGGCTGCGGACCTGGAACAACCTCCTCAATCCCGGCAACACCACCGACGGGCTGACGGGCGAGGTCCAGACCACGGACTATGACATCCAGGGCCGCGTCATCGCGACGCGTGCCTACGGCGGCGACGTTACTTCGACCAGCTACGCGTGGAGTTCCACGATCGCGGCGATCTCCGGGGTGATCACCGGCGGCTGGATCGAGACCAACCGCATGTCGGACAGCGCGGCGAACCTTGCCGCGTCGATCTACAAGCAGTCGACCGACAAGAGCGACATCTTCGGCCGCGTCACCGAGAAGACCGACCTTGGCGGTCATATCACGACCTATGCCTATGACGTCGCCGGGCGGCAGATCTCGGCGACGCTCGGCAGCACGGTCACCAGCTTCACCTACTTCAACACCGGCCAGCTTGCGACCAACAGCGGGCTCGCCGGCGCCGCGACCTACAGCTATGACAAGCTCGGCAATCGCACCCGCGAGATCCTCGTTCTTGGCGGGGTGACGATCAAGGATCAAGCGGCCGACTATGATGTCATGGGGCGGCTGACGCTCTGGACCGCGACGGGCACCGCGACCACGCCGGCGGCGCTGGCCTATTATCGTTATGACGCGAACAGCAATATCCGCGCGACATTGAGCCAGTATCGCAAGATCGACGGGGTCGGGACCCCCGAGACCACCGCGACGTCGAAGGATTACTGGTTCCGCTACGACAGCATGAACCGTGTGGTCACCGACAAGGGGACATTGTCGGGAACCGCGGGCGTATCGGGCACGACCATCGTGCGCGGCACCACCGGCACCGACTATGAGTTTAACGAGGCAGGTGAGCGCACGCTGACGCGCTCGACGCGTCCGGTCTGGCAAGAAACCTGGCACTCGCGCCCGGTCGCGGGCGAACCCGATGCGGGCTTTTACACATGGGACCAGGTGGACGGCGTCTCCCTCGACACCTTCACCTACGACGCTGCGGGCCGTCTGTATCAGGTGTTCGAGGCCGGGGTGATCCGGAGTGACTTCGCCTATGACCTGATGGGTCGGGTGACGCTGCAGCAGGACTATGGCGGGCTTGAGCGGGCGCCGGGCGGGCTGACCCACTCGCGGGCGGTGACCTACAACGCCAAGGGCCAGGTGTCCTCCGACGACGTGGCGACGCGGCGCGACCGCAACGAGGTCTATACCCCCGGCGCATCGATCGTCAGCGACGTGTTCCGCAACGTGACGACCTACACCTATGGCAGTGGGTCGACCTATCACTTCGGTTCGGTACT
>Ga0247822_10003537_pt1 | contig 10185 bp, 10 predicted proteins | sample 13C_Cellulose_Da_FD_192423 | JGI IMG/M metagenome (GOLD analysis project Ga0247822, IMG submission 192423) | Soil microbial communities from agricultural site in Penn Yan, New York, United States - 13C_Cellulose_Day30 | ecosystem: Environmental > Terrestrial > Soil > Agricultural land | place... | reverse complement strand
GTTTCCATTGCGGTGGAGATTGCTCAGCAACTCATCGGCCGTAGTTTGAACCAGGGGTCGATTTCGTAATGAGTCGAATGCAGCAGCAGCCATCGCTCGCTTGCATCGATTTTGGGTGGACTCAATGCCATGTGTTGCCATTTCGGCCATAACATCAGCCCATGTCCGAGTGCTCATTTTGACGTCATGAGCTGACAGATAAGTCCGCGCAATCGCCAAGTTGAGGGTGGGGTTGCGGTGTGCCTCGTTCTTACTGTGTAAAAGCTTTTCCGCGATCTCCCGATCCTTCGTCTTCAAACTTCCTTGCTTGGACGAATCTTGGTTGTCCTGCCAATAATAGACCCCGTTATCACGGCGATAGAGTCTGTATCTGTTGAGCATGTCTTTCTCTTGGTTGTGGAGGATACACGCCCGAATCGTTTGGTGTTACCGAGCAGAGGCCGAGTATGCGCTGAGTTGGAACGAATTTTGACGTTCCAAATGGCTTGCTGGCAATCCTGCTGGCAAACGACCTTTTTCGACCTTTCGGAGTCAGATAAGTTACTGGAAGTCAGTAACTTAGGAAATGGCTCCTGAGGTAGGATTTGAACCTACGACCAATCGGTTAACAGCCGACCGCTCTACCACTGAGCTACTCAGGAATTCGTAAAGACGAGCCGCAAAGGAAACCCTGAATGCACCCTTGATGCAAGCACTTTATACAAAAAAGTTCCGGAAAACTTCGCCAATTTGAGTTTGCAGGATTGGGGGGCATTCCGTGTTATAGCGTCATGAGCCAAGAGCCCCTCCCGGTTTTGATCGTCGGTGCTGGTCCTGTCGGTTTGAGTACGGCTCTGGCTTTGGCGCAATCCGGCGTGGCCATCCGATTGATAGACCGGTTGAAGGAGCCGACGAACCAGTCCCGCGCGGCCATCATTCACGCTCGAACTCTGGAGATGCTGGAGAGGCTCGGCATTGTCGAGGACTTCCTCAACGCGGGCACCAAGGTTCATGGGGCCGAGATCTATGGACCGAACAATGTCCTGCTGACTCATCCGAACATGGACCACCTGCCGTCGGCCTATGCCTACATGGTGGGGCTGGAGCAAAACCTGACCGAGCATATCTTGCGAGAGCGTTTGGCGGCACTCGGAGTTCAGGTGGAGCGCGAGATCACGTTGACCGGATTTGAACAGGCCGATGATAAGGTCACTGTCCGCTACACACGACCTGACGGAGCCGCCACCGCTGAGGAGTTTTGTTATGTGATCGGTGCAGATGGCGCCACCAGCACGGTACGGCACACTCTCGGCCTCGTCTTGGAAGGGGAGACGATCGATGCGACCTGGATCACGGCGGACGTCAAAATCGACTGGTCGCGGTCGCTGGACACAGCCGCGGCCTATCTCACGACGGAAGGCTTTGCGTTCTTCGCGCCAATGAATGACGGTCGCTGGCGCGTGCTTGTAAACATGAAGAAGATGTCTCGCGAAGAGTCTGCGGGGATCGCGCTCGCCGATCTTCAAAAGATCCTGCTGGAGCGTTTTCACCTCGACGCACCCATGTCGGACTGCGTCTGGATGAGTCCTTTCAGCATCAATACCCGGATGACTTCGACGATGCGCGACCGTCGGGTGTTTTTAGTGGGAGATGCCGCTCACGTGCATAGCCCGGTGGGAGGGCAGGGGATGAATACCGGCATCCAGGACGGGCTGAACCTGGCGTGGAAACTTGCCCTCGTCGTTCAGGGAATCGCGACCGAGTCCCTGCTGGAAACTTTTAACTTCGAGCGTCACCGCAATGCCCAAAAGCTTCTCCAACTCGTCGGCCCAGCGACGAAGTTGATCAACCTCCGTCACCCGGTGCCGGTCGAAATCCGCAACTTCGCGATCCGGACACTTAGTCAACTCGGGCTCACGGCCCAAATGCCGAGGAACTTTAGCATGCTCGGCGTCGAGTATCTCAAGACACCGCTGAACGCCGAACATCACACGCGGGAGACGCTGAAGGACACACTCCTCGGCTGGCTGCCCTTCGATCATGCTCCGAAGCCTGGTCAACGCGCTCCAGATGTCGCGGAACTTAGCCGGGGTGGAGATAAGGTGCAGCGCTTATTCGAGTTTTGGAAAGGCGATCCCCGGCACCAGTTACTCGTTTTCGCCGGCACAAACCTAAGTCATGAGCAACTTGAGACGTTGCTCGATTTTGCGAAAGAGTTCACCTCCGACTTCATCAAAACCTCCGTCATCACGGCCTCTCCGATGCCTAATGTTTCGGAGGCGTTAACTGATATCAACGGTGAAGCTCATGCCACCTATGGGGCTGCGCATGAGGCCCTCTATCTCATCCGCCCGGATGGCTACATCGCATTCCGCTCGGACAAGGTCGACCGGAATTCCCTAAAATCCTATTTGGACGAGTGGTATCCGCACCGGGCGGGGTAGGCGGCCGCTCGGCTTGACGTTAGCTTTCCTACTGGACGAGCTCCGTGCCGATGCCGGCATTCGTGAAGATCTCGAGGAGTAGCCCATGCTGGATGTGCCCGCCGATCATATGGACTTTCTCCACGCCCTTCGTCAGGGCAGAGGTTGCGGACTGCACCTTGGGGATCATGCCTCCGGCGATGACCTTCTTTTTGATCAGGGTCTTGATTTGCTCCGTATTGACTGAGGGAATCAAGGACTCCGGCTGCGAAGGGTCACGCATGATGCCGGGGACGTCGCTCACAAAGATGAGCTTCGACGCTTTCACGGCAGCCGCGAGGGCGGCGGCGGCGATGTCGGCATTGATATTCAGAACGACACCGTTTTTATCGGCTCCGATCGGGCTGATAACGGGGACTACCTCCTCGGCAACGCAAGCGAGGATTTCGGCAGTATTAATATGAGCAGCTTCGCCCACGAATCCGATGTCGATTTCCTGGCCATCATCCTGATGCTGGAGCCCGAGCTTTACGGCTTCAAAAACATTCTTACCAGAAAATCCTCTGGCGCGGCCACCGTACTCATGGATCGTCTCGACGATGTGCGGGTTGATCACGCCATCGAGCGTGCTTTCCACGATCTGGATGGACTTTTCGTCCGTCACGCGCAGTCCATTGACGAACTGGGCTTTGAGACCAGCTTCGCGCATTTTCGCCGTGATGGCTTTGCCCCCGCCATGGACGAGCACGGGGTTGATGCCCACTGCTTCCAGGAAGACGACATCGCGCAGGAAGCGATCGACGATCTGATCTTCCTCCATGGCCGCTCCGCCATACTTGATGACGAAGGTCTGACCGCGGAATTTCTGAATGTAGGGGAGGGCCTCGATGAGGCTCTCCGAGCGGGCTTCGGGAGAGAGAGATGAGCTCATGGTGGTAGCGGATGTTATTCGCCGAGGTTCAGGCGCACGTATTCCTCAGTAAGATCGGTGGTCCAGACAGTGTGGGAGAATTTGCCCAAGCCCAGACGGACGGAAATCTTAAATTCCTTCTTCGCAGCAACCGCGCGGACTTTTTTCCATGGAGTCGAGGCGACGAGGCCTCCGCGCACGAGAGCCTGGTCGTCGTAATCGATGTCGACTTTGTCCTCGCGGAGATCAGCGCCGCAATAGCCGAGGGCATCCATGATGCGGCCCCAATTCGGATCGCCACCAGCCCAGGCGCATTTCACGAGCGTGGAGTTGGCGATGGCTTCAGCGGCGAGACGGGCGTCGCTGGCAGATGCCGCGCCGGAGAGTTCGATCTCGACGAACTTCGTCACCCCTTCGCCATCGAGCACGATCTCGCGAGCGAGAGTTTGGCCGACGGCGTTGAGAGCCTCGATGAGCTCGGCCTGAGTGGGGCGAACGCCCGAGGCACCATTGGCCAGAGCGATGACGGTGTCATTCGTGCTCATGTCGCCATCGATGGTGATGCGGTTAAAAGAGTCCTCGACGGAAGCGCGTAAGGCTCGCTGAAGAGCCCCCTGCGGTACGACGGCGTCAGTAGTGATGACGCAAAGCATGGTGGCCATGTTCGGATCGATCATGCCGGCCCCCTTGGCGATGCCGCCGATGTGAAAGACGCCGTTAGCGGTTTCGACCCGACAGGAGATTTCCTTAGGATATGTGTCGCTGGTCATGATGGCCTTCGCACACTTCAGGCTGCCTTTATCTTTCAGGCGGATCTTTTTAAGTCCCTTCTCGACACGGTCCATGGGGAGAGGAACTCCGATGCGTCCGGTTGAGCAGATGAGCACTTGCTCGGGAGAAAGGTCATGCGCCTCGGCGACGATGGCGGCCATTTGGCGGGCATCTTTCTTCCCGACCGCGCCCGTACAGGCATTAGCATTACCGCTATTCAAAACGACAGCGCGAACATCACCAGCCGCCAGGTGCTCCATGGAGATGAGCACGGGTGCGGCCTTCACCTTATTCGTCGTAAAGGTGGCGGCGACGGAAGCCTTCACCTCGGAGAGAATGATGGCCACGTCTTCGCGAGTGGCTTCGGGGTTCTTGATGCCTGCGGATGCGCTGCCGCAGAGAAAGCCAGCGGGTGCGCAGACGCCGCCACGGATTTGTTCGATCATAAAAGTCCTTCGGTTTCGGGGAAGCCCGCCATGAGGTTGAAATTCTGCACAGCCTGTCCAGCCGCACCTTTGACGAGGTTATCCTCGGCACTCAATAGAATAAGGCGCCTTGCCCGTTCATCGAAACGCACGGCGATGTCGCAGAAGTTCGTGCCAGTCACGTATTTCGTATCCGGCAGTGCCTGGCTGAAACGCACGAACGTTTCTTCCACATAGGCCACCTGCAAGGCAGACGTCACCTGGTCCAACGTCACACCGGGAGCGAGTTTTGCAAAAGTCGTCGTATGAATGCCACGCGTCATCGGCGCAAGATGCGGCACGAATGTGATCACGACAGAACGACCAGCAGCAATACTGAGTTCCTGTTCGATCTCGGAGAGATGGCGATGTTTCGGCAGGCCGTAGGCACGGAGGCTTTCGTTGCACTCGGCGTAGAGAAGCGAGGTTTCGGCCTTGCGACCGGCGCCGCTCACGCCGCTGGCACTGGAGACGGCGATGTCCTCGACCTGGATGAGGCCGGCACGCAGTAAGGGGATCAGCGGCAGGAGGATGCTGGTAGGATAACATCCGGCCGACGCCACGAGCCGAGCGTCTTTGATTTTCTCCCTCCAGAGTTCAGGCAATCCGTAGGCAGCTTCGGGGAGGAGGTCTGGCGCGGGATGATCTTCTCCATAGAACTCCTTATAAAGATCACCCTCCCGGAGCCGGAAGTCGGCACTGAGGTCGATGATACGAAGGCCTGCCTCCAGCAGGGGCAAGGCAAACTCAGACGCGAGACCGTGCGGAAGAGCGAGAAAGGCGAATTTCGCCCCGCTCGCAATGACAGCCTCAGCCGTGGCTTCCGAAAAAAGCAAACCCTCGACGGCAGGGTGTCCGGCCAGGCGCGGGAGGACTTGAGAAACTGGCTTTCCCGCGTGTTGCCGGGAAGTGACCGCCACGAGACGAACGCGCGCATGCCGGGCTAGAATGGAACAAAGTTCTTCTCCGGAATAACCGTTGGCTCCGACGATGGCGACAGGTGTCATATAGGGATGGAAAACGTAGCGGGAGCGGAGGTTTTGCAAAAGGGGAAAACTTCCAAGAATCTGTGGAAAATGCAGAGGGCGGAGGATCTGTGAACCTCTCGATCCCGCTCGACTTCCCGTAAGACATCAGTAGCGGTGAAACGCTGTTTCGATCGTGCCAACTCTGGCTTCTCTCAAACACTTGAGACAAAAGAAGAAACCCGCATCGGGCCGGAGAGATTCGAACTCTCGACCTCTTGAACCCCATTCAAGCGCTCTACCAAGCTGAGCCACGGCCCGTTGCGGAATGTGGATAATGAGCTATCCCCGAGAATGTTCAAGTGAGAAGATGCGAATTTCTCGGCTGGTGAAGGAAACTGAAATCCAAAGTCACCATGACTTTAAAGTGGAGTCAGCCCATCACCAAGAATGAGATCATCGAAGCAGGAATGCCCGGCCAGTGATCCCTCTCTCACCCATTCGTCCGATGTCTCAACGCCGCTCGTCAATTGAAGGTTGCCCCGATCCCAAGCGAGGGGTAGGGGTGACGTATGAGCGAGCAGCCATCCGAAGCTAGTGAACAAGAGCTCGAACAGGTAGCCGGAGGAAAAAGCCGCATCCCTGCAGTAAAACTCTCTGAGCGTCAGCCCGCGCAGGACGGAGGGACTAAGGATCCGGAGGAGCGCAAAGCTTTCATCGTGAAAATCAGCTAGGTCTTGGGACGCTAAAATCGCCACATCTCGATGCGGGCCCATCCGGGATGTGTGACCGATGTACGCCGTAGATTTCCCGCCACCGCGGGTTGGCACGCTTAGCCCGGAGGCGTGTACCACAACCGAATGGAGGAGGGCGTAATAGAGCGGATCGTGGCACGCCCCTCGCCAGTCACTCCGACCGAGGCGATGATTTTGATCTCACCAGCCTCGTTCATATAGCCAAGACGGCCTTCTCTCGCCGCGTAGTATGGCCCCTTCCGCGCCCCGCGACTTCGCTCCGGATTGCATTCCAGGACCACATTGCGACCAGACGCCGTTGCGATGGTGATCTCCGCACGGTCTCGCTCCAATCCGAATACGCCAATATTCTTCACTCGCCCTGATAGGTTGAGCGACTTGCCGTAGAGGAGTTCCTGGGCGTTCGGGTGCTTTTGGCAAAACGCCACCAGATCGTCGGCGCTGACTTTCTTCTCATGAAGAAGGCGGGACGCCTCTTGTTCCGGCGAGAGTTGCCACGCCGACGCCCGCGCTTGGCGGACTTTCGAAGAAGGTTCCCCGGGAGGGAGTATCGGCCGATCACAACCAGCCATCACACCACCCGCTGCCAAAACTGTAAGCCACTTCTTCAAGCGCCGAGTAGACCGCCTTATGATCGTGAAGGTCAATGGAGTGAATTACCCCCTTCCTTCTAAGGGGAACTATCCGGTTCTGTTTTTTACCACGTGTCGGCTTGTTGCCTCGGATTGAGGGAGCAGTACGCTTCGACAGATGGACTACCCAACCTCGGAAAGACGGCTCCATATTCCCAGGCCTGGGACGTTGGCAAACCCTGCTCGCCTGGCCCGGCTCAGCGACACTTATCGCAGTGGCTTGCTCGATGACGTGGTATCTTTTTGGACCAGACACGCGATTGATTCGGAATACGGCGGCTTCTCGAGTTGCCTCGACCGTGAGGGAAAGCTTATCGACACGGACAAGTCGGTTTGGGTCCAGGGGCGCATGACTTGGTTGTTCGCCACACTCTTTTCCGAAGTGGAGCCGCGCGAGGAGTGGCTCGCCTACGCGACGAGCGGCGTTCGGTTTCTCCAGCAGCACAGCTTTGATGAGGACGGTCGCATGTTTTTTCACCTTACCCGCGAAGGTGTGCCGCTGCGCAAAAGGCGATATTTCTTCAGCGAATGCTTTGCCATCATGGGCTACGCTGCGTTCGCTCGCGCCAGCGGTGAAGAAATCTGGAAGGATCGGGCTCAGGCGCTCTACGCTCGAGTCGTCGAATACGTGAGTCATCCGGAACTGCTCCCGGCCAAGCATACAGCGGCGCGTCCTTCACTGGCATTCTCGGTGCCGATGGTCCTTCTCATAACGGCCCAAGTCCTGCACAAGACGATGGAAGATCCGGAGTTTGGCGAGTGGTACGGATATCTCCACCGGGACGGTCGTATCTCCAGCACGCTCAAAGGCAACATGTGGAAAAGTGCCTTTCATCTCCCGCGCATGCAGTTGGTTAGCTGGCAGATCCTGAAAGAAGAACTCGCTCCCCACCGATCTGCGCCTGACGCATCATTACTCAGAGGGCCAGCTCCGAGGGCGAGGGGAGTGGAGACGCCTGGAAAAAATACAGGCCGTTGAGACGCTTGCCCCAACGGCCTGTTGCTCCCCCCCAGGAACAACAATGATAGAGCACGGACTGTGCCAACTTTCCCCAAACATAGCGAGGAGGGGACTTTTCCGAAAATTTGCCTCCCGCCAAGCCCTTGGACGGTTTTCTCGTGAAGAAAAGTTTCCTCGGAAGATGAAGTGTGTCTAAATTTACGCAGAGACATGTACGACCCAGGCGAAAAAGTTGTGTGCGTGAATGGCACATTCGATCCACTTCATAAGCAGATCTATAAAGACCTCCCGATCGAGGGTGAGGTCTACACGATCCGCGAATCCTCCTTGGGCCGAGTACGGACGGGCGGCAAGGACAGCGGATGCAGCTTCCGCGTCCTTCTCGTCGAGATCGTCAACGGTCCTGACCCTTACATGAATCCCGATGCGGCCGAAGAACTCGGTTTTCGCTCGGATCGATTTGCGCCTGTGATCAGTGAGGAACTCGAGGCTGAGGAGTCCATCTCCGAGCCTCTCTACCACTAAGCGCTTTCCGCGAAGTCCAGATCAGCGCGGCCTGGGCTTTTTCTTTGCGGGTGAGGGGCTGGGGGACGGCTGCTTGCTTGGACCACCCGCCAGCTTTTCGCCGACGTAGATATAGTGGGCAAATCTCTTGGCGCGTTCGTGCGCTTTGGCCGGCACTTCCTGTACTTGGAATCCCTCGCGCTTGAAACGGTTCTGAAAGTGGGGCTCGCGTTCCGCAGACCAGAACGCCACCAGGCCTCCGGACTTCAGCGCCTGCCTGATGCTGGCAAAACCACTCTTCTCATAAATGCGGGAGTTCTGCGGCTGCACGAAAGAAGTTGGTCCGTTATCCACATCCAGCAGGATGCCATCGAATCGATTTTTACCCGCCTTGATACACTCGAAGACATCTCCCGTGTAAACCTCCACGCGCTTGTCATCGAGGAGGTGGCCATTCACGTGATGGAGAAATTCGCGATTCCAGGCGACTACTTCCGGGAGTAATTCGGCCACCACGACCGTGGCATTGGAGCCGACGATTTCCAGCACACGTTTCAGGCTGTATCCTAGACCGAGGCCGCCGATCAAAATCCGCGGCTCGTTGCGATGGTCACGAAAGTCGCAGGCCAGATCAGCGAGCAAAAGCTCCGACACAGTCGAGGTCGTGCTCATGAGTTGCTTGCCATCCAGTTTGAGGAAAAACTCGCCATCATGCTCGCCAAGGGCAAAGCGTGCTCCGTTTGGGGTCCGAGTTTCTCCCAGAGTCCGGTAGGGCTTCATCGGGATATCGCTCCAGTCGAGCAGTCCAAAGTCTGAATCATCCGGCACTGTATGATCAAACCGCCCGAAAAGTCACTGAGTGCCTGCCTCAGACTGCGGATTCCTGTGAGATTCCCAGAGATCGCACACCGGAGGTCATTTTCCAAAAGGGCGTTCATTATACTGGTTTTCAACGATTTATCGCCGGATCTCAAAAGCTACCATTTTGGCCCGTTGGTGAATAACTGGGCCTTCCGGGGAATTCAAACGCCGCCATGCACACTTGTTCGAGACTTATTCACAACCACCTATAACCTTCATCTACAGCACAATATTTATAACATCATATAATGTATGTCATGTATAGTTGAGATGCGCGGACGACAAGAATCCGGTTAATAGAGCTCATCTCCGACGCCCACGGCGCTTATCGGCAGCTCCAGAGTCCGCCTTCTCATACTGAGTCAACTATCCAGCCTACACGATCCTCAGGAGCTGAGGCAGAATCTCCTCAAGGCCACTGGCGATGCCGGATTGCGCGGCTTTGGAATTCTTCACGAGACGGTTAAAGCCCGTCACACAAGTCGGATTGGAAATCAAATGTCGGAACAACAACAAGGGCTCTGGGCGTCCCGTTTTCGGATTCAGCAACACTGGCGCCGGCACCGGCATGTCATCCGCGATGGCGTCACTGATGCAGCGCACGCTCAAAAGCGGAACTCCGTGAGCTTGGCAAAGCTCGGCCAAAAGCGCCGTTTCCATATCAGCCACCAAAGCACCGGTTTCCTGACCGACGCGGCGCTTGTCCGCCTCGCGCTCCAGGATGGCCGGTACTGTTACGAGTTCCCCTACCCGCCATCGTTCAGAGAGATTCAGTTGATCCAGGATGGCCGGATCCGTGTAGTTGCGACCGATCACGAGATCCCCAACCCCCAACCCCTCTTGCAGGGCTCCGCCGAATCCGGCGGAAATGAGGAGATCCGGTCGATTCGCCTTCAGTTTTCGTTCGGCCACTTCGGCCGCTGTCGTGCCCATGGCTCCGAAATGCCACACACTCAGACG
>Ga0247822_10003533_pt1 | contig 10188 bp, 9 predicted proteins | sample 13C_Cellulose_Da_FD_192423 | JGI IMG/M metagenome (GOLD analysis project Ga0247822, IMG submission 192423) | Soil microbial communities from agricultural site in Penn Yan, New York, United States - 13C_Cellulose_Day30 | ecosystem: Environmental > Terrestrial > Soil > Agricultural land | place... | reverse complement strand
CGAACTCGGACAGGCGCGACGATTGCGGCGGCACGGGAGAATCGGACATGTCTGGGTTGTCTGTGGGGGGAATGCGGGTTGCCCGCGGGCGCCGGGCTACTTCACCGCGACCTTCCCGAGTTTCTCCGCGACCTGCTTCTGCAACTCCGCGGGCAGCGGTGCGTAGTTCCGCTTCGTCGCCATGTCTTGGCCCTCGGCCGAGGTCGCCCACTTCAGGAACTCGACCGTGGCCTTCCCCTTCGCGCCGCCGGCTTGGTCGCCGTCGAGCGTCTGGTACAGGATCGCGAAGCTCATCCCCGCGATCGGGTACGACTTCTCGCCCGCCGCGTCCGTCAGGTTGTAGGTCAGTTCGTGAAGGCTGTACGGCTCGGCCGACTGCTTCTGCCCGAACGTCGCGGCCGCGGCGGCCGTGATACTCTCCGCGTCCGCGAGGACGTCCTTCCCCGCCTTGTTGCGTACCGTCCCATAGCTGAGCTTGTCCTTGCTGTCGAGCGCGTACGTCAGTTCGATGTAGCCGAGCGTCCCACGCGTCTGCGAGATGAACCCGGCGACGCCCTCGCTCTTGTTCTGCGCGATGCCCACGCCGGCCGGCCAGTTGGGCTTGGTGCTCGCGCCCACAGCGGCCTTGAACTCCGGGCTGACCTTCGCGAGGTAGTCGGTGAAGATGTACGACGTGCCGCTGCCGTCGAGACGGAACACCGGCTTAATCTCCTCCGCCCGGTCCTTGAGGACGGAGTTGAGTTCCACCAACCGCGGGTGGTTCCAGGTCTTGATCTTGCCGGTGAAGATGTCGGCCAGGACCGGCCCGGTGAACGCGAGCGGCTGATCCACTCCCGGCAGGTTGTAAACCGGCACCACGGCGCCGATGACCAGCGGGACGTGAACCACCGGCCCGCCCGCGGCCGTCGCTTCCTCCAGTTGCTTCGCGTTCATCGGCGCGTCCGAGCAGCCGAACGCGACGAGCTTCTTCGTCAGCGCCGTGACCCCCGCGGACGAACCCTTGCCGGTGTAGTTGACCTTCACCTTCCCGTCGGTCCGGGTTCGGAACTCCTCGGTCCAGAACTTGATGATCGGCTCGGGGAACGTCGCGCCCTCACCATTGATCTCGGCCGCCTCAAGCGCGATCTTCGGCTTGTCGCCGGCAGGGTCGGACGGCGGCTTCTTGCCGCACCCGGCGAGCGTCGCGACGAGGCCGAGGGTCGCGAGTCCGATACGCGAGACGAGTCGGGAGCGGTTCATGCGAAGCTCCGGCGGGGGAAATCGTTGCGTGCCGGAAGCTTATGAACGGCGCGCGAGCGATCCACACGCGCCGCGTGAAGGTTGTGTGAAGTCCGGGTCGCGGTCCGGTCACGCTGTGAACGGACCCGCAGAGGCCGGTCACTTCGCCGCGGCTTGCAGGGCGGCGAGGGCCGCGTCGTAGTTCGGGTGGCTGGTCACCTCCGGCACGTACTCCGCGTAGGCCACCTTCCCGTCCTTGCCGACGACGAACACCGCACGGGCCAGCAGTTGCAGCGGCAGGCCGCTCTCGATCAGCACGCCCCAGTTCTTCCCAAACGAGTGGTCGTGGACGTCCGAGATGGTCTTCATGGTGCTGATGCCCTCGGCCGTGCAGAACCGGCCCTGGGCGAACGGCAAGTCGAGGCTGACGGTGTACGCGGCGACCGAGTCGCCCAGCGTCTTGAGGCCCTCGTCGAACTTCTTCGTCTGCATGCTGCACACGCCGGTGTCGAGCGACGGGACCACGCTGAACAGCCGGGCCTTCGCGGGCGTGTCCGCGAGGGTCACCTTGTCCAACCCCTTGAGGCCCGTGAAGTCGGGGGCCGCGTCACCGGGCTTGAGTTCCGGACCGGCGAGGTTGACGGGGTTGTTCTTGAACGTGACGGTGCGAGCCATGGTGCCTCCGGTTCGTGAGCGTAGGAACGGCAGAAATGGTTTACACCACCCGCCTCTTGCTGCCCACTGCCGGCCGGTCAGTTCGTCGTAAACAGGATGCGGTGCGTGCCCGACGTCAGACTCCGCACACTACGGGGAGGGCCGCTAATTCGAGCTGAAGTCTGGGGGGAATCGCCGGCCCGCGGACGCGATGCGGACGGCCTCCGCCACCGCGGCCGCCCGTCGGCCCGCGTCCGGCTCTGAGAGCATGGACTGCTTGAAATCCCGCGGCAGGGGCAGCGCGTACGAAAGCACGTCGCACAACCGGCCCAAGGGCATTTCGCCGTCGAACAGTTCCTGCAACTGCCTCCGGGCCGCGTCGTCGTACGCGTAACCGGGGACGACCACCTCGGCCAGTTCCCGGCGGAGCCGCCGCGACTCGTCGAGGTCTGGGGCCGTCTCCGGCAGCAGTTCCACCCGCGCCGAGCGGTAGAGGCGGTCGGTCGCCACTTCCTCCACGATCCGCGCCCGCGCCAGCCCGCGGAGCCGCAGGTTGTACCGCCCGTCCGGCAGGAGTTCGTGCGCGGTGATGCGGCCGAGGCACCCGACGGCCTCGACCGCCGGGCGGGCGTCGTAGTCCTCCTCCCAGTCGGGCCGGAGCATGACTAGTGCGATGAGGCCGTCGCCCGCGAGGGCGTCCGCGGTCATCTGCCGGTACCGCGGCTCGAATATGTGCAACCCCTGCACCACGCCGGGAAATAGGACGAGGTTGGGCAGGGGGAACAGCCGGGTGATTCCGCCGAAGTTGCCCAGGACCGTCGCGTCGTCGAGCATCACGGACCTGTGGGTGTGTCGGAGAGGACGATGACCAGGGGCGGGCCGACGCCCCCGAGGGCAGGTCCGACGTGGGATTCCACACGTGCCCAGAAGTCCGGCACGTTCAGACCGCAGTGGGTCGGCCTGTACGCGTCCATGTACCGCCGCCCCGAGTGGAACAGTCGCGACGCGCCCGCGTAGTTTCCCCTCCTGTAGTGATAGACCGCGACCGCCGCCTGAATCAACGCCTGCGCGAACCGCCTCTCCGACGCCGGACAGTCCCGCCACCAGTCCTCCCAGACTTCGTGCGCCTCGAAGTACTCTCCGCGGTTGAACAGGGCCACGCCCTCCAGGAACCGCGGGTCGGGTGTGTCGGGGGCGTCGGCCATCGGGTATACCGAAGGGAGTACGGGTGAGACGCGTCGGCGCCGGCGACGTCTCTTCCGGTATACCGGCCCCCCGAGCACCCCGACAACCGATGCTGTTCTCCTCCTCGAAGTGCCCGCTGCCCGACCTGGTATCTTGGTGCCGCACGCTCCACCACAGCCTGGGTGCCGGCCTCAGCCCGGTGCGGATCTTCAAGCAGCAGGCGAAGTCCGGCCCGCGGGCGCTGCGGGACGTGGCCGCGGACCTGACGCGGAAGCTCGAGTCCGGCCAGTCTCTGGAAGACTCGCTGCATGACTACCGCGACCGCTTCCCGCCCCTGTTCCTCGAACTCGTCGCCGTCGGCGAGCAGACCGGCCGGTTGGAGGACACGTTCCGCGAACTGGAGCAGTACTACGAGTCGAACCTCCACGTCCAGCGGAACTTCCGCGCGCAGATGATGTACCCCGCAATCCAGTTCTTCCTCGCGATCCTCATCATCGCGGGACTGATCTGGGTGCTCGGGATCCTCGCCGGCTCCGGCAAGGCGATCACGACGGACCCGACCGGGCTGGGCTTCACGGGGACGACGGGCGCGATCACATTCCTGGTGATCGCGTTCGGGTTTGTGGGCGCGGTGCTGTTCGTGATGAAGCTCGGCGCGAACAGCGTGTCGCGGCGGGCGAAGATGGAGGCCGTGCTGCTGAAGCTCCCTGGCTGGGGGCCGGCGCTGCTGTCGTTCGCTCTGCAGCGGTTCGCGGTGGCGCTGCGGATGTGCGTGGAGGCGGGGCTGCGGGCGGAGAAAACCATGCAGTACAGCTTCCGGGCGACGAGCAACGCCGCGTTCACTCGCGGAGAGGAGCGGGCGGTGGAAGTGGTGAAGCGCGGCCGCGACATGTCCGCGGCACTGGCCGGGTCCGGCGCGCCGTTCACACCCGAGTTCCGCGAGATGGTGCTGATGGGTGAGGAGACCGGCAACATGCCAGAGGTGATGGAACGCTTGGCCGACCGGCTCCGGGAGGAGGCCGAGCGGCGGATGCGGTCTGCCGCCCAGTTGACGAGCTGGTGCATCTACGGACTCGTCGCCCTCATGATCATCTTCTTCATCTTCAAGATCGCCAGCAGCTACCTCGGCGCGATCAGCGCGTAGCGCAGCTACTCGTACTGCAGGGCGTCGGGGATGCGCGTCTGGATGGCGCGCCACGCGGGGAGCAGGCCCGCGAGCGCCGCGGTGAGGACCGACGCGGCCGCGATGCCCAGCGCCTGCTTCCACGGGAAGAGCACGTCGAGCTGGAACCCCGACTCGTCCACCATGACCACCTTCAGCACGTACCACTCCATCGGCAGCCCGATCAGGATGCCCAGAGCCGTGCCGATCAGGCCGAGCAGGACGGCCTCGGCGAGGACCGACCGCAGCACCTGACCGGGCGTCGCTCCGACCGCGAGCAACAGGCCCAGCTCGCGCTTCCGCTGCAAGACCGAGATGAGCAGCGCGGTCACTACACCCAGTGCCGCGACAACGCCGATCACAACCTGCTGGAGGTACGCGAGCAGATACACACGGTTGATGAGTTCCGAGACGAAGTTCCGTAGTGCGTACCGGTCGGTGACGAACAGCCCCTTCTCGGCCGCAAACGCCTCGATGTCCGGGTCGTGCTTGGCGACGCCGTCGCGGCTCGACTTCAGGAACACGTGGCACATGTCGATCAGGTCGTCGCCGAACAGTTGCGAGTACCGGGCGCGGTCCATGAACACGGTCCCGCGGCTCCACGAGTAGTCCTTGACCGTGCCGATCACGCGCAGCGGCACGCGGCCGGACGGCCCCGGCAGCGAGATCGTGTCGCCGACCTTCACGTTCTGGCGGAGTGCGAAGTTGTCGCTCACGAGCACGTCGTTGGTGCCGGGCAGGTCGAGGAACTTCTCGACGTCCGGGAGGCCGCGGGGGACGCGGTCGCGCGTGGCCTTCGCGTAGTCGATCGCGTCGAGCGCGATGATGCAGACGACGGTGCCGTTGAACTCCGGGCGGGAGTAGCGGAGCGTCATCACGCGGTCCACGCCGGGCAGCTTCCGGAGGTCGTTCCCGATCGCCGCAGCCATCGGGGAGTTCGAGCTGCTCGCGGTCGTCATGTTGCCGTTGAAGACGAAGTGGTCGGCCTGCACGACCTGCTCGATCCAGGTGACGACGGGCTCCTCGTTACTGCGAGCGACGCCCGCGGTCTGGAACATCATCGCGACGCCCGCGCCCAGCGCGCCGATCACCACGCCCGTCCGCCCGGGCGACCGCGACAGGTTGTCGAACGCGAGCCGCACCGAGATCGGGCACCACGCCCGGGCCGGGACCCGCAGCACCGCGACGATCACCCCCACCACGAACGGCGCCGACAGCAGTAAGCCGACGAGCGCGACCATCATCCCGCCGACCCCGCCGATCCGGGCCGGCAGGTCGTGCCGCAGGAGGATCATCACGACCCCGCCTCCGACCAGCGTCAGGCACGCGGCGCGGTGGACGAGCCGCCAGATGCCCTTCGCCCCGCCGGCCCCGCGGCGGACGACGTGCGCCGGGTCGTCGCCCGCGGCCTGGACCGCCGGGACGAGTGCCGCGAACACCGCGGTCAGCACGCCGGCCACCACCGCGACTGCCGCGTCCCACTCCGACAGGTTCGTCGGGCTGACGTCGGGGTTCAGGAACATGGACTGGAGTTGCGTGCGGAACTGCGCGAGGGTGAACCGCGCCAGCCCCACGCCCAGCGGCACGCCGAACAGCGCCCCGACGACGCCGAGGATCGCGGCCATGCCCGCGAACAGCACCACGATCTGCGTCCGCGTCGCGCCGACCGACCGGAGGATGCCGATGTCCGGCCTCCGCTCCGCGACGGTCACGGCCATCGCGTTGTAGACGAGGAACAGTCCGACGATCATCGCGCCGGCCGCGCACACCAGAAAGGCGATCTGCAGGCCCGACACGACTTCCTGCGTACTGCGGCGCTGCGCCTGCGGTGTGCGGATCGCGGCGCGGCCGTTGACCACGCGGCTGGCCGCGACCTCGACCGCGTCGCGGTCCGCGCCGGCATGCAGGAACAGGTCCACGCGGCTGACGCGCTCGGGGTATCTGTCCTCCGCGGCGACCTCGCCGGCCGCGCCCAGGACGGCACCGAACGGCGGCAGCGGCCGGATGACGCGCGCCGCGTCGCCGACGCCCATGCCGACGAAGTTCTTGCCCATCGGGGCGAACGGCGAGTCCGGCTCGAAGTCGATCACGCCGACCGGGAGGCACTGGAAATCGACCGTCGCGCGGCGGACGACGAACGGCTCGCCCGGCCCGCGGCGGCGTTTCCACTCCTCGTAGACCGGCCGCGAGACGATGACCATGCGGCCGGGGATCTTGTTCCACGCCGCGCCGGCCCGGCTCACGTCCGCCTTCAGAATCTCGACCGCGACGTCGCCGATCCGCCACCGCAGTTCGTCCCACAGCGGCTCCACGCGGACCTTCAGCGCGTTGCCCTCTTCCAGCAACTGCGTGCTGACCTCCGCCCCGAGCAGCACCGCGACGCGGCCGTCCAGGTCCGGGAGCGTGACCCGGTCGTACACGAGCGGCTGGACCGACTTGACGCCGGGCAGGTTCGCGTCACGCAGTTCGTCGGCGACCGACCGGAGGACGCCGGCCTCGCCGTTGGTGACGTACAGTTCGGCCTGGCCGCCGGGCGTGGTCGTGTCGTGCGCCGCGAACTCGATGCACTGGTTCAGGATTCGGGCCGACACGAGTGTCGCGACGCCCAGGGCGATGCTCGCGACGATTAGCAGCGCGCGGTCCCACCGCTGGAGCAGGTAGCGCAGACTCAGCAGCCGGTACACCGACATTCCGACCTCCGGTGGGCACACCGATCCGAGGAGTCCGTTACCTTCGCACGACCGGTTCGTCCGACTCGAGGAGGCCGTCGCGGATCTTGACGAGGCGGGTGCCGTAGCTCGCGGCCGCGGGGTCGTGGGTGACCATGATGACGGCGCGCTTGCCCGGCTCGGGGAGCTTCGAGAGGAGTGTGAGGATCTCGCGGCTGGTCGCGGTGTCGAGGTTGCCGGTCGGCTCGTCGCACAGCACCGCCTCGGGGTCCGCGACGAGCGCCCGGGCGACCGCGACCCGCTGCATCTCCCCGCCGGACATCTCGTCCGGGAAGTGCTCGGCGCGGTGGGCGAGGCCGACCCGCTCCAGGCACTCGGCCGCCCGCGAGAGGGCCGTCCGCCGCCCGGTGTTGCCGAGCAGGAGCGGCAGCGCGACGTTCTCCGCCGCGGTCAGCGTGGGGAGCAGGTTGAACGCCTGGAAGACGAAGCCGATGCGGTCGCGGCGCAGGAGCGACCGCTGGCGGTCGGTCATGGTCTGCAGGTCCTGGCCGTGAAACACCGCGCGGCCGCTCGACGGCGTGTCGAGCGCGCCCATGAGGTGCATGAGCGTGGACTTGCCGGACCCGGACGGCCCCATGATGGTGACGTACTCGCCGGTGCGGACCGCGAGCGTGACGCCGCGGACCGCGTTGACGGTCCGCCGGCCCTGGACGTAGGTCTTCGTCGCGTCGAAGAGTTCGAGCATGAGATTAGGGGTGTCCGGTGAGGTTATCGAGGGCTTCGTAGAGCTGGGTCAGGATCGCGGGGGAAACCTCACCGAGTTTGGTGCCGACCCGGCGTCGGTCAATCGCGCGGAGTTGAAACACCAGGGCGTAAGAGTCTGCGGTCAGTCCGTTGCTCACGTCGGCGAGAACAGCAACTACTCCGGGAAATCGCATCACACCCGCGCTCGTGGTCAACGGAATGACGAGAACGAGCGGACTCCCGGAGGCGAACGTGTCATCTTGGAGAACGATGCTCGGCCTTCGACCTGCCTGCTCATGACCGTTCGCTTTGGGGTATTCCACCCAAACGACATCACCCGGTTTCACGAGAGCGGTCCTCCTTCTCCCACTCGTCTATCATCCCCCACGCTTCATCGCCGAGTTTCTCCCAGTCCGCAAACTCCGCGGCCTCCTCCGGTGTGAATGGGATTGGAGCCACGGTGATCTCGACCTCGGTGCCTTCCGGCAGCGCGGTCGATGATTCCAGCACGACGACGCCGCCGCGGACAACACCTTTCAAGACTGGTGACTTGGCCGACATGGTGAGCCTCCGGTGACTGCGCCTCGCGGCCGCGAGGAATCTCCATTGTACCTCGTCCTCACGCCCCCGACGCCAACCGCACAGCCATGAACATCGCCGCAGTCCCCAACACGAGCACCTCATTCGCCAACACATACTGCCACGGTCGCGATCCGGACCTCGGATAATCCGTAGATGCCCGGACCACAATCCGGCCCTGCGGCACAAGCACCAAGAGTACCACCCACCAGACACTCAGCCACAAACCTGGGCTGAGCAAGACCAACATCCACGCGACGTGAACGTCGATCTCATCCAGGAACCGCGACCTGGCGGTCGGTCCTGCTGTTCGACTCAAGACTCTTACCCCCGCGTCAGCTGTGGAGTTTCCGGTACTTGATCCGCGTCGGCAGGTCCGCGGCGGCCCCGAGGCGCTCGCGCTTCTGGTCTTCATACACGCGGAAGTTCCCCTCGCACCAGACCACCTTGCTGTCGCCCTCGAACGCCAGGATGTGCGTCGCGATGCGGTCCAGGAACCACCGGTCGTGCGAGATGATCACCGCGCAGCCCGCGAAGTTCACCAGCGCGTCCTCCAGCGCCCGCAGCGTGTCCACGTCCAGGTCGTTGGTCGGCTCGTCCAGTAACAGCAAGTTGCCGCCGCTGCGCAACAACTTCGCGAGGTGGATCCGGTTCCGCTCGCCGCCCGAGCAACTCCCCACGAGCTTCTGCTGGTCCGGCCCCTTGAAGTTGAACCTCGCGCAGTACCCGCGGCTCGCGACCTTCTGCTTGCCGAGCATGATGTAGTCGGTGCCGCCGGTGATCTCCTCGAAGATCGTGTTCTTGTCGTTGAGGGCGTCGCGGTTCTGGTCCACGTGCGCGACCTTCACCGTCGGCCCGACGGTCAGCTTCCCGCCGTCCGGTTGCTCCTCGCCGGTGATCATCTTGAACAGCGTCGTCTTGCCCGCGCCGTTCGGGCCGATGATCCCGACGATCCCGCCCTTCGGCAGGTTGAACGTCAGGTCGTCGTAGAGCAGGATGTCGCCGAAGCCCTTCTTCACGCCCTCCGCGCGGACGACCAGGTCGCCCAGCGGCGGGCCGGGCGGGATCTGGATCGTGAGCTCCTTCTCGTCCTCGTCGATCACCTGCTCCTGGAGCCTGTCGATGGCCGCGAGGCGGGCCTTGCTCTTCGCCATCCGCGCCCGCGGCGAACTCTTCGCCCACTCCAGTTCGCGGTCGAGCGCCTTCTGCCGCGCGCTCTCCTGCTTCTCCTCCACGGCCATCCGCTTCCGCTTCTGTTCCATCCACCCCGAGTAGTTGCCCGCGTAGGGGTACCCGCGGCTGGCGTGAAGCTCCAGAATCCACTTCGCGACGTTGTCCAGGAAGTACCGGTCGTGCGTGACCGCGACCACCGCCCCCGGGTACTCCGCGAGGTGGTGTTCGAGCCACTCCACGCTCTCCGCGTCGAGGTGGTTGGTCGGCTCGTCGAGCAGCAGCAAGTCGTGACGCTGGAGGAGGGTCTTGCACAGCGCCACGCGGCGGCGTTCGCCGCCCGAGAGCCGTTCCACGGGGGCGTCGGGGGGCGGGAGGCGCATCGCGTCCATCGCCATTTCGAGCGTGCGGTCGATTTCGTAGGCGTTGGTCGCGTCGATCTGGGTCTGGACGCGTTCCATCTCGTCGGACAGCTTCTCGAACTGCTTCTCGTCCGCGGTGCCCATCTCCTCGCCGATCTCTTCCTGCCGCTTCACCAGTCCCCGGATGTGCGCGACGGCCTCCTCGACGTTCTCGATGACCGTCTTGCCCGGCGTGAGGTGCGGTTCCTGCGGGACGTACCCGATGGTGGCACTCGCGTGCGGCCACGCCTCGCCCATGAAATCCTTGTCCACGCCGGCCATGATCTTCAGGAGCGTGGACTTCCCGGACCCGTTCGTCCCGATCACGCCGATCTTCGCGCCGGGGTAGAAGTTGAGGTTGATGTCCTTCAGCACCTCGCGCTTGCCGTAGTGCTTGGTCAGGTTG
>Ga0247822_10003532_pt1 | contig 10189 bp, 5 predicted proteins | sample 13C_Cellulose_Da_FD_192423 | JGI IMG/M metagenome (GOLD analysis project Ga0247822, IMG submission 192423) | Soil microbial communities from agricultural site in Penn Yan, New York, United States - 13C_Cellulose_Day30 | ecosystem: Environmental > Terrestrial > Soil > Agricultural land | place... | reverse complement strand
ATTCTTAACATTCCCTCTGCGCCGTCCTGACTCGCACCGGTTAACAGAATACCAGCAAGTGATGCGCCGTATGCATCGGCAGCAGAAGCCATCAATACATCGATAGAAGGCCGCGAATAATGAACCGGCTCCTCACAACTCACGGAAAAACTACGGTCGCGCTCAATCGATAAATGATATCCAGGCCCTGCAAAATAAACCTGGCCTGGCCGAATACGATCTTTATCTGCGGCGATGACAACAGTCGCCGCTATGTGATGCTGAAAAACCTCGGCCAAACGTGTCTCACGTGTTTCCGGCATATGCACCACTATAACAATCGGCAGTGGAACCGGCGCAGGCAATTCACTTAATAAACCTAATAATGCTTTGATTCCACCGGCGGAAGTGCCGATAACAATCGCTTCAATCTTTCGATTTATTATTTTCTCTTCCAGTACTTCACTGAATGTTCCAGCAGCAATTCGCTGTGCATTTTCAACACGCGTCATAGGTTATCACCTTAACGTTTGCGATAAATACGTTGTGCTTTCACCAGTGGCTCGAACGCTGTGGCGTGGCCGGAAAAATCGATACTCTCTTTGCTACCAAGCGCTAAAAATCCGCGATGACACAATGATTCGTGAAATAATCCCAGTGCTCGCTCCTGCAAACTGTGATTAAAATAAATCATCACATTGCGGCAGCACACCAACTGCGTTTCCGAGAATACACTATCTGTCGCCAAACTGTGGTCAGCAAAGCTGACATTCTCGCACAAGCTGCGATCAAACAAGGCACCATCATAAGCAGCGGTGTAATAATCAGAAAATGATTGCTTCCCACCAGCGGCCTGATAATTCGCGGTATAACTGCGCACGCGATCCAGCGAAAAAATTCCTTTTTTCGCTTTATCAAGAGAATGAGGATTGATATCAGTTGCATAAATAATACTGCGCTCTAACAATCCCTCTTCCTTAAGCAAAATCGCCATCGAATAAAGTTCTTCTCCAGTGCTGCAACCTGCAATCCAGATTTTCAACGATGGATAGGTTTTAAGGAACGGCACCACTTGCTCACGCAATGCAAGGAAATAATCCGGATCGCGAAACATTTCCGTGGTCGGAATAGTTAAATATTGCAGCAACTCCATAAACGTATCCGGATTGTGCAGCACCTTGGCTTGCAGCTCCGAGATAGATTCGCAATGCATTTGGCGTAATGCGTGGAGCACACGGCGCTTCTGTGAAGCGCCAGCGTAATCGCGAAAATCATAACTGTATTTAAGATAGATAGCCTCAATCAACAGCTTGAGTTCAATCTCGCTACTGGTGGGGTTATTCATTGAGCACTTTCCCTACAATAGATTTCATCAAATACGCTCAAGCGTTGGCATCCATACGCGCAACAAGGAATAAAGGCGGTCGATATCAATTGGCTTGGCAAGATAATCCGACGCACCTGCTTTAATACATTGCTCCTGATCATCTTTCATCGCTTTGGCGGTGATGGCGATAATTGGTAATTTCCCGAAGCGACCATCAGCGCGAATGCGACGCGTGGCTTCAAGGCCATCCATTACCGGCATCATCACGTCCATCAATACCATATCGATATCCGCAACTTCGTTGAGTTTTTCCAGTGCTTCAACACCGTTGCGCGCGATTTCAACCAACGCACCTTTTTGTTCAAGCGCGCCAGTGAGCGCAAAAATATTGCGCATATCGTCATCCACCAGCAGGATGCGACGACCATCCAATGCGCGGTCGCGACTGCGGACAGTCTTCAACATATTTTGTCGCTCGCTGGATAAGGCAGATTCCACTTTGTGCAAGAACAGCGTGACTTCATCGAGCAAGCGTTCAGGAGAACGCGCGCCTTTAATAATAATTGAGCGCGAATATTTCAACAGTTCGCTTTCTTCCGCGCGGGTGAGATTGCGCCCGGTATAAACAATTACCGGCGGGAAGCAGCAAATATCCTCAGTAGACATCAGCTGCAACAATTCATGACCCTGCATGTCCGGTAATTTCAAATCGATGATCATGCAATCAAAAATAGTGGTACGCAGCAGATCAATCGCTTCCTCACCTGATTCAACTGCCGTGATATCCACATCCTCATCACCAATCAAATGCATTACGCTCTGGCGCTGTAGCGCGTCATCCTCGACCAGCAAAACACGTTTTACTTTTTGGGTGAGTTTATCTTCAAGTTTGGTAAATACTTCCCTGAGTCGATCACGCGATGTTGGTTTAACGGCAAAACCAATTGCCCCCATTTGCATCGCCGCTTCACTGCGATCAGTAGCCGACACAATATGCACGGGAATATGTCGCGTGCGCGGATCGGCTTTCAATTTTTGCAATACATTCATGCCCGATGAATCTGGCAAACCTATATCCAACAAAATTGCATCCGGAACCAAATCAGCCGCGATCTGTAAACCTTCTGCTGCAGTCTCAGCCACCAGGCAGCGATATTGCAGTTCATGCGCGAGGTCATACAGAATGTGAGCAAACTCCAAATCATCCTCAATCACCAACAATGCGCGCCGTGCAAGCATGGTTTTATCGCGATCATCTTCAAAGAAGCGTGGCACAGAAACTGGTTCAAGCACACTATGTTCTTGCGCAGCAACGTCTGCCGCAGATACAAGCACAGCAGTTGGGGCATCTGCCTCTACTTCAGCCGTTGGCAATTCGATTGGCAGAATCAAGGTGAAGGTACTGCCTTTACCCGGCATGCTTTCTACCGTAATACGTCCGCCGAGCAGAGCAGCAAGGTCGCGCGAAATTGAAAGCCCTAGACCTGTGCCACCATAACGGCGACTAATGCTGCCATCCGCTTGCTGGAAAGCCTCAAATATCAGCGATTGCTGTTCTTTCGCTACGCCGATACCGGTATCAGTTACCGCAAATGCTACGCCGCCCGATGCAGAGAAAATGCGCACACTGATTTGGCCCTGCTCGGTAAATTTAATCGCGTTGGACAGCAAGTTTTTAATGATCTGCTCAAGACGCTGGTGATCAGTAAAAATAGATTTTGGGGCTGCAGAATCTATCTCGATATTGAACTGCAATTTCTTTTGCGTAACCAAGGGTTCGAACACCATGCGCAAAGATTCGCTCAACCGCTGTAGTGGAATATGCTCGGGCGCGAGTTCCAACTTGCCCGCTTCTACTTTGGAAATATCCAAAATATCGTTGATAAGGTTGAGCAAATCATTGCCCGCAGAGTAGATGCTATTGGCAAACTGGATCTGCTCGGTATTGAGATTACCTTTGGCATTCTCTGCCAACAATTTGGCGAGGATCATTGAACTATTGAGCGGCGTACGCAGCTCGTGCGACATATTGGCGAGGAATTCTGATTTGTATTTGCTCGCGCGTTGCAAATCAATTGCGCGCTCTTCCAATTCCGCCTGGATAATATTGAGCGCGATATTTTTTTGATCCAACACTACCGCTTGATCAACTAACTTTTCGTTGGTCTGCTCAAGCTCGGCCTTTTGATTTTCCAGCAGCGCCTGCGACTCTTCCAGAATTCGCGATTGCTCTTCCAGCTCTTCATTAGCAGTGCGCAACTCCTCTTGTTGCACTTGCAACTCTTCATTAAGTTGCTGGCTCTCTTCATAAGAATCTTGCAGGCGCCGACGATTGATTGCCATCTCCAGTGAGTTACCAATATTGGGAGCTACCAACCTGAGGAAGTCAATATCGCGCGCTGCTGGTGGATGCAGGAAGGCCAATTCAATCGCACCATTGGTTCGTCCATCATGTTCCAGCGGAACAATCACCAAATAGCGAGGCTGGGATTCGCCGAGACCTGAATTAATTTTCACGTAATCAACAGGTAAATCTTTTAATTCAACGATACGTTTGGACAGCATTGCCTGCTCCACCAAACTATCGCCTGACTCCAGTACTTGTTCAGCCGCCTCATAGTCTTTGCGCAGGCCATAACTCGCCACACGTCTTACACCTTTGGTACCTACGTGGTGCGAATAGAACGTCGCTGCGGAAGCGCCTATGTAATTCACAATAAAATCCAGCGTCGCCTGGCCGAGCGCCGGTTTGGACGTTTGGCCGATGGTGCACTCCGCCAAGCGCGCTTGCCCGGAGCGCTGCCAATTTTGCTGCTCAAGAATCAGCGCGTGTTGTTGGCGTTCGTCCAGCGATTCATTAAAAGTTTGCGATAAAGCAACCAGCGAGCGACGACCAAAATAGCTAAGCAGACCAGTCACTAAGCCCATGATCACTAGATAAGTAATAATCGATGCAGTCGTTATAAAACGCGCATCATCGCGACGTTCAATTAATAATTTAGTTTCAGTAGCTTGAAAATCACTTAACTCGCGACGGATCTCATTAAATTCCTGTTGGCCGCGGCTACGCACAATTTGCGCATAATCGCCATTACTACGGCGCACCTGAATAATATCTTCTGCGTAGTCCATCCATTCTGCATGCATGACTTCGAGACGAGCAAGTCGTTCGGTCTGGATCCGGTTGTCGCCCACTTGCTGGCGTAACAATTCCAGCTCCGCTTTAATTTTCGGACGCGCAATATTATATGGCGATAAAAAACTATCCTCACCAGTGACAAGGAAACCGCGCAGCCCGGTCTGCATATCGACAAGTAAGCGGTTGACATCGTTGGACTTACCGATCACAGATTCCGTGTGTTCCACCCAGCGCAATGCCGAGAGCAAGAATAAGATCAGGATGATGAAGGCCGCCGCATTAATAAGGCCGAATACCAACGGGAAAATAATATTGCGCGCGAGAATCTGGCGGAATGTACTTTGGTCAATAGTAGATGAAGGAGCCATTGTTGTTCCGTTAGTATTGTAGTTATTACGTTAATCCAAAACGGTGTTTTGAACGCAGGGGTGCCTTTCATTAGCAGGAGTCGCGCCAAGGTGTTTTTATAACATATGGATGCCTAAAAACCGCAGCAATGACTGATTGTCACAGTATATGGATATAAGAACAACCTCTTTTGCCCAGAATAAGAATCTGCGCTCCTGTCGTCAAAATTGCAAATTTAACAATTTTGCAATTTTGACAAAAATAACACTTCTCTCGTTTTATCTGCGTTTGATCGGTAGTTAGCTCGCGTCTATCCCGCCTTAAGTTCTCGACCAATTTGCCGCCCAAATGCTGATGCAGACTGAATCTGCGCAGGAAAAACCTCCTGAAATTGAGCCGGAAATGCTATAGTGCGCGACCTTTTTTCGGCTCGGGCCAACCAGTCCGGCCATATGCTTCCAAATCCAACAGGTTTGATCCATGACCCAAACACCACGCTCAATTCCTACACGCAAGATACTCGTCACCAGTGCCTTGCCCTACGCCAATGGTTCGATTCACCTCGGCCATCTTGTGGAATACATCCAGACTGATATCTGGGTGCGTTTCCAAAAAATGCGCGGGATGGATTGCACTTACGTGTGTGCGGACGATGCGCACGGCACAGCGATCATGCTGAAGGCCGAGCAATTGGGTCATTCGGCAGAGCAACAAATCGCCAATGTAAAAGCCGAGCATGAGGCAGACTTTGCCGCGTTTAACATCGCCTTCGACAATTACCATTCGACTCACAGCGAAGAAAATCGCGAGCTGTCGAATATGATTTATGGCCGCTTGAAGGCGAATGGTCATATCGCCACGCGCAGCATTACCCAGGCTTACGACCCGGAAAAACAATTGTTCCTCGCCGACCGTTACATCAAAGGCACTTGCCCAAAATGTAAAACCGACGACCAATACGGCGATAACTGCGAGAAATGCGGCGCGACATACTCGCCAATGGATTTGATCAACCCGAAATCAGCCATCTCCGGCGCAACACCCGTTGCTAAAGATTCTGAACATTTCTTTTTCACCCTGCCAGAATTCAGTGACTTCCTCAAAGGCTGGACTCGCGCTGGTCATCTGCAAGATGAAGTGGCAAACAAAATGGCCGAGTGGCTGGACGCTGGTTTGCAAGCTTGGGATATCTCCCGCGATGCGCCCTACTTCGGTTTTGAAATTCCCGGCGAGCCCGGCAAATATTTTTATGTTTGGCTGGACGCACCTATCGGCTACATCGCCAGCTTGAAAAACCTTTTAGATAAAACCGGTGGTGACTGGGAAGAGTATTGGAAGCCGGATTCAACTGCCGAGGTGTATCACTTTATCGGCAAAGACATCGTGAATTTCCATGCGCTCTTTTGGCCAGCGATGTTGCACTCAGCCAACCTGCGCACGCCCACTAAAATTTGTGTTCACGGATTCTTGACCGTTAACGGCACCAAGATGAGTAAATCGCGCGGCACCTTTATTAATGCGCGCACTTACCTCGATCATTTGAATCCGGAATACCTGCGCTATTACTTCGCGGCAAAACTCACCAGCGCGGTGGACGATATCGATTTGAACCTGGAAGATTTTATCCAGCGCGTGAATTCGGATCTGGTAGGCAAAGTGGTAAACATCGCCAGCCGCACCGCGAAAATTATTAATAATGCCGGCGGTGTATTGGCAACTGAAATTGCTGATCAAGCCCTGTGGCAACAATTTGTGGATGGCGGCGAGACTATCGCCAACTACTACGAGAGCCGCGATTACAGCAAAGCCATGCGCGAAATTATGGCGCTGGCCGATGCGGCTAACGAATACATCGCCACTCAAGAGCCGTGGAAGTTGGCGAAACAAGCCGGTGCTGAAGCGCAAACCCAAGCAGTGTGCACACTCGGCATTAATATGTTCCGCGCCTTGCTGACCTATTTGAAACCGGTATTACCAGCGCTGACCAAAGATGCCGAACAATTCCTCGGCGAAACCTTGAGCTGGAACGCACCGGTAAGCTTCCGCGCGGGCGAGAAAATCAACGAATTCAAACCGCTACTCACCCGTGTTGAAAAAGACAAAGTGGATGCGATGATTGAAGCCGGTAAAGAAGCGTTGGCAACTGTTGCGCCCCAATTTCAAGAGAAGGCGCAAGAGAAAGCAGCATCAGATGTTGAACCTATTGCCGTAGAAATCGACTTTAACGATTTCGCCAAAGTGGATCTGCGTGTTGCACTTATCGCCAACGCCGAGCACGTTGAAGGTTCCGATAAATTGCTGCGCTTGACCCTGGATTTGGGCGGCGAAACGCGCAACGTTTTCTCCGGCATCAAAAGCGCCTACAAACCGGAAGATTTGGTCGGTAAGTTGACCGTGATGGTTGCCAACCTCAAGCCGCGCAAAATGAAATTCGGCATGAGCGAAGGCATGGTATTAGCGGCAGGCCCGGGCGATAAAGAAATTTATTTGTTAGAGCCAAACAACGGTGCCAAGCCTGGGCAACGGGTGATGTAATCTCCTTGAATGTTCGGGGCTCGCCTACGCCGCACCACGTAGGTTGGTGGTGAGGAACGAACCCCAACATGTCCATCGATCCGCACAAACCGAAAGCCCGATCTGCGCGATTGTGATTTAAACTAACAACATACCTTTAATGATTACAAGTGTTGCGGTTCGCAAGCTCAAGCTACGCGCTCCGCCGCAGCCGACGAGTGATCATGCTCCACACCCAAAACAACCTCGTTTATTCCCGGCAGAACACATCATGACATTCAGCGAATTGACCATCATTCTGCTCAGTACCGTGCTGGTGAATAACTTTGTGCTGGCGCAGTTCCTTGGGCTTTGTCCGTTTATGGGCGTGTCCAACAAACTCGAAAGTGCTATCGGCATGGCCGGTGCAACTACGTTTGTAATGACGCTCGCCTCCATCTGCACCTATCTGGTCGACACTTGGATATTGGCCCCGCTCGACCTGCAATTCCTGCGCACCATCTCGTTTATTTTGGTGATCGCGGCAGTAGTGCAATTTGTGAAGATGTTTATGGAGAAAACCAGCCCGCTGCTTTACCGCGTGTTGGGTGTATTCCTGCCGTTGATCACGGTGAACTGCGCGGTGCTGGGTGTTGCGCTGCTCAATACCCAAAAGGCGCACAACTTTTTTGAATCCACACTCTATGGTTTTGGCGGTGCACTGGGGTTTTCGCTGGTGCTAGTGCTCTTCTCCGCGATGCGCGAACGACTGGCCGTAGCCGATGTACCCACGCCCTTTAAAGGCGCCGCTATCGGCATGATTACCGCTGGTTTGATGGCACTCGCCTTTATGGGTTTTGGCGGACTGGTCAGCCTGCAATAACAGGCGCCGTGGCAATCTTATGATCGAACTTATCCTCCACAGCCCAATCCTTACCGCCCTGCTCGCGTTGGGTGGACTCTCCGCTGCATTCGGTGCGGTGCTGGGTTTTGCGGCAGTGAAATACAAAGTGGAAGGCGATCCGATTGTTGAACGCATCGATGCGCTCTTGCCCCAAACCCAATGCGGCCAATGCGGTCACCCCGGCTGCCGCCCTTATGCACAAGCTATCGCCGATGGCGAAGCCATCAACAAATGCCCGCCCGGCGGCCAAGCGACAATCAATGCGCTCGCAGATTTACTCGATGTACCCGCACCGAGTTTGGACGCAGAATACGGCGAGCATTCCAAGGTAAAGAAGGTCGCCTTTATCCGCGAGGACGAATGCATCGGTTGCACCAAATGCATCCAGGCCTGCCCGACCGATGCGATCCTCGGCGCGGCCAAACAGATGCACACAGTGATCGTCGACGAATGCACCGGTTGCGACCTCTGCGTCGAACCCTGCCCGGTCGATTGCATCGATATGATTCCCGTGGAAACCGACCTGCACACCTGGCAGTGGAACTTGCCCGCCACCAACCAGAATCCCGTGTTCCATGTAGTGGGCAATTTGATTGCCTCTGACTTGCAGCTCGCCAAAGCGCGTGAGACTGCAAGCCAGGATGACAACAAAGCAGCCTGAGGGCTGAACGGATGCCGTGTAAATGAATAGCCCGATCAAAGTATGGGAACTGCCCGGCGGAATTCATCTCCCCGAGCACAAAACCCAATCCCTGCAACTGCCTCTGGGCGAATTACCCCTGCCGCCGGTATTGGTAATTCCGCTCAACCAGCACATGGGCACACCGGCGCAAGCGGTGGTGCAAGTAGGCGAGCGAGTGTTGGCGGGGCAATTGATCGGCGCGGCAGACGGTACTTTTAGTGCAAATACTCACGCCTCGACCTCTGGAACCGTTATCGCGATTGAAGAGCGACCGATTGCCCATCCCTCAGGTCTGCGCAGTGAATCCGTTGTCATTGAAGCGGATGGCAAACATGAGTGGATCGCACTCGACCCCTGCGATGATTATCGCAACCTCGACCGTCTGGATTTGCTCGATAAAATCCGCGCCGCAGGAGTCGCCGGTTTAGGCGGTGCAGGTTTCCCCACCGCCGTTAAGCTCGCACCCAAATCCACACAAGTTATCGATACCCTGATTCTTAACGGCGCGGAATGCGAACCTTACATCACCGCCGACGATATATTGATGCAAGTACGCGCCGCCGAATTGGTGTCGGGCACTCTGTTGCTCAGCCACATTTTGCAGCATCCGGAAAACCTGCTGATCGGGATTGAAGACAACAAACCCAAAGCTATTGCTGCACTTAAAGCAGCCGTGGCCGGTGCGGCCACTATTGATCCTGAGGCCGCCAACATTCGTGTGGTGGTATTCCCGACCAAATATCCTTCCGGCGGCGCAAAACAATTAATCCAGATCCTCACCGGCCGCGAAGTTCCAAGCGGACACCACTCAGCTGATGCCGGTGTAATTTGCGTCAACGTGGGAACTGCAGTCGCAGCCTGGCGCGCTGTGCGTTTTGGCAAGCCATTAATCTCCCGAGTTACCACGGTTGTAGGTGAAGCACTGGCAACTCAGCGCAATATCGATGCACTTATCGGCACGCCAATCAGTTATGTGCTCACGCAACACGGCTTTGATATCAGCCGCGCTTCACGCGTGGTCATGGGTGGACCGATGATGGGCTTCACCTTGCTCGATCTGGACGCGCCGGTCGGCAAAACCACCAACTGCATACTTGCGCCTGGCAAGCAGGAATTGCCCGCACCGCAACCGGCGCAAGCGTGCATTCGCTGCGGATTGTGTGCAGAAGTCTGCCCAGCGCATTTACTGCCGCAACAATTATTCTGGTACGCGCAGGCAAAAGATTTTGATCGCTTGGAAGCGCACAATTTGTTCGACTGTATCGAATGCGGCGCCTGCTCTTACGTCTGCCCCAGCACTATTCCGCTGGTGCAATA
>Ga0247822_10003531_pt1 | contig 10191 bp, 6 predicted proteins | sample 13C_Cellulose_Da_FD_192423 | JGI IMG/M metagenome (GOLD analysis project Ga0247822, IMG submission 192423) | Soil microbial communities from agricultural site in Penn Yan, New York, United States - 13C_Cellulose_Day30 | ecosystem: Environmental > Terrestrial > Soil > Agricultural land | place... | reverse complement strand
GGATCGTCGGCACCCAATCCGGTGACGTCATCGGGGCCACCAGGACCTCTCCCGCGACGAGGCGGCTGCCCTCGTCCGGCTTGCGCAGCACGCGCACCTTTCCATGCGCGACGCCGGGCGACGCGCCGAGGCCGGTGACGCGCACGGCGCCATCGCCATCGGCATGTGCCTCTTCGACGAGCGTGGTGATCGGGCGCGTCTGCACCAGGTACCAGTTGCCGTCCGCCTCGGCCCACTCCACGTCCTGGGGCGCACCGTAGTGGCGCTCGACGGAGAGCCCGAGCTGCGCGAGCGCGAGCAGGTCGGCGTCGGCGAGCACGCGCTTCGTCGCGTCGGCCTCGGCGAGCTCGACTCGCTGCTCTCGGCCGTCGTCGCCGCGGACGAGCGCGAACGCCTTGCGACCGACGTGGACGTCGATCACCCGTGGGCCGTCCTTGGCGATCGTGTACGTGTCGGGCTCGACCTGGCCGCCGACCACGACCTCGCCGAGGCCGAACGCGGCTTCGATCACGATCCGCGAGCGGTCACCGCGTGCGGGATCCGCGGTGAACATCACCCCGGAGCGCGCCGAGCTCACCATCTGCTGCACCACGACGGCGATCGTCGGCTCCTCGTCGAGCCCGCGCGCCTTGCGGTACGAGAGCACGCGCTGCCCGTATGCGGAGGCCCAGCACGCCTTCACGCGATCGATCAGCGCATCGACGCCGACCACGTGCGTGAAGGACTCGTGCATCCCGGCGAACGACGTGCTCGCGGTGTCCTCCGAGGTCGCGGACGAGCGCACCGCGACGGGCGCGTCGGCACCGAGCTTCGCGTAGGCCTGCTCGAGCGATGCGCGCAGGGTTTTCGGAAGCGCGAGCCCCCGCAGCAGGTCTTGCATCTCCTGCGACTTCGTCGCGAGCGCCTCCGGATCATCGACGTTGACCGTCGCGAACAGCTCCGCGAGCCGCTGCCGGATTCCGCCGCTTTCGAGCGCGGCGAGGAAGGCGGGCGCGGTGATCACGAACCCCGGCGGCACCGGGAGCTTGGCGCGCGTCATCTCTCCGAGGTTGGCGCCCTTGCCGCCGGCGACGGGCGTGGACGTCCGGGACAACGCGTCGAACCAGAGGATCGGCTCCATGCGGAGCCGTGGCTGCATGCTGCACGCCAGGCCCCTCGGCGATCGACCGAGTCAGCGCCGAGGCAAGCGGACGCGGAACAGCGTCCCTTGCGGGCCGGTGTCGAAGTCGATCGAGCCCCCGTGCAAGCCGACGAGGCTGTGCACGATCGACATGCCGAGGCCGGTCCCGGTCTCCTTCGTCGAGAAGAACGGCTCGTAGATGCGCGCGCGCGCGGCTGGAGGGATGCCGGGGCCGGTGTCCGCGATGGAGATGATGCCTTCGTCGTGGGTCGCCTCGACGCCGACGATGACCTTGCCGTTCGCGCTGACCGCCTCGACCGCGTTGCGGACGAGGTTGAGCACGATCTGCTGCAGCTTGGGGGCATCGACACGCGCCGTGATCGGGGCGCCCTCGGCGCGCAGCTCGAGCGTGGCGCCACGCTGCTCGGCGGCGATGCGCTCGAGGTCGCAGACATGACGGACGATCTCGACGAGGTCGGCCTCGTGCGCGTCGAGCTCCGGCGGGCGCGCGAACGCGAGGAAGTCGTCGAGCAGCGCGGTCAGCCGCTCGATCTCCTTCTGCGCGAGCGAGCTCGGCTCGAGCAAGCGCGCATCGTCGAGCTGGCGGCGCAGGCGGCGATCGAGCAGCTCGAGCTGCAGCTTGGCCGCGTTGAGCGGGTTGCGCACCTCGTGGGCGAGGCCGGCGGTCATCGTCTGCATCGCGGTCATGCGATCGACCTGCATGCGGCGCTCGCGCGCGATCAGCTTCTCCTCGGAGTCGAGCTGGTAATGCCGCACCATGATCGCCAGCTCGACGTCGAGCAAGCGGTTCACCGCGCGCACCACGTCGCGCGCCTCGGCCGGCGGGTAGAGCTCCGTGATGAGGTCCTGATACGCGGTGCGCACCACGTTCATCGACGTGAACATGTAGTGGTGCGCGAGGCCGATCTGGACGTGGCGGCGGCCGATGCGGGACCGCTTCTCGTAGAAGCGCTCGTCGTACGGGCCGAGCAGGCCGCTCGACATCCAGTCGATCAGCGTCACGCGCAGGCGCTCGACCTGCGCGGGCCCCGACATCACCGCGGCGGCGCCGGGGTGCGCCCACACGGCCTCGTAGAACCGCTCCGCGATCGCGGGGAAGTGCGGCTCGAGCCGCGGGTGAAGCGCGACGAGACGCGCGTGATCCGCGGCGTCCAGGCCGACGTAGTCGAGCAGCTCGTCCAGCAGGGTGCTCACGTCTTCTCGGGCGTGCGCACCACGTCGACCTCCGAGCGCGGTGCTTCGTTGTACTGGTGGAGGCGGTACTGGATCGTGCGCACGCTGATGCCGAGGATCTCCGCCGCCTTCGAGGTCGAGCCACCGGCGGCCTTGAGCGTCTCGAGGATCGCGTAGCGCTCGATCTCTTCCAGCTTCGAGCCCGGGATCACCGGCATGCCGGCAGGCGTCGCACGCGGACGGACATTGGGCGGCAACGCCTTGGGCTCGATCTGAGAGCGCGTCGTCAGCACGACCGCGCGTTCGATCGCGTTCTCGAGCTCGCGCACGTTGCCGGGCCAGTCGTACGCCGCGAGCAGCTCCATCGTCTCGGGCGCGAAGCCCTCGATGGTCTTCGCGTTCTCCTTCGCATACCGATCGAGGAAGAACTTCGCGAGCGCCGGGATGTCCGTGCGGCGCTCGCGCAGCGGCGGCATCTCGAGCGAGACGACGTTGAGGCGGTAGTAGAGATCCTCGCGGAACCGGCCCTTCGCGACCTCCTCGGAGAGGTTGCGGTTGGTGGCCGCGATCACGCGGACGTCGACCTTGATCGTCTGCGTGCCGCCGACGCGCTCGAACTCGTGCTCCTGGAGGAAGCGCAGCAGCTTGACCTGGATCGACGGCGAGATCTCGCCGATCTCGTCGAGGAACAGCGTGCCGCCGTCGGCGAGCGAGAAGCGGCCGTCCTTGCGCGCCATCGCACCGGTGAACGATCCCTTTTCGTGACCGAACAGCTCGCTCTCGAGCAGCGACTCGGCGAGCGCCGCGCAGTGCAGCTTGATGAACGGGCCGCTCGTACGCGGCGAGCGCTGGTGCAGCGCATTGGCGACGAGCTCCTTACCGGTGCCGCTCTCGCCGGTGATCAGCACGGTCGCCTTGCTCGGCGCCACCTGGTCGACGACCTCGAACACGCGCTGCATCGGCGGGCTCGCGCCGACGATGTTGTTCGGGGCCACGCGATCACGCACGCGCGCGCGCAGCTGCCGCGCCTCGCGCCGGAGCGCCTGCTGCTCGAACACCTTGTCGAGCACGACCAGCAGCTCGTCGAAGTTGAGCGGCTTGGTCAGGTAATCCGCGGCGCCGGCGCGCATCGCATCGACGGCCGAGGACACCGCGCCGAACGCGGTCATCACGATCACGGAGGAGGCGTCTTCGAACGAGCGGATCTTCTTGACCAGCTCGATGCCATCCATGCCCGGCATCTTGAGGTCGGTGACCACGACGTGAGGAAGGAAGCCCTCGTACTTGCCGAGCGCCTTGAACGCGTCGGCGGCGGTCTCGACCTCGAAGCCCTCATCGCGCAGGAGCTCCGCGAGCGCGGTGCGCGCGTTCACTTCATCGTCGACAACCAGGATGCGGCCTGATCTCATGGCTCTGCCCATAGCCAGGAGCGTGCCAGCGAATTCCAGCTACTTGGGGGCCGGAACGTGCAGGAGTTGCGTCACCGTTGCGCGACGCGCAGGATTTGCGCGAATTCAGGCGAGCAGCTCGGCGAGCGTCTCGGTCAGCTCGGCGACCTTCACCGGCTTGGTCAGGTAGCGGTCGAAGCCGGCGTCCTTGGCTCGCTTGCGGTCCTGGACCAGGGCCGCGGCGGACAGGCCGATCACCGGGATCGCCCTGGTCTCGGGCCAGCCGCGCAGCTGGGCGACCGCGTCGAACCCGCTCATCCCGGGCAGGTTGATGTCCATGATGACGAGCCGCGGGAGGCGTCCGCGGATCAGCTCGAGTCCGATCTCCGCGGTCGGCGCGGTGATCAGCTCGATGCCGGGCAGGTCCTCGATGAGGTCGCGCATGAACGCGATGTTCGAGGGGTTGTCCTCGACATAGACGACGAGGTGACGGGCACCGTCGGTCGCGACCTCCGCCGTCATGGTGCGCGGCGCGGTGACGGTCGCCGCGGGCGCCACCTGCTGGACGATCGGGATGTCGATCCAGAACGAGCTGCCCTGGCCCTCGCTGCTCGTGAAGCCGACGGCGCCGTGCATGAGCTCGGCGAGGCGCTTGCTGATCGTGAGGCCAATGCCGGTGCCCTCGATCGGCCCGGCCTCCTGCCCCGCGCGCTGGAACGGCTCGAAGATCTTGTCGCGCTTGCTCTCGGGGATGCCGATGCCGTCGTCGACGACGGTGATCCGGAGGAGCCGACCGCGCGCCGCGACGCGGAACGAGACGTTGCCGTCTTGCTTGCCGTACTTGATCGCGTTGGAGCCGAAGTTCATCAGGATCTGCGACAGCCGGGTGCGATCGGCGAGCACGCGCGGGGTGTCGTCGGCGAGCTTTGCCGGCGCGATGCGGATCTGCGCCCGCGTCGCCATCGGCTCGAGCGTGCTCACGACCTCGGCGAGCACCGTCTCGAGCCCGACCGGCTCGACGGAGATCGCGATCCCACCCGCCTCGATCTTCGAGAGGTCGAGTACGTCGTCGATCAGCCGCAGCAGGTGCTCGCCGCCGCGCAGCACGTGCTTGAGTCGATCGAGCTGACGCGTGTCGAGTGGGTTCTTGCGATCGCGTTCGAGCAGCTGCGCGAACCCGAGGATCGCGTTGAGGGGCGTGCGCAGCTCGTGGCTCATCGACGACAAGAACTCGCTCTTGGCCGCGCTCGCCGCCTCCGCGACCTCACGCGCGGCCCCGAGCTCCTCGGCGTGCTGCACGTCATCGGTGACGTCGGTGACCATCGCGACGGTGCCGTGCTCGGCGGTGCGGCGCTCGGTCACGCGAAGGTAGCGCCCCGTTCCCGTGCGCACGTCGAGCGTCCCCTTGGGATCGCGGTGATACGCGAGCCAGCGCTCCAGGAACGACGCGCGGGTCTCGTTGCTGAAGTCGAACGCGCCCGCGCCGAGCGCCTGCTCGAGGACGGTCGCGAACGGCAAGCCGATGATCGAGGAGCCGAACGTGCGGCCGAACAGCTGCCGCCCGGCGCTGTTCACCATCACGAGGCGATCGCGCTCGTCGAACAGCGCGAAGGTGTCCTGGATGACGTCGACGGCAGAGGTCAGGTACGCCGTGGCCTTGCGCTTCTCGTCCTCGAGGTGTCGCCGCTCGCTGATGTCGCGGATGCCCGCGGTGATCATGAGCCCGTGCGACGTCTGGATCGGAGACAGGCTGATCTCGACGGGGAACTCGGTGCCGTCCTTGCGTGCTCCGTGAAGATCGAGCCCCGAGCCCATCGGGCGCAGCCGCGGCGCCGTCGTGAAGCTGGCGACGTGGCTCCCGTGATGGCCGCGCACGGCGGCGGGCACGAGCATGTCGATGCGGTTCCCGATCAGCTCCTCGCGCGTGTAGCCGAACATGCGGCTCGCCTCGGCATTGACGAGGAGGATCGCGCCTGTGTGGTCGCACACGATCATGCCGTCGGGCGCGGCCTCGACGAGCTCGCGGAAGGGCAGCTCAACCTGGGACATCGGGTAACCTCACGCAGAACGCCGCTCCGGGCGCCGCATCTTCGATCCAGACCTCACCGCCGTGAGCTTCGACGACCAGCTTGCAGAACGCCAGCCCGAGGCCGCGATTCCGCGTTCCACCCGTGGAGTGGAACCGATCGAAGACGCTCGCACGCTGCACCTCGGGGACGCCGGGCCCCCCGTCGATCACGCGCAGCTCGACACCACCGGTGGCCGCCGCTTCCCCGGTGATGCGCACCGTGCTGCCTTCGGGGGCGTGGCGGATCGCATTCTCGACGAGGTTGACCAGCACGCGATGCAAGAGGTCGCGGTCGGCGGTGATCTGAATGGTGGCGCGGTTGACGAGCGTCACGTCGGTGGCGGCGGCGGTCAGCGTCAGCTCGTCGATCACCGCGGCGACCTCCTCGCCGAGCGGGAACCGCAGGCGGGCGAGCGAGAGCCGGCCCTCGTCGGCGCGACTGACGTCGAGCAGGTCGAGGATCATGCGCATGAGCGAGCGCGCCTCGCTGCGGATGGCGGAACCGGCGCTGCGGCTGCGCTCGCTGGCGTTCGGATCGCGTAGCACGCGCTCCGCCTGGAGCTGGATCGAGTTGACCGGGTTCTTGAGGTCGTGGACGAGGAAGCTCGCGAGCTGATCCTTTTGCAGCTGCAGGCGCTGGAGGTCGTCGCGCTGGCGCTTGACCTCGGCGTACAGCTCGCTGCGCTCGCCCGCGAGACGGCGGATGCGCAGCGCGGTCTGCACGCGCACGACGAGGTCGTTCGGGCGGAACGGCTTGGTGATGAAGTCATCGCCGCCGGCGGCGAGCGCGCGATCGAACGTGGTGATGTCGCGCTGGGCCGTGACGAACACGATCGCGACGTTCCCGCCGCCGGGGAGCGCGCGGATGCGTTCGCACGTGGTCACGCCGTCGAGGACGGGCATCTGAACGTCGAGCAGGATGCAGTCAGGACGCTCGCGCTCGAACATCGCGATGCCGGCCGCCCCGTCGGCGGCGACGATCACCTCGTACCCGTCGTCCTCGAGCGTGGCCTCGGCGAGGGCGCGGTTCTCCGCATTGTCATCCACGACGAGGACCCGGGCGCTCACCCGTGGTTTTTAAGGAGTGCGGCCCTACGATGCAAGCGTCTGTGCGCCAGCGCCGTCCGGGCCCCCCGGAGGGCACGCACGGCGAACACGGGCAGGCAGGTCGCCGCGATCGCCGCGATCAGCTCGGCACCGTCGATGCGAGATAGTCCGAACAGGTGCGCGACCGGGGGAAGGGCGATCAGCATCAGGATGATGACGGCGGCGCTGCCGATGATGACGGGCACCGCCGGATTGGGCGCGCGCACCCGCTGGCGAGACGCGACGAGGATCGCCAGGTTGCCGGCCACGAGGGAGACGAGCGCGAGCGTCGGCGCCACGGCGTCGTGGCGGTGCCAGCTCACGGCGGTGAGCGCCCCGGCGAGCGCGAGCAGGCCATAGACGACGCTGCGAGCGAGCTCTCGTGCGGACAGCAGCCGCGCGTCCCGCGGGCGCGGCGGCCGATCGAGGACGTCGGGCGCCGGCGGTTCCCGCTCGAACACGATCGAGCAGGTCGGATCGATCACCAGCTCGAGGAACACGACGTGCAGCGGGGTCAGCAGCATCCCCCAGCCGAGCAGCGGCGGGAGCAGCGCGAGGCCGGCGATCGGCAGGTGCACGGCCATCAGGTAGCCGATCGACGAGCGCAGGTTGTCGTAGATCGTGCGGCCCACCCGCACGGCCTCGACGATGGACCCGAGGTTGTCCTCGACGAGCACCAATCCGGCGGCCTCGCGCGCGACGTCACTGCCGCGCGCGCCCATCGCGATGCCGATGTCGGCGGCGGCGAGCGCGGGGGCGTCGTTGACGCCATCACCGGTCATGCCGACGACCTCGCCGCGCGCCTGCAGTGCACGCACGATGCGCAGCTTGTGGGCGGGCACCGCGCGCGCGACCACGTGCGCCTGCCGCAGCCGCGCCGCGAGGGCCTCGTCGTCGAGGGCATCGACCTCGGTGCCCGTGACCACGTGATCGGAGGGGATGCCCGCGTCGTGCGCGATCGCGCGCGCGGTCTCGGGATGATCGCCGGTGAGCATCACGACGCGAATGCCGGCCCCTCGGCACCGCTGCACCATGTCCGCGGTGTCCGCGCGCACCGGATCCTCGAGGCCGACCACGCCGAGCAGCTCGAACTCGTAATCGTGGGGGTTGTCGGGGAGGACGCGGCCGATGTAGCTCGCGCGCGCGACGCCGAGCACGCGCTCCCCTTGGCGGGCCATGTCCTCGACGCGGCGCCGCCACACCGCGAGCTGATCGGGCGGCAGGTGGCAGAGATCGAAGATCGCTTCCGGTGCACCCTTGGTCGCGACCACGAGGCGCGCGGTGTCGCCCTGCCACGTGTGGGTCACCGCGAGCATGCCGGTGCGCAGCGGGTACTCGCGCAGCGGAGTCCACCGCGGGTGCACGTGCTCGGTCTCGCCGAGCGTGGTGTCCGCCAGGCGGACGAACGCGCGGTCCATCGGGTCCGTCGGTTCGCGCGGGCACGCGAGCACGCCGTACTCGACGAGCTCGTGGACGTGCTCGGGCAGCTCGTGCGCCGCGGGCCGCGGCACGAAGTCACCGCCCTCGGTGACGAGGCGCGCGATCGTCATCCGGTTCTCGGTCAGCGTGCCCGTCTTGTCGACGCACAGCACGGTCACCGCCCCGAGCGTCTCGATCGCCGCCGCGCGCCGCGCGAGCACGCCGTGCCGCGAGATCTTGCGCGCGCCGAGCGCGAAGAACACGACGAGCACGACGGGGATCTCTTCGGGGATGAGCGACATCGCGACGGTGATCCCCGACAGCGCGCCGGCCAGCCAGCCGGCGCCGCTCATCACCCGGATCGCGACGAGCACCAGCGATAGCGACACCGCGGCGATCGCGATGATCGGGACCAGGCGGGCGAGCTGGCGCTGGATCGGGGCGTGCGTGGCGTCGATCGTGTTCAACGAGGCGCCGATGCGGCCGAGCTCGGTGCGCACGCCGGTCTCGACGACCTCCGCGATCGCGTGGCCGCCGGTGACCAGCGTGCCTGCATGCGCGCGCGCACCGGACGCGGGATCTCGGATCACCGGCACCGACTCGCCGGTCAGCAGGGATTCGTCGACGGTGAGTGGGGTGCCCTCCACGAGCCGTGCATCGGCGGGGACGCGATCGCCCTCGGCGACCTGCACGACATCGCCCGGCACGAGCTCGCGGGCGTCGAGGACGCGCCACGTGCCGTCGCGCAGGACGCGTGCGGTCGGACTCGCCAGCTCGCGGAGCGCGGCGAGCGCCGACTCGGTTCGCACCTGCTGGATCAGCTCGATCGCGATGATCGCGACCACGGACGCCGCGAGCGCCAGTGCCTCGGCGAGATCGCCGAACACCAGGTAGATCGCCGAGGCCGCCACGAGCAGCAAGAACATCGGCTCCTTGACGATCGAGAGCGCCAGCCGCGCCATGCCGCGGCGCTCGCGGCTCGGCAACTCGTTGCGACCGTGCGCGGAGCGCCGGCGTGTCGCTTCGGTGGTAGTGAGCCCGTCGAGCACACCTGCCTCGGTGCAAGGGCCATGCTTACGCTAGTGACCGACCGCGCTGCCGAACCCGTCGTTCGCGGCGAGCCAGCGCACGATGTCGAGCGATGACACGATGCCGATCATCCGTCCGAAGCCATCGACGATCGGGACATGATGCACGCCCTCCGCGGCCATCAGCGCGGCCGCGTGGGCGACGGTCGCGCGCTCGCCCAGCGTGATCGCGAGCGGCAGCATGAGCTCGTTCGCGGTCATCGGACGCGCGCCGGGGCCGAGCAGCTGCTCGACCAGATCGACGCGCGTGATCATCCCGATCGGCCGGCCCGGATCTTCGATCACGGGCAAGCACCCGAGGCGATGCTGGAGCATGAGCTCGAGCACCGCGTCCGTCGGCAGCTCGCGCCGAGCGCACACGATCGCGCGCGTCATGATGTCGGTCACCGATATGAGGTCCGCGATCGTCGGCACCCTGGGCAGGTCGTCGAGCTCGGCGCAGGCGAGGGGCCGCTCGGTATGCGACGAACGGTCGCGGAAGATCCGCTGAACGGGCTGCGAGCTCGCGATGGTGGGATCCGGCATGACACGGCTTACAGCAAGGGGCGCGCCCGCCTACGTGGGTCATCTGGCCACCTCGCCCGCGCAATCGTCGACGCACGGCCCGGAGCGGGCGCAAACGGTGCGCGAAATCGAGATCGACGTATCAGCGCGCGTCGTCGTCGTAGAGGATGCGGCGCGGCGGCGTGTCGAGGTCGTCGAGCTGGCCGGAGCGCACCGTCCACGCGAAGGCGGCGACGGCGCCGCCCGCGACGAGGAGCGCGAGAGGGAGTACGACGTACAGCGCGATCACGGTGCACCTCCAAACGCGCGCGAGCTCGCTGCGCT
>Ga0247822_10003530_pt1 | contig 10192 bp, 6 predicted proteins | sample 13C_Cellulose_Da_FD_192423 | JGI IMG/M metagenome (GOLD analysis project Ga0247822, IMG submission 192423) | Soil microbial communities from agricultural site in Penn Yan, New York, United States - 13C_Cellulose_Day30 | ecosystem: Environmental > Terrestrial > Soil > Agricultural land | place... | reverse complement strand
CGGTCGCTGCGCTCGCTCCGACTCGCGGCTGCGAGAGATGATCGCGCCAAGGCGCGGAACCATGTGTTCCGTTCGTTCTGAGCGAAGCCGACCGACGAAGGAGGGAGGCTGACGTCGAAGAACGGCGCCCACGGTGCAAGCGAGCACAGGTTGCGCCGCCCTTCGACGTCGGCGTCGGTCGCTGCGCTCCCTCCGCCTCGCTCTGGGCGAACGGTGAAGGGGGCGCGCCACGGAATTTCATCGCGCCTGGTGAACGGCACGTTCATCCAGTCTCAGGGCGAACGGGAAGGGTGGGGCAGCGTTGGCGAGCGGCTGCGTTCACGCTCGGCTGGTCCGTCACGGCACGACGGCGATCTTGCCGTAGCTGGCCCGGCTCTCGAGCGCGGCCAGCGCTGCCGGCAGGTCGGCCAGCGGCAGCTCCTTCCAGATGACCGGGCGGACCTTGCCGGCGGCGACCAGCTCGGTCAGCGCGGCGTGGGCGTCGACGACCTTCTTGGGGTCGTGCATCTGGTACGCGCCCCAGAACAGGCCGATGACCGCGCAGTTCTTGAGCAGCACGCGGTTCATCTTCAGCTCGGGGATGCGGCCCGAGGCGAAGCCGATCACCAGCAGCCGGCCCTCCCAGGTGATGCACTTGAGGCTCTGATCGAAGACGTCGCCGCCGACCGGATCGTAGATGACGTCGGCGCCGCGGCCGCCGGTGAGCTGCTTGACCGCGGCGACGAAGTCGGTCGCCTTGTAGTCGATGACGTGGTCGGCGCCGGCCGCGGTGCACACCGCCAGCTTCTCGGCGCCGCCGGCGGTGGCGATCACCGTCGCGCCCAGGGCCTTGCCGAGCTGGATGGCCGAGATGCCGACGCCGCCGGCGCCGCCGTGGACCAGCAGGGTCTCGCCGGCGCGCAGGGTCGTGCGGTGGACCAGCGCGAAGTAGCTGGTCTGGTAGGTGACCAGGAAGCTCGCCGCCTCGGCGGCGGTCAGCCCGTCGGGCCACGGGAACACCTGGGCGTCGGCGGCGGCCAGCTCCTCGGCGAACGTGCCCCACAGGGCGCTGACGATCACCCGATCGCCGACCTGGTACCTGCTGCCGGCCCCGACCTTGATCACCGTGCCCGCGGCCTCGATGCCGGGCGTGAACGGCACCGGTGCCTTGACCTGGTACTGCCCGGCGATCGCCAGCAGGTCGGGGAAGTTCAGGCTCGCCGCGGCGACCTTCACCACCACGCCGCCCGCGGGAGCGTCGGGGGAGGGCACCTCGTCGAGGCGGAGGACGTCGCGGTACGGACCGTACGCATGGGCTCGCCAGGCGCGCATGGGGGTCGTGTACCATGGCGACGTGGCTCGTTACCTGGTCGCCGTCGTGGTGACGCTGGTTCTGGTGGTCCAGGTCGGCTGCAGCCGCAAGAGCTGCCTCGGCGGCGACTGCGACGCGACCGAGCCGTGCGGGACGCTCACGTTCGAGTGCCCGACCCAGATGCTGCACGCCGGCCCGGTCGCCGGCGCGCCGAGCGGGCTGCGGCTGGCCGGTGGTCAGGCCGCCGACGGAGACCTGCTGATCTCCAACGGCCTCGTCACCGCGGTGATCAGCGCGCTCGACACCCCGACCGATCTCGCCCCCACCGGCGGCAACCTGATCGACTTCGGCCCGGTCGGCGGCGCCGACGACGTCACGCTCATCTACCAGCTCGCCGGCATCCTGCCCGACGACGCCTTCGCCTACCGCACCGTCGAGGTCGTCGATCGCTCGCCGGCCTACGTCGCGGTCGTGCTGCGCGGCACGCTCGACGGCCGGCCCGACGTGAAGGTCGCCACCCGCTACGAGCTGCACCCGTGCGACCCCGGCCTGCGCGTGCGCTCGGAGCTGTTCAACGGCTCGCCCGATCCGCAGGCGTTCGTGATCGCCGACGGCGCCCACTGGGGCAAGCGCCGCGTGGTGCCGTTCGCGCCGGTCGCCGGCCAGGGCTACCAGCAGCCCGAGCTCGACCTGCTCGAGCTGACCTCGCTGTGGTCGCCGTACGACTTCGTCGGCGGCGCGACCCCGGCGCCGGGCTCGCCGGGCTACGGCGCGATCGCCTGCGGCACCGAGGTGATCCGCGGGGTCAACGACCTCGAGATCTCGGCGCTCGGCACCGACATCGAGCTGGTGCGGCCGGGCGGCTCGCTGGTGCTCGAGCGGTTCCTGGTCACCGCCGGCACCGGCGCCGGGCCGGCGCCCGCCATCGACGCGCTGCTCGCCGCCCGCGGCCAGCTGTTCGGCGAGCCGGCGACGATCGTCGCCGGCACGGTCACGGCCGGTGGCGCGCCTTTCGGCGGCGACGTGCGGCGAGCGTCGATCCTGATCACCCGCGGCCCCGACCGCGTCCCGGTCACCGCGGTGGTCCCGGCCGCCGACGGCACGTTCCGCGCCAGCGCCCCGTCGGCGCGCGGCGCCCTGGCCTGGGAGCTGTGGAGCTTCGGCCGGCCGGTCGCCGGCGGCGCGGTGCCCGACGGCGGCGCGATCGGCGACGTCGCGATCGCCCCGCCCGGCGTGCTCACCCTGACGGTCGAGCTCGACGGCGTGGCCGGCGACGCCCTGGTCGTCGTCGAGCCGGCCGACGACGCGACCCGGCAGGCGGTCACCGGCACGCTGCACGGGCGGCTCACGCCGTGTGCGCCGTGGCTGGGCCCGCCCGACGGTGGCTCGCCGGCGTGCAACCGCGTGCTGGTCGGCGCGACCGGCGCCGACGTCGAGGTCCCGCCCGGGACCTACTGGGTCTACGCCAGCGCCGGCCCCGAGTACACGCTGGCGCGCGAGCAGGTGGTGATCGCCGATCCGTCGCCGCAGGCGGTGACGCTGGCGCTGCGCCGCCTGGCGCTGACGCCGCCGGGTTGGCTCGACGCCGACCTCCACGTCCACGGCCGCGCCTCGTTCGACTCCGGCCTGCCCGATCTCGATCGCGTGCGGTCGTTCCTGGCCGCCGGCGTCGACGTGGTCGCCGCCACCGATCACGACGCGGTCGCCGACTACGCCGCGGCGGTCGCCGCGCTCGGCGCCGAGGACCGGGTGCTGGTGATGGGTGGGCTCGAGACGACGCCGCTCATCCCGTGGCTGGACGTGCCCGGCGAGGACCTGCCGCGGGTGATCGGCCACTTCAACTTCTGGCCGCTGACGCCGGTGCCCGGCTCGCCGCGCGGCGGCGCGCCGTGGGACGAGGGCCTCGAGCCGGGCGCGCTGTTCGACCTGATCGATCCGCTGATGGGCGCGGACGGCGTCGCCATGATCAACCACCCGTGGGACGAGACCCAGTTCGGCCGCGACCTCGGCTACCTGCGCGCGATCGGCTTCGATCCGCGCCAGCCGATCCCCAGCCGCCCCGACGGGACCAACAACGGCCTGCTGCTGCGCACGCCGGGCGGCGGCCACCGCAACCTCGACTGGGACGTGATGGAGGTGCAGAACGGCGCCGGCGCCGACGAGGTGGCCAAGACCCGGCCGCTGTGGTTCGCGCTGATCTCGGCCGGCCACCCGGTCGCCGGCGCCGCCAGCAGCGACTCGCACGGGCTGCGCGACGGCCAGCTCGGCTGGGGCCGCACGTGGATCCACACCGGCGGCGACCTGGCCGCCGCGACCCCGGCGATCGTCAACGCCGCCATCCGCGGCGGTCGCACCGCCGGCGGCTCGGGCGTGTTCGTCGAGGTCACCATCGGGCCGCCGGGCGCGCCGCGGCGCGGCCTCGGGCTGACCCCCGTGGTGCCGGTCGCCGGCGATGTCGTGACCATCACCGTGCGCGCGGCGCCGTGGATCCCGGTCACCGAGGTCCGCGCGGTGACCTCGGCCGGCGAGCGGGTGCTCGCCTCCGACCTGCCGGCGCCGCCCGATCCGTTCGGCGATCAGGGCGTGGTCCGCTGGCAGGGCGAGCTGCCGCTCACCGAGCTCGTCGGCGCCGGCGACGACTGGCTGGTGATCGAGGCCGGCCTGCCGCTGCCGCCCTACGCCGATCTCGACGACGACGGCGTGCCCGACACCGGCGACAACGACGGCGACGGCGACGTCGATCGCGACGACATCGAGGACGACGAGGACAGCGGGCCGATCGTCAACCCTCGGGATCCGACCGATCCCGCCGATCCGCGCTACCACATGACCCGCGTGGTCCCCGACAGCTGGCCGTTCGGCTTCACCAGCCCGCTGCTCGTCGATCGCGACGGCGGCGGCTGGACCCCGCCGGGGAGGCGGCCGTGAGAGCGGCGGCGCTGGCCGGGCCGGTGGCCGCGTTCGGGCTCGCGCTGATCGCCGCCGGCGGCGGCGCGACCGCCGAGCCGTGCGAGGACCACGTCGACGATCCGATCGCGCTGCCGTGGCGCGAGGCCGGCGTCGACGCGCCGCGCGGCGGCTGCCTGCGCTCCGAGGTGTCGGTCGACCTGCTCGGCCACGCGCTGATCGACGAGCCGGCCTTCTACGGCACGCTCGGCGGCGGCGCCAGCGTGATGGCGCGGTTCGGCGGCCAGTACGTCGAGTACGGCCTCGGCGTCCGCCTCCTCGACGCGACCTTCGTCCAGAACGCGGTGCTCAAGGTCACCGAGACCGGCTACGGCCCGATCACCGCGCAGGTCGCGCTCGGCGATCAGGGCCCGGTCGCCGGCCGCCCGGCCGCCTACGTGGTCTACGCCCGCGTCGAGGTCCCGTTCACCCGCGCCGAGCTCGCCATGTCGTCGGGCGGGATCCAGCTCGGCGGCGCGCTGACCTGGCAGATCGGCGCGCACCACCGGCTGCACGGGCGAGTCGGGCTGCTCGGCGCGTACGCGTCGTCGGCGGCCGGCAGCGAGACCCGCGGCGCCGGCGTGGCCTCGGTCGATCTCTCGTCGACGCTGCTGTCGTGGCTGGTCGCCACCGGTGGCGTCGACGTCCAGGGCGGCTGGTTCGGCGCCGGCCTCGATCACGTCGCCGCCCGCGCCGGCGCGCACTGGCGGATCACCGGAGTGTGGCGCGCCGCGGTCGCCGCCGGCGTCCCGCTGGTCGGCGCCGAGCGCACCGACGTCGCGTTCACCCTGGGCGTCCGCCGGGATCTCGACTGACCCCGGCCGCGATTCCTCCGCCGACGTCCGACCCCCGCGCTACCATCCTCGGTCATGGACGCTGCGCTCCTGGCCGCGCTCCTCGACCGCGCCGACGGTGGCGATCCGGCGGCGGCCGACGAGCTGTTCGGCGGCGGCGGCGATGGCGGGCCCGGCGCGGCGGCGGCCGAGCTGGGCGGCGATCTCGGGTTCCGGTTCGCCTGCGCCGAGCTGACCTACCTGCTCGACCGCGCCGCCGACCTCGCCGACGACCGCGTGCGCGAGCTGTACTCGGCGCTGCTCGAGGCCCACGGCGGCGACCCGCGGCGGCTGGCCGCGCTGCGGTCGCTCGGCGAGCGCATCCACCAGCTGGAGAGCGACGGGATCCTCCCGAGGTCGATGGTGGTCCGCTCGCGCCGCCGCCGCGATTGACGAGCACCGCGAAGCCCCGCGCGACGCGGACGAGCGGTGCTTGCCGTTGCGCGAGGTGCCGGCCCGGTTGATGCTGACCACGACGTGGAGCTTCCGCCGTTCGATCCGCGGTTCGCCGCCGAGCTGCTCGCCGCCCTGCCGGACGGCGTGGTGGTCGCCGATCCCGAGCTGCGCATCGTCCAGGCCAACGCCGCGGCCGGCGCCCTGCTCGGTTGCGACCCGGCGGCGCTGATCGGTCGCTCGCTGCCCGACCTCTACTGGTGCCCGGTCGAGGGCACGGCGCTGGCGCTCGCCGATCGGGCGGCGCGGGCGACCAACGCCCGGGCGATCCGGACCGCCGACGGCAAGCGCCGGGTGCTGCTGGTCCATGGCCTCGAGATCGCCGGGCGCTGCGCCCTGGTGCTGCGCGACCCCGGCGATCTCCACGACACCTTGGATCGTCTCGTCCTGTCCGAGTCGAGCCTGCGGTCGGTGAGCGACAGCTCGCCCGATGGCATCTGCGTCCATCACCAGGGCCGGCTGGTCTACGTCAACCGCGCGCTGTGCGCCCAGTGGGGCGGTCCGATCGAGGAACTGATCGGCAGGTCGTCGCTCGACCTGGCCCACCCGCTCGACCTCGAGCAGGTCAAGGCCCGCCAGCAGTCCCTGGCCGAGGGCAAGCCGGTGGCGCCGTACGTCGACCTGCGGCTGAAGCGCCGCGACGGCTCGGTGTGGGTGGCCCAGGTCGGCGCGGTCAACGTCGTCTACGAGGGCAAGCCGTCGGTGCTGGTGGTCGCCCGCGACGTCACCGAGCAGCGCCAGCTCCAGGCCCGCCTCGGCCAGGTCGATCGCATGGTCGCGCTCGGCACGCTCGCCGCCGGGGTCGCCCACGAGATCGGCAACCCGCTGACCTACGTCCTGCTCCGCCTCGACGCCGCTACGGTGCGGGCGGCCGAGCTGCGCCGCGCGGTCGGCGCCGACGGCGGCCACCTGCTGCCGATCATCGACGAGCTGGCCGGCCACGTCGCCGCGGTGAGCGACGGCGCCCGGCGGGTCCGCGCGATCGTCTCCGAGCTCAAGGTCTTCGCCCGCGCCGACGAGGACGAGGAGCTGACCCGGATCGACGTCACCGCGCCCCTCGAGCGCGCGCTGTCGATGGCGGCCCACGAGCTCAAGGGCCTCACCGTGGTGCGCTCGTTCGCGCCGGCGCCGCCGGTGATGGGCCAGAGCGGCAAGCTGACCCAGGTCTTCCTCAACCTCGTCCTCAACGCGGTCCACGCCCTGCACGCCGCCGCCGCCGCCGGCCTCAACGAGATCCGCATTGCGGTGTGGGGCGAGGCCGGCCAGACCCTGATCGCGATCACCGACACCGGCTGCGGCCTCGGCGCCGAGGACGTCGGCCGGGTGTTCGATCCGTTCTACGCGACCAGCACGCCGGGCCAGGGCGTCGGCCTCGGCCTGGCGATCACCCATGCGATCGTGACCGGGCTGGCCGGGCAGATTCGGGTCGAGAGCCAGCCCGGGGCCGGTGCGACGTTCACGGTCTCGCTGCCGGCAGCAGCGTGACCCGAGCGCAACCCTTTGCGTTCCGGCCCGCGGCCGCGTAAAACGCGCCGGCCATGAGCCTCGTCGTCCTCGAAGACGTCAGCCTGTTCTTCGCGGATCGGATGATCTTCGATCAGGTCGACCTCCGCCTCGGCGCCCACGACCGCATCGGCCTGGTCGGGCCCAACGGCTCGGGCAAGACCTCGCTGCTCAAGGTGATCGCCGGCGTCCAGGAGATCGACGACGGCAAGGTCACCGTCGCGCGCGGCGTCCGCGTCGGCTGGCTGCCCCAGGATCTCGCCCTCGAGGGTGGCCGCACGCTGCGCGACTTCGTGCTCGGCAGCGTGCCCGGCCGGGCCGAGCTCGATCGCGACCTCGAGGCGACCGAGGCCGCGATGCTGGCCGCCCAGGACGACCCGGACCGGGCCGACGAGCTGGTCGAGCTGGCCGAGCGCATCGCCGAGCTGCACGAGCGCAAGGACCACTTCGATCGCTTCTTCTCCGAGCACGAGGCCCTGACCATCCTGGCCGGCCTCGGCTTCGCCGACGGCGATCACCGCCGCGACCTCGGCGAGTTCTCCGGCGGCTGGAAGATGCGCGCGGTGCTGGCCGCGCTGCTGTTCCAGCGCCCCGACGTGCTGCTGCTCGACGAGCCGACCAACCACCTCGACATGCCGTCGGTGGCGTGGTTCGCCGACTTCCTCAAGCGCTACGACCGCTGCTTCATCCTGATCAGCCACGACCGCGAGTTCCTCAACGAGCAGATCGACCGGGTGGTCAGCCTCGAGCCCGAGGGCGTGCGCAGCTACCCCGGCAACTACGAGCGCTACGTCGCCGCCCGCCTCGAGGAAGAGACCATCCTGGCCGGCAAGGCCAAGAACCTCGAGCGCGAGCGCGAGCGGCTGACCCGCTTCGTCGATCGCTTTCGCGCCCAGGCCAACAAGGCCAAGGCGGTGCAGAGCCGCATCAAGCAGCTCGAGAAGATGGAGGACGTCGAGACCTTCCAGAAGCGCCACGTCATGCGCTTCTCGTTCCCGCCGACCGAGCGCACGGTCGCCGAGGTGCTCAAGATCGACGGGGTCAAGAAGGCCTACGGCGCGCACGTCGTGTTCCCCGGCGTGACCCTCACCGTCCGCCGCGGCGAGAAGATCGGCATCATCGGCGTCAACGGCGCCGGCAAGACCACCCTGCTCAAGATGATCGCCGGCGAGCTCACGCCTGACGGCGGCACCATCCGCACCGGCCAGGGCGTCAAGGTCGGCTACTACGCCCAGCACCACGCCGACACCCTCGACCTCGGCGCGACCGTGCAGGAGATCGTCCAGCGGGCCAGCCCGTCGACGCCGGTGGCCCGGGTGCGGTCGATGCTGGGCGCGTTCATGTTCCGCGGCGACGACGTCGACAAGCCGGCCAAGGTGCTGTCGGGCGGCGAGCGGGCCCGGGTCGCGCTGGCCCGCCTGCTGGTCGCGCCCGGCAACCTGCTGCTGATGGACGAGCCGACCAACCACCTCGACCTCGAGTCGTCGGAGAGCCTGGCCCGGTCGCTGGTCGACTACGACGGGACCCTGATCTTCGTCAGCCACAACCGCAGCCTGATCCGCACCCTGGCCACCAAGATCTGGAACGTCGAGGCCGGGACGGTCGACACCTACCCGGGCACGCTCGACGAGTACCTGTACGCCTGCGCGCAGCGCCGCAAGGAGGTCGTGGTCACCGGCGGACCCAGGCTGACCACCGGCGGCGCCATCGCCGCCCCCGCCGCGGCGTCGCCGGCGCCCGCGCGCAACCGCGAGGACGACAAGGCCCGCAAGCGCCGCGAGGCCGAGGCCCGCCAGAAGCGCAGCAAGGCGCTCGGCCCGCTCGAGAAGAAGGTCGCCGACCTCGAGGACCGGATCGCCGCGCTCGAGACCGCGCAGGCCGGCCGCTCGGCCGAGCTGGCCGATCCCGCAGTGTACGCCGACGACGCCCGCCGGCGCACCCTGCTCGGCGACTACCAGGGCGACCAGGCCAAGCTGGAGGAGCTGACCGCCCGCTGGGAGGCGGCGGCGGAGGAGCTCGAGCGGATGCGCCAGGAGCTGGGCAGAGACGACTCGTGACCGGCCCCGCACCCCACCTGTGACCCCGGACACCCAGAGTCATTGTTGACCGCTCGCTTCGCTCGCTGGGGGGAACTGGAGCGGATGCGCCAGGAGCTCGGGACCGAAGACTCCTGACCATCTCGGACGTTGCGGGCGGGCGCCGCGCGGCCGATAATCAGCGGACATGTCCTCCTCGCCCGCGATCATCGATGGCAAGTACGAGCTGATCGAGCTTGCCGGCGAGGGCGGGATGGCGTCGGTGTACAAGGCCGCGGTCAAGGGCGCGGCCGGGTTCTCGCGGACGGTGGCGATCAAGAAGATCAAGCCCGAGTTCCGCGCGATCCGGAACTACACCGACATGTTCATCGAGGAGGCGCGGGTCGGCGCCGAGCTCGCCCACCCCAACATCGTCCAGGTCTACGACTTCTGCGCCGACGAGCGAGGCAGCTACTACATCGTCATGGAGTGGGTCGAGGGCATGGACCTCGGCTCGTTCGTGAAGTTCTGGCAGGACCGCGGCGGCCAGGTGCCGTGGCCGCTGGTGGTCGCCGCCGGCATCGGCACCCTGCGCGGCCTCGGCGCCGCCCACGAGCGCCGCCGCCCCGACGGCACGCCGGCGCCGATCGTCCACCGCGACGTCTCGCCCCACAACATCCTCGTCGGCATCAACGGCATCTGCAAGCTGACCGACTTCGGCCTGGCCCGCGCCCGCGACCGCGTGTTCAGCCTGACCGCGCCGGGCACGGTGAAGGGCAAGCTGTCGTACCTGTCGCCCGAGGTCGCGATGGGCGGCGAGGCGACGCCGCAGTCGGATCTGTTCGCGATGGGCGCGGTGCTGTGGGAGGCGCTGACCGGCCAGCGGTTGTTCGACGGCCGCAACGACCTCGAGGTCTTCAAGCTGATCCGCGCCTGCGTCGTGCGCCCGCTGCGCGACTACCGGCCCGACGTGCCCGACGAGCTGATCGCGGTGGTCGACCGGGCGCTGGCCAAGGAGCCCGACGCGCGGTTCGGCTCGGCGGCCAGCTTCGCGTTCATGCTGGCCGAGGTGCTCAAGCTGGCCCCGCCCGGCGGCGACGCCACCAGCACGCTCGGCAACGCCGTCGCCGACGCCCAGCTCGCGGCGGGCG
>Ga0247822_10003529_pt1 | contig 10197 bp, 7 predicted proteins | sample 13C_Cellulose_Da_FD_192423 | JGI IMG/M metagenome (GOLD analysis project Ga0247822, IMG submission 192423) | Soil microbial communities from agricultural site in Penn Yan, New York, United States - 13C_Cellulose_Day30 | ecosystem: Environmental > Terrestrial > Soil > Agricultural land | place... | reverse complement strand
GAGGTAGATGCGGGAGAGGCCAGTGACGAGAACGAGAAACGCGGCAGCCGTGTAGATCGCGATCCTTCTCGGAGCCTTTTCGACGTTCGCCGCGAGCAGCCATGCGAGGATGCCGAAGAAGCAGAATGACCCGAGCGCGTGGCCGCTGGGGAAACTGTAGGAGTCTGGCAGCGAATATTCGAAGAGCGGATCAGGCCGCTGGCGTTGATAGATCAGCTTGAGGCTGACGTTCAGTATCAGCTCGCCGACATTGGTGATGAGAAAGATGATGGCCTCGCGCTTCCACTTGATGCAGAGCAGAAGGCCGAAGATCGCAACGCCGAGCACCGTCAGAAATGGCCAGTCGCCGACGAACGAAAAGAAGATCGCGAATTTCGTCAGTACCGGCGTCGAGAACGAATTCACGCCGTCCCGCACAAACGAATCGAACGCCGCCGTATCGCCTTCGCCCATCTCGTCCGCCAGCAGCCCGAACGCGATCACACCCGCGAGACACAACAGAAACCCACTAGAAAGCCGCCCCCCAACCCGCCGCAAAACGCGCCAAGCCGCTCCAAAGGTCGAGTAGATCGAGAAATGTCTTCGCATTTTGTTTCCCGCGAAATACGCGAAAATCCGCTAAAGAAAACCTTAACGTGGAGTACGCTAAGTACGCGGAGGATTCGAATCAAGACTCTGCGGTCATCGCGGTCTCTGCGTTTACAAACCTTTTTAGCGCCTTTTCGCGTATTTCGCGGGCAAATTCCTACTTGTACCGACCGCGGATCCGCACAGCCCGCTCGATCACATCGACGTTCTCCAATATCTTCAGCCGCAGATCATTATCCAACCCAGGATTATCCGTTAAGAACTTGTTCACAACCGACAACGCCTCCTCGCTACGCTGACCACCGATGAACGCTCCCAACCAGCCGTTGACGAAGAAGATCTTGCGATTTCGTTTGTGATTCGGCAGTTCCTGCAAGGCGCGCCGCAGATACGGCAAGGTTAGATCCGAATGCCTTATCGAATTCCAAGGCCCGAACGCCGCCTCGATCCAGCTTTCATTTATCTCTTTGTTATTAACAAAATCGTTCCAATACTTCGCCTTGTTCGCCGCCGTCCCGATGCCCGCCCTCGCGGCGTATGCATACCGCTTGGCGTCATCGGATGTTTCTGTTTTCTCAAGGTCAGCCAATAGTTTCGGGGCCTCGGGATCGTTGAGAATGAGCAGCTTCGTGACAATGTCGAATCTATCCTTAGCCTTTAATGGAACGCCGCCACCCTTGGCGGCGTCTGTTTTGGTGTCGCCGGCAGGGGTGCCGGCGTTCCTCAGCATCCCCTTCAACACACCCCGAGCCTTCTCGCTCGACGCGATATTTAGGAATGCCCGATAGTATGTGATCCGCTGCCCGAGCGTCTCCGAGTTCCGCATCCCGGCGATGAGCATATCCTCGACGCGGTCGGGCAGAGACGCGACCGTTAGGGAGCGTTGCGATCGGGCGCTATTACCTCGCGCGACGCCACGCTCGTTCACACTCGCGGTTCCGCCCGGAGCTTCGATGTAATAATTCATCGCCGTCCCCACCCGGTTCAGCAGCAACGCCGTTGTCGACTCGTCTTCGTTCAGAGTGCGCGATTTATCGCGTTCGCCGTTGCCGAGGGACGTTTCGTTGCCACCGGGAGACGAGCTAGAGCTCGCACTCTGAACGCGGACCACCAACTCCACATACTCCCGCGGATCGAGCTCGCCCTCTCGGACGCTGTCCCACAGCGCACCCCACGTCATCGACCGCAGGAATGGATCTTTCTCGTTTTGGATATTTTTCAGAATATACTCTCGGCTTTTGTCGTCGAGAAGAAAAATGCCGTAGCCGTAGTCTTGGTAGTTCGGGAAAACAAATGAAAACTGCGAGGCACTTCGATCTCGGAGAAAGATAGTTCCAGCCTCCTTGGACTCGATAGTTGAGATTTGTGAACTACCGGTTGCGTCACGCCATAATATTTGGGATTTAAATTGCCAACCGGTAGAAGGGCTTGAATACTGTTCGAGCCTTAGTCGCTCCGCCGCATTGGTAAAGTATTCGATCCGCGATCTAATCACTGGCCCACCTCGCGTCCTAACCCATCCGTTCGCCCACGTCTTCAAGCCCCGCTTACTCGCTGTTTCAAGCTCCGATATTAAATCTTCCCACCCCGCATTCCCGAACTCATGCTTCTTCAAGAACGAGCGGACGGCGGCTTGGAACTTGTCCTCGCCGAGATAAAACTCCGCCTGACGAAGGAATGCGGGTGCCTTGTTATATACGATGCTTCCGTATGCCGATTTCGCGGCGGAGAGATTCTTGATCTCCTGATAGATCGGCGTGGTGCCTTTGGTCGAATCGGTCGCGTAGGCGCCTTGTTTGACGCGTTCGTAGAAGACTTTCCAGCTATTCATCTCGGGCATTATCTTTTCGAGAGCCTTGTACGCCGTGAAGGTCGCGAAGCCTTCCTTCAGCCAAAGGTCGTCGAACCAGCGCATCGTCACCGTGTCGCCAAACCACTGATGCGCCGCCTCGTGAAAGATCAGCGTCGCCCGCGAGATATGGTCGTTCCGCGTCGGCTCCTGCGGAAAAATGATGCTCGACTCCCGCAAAAACGTCGCCCCCGCATGCTCCATCCCGCCAAACGGAAACTCCGGTATCAGCACCAGATCGTACTTCGGAAACGGAAACTTGTAGTTGAAATACTCCTCGAAATACCCGACGGCTTCCCGATTCAGCCGAAACACCTCGTCTGCATGCTGCTTGAACTTGGCGGCCTGCGATTTTCGGACGTAGACAGAGCTCCCTTCAAGTTCTTGGTTACGACGATGAAAAATTGTTCGCCGAGTCTCGTCGTTGCCACGCCTAGACCACAGATTTGAATGTCGCAGGTACCCAAATATCTGAAATTCGCCTGCAGCGAAAGCAAAAACGTAGGTACTCACCGGTCGCGTCTCAGCAAATTGGTACTCGAGCTGCGTAGGCAGCTGACTCTTTCTAGACGAACGAATCTCAAAATAATCCTCGTTCGATACGGGCTGCCAACCAGCAGGAACCTTCAAGTTCAGCGTAAACCTTGCCTTAATATCCGGCTGGTCGAACACCGGGAACGCCGTACTTGCGTCGGACGGGACGAAGAGCGAGTAGAGATATTCCGACCCGTCCTCCTTATCCACATACCGCGTTATCGCTGACCCGCTCGTCAGTATCGGCGACGTGAAATCGAGCTTGATGACGTTCTCACCCATCACCACGCCGTCGCTGAAGATCAAGTGTTCGTTGTGTTCACCAAAGCTCGGAGTTCCACCTTTAGGTGGCCCGCCGCTGCCCATTGACGTCTCAGCCCCAATGGGAAGCCAGCTTAAGCTGGAACTCCGAACTGCGGTTTTTCCATTGATCGACACATTCGTGATCGTCGACTTCTCCTCATGCCCGCGGATCCTCCGCCAATCCAGCACGATGAACCTCGGCGGGCACTCGGCACACGCCTCGGCCGCGTACTGCAGCCGTATCTCCATCGTACCTTTGAGCACCGGCGACATCTTCTCGAGCGTCAGGTTCAGCTTGTACCGTACGTTCGAATATCGCACCGCCCGCCACTTCGCGAGATCCTGCGAAACGCCGGGTTCAATGGGCGGAGCCTGGGCGATCGCGGTGACAGACAACGCCATAAACAGAAGGAGAATTCGAGTGATCATAGCAAAAAGAATAACATCCTTCGGTTGCGTACCATCCGCAAATGGTTGCAGCCGCAGGGCTTGAGTCGGCTCATAACCGCTTCACGAAAACTTCAGAACATTCTCACGGATTTCTAAATACCAAACTGCGCGTTCTCAGCTTTAATCACATCATCACGCCGGACATTTCTGCCGGCAACGCGAACTTACAACCAGGAGAATAATGATGACCCCCGAGCAAAAGTCTCTCAGGATCTTACTTGTCCAGCCCGCTCCCTTCGAACCGGGCCGCATCGGCCTCGAAAATGTGATCTGGCTTTCCGAGCCGGTCGCGCTTACATCGATCGCCGGTGCGGTCTCGCCTCTGCACGTGGTGCGGATCCTTGATATGCGGCTCGAAGAAGAGACGGATCTCAACCGCGAGATGCTCGAGTTTCGCCCCGATGTCGTCGGAACCACATCGATGACGACCGACTGTTATCAAGCCCGTGCCGTGCTCGAAATGGCAAAGGCGACGCTCGGCGATCAGGTGTTCACCATCGTCGGTGGACATCACCCGACGCTCTCGCCGCAGGATTTCGAAGACGATGCCGTCGACGCAATGTGCCTCGGCGAGGGCGAAGAGACGTTCATGGAGCTGATCGATCATATCGCCGCCGGACGCGATCCGCGCGAGCTTTACGCCATCCCCGGCTTGCGCTTTCGCGACATCGACGGCGATTACGTCAACACGCCGAAACGCAGTCAGAAAAAGAATCTCGACGATCTGCCGGTGCCAGCCCGACACCTGCTCAAACCCGAGTATATCAAGGAATATTTCTTCACGTTCCAGAGCGGCATGGCGTCGATCAACACTTCACGCGGCTGCAGTTTCGATTGCAATTTCTGCGCGATCTGGGAATTCTACGAACGCAAGACGCGCTATATGAGCGCCGCCGCGATCTGCGATCAGCTAGAGAAGATGGAGGAGAAATTCGTCTTCTTTCTCGATGACAATTTCCTCACGAACCGCACACGCCTGACCGAGCTTTGCGAAGAGATCGAACGCCGCGGCATCAAGAAATACTTCGCCACGCAGGGCCGTTCGGACTTTATCGCGAACCACCCGGACGTGATGCGGCGGCTTCGCGATTGCGGGCTGATGATGGTGCTCTCGGGCTACGAATCGAACGACGACAACGCGCTCGAATCGCTTCGCAAATCGAACACGCTCGACAAGAACAAACGCGCCGCCCGCATAATGCGCGACCTTGGGATGATCTCGATCGGCGTGTTTATGGTGCGGCCGGAATTCGAAGAGTACGAATTTGATCAGCTCTACGAAACCATCAACGAGATGGGCGTCGCTATCCCCCTCGTCACCATTCTGACCCCGCTGCCCGGCACGCAGATGTTCAAGAAGATGAAGGACCAACTGCTGACGACCGACACGCGTCTGTTCGATCTGCTCCACGCCGTCACGCCGACCCGGCTGCCGCGTGAGCAGTTCTATAAGAAGTATGTCGAATGGCACCGCGTCACGCTCAAGAGCACGCTGAAGGGCGTCTTTTCGGCCGTGATCCGCAAGCCTCGATTCTTCCTCTGGGATTCGCTCCGCGGGACGTGGAACTTTTTGAAGAAGGAGATCCACTACGCGCCGATCGTCGATAACTACGAAAGCCATCTGCGCGACGAGATCGGCATTATCGATCCGGAAGCGATCGCCAAACCCGCTCGCCGGGAACTGCCCGTCGTCCGCACGACATCGCCGAAGCCGGAACCGGTGGCGGTCTGCGTATCGTGAGGAGGTACTGAGATGCGACCGAAAGATAAAACCGCCATCGACAAAGCCAACGAGACCATCCGCCGCAACCGCGAAAAGCGCTTGGCAGCCGAGAAAGCCGATAACAAAAAACCGGACGCCGTCGAGTTTGACATAGCCAACTGCGCGAACGCCTTTTCGCGAAACGGCCACAAGGTAGAACATATTTTCGACAAGATCTTCTGAGGACAAACGAATGAACGCAAGAGAATTTCTAAAACAGCTTCATGACGAGATCGAGAGCCACCCGGCCGTCAATCACCCGTTCCTATGCCGCGTCTCGCGCATCCCATTCACGCGTGAGGATTACAAGGTATTCGGCCTGCAGCACTACGCGCTTGTCGGAAACTTCACCGCGTATCTCGAACACCTGCTGATCACCGCGCCCGATTCGGACGCGAAACAGTGGCTGGCAAAAGTGCTTGTCGATGAATACGGCGAAGGATCAGATGGGAAGGACCACGCCGAGCTTTATCGCGAATTCCTGCTCGCTACCGGAGCGTACACCGGCGAAGAACTCGTTACTGAACTGCACGCAAACGTTTCAGCCTTCGTCGCTGAGCATTTTCGGATCGTGAAGGAGGAACCGTTCCTCGTCGGACTCGGCGCGGTCGGGCCGGGGCATGAATGGAGCATTCCGAAGATGTTCCCGCGCATCGTCCGCGGCCTTCGTCTCGCCGGGTTCGCCGAAAGCGAGATCGACTACTTCGTCCTCCACCTCGGCCAGGATGTCGATCACGGCCTGTGGCTTGAGGAAGCTCTTGCCCGCTACGCCGATGACGAGGCAGCTCAGAGGCAGATCCGACGCGGTGCGCTCCTCTCGCTCGAAGCCCGTGCACGATTCTGGAGCGGCGTGCAGGACAAGGTCGTCCGTTGGCGTCAGCCGCGAAATACGCATCTTCGCACCGCAAACCGCCGTTCGAAATACGAACGGGAGTTGGAGATCCCGCTCGTGTCGCTGCAGCGAAAAATAAGCGTATGGCGAGGACTAGCCAAAGCGGCATAATGCCAAAAAAAGCGGCTCGAAAATGAGCCGCCTTCGCATATCGATCGATCCAAAACTAGAGCGAGAAATTGAAGTTCACGAAGCCTATCGCCTGAACGGCCTGGCCTTCGACCAAGATCGGGCGAAACTTCCATTTGCGGATCGCGTCCTTCGCGGATGCTTGAAGCAGAGTTGGGCCCGAGGTGTTCTTCACCTCGACCACATTGCCCTGTTCATCAACCGCAACCTCCACACGGACCACACCCGTAGCACGCATCGATCGGGCCGCCGGAGGATATACCGGGGCCGACTGCTTTTCGACATAAGGCAGAAGCGATCCGACCGTGATCGGGCCGGTCGGTTTACTTGACGAAGTCGCCTTTACCTTGTTCGCGTCCTCAGACTGCTGGGTCGAACCCGCAATGATCCGCGATCGGTCAGGCTGAGTTTCGGGCTTCTTCGCAGCTTCTATCACTGGCGGAGCGTTGTTTGATGCGACTGCGGTTTCGGAGGGTTTCGGCTTCTCGACTACCGGAAGGCCCGGATTCGGGCCGCTTGCGACCGGCTTGTTCTCTACCGGATTTGAGACCGGAAGAAGAGCGGCTGATGTGTTGTTATTCGGAACCGTCGCGGTCTGCTGCTGAGGAACCGACGCCGGCGTGCTCGTACCGTCGACCGCGTTGATGATCACACTTCGAGATACGGCCATCGCCTCTCGTTGATCGGCCACTTCGTCACGCCATCGGCGAGCGTCGTAATCGTCACGCGATATCGCAACACGAGCGTTGCTCGCTTCTTCCATCAGCATTATCGCCGTCGAAGCCTTCGCCTTGTCCCCCGACATCTCCTTCGACTGCGTAACGACCATCTCAACGGTCTCACGCATCTTTTCGAGGTCGTTCAAAGCCTCGAGCGGAAGGTTGCGGTCATTGACACTCAAGCCCAACGCTCGATACCGGTCGGCCTGATTGCGTGCACTCTTGATGATCTGCCCGGCGACGATGCCGTAGTTGGTCAGTGCGTTAGGCTTGGTCGTTTTCTGCTCGTTGTAAGACTGATTTAGAAGTGCCTGAGCTTTCTTGTGGTCGCCCTGTTCGAGATAGCTGTTCATCAACAGCACGTTAGAAACGGCAATGACCGATTGATCCGACGTCTCGCGACGGATGTTCTCAAGCTCGTTGATGGCGGCGTAATAATTGCGGACTGCGATGAACGCTTTCGCCTTATCGATGCGGGCGCGCATCACCTCGGCGGCGGTCGGAGCCTTCACGATCGGCTGCGTCGGCGCCGTATCTGTAGTGGTCGCGGGAGCTACCGGACTCTGCGATGCCTGCGGCACCTGAGCGGTCGCAACCGTTATAAATGCTGATAAAACCAGAAATACCGAAGTGAAATTCCTTCCGACATTTGACGGCATTTTCAGTCCTCCTTAGGTGACTTTAGTTTCCGTAAAGGTCTAGCGAACTACATTAAAGAAGGCTCACTATCAAACGACCCGGGCAAAAACTTTCCAATATCCCAATATCAATAAATCATTAATCGAGGCCAATTCGTTCAAGCCCGATCAATTCTTCAGACTATTGATGATTTTTTGACGGTAAGTGTTTGCGTCTCTTTTTATAACACTTTCGTTCAGGGTCAACAAACGGCGGTCGAGCATCACGACGCGGCCCTGAATGATGACCGTACGCACATCGGACGCCTTCGTCGCGTAAACGAGATGCGAATAGATGTTGTACATCGGCGTCTGATGAAGCTCGTCGAGCCCGACAATAGCAATATCCGCGAGCTTTCCGACCTCGATCGAGCCGACCTTTTCGCCCATATGCAAAGCCCTCGCACCGCCGATAGTTGCCATCGCGAACACGTCCTCAGCGGGCATTGCCTTCGGGTCGCCGGAGACGAGTTTGTGCAGCTTAGCCGCCGTGTCCATCTCTTCCCACATCGACAGATCGTTATTCGACGCAGCTCCGTCCGTGCCCAAACCGACGTTCAACCCCTTCCGCAGCATTGCCGCGACTGGCGCAGTTCCGGCCGCGAGCTTCATATTCGACTGCGGATTGTGAGCCACACCGACGTTATGCTTCTTTAGCAGATCGATCTCAGCATCGTTCGCCTGAATGACGTGTGCCGCGATCGTCCGGTCGTTGAAGAATCCGATCTTCTCGACAAACCCGATCGGCCGCTGTCCGGCGTGCTTCTGCTGGATGAATTCGGTCTCGGTATTCGCCTCGGCAAGATGAATGACGAGCGGAGCTTTCAGCTTGTCCGACACTGCTCGCGACTCCAGCAGATGCTCCTGCGAAACCGTGTAAGGCGCGTGCGGTGCGATCGCAGGCGTGATCAGCAGATCGTTCTGCCACTTCTTGATAAAGCGTTCGGTATACGCGACTCCGGCTTGCCATGTCTTGTTGTCGGGTGCCGGAAAATCAAGCACCGTCTCGCCGAGCACGCCCCGCATTCCGGCCTTCTTCGTCTCGTCGGCGATCGCGTCCTCGAAGTAGTACATATCGCAGTACGTTGTCGTACCGCCCTTGATCATCTCCGCGAGCCCAAGCCGCGTACCGGCCCGCACGAACGGCTCATCGACATTCTTCGCCTCCGCCGGGAAGATGAACTTCGTGAGCCACTCCTGCAGGTCCATGTCGTCCGCGATCCCGCGAAACAGAGCCATCGGCACGTGAGTATGCGTATTGATCAGCCCCGGAATAACGACCTTTCCCGTGGCATCGATCGTCCTCGCCGCCCGCAGCCTCGCCGGCATCTCGGACCGTTTCCCGACCCAGTCGATCTTTCCGCCGCGAACGACGACCGCCCCGTTCTCGATCACGCGGCGATCCTTGTCCATCGTTACGACCGTTCCGCCCACGATCGCGAGTTCCGCGGTGCGAGCCTGTCCAAACATCGGCGTCACCGCCAACATCAACAGCGAAAGGAGAATTGCAGTGCTAACTAGTCTTTTCATTTCAAAAACTTCGAGTCGAACGCATTTGTGTTCGATCTATCTTTCTAACTTCTCAAGTCGCTCGACATCCGCGAGATCTTTGTGCCTTCCTGTTGCGGTCTTGTTCTTGACCAGATCTGCTTTGCTGACGGTGTCAACGAGAATATCTTCGATAGCAACCGAGTTCTTTCGAGAGTAGCAATCATCAAAATCCAAACCGTCCGCAAAATTCAGTATTTGGACCTTCATCGGCTCTATTCCCATCTCGATCATGCTACGTTCTTCGTTCAAGGTATCTTCAGACAGACTCGGATCAGCCAATCCGAAATCTTCCAGGGCCTTCAGCAAGCTGACCACATTTTCCCGATCATCAGAAACGAAAATATCGATGTCGTTCGTCGAGCGTGAGTATCCATAAATGCCGACAGCGTATCCGCCTATCAAAAGATAACGGACGTTATTCGCATTTAACGACTCTAATAACTCTTTGAAGTCTCTCGGTAGCTCGAACTCCATAATTCATTCGCCTCAGCCTCTCCATGTGTTGGAGTCGTTCCCTGATGGAAGTTTTATTCCAGTACTCGATCTCATCAGATTCGTCTCCAACGTTCGTAACGCGGAAGACCGATCGATTCAACTTAAGTTCCGGTATATCTTTTCGTTCGCTCTTCATTTCAAAAACTTCGAGTCGAACGCTCGCGGGAGCAGTTCGCTCATTTGGATGGTTTCGGATTTGCCGTGGAGGTTTGCGAGTATCACCGGAACGTCACCGCAGAATTCCCATA
>Ga0247822_10003528_pt1 | contig 10197 bp, 8 predicted proteins | sample 13C_Cellulose_Da_FD_192423 | JGI IMG/M metagenome (GOLD analysis project Ga0247822, IMG submission 192423) | Soil microbial communities from agricultural site in Penn Yan, New York, United States - 13C_Cellulose_Day30 | ecosystem: Environmental > Terrestrial > Soil > Agricultural land | place... | reverse complement strand
CCGCCGCGTTCAGCCTGCAGAGCGCGACGCTGTCGGGCACCGGCGCCGGCGAGTTCCAGATCGTCGGCTTCACCCCCGGCTCGCTCACCGCCGGCGCCATGCGCCAGTTCGCGGTCCGCGCCAACCCGAGCGACACCATGCTCGGCGCGCGCACCGCGACGCTGACCGTCACCACCGACCTGCCGGCCGGCATGGGCCAGACCACCACCGTGCCGCTCGGCTACACCAGCGTCGGCCCGGCGGTGACGTTGACCCCCGGCATGACCATCGACTTCGGCGGCGTCGACGTCGACGACCCTGACGGCGTGACCGTGCCGCTGACCATCGCCAACACCGGCGACGGCCAGATGACGATCACCAGCGTCGGCGCGCTGAGCGGGACGTTCAGCCGCACCAACACGCCGGCCAACACGACGGTCGCCTCCGGCGCGTCGCACACGATCATGGTCACGTTCCGGCCGACCACCGAGCGCGATCCGAGCAACCCCGAGACGCAGACCTTCGCGGTCGCGACCACCGGCCTGTTCGCCGGCGGCGCCAGCCAGCCGCCGAGCTTCATGGTGACCGTGACCGGCTACGGCATCGATCGCCACATCCAGGTCGCCGACGTGGTGTTCCCGCGGACCTATCGCAACCCGACCGACGCCCAGGTGCCGACCACCACCTGCGGCAGCGGGCGCGACCAGCCGTGCGCGGTGCGGGTGTGCAACACCGGCCGCGCCAACCTCGACGTCAGCATGATCGACGATCCCGACGACGCGTTCGAGGTGATGGCGGTCGGGCCGTTCACCGTCACCGCCGGCAGCGCGGCCACGCCGACCTGCATGGACGTGCCGATCGAGTTCCGGCCGCCGGCGTACGGCACGTTCACCGGGACGGTGATGGTCGCCAACAACGACAACGGCGAGCCGATGTCGGTGGTCGCGCTGAGCGGCGAGGGTGTCCAGCGCGACGTGCAGGTCAGCCCGAGCCTGGTCGAGCGGGCGACGATCGCGATGGGCGTGCCGGTGAAGCTGTCGGAGCTGAGCCCCGGCGGGCTGGTGCTCGTGAACAGCTCGACGAGCGACAGCTACGCGGTCCACGCCGAGGTGGCGGCGCCGTCGGTGCTGGTCGGGAGCGATCAGACGATCGCGCCCGGCCAGAGCCTCACGTATGACATCGAGATCGTCGCGACCACGCCCGGCGAGCAGAGCCTCACGATCGACCTGTTCCTCGACGGCGATCCGCTGGCGCACCCGGGGCCCGGCAACACCCTGACCATCCCGATCGAGGTGGTCGAGATCGACGTGCACGGCGGCGGCTGCGACGGCGGCGGCGGCGGCGCCAGCCTGCTGGTCGGGCTGGTGGCGGTCGGCCTGCTGGCGGTGCGCCGGCGCCGGGGTGTCGCTCCGGTGGCGCTCGCGGTGGTGGTCGTCGTCGGCGGCAGCGCCGCGCCGGCGCGCGCCGACGTGACCCGCAACCTCGATCTCGGCACGTTCACGCCGACGCCGTCGACCGAGCCGGGCATGTTCCAGGTCGTGTCGCCCGAGGTCGCCAGCAAGGGCGCCTGGGCGCTGATCGTCGGGCTGTCCCACGCGGTGAACCCGATGGTCGCCGAGTGGATGCAGGACGGCGCCGAGCAGCAGCTGGAGCTGGTCGCGGCGCGCAGCGAGGTCGAGCTCGGCTTCGCCTACGCGCTGAGCGACCGGCTCGAGCTGGCGGCGCGGCTGCCGATGTACCAGCAGACCGGCGGCACCGTGCAGATGGCCGACCCGATCGGCCTGAGCCCGGCCGGCGGCTTCGCGCTCGGCGACGTGGCGGTGCGGGCCAAGGCCACCGCCTTGAAGGGCGCGGTCGGGTTCGGCGGCGCGCTGGAGATCACCGCGCCGACCGCCAAGGACGGCCAGTTCGCCGGCGTCGACCTGCCGACCGCGCACCTGCAGGCGCTGCTCGGTGGGCACTCGCGGCGCGTCGAGTGGGCGCTCAACGTCGGCTTCCTCGCCCGCCAGTCGGCGGCGTTCTCGGCGATCGAGCAGGGCAGCGAGCTGACCTACGGCGCCGGCGTGGCCGTGCGCGTGCTCGACAAGGTCGCGCTGGTCGGTGAGACCTACGGCTCGGTCGGGGTGATCGGCGCCGAGGGCAAGGTCAGCCCGTTCGAGTGGGCGGCCGGGCTGCGCGTGCGCGCCTCGCGCTCGCTGGTGGTCGGGTTCGGCGGCGGCACCGGCCTCGGCCAGGGGCTCGGCGTGCCCGACGCGCGCGCGTTCCTCACCCTGGCCATCGCGCCGCGCGCGCGGGTGCCCGAGCCGCTGAAGATCGTCGTCCCGCCGCCGCCGCGCGACACCCGCGACGACGACGGCGACGGCGTGGTCAACGCCGACGACGCCTGTCCGCTCGACGCCGAGGACGCCGACGGCCACGACGACGGCGACGGCTGCCCGGATCCCGACAACGACGGCGACGGCTTCCTCGACACCGCCGACCGGTGCCCGGACCAGGCCGAGGACAAGGACGGCTTCCAGGACGACGACGGCTGCCCCGACGCCGACAACGACGGCGACGGCATCCCCGACGTCGACGACAAGTGTCCGATGGAGCCGGAGGACCGGGACGGCTTCAACGACAACGACGGCTGCGACGATCCCGACAACGACAACGACGGCGTGCCCGACGTGCTCGATCAGTGCGCGCTCGAACCGGAGACGATCAACGGCAACGCCGACGAGGATGGCTGCCCCGACAAGGGCGACGCCCTGGTCATGCTGATGCAGGACCGCATCGAGGTGCTCGAGCCGGTGACCTTCACCGGGCTGACGCCCAAGCTGGCCAAGGGCTCGACCCAGGTGCTGGCCCAGGTCGGCGCCACCATGCGGGCCGAGCAGTCGCTCAAGCGGGTGCGGGTCACGGTGCACGTCCACCCGCGCGGCAACGGCGACGAGGCGCTGTCGGAGAAGCGCGCCGAGGAGATCCGCAAGTGGCTGATCAGCTGGGGCGTCGAGCCCGAGCGGATCGAGGCCAAGGGCATCGGCTCGAAGCGGCCGCTGGTGCCGAAGAAGCAGAAGGGCGCCGAGCAGATCAACGACCGCGTCGAGTTCATCATCCTCGAGCGTCGCTAGCGCGGGGGCGGTCAGGCCTCGGCGCGGGCGACCGCGAAGCCGATCACCGCGGCGGCGCCGGCGGCGCGCAGCGCGCGTGCCGCGGCGGCGATCGTCGCGCCGGTGGTCACCACGTCGTCGACGACGAGGACGCGGCGGCCGTCGACGCGGCGGTGGCGGCGCGGGGGCACCGCGAACGCCCGCTCGACGTTGGCGGCGCGAGCGGCGCTGGTCAGCCCGGTCTGCGGCGTGGTCGAGCGGATGCGGCGCAGGACCAGGGTGTCGATCGGCGTCGCCACGCCGGCGGTGCGGCGGGCGGCGGCGGCGAGCGCCTGGGCCTGGTTGAAGCCGCGGCCGGCCAGGCGGCGCCAGTGGAGCGGCACCGGCACGACGACGTCGATCTCGCCGGCGGCGATCGCGGCGCCGAGGAAGGGCGCGACGAGCGGCGCCAGCTCGCGGGCGAGGTGCGGCGCCGGGCCGAACTTGAGGCGGCGCAGCGCGCGGGCGAGGTCGCCGCCGAACCGCCACGGCGCGACCATGGCGTCGAGCGGCCAGCGGCCGCGGGCGCAGCGTGCGCATACCACGGCCGGTGGCGCGGCCTGCGGCTCGGCGCAGCGCGGGCAGGCCGGACCGAGCGCGACCAGGCTCGACGCGCACGGCGGGCACAGCGGGTCGCGGCCGGCGACGCGGTCGTCGCAGGCGGCGCAGCGGGGGACGTACAGGGTCTCGAGCGCGCGTTCGAACAGCGACATGCCGGCGGTATCGACGGCGCGGCGCCGCGGTTGCGGCGGGCTGGCGCCTGCGGCGGGGGGGCGGCGATTTCGTCGCGGTATGGGCGAAAACTGCCGCGATATCAGGGCGTTGCGATGGTGGAACGTGTCCCCAGCTGCACGGCGAACTGCGCGCCCTTGCCCGGGGTGCTGTCGACGTCGATGCGGCCGCCGTGGGCCTCGACGATGCGGCGGACGCCGAACAGGCCGAGGCCGACGCCGCGGACGCGTTCGCGGGCGGGGCCGACGCGGACGTAGCGGTCGAAGATGCGGGGCTGGTCGGCGGGGGCGATGCCGACGCCGTGGTCGCGGACGGTGAGGATGGCGCCGCCGTTGCCGTCGGTGAGGGTGACCTCGATGGGCGAGCCGGGGGGCGAGTACTTGACGGCGTTGGCGATCAGGTTGGAGGTCACCTGCTCGATGCGGACGGCGTCGCAGTGGACGACGACGGGCTGGTCGGGGAGGTGGGTGACGATCGGGTGCAAGGTCGCCGCGGAGGTGTACGGCTCGACGGCGGCGCGGACGATCGTGCGCAGGTCGTGGTCGTGGAAGGTGAGCACGAGCTGGTCGGCCTCGATCGCCGCCCGATCCATGAGGTCTCCGATCAGGCGGTTGAGGGTCCTGAGCTGATGTCTGACCGTGGCCAGCGGCTCGCCGACCGCGGGCTCGCGCAGGAAGCGGCGCGGGATGGTGCCCAGGGTCAGCGCGGTCGCGGTCAGGGTGTTGCGGACGTCGTGGGCCACCCCGGCGACGAACGCCATGTGGTTCTCGTGGCGGGCGACGATCGACCCCGCCATCTGGTTGAAGCCCTCGGCCATCTCCTTCAGCTCGCGCGCGCCGTGGGCGTCGGCGCGGATCCGCGACTCGCCGGCGCCGAAGCGGGCCATGGTGTCGGACAGCGCCTCCACCGGCTCGAACGCCCGCTGCAGGCCCCACGCGGTCCCGAGCGCGCTGGCGACGACCGCGACCGCGACCATGCCGCCGATGACGTTCGACCAGCGATCGAGCGCACGCGCGCGCACGCGCGCGCCGGCGGCCTGGGCCACGTTGACGTCGATCAGCGAGTCGAGCGCCTGGGCGGCGGCGCGGTAGCCGGCGTCGAGGTTGCGCGGGGTGGCGGCGGCGTGGGCGGCGCGCAGGTAGTCGGCGATGCTCGACTCGGCGGTGTCGAGCGCGCGCGCCTCGCCGGTGGTGGCGACGTGGGTGCGGGCGAAGCCCAGGTTCCGGTGGATGTCGCGCTCGAGCTGGACGCGGGCGTTCGGATCGCCGGTGCGGAGATGGCGCAGCAGCTGCTGCTGGACGACCTGGGTCAGCCGGATGCTGTCGACCGAGCTGGCGATCATGTCGGTCTGTCTCCGCTGGCTGGTGGTCACGAAGGCGAGGGCGGCCGCGGCCACCAGCGCCAGGAGGACCGTCGCCACCGTGAAGCGCGCCACCTGGCTGCGGATGCTGTCTCGCCCAACGCCCATGCCAGCGGCGTACCACGTGGTAACAATTACGGTACCGTGGCCCAGCCCGCCAAGCCGACCCCGATGAAGGTCATCGCGACGAACCGCAAGGCGAGTCACGAGTTCACCATCCACGAGCGCTTCGAGGCCGGGATGGTGCTGGTCGGATCCGAGGTCAAGTCGCTGCGCGACGCCAAGGTGGTGATCGGCGACGGCTGGGCCGAGATCAAGAAGGGCGAGGCCTGGCTGCACGGGATCCAGATCAACGAGTACCCGTGGGCCAACCGCTGGAACCACGAGGTCGGCCGCACCCGCAAGCTGCTGCTCCACAAGCACGAGATCGACAAGCTCGGGGTCAAGACCCAGCAGCGCGGCTTCACGCTGATCCCGCTGCAGCTCTACTTCAAGGACGGGCGGGTCAAGGTCGAGCTCGGCCTGGCCACCCACAAGAAGCTGCACGACAAGCGCCAGGACAAGCGGGCGCAGGACGACCAGCGCGAGATCGATCGCGCGACCAAGGCGCGGCGGAGCGGCTGAGCCCGCCCTGGCTACTCGCGGTGGTACGGCTCGCCGCGGGCGATCTTGAACGCGCGGTAGAGCTGCTCCATCACCAGCACGCGCACCAGCCGGTGGGCGATGGTGAAGCGGCCGAACGACAGCAGCCGGCGGGCGCGGGCGCGCAGCGCGTCGCCGAGGCCGTCGGCGCCGCCGATCACGAACCACACCGGCGCGCCGCCGCCGTGCATCTCCTCGGCGGCGATGACGTCACGGGCCAGCTCGGCGCTCGACATCGTGACCCCGCGCTCGTCGAACGCGTACAGCCGCGCCGCCGGCGGGACCGCGGCCAGCAGCGCCTCGACGGTCTTGTGCTCGACCACGTCGAGGGTGCAGTACGGCCGCAGCCGCTTGCGATACTCGTCCTCGGCGGCGCGGAGGTACTCCTCCTTGAGCCGCCCGACCACCGCGACGGTGATCTTCACGTGTAGGCTTCGTCGGCCGCGATGCGCGCGTCGGCGGGCACGTCGATCGGCACCCGCGGCGCGTCGACCCACAACCCCTCGAGGTCGTAGTGCTCGCGCGACGGGTGGAGGAAGACGTGGACGACGAAGTCGCCGAAGTCGAGCAGCGCCCACTGCCCCGAGCGCTTGCCCTCGGTGCTGAGCGGGCGGATGCCCTCGTTGCGCAGGCCGGCGACGATCCCGTCGCTGATCGCGTCGACCTGGCGATCGGAGCGGCCGCTGACCACCAGCTGGTAGTTGCAGTACGAGCACAGCCCGCGGACGTCGAGCAGCAGCGGTTCGAGCGCCTTCTTGTCGAGCGCGAGCTCGAGGGCACGCAGCGCGCCGGCCAGGCCGGCGTCGTCGGTGCGGGGCGCCGCCGGCCGGTCGTCGGCGTCGAGCTTGGCCCGCGCCGGGCGCGGGTCGCGCTCGGGGTCACCGCCGCGTCGCTGGCCGGCCTTGCCCTCGACTTCCTTGTCCTTGCCGCTGCGATCGATCATGCCCGGGTCTTCTTCTTTCGTCATCGGAACCTCGTCGCCAACCTCGCCCGCGGGGTCACGTGCGGATCTGTCCGGTGCCCCGGACGATGAACTTGGTGGTGGTCAGGCCCTCGGCGCCCATCGGACCGTAGGCGTGGAGCCGGGTGGTCGAGATGCCGATCTCGGCGCCGAGGCCGAGCTCGCCGCCGTCGGCGAAGCGGGTCGACGCGTTGTGCATCACCGTCGACGAGCCGACCTCGCGCAGGAACCGCTCGGCGATCGCGTCGTCGGTGGTGACGATGCTCTCGGTGTGGTCGGAGCCCCACCGCTCGATGTGGGCGATCGCGTCGTCGATGCCGTCGATGACCCGGACCGCGACGGTCAGGGCCAGGTACTCGGCGGCCCAGTCGTCGTCGGTGGCGGCCAGCACCGCCGGACCGCCCAGGCGCTGGACCTCGGCGTCGCCGCGGACCTCGACGCCGCGCTCGGCGAGGCGGGCGCACAGGCGGGGGACGAACGCCGCGGCGGCGGCGCGGTCGACCAGGATGGTCTCGACCGCGTTGCACGCGCTCGGCCGCGACACCTTGCCGTTGTCGGCCAGGGCGAGCGCCACGTCGAGGTCGGCGGCGGCGTGGACGTACAGGTGGCAGACGCCCTTGTAGTGCTTGATGACCGGCACCCGCGCGTGCTCGGCGACGAACCGGATCAGGCCCTCGCCGCCGCGCGGGATGCACAGGTCGATCAGGTCGTCGAGGGCGATCAGGGCGCGGATGGCGTCGCGGTCGGTCGACGGCACCACCGTCACCGCCGCCGGCGGCAGCCCGGCCGCGGCCAGCCCGGCCGCGACCGCGGCGCCGAGCGCCTGGTTGGACGCGAACGCCTCCGACCCGCCGCGCAGGATGCAGGCGTTGCCGGCCTTGAGGCACAGCGCGGCGGCGTCGACGGTGACGTTGGGCCGCGCCTCGTAGACGATGGCGATCACCCCCAGCGGGATCCGCATGCGGGCGATCTGGAGGCCGTTGGGCCGGGTCTCGGTCCGCTCGATGCGGCCGATCAGCTCGGGCTGCGCGGCGATCTCCTCGACGGCGCGGGCGATCGCCTCGAGCCCGCGGCGGTCGAGCTTGAGGCGGTCGACCATCGCCGGCGCCAGGCCCTTGGCCTCGGCGGCGGCGACGTCGGTGCGGTTGGCGTCGAGGATGGCCGCCTCGCGGGCCCGCAGCTCGCCGGCGATGGCCAGCAGGGCTCGCCGCCGGGTGTCCGCGGACGCTCGGGCCACGACGCGCGACGCCTGCCGCGCGGCCGTCGCCAGCGCACGGACGTCACCAACAGTCGCGGTCACGGGGGAGCTCGGTCAAAGGAGTACGAGATCGTCGCGGTGGATGGCCTCGTCGAGAGACCTGTACCCGAGCGTGGCCTCGATGTCGGACGAATGCAAGCCCCGGATCTTGCGCAAGGCCGGGGCATCGTAGGCGGCCAGGCCGCGGGCCAGCTCGACCCCGTCGGCCGAAATGATGCTCACCAGCTCGCCGGCGTCGAACTCGCCGTCGACGGCGGTGATGCCCTTGGGCAACAGGCTCTTGCCCTGCTCGACCAGCGCGCGACGCGCCCCGTCATCGACGAGCAGCCGGCCGAGCGGGCGGGCCCCGTAGGCGATCCAGTGCTTGCGCCGGCTGACCGGGTCGGTCCCGGGCAGGAACACGGTGCCGATGTCGAGGCCGGCGAGGACGTCGACCAGCACCCGCGGGTCGCGGCCCGGCCCGACCACCGCCGGGATGCCGATGCGGGTAACCATCTTGGCCGACTGGACCTTCGACGCCATGCCGCCCGAGCCGACCCCGTCGCCCCGGCTGGCGCCGGCGACCGGCGCCGCCTCGCGATCGACGTCGCGCACCGCCGGGATGCGGACGCCGTGCTCGTCCCACACGCCGTCGACGTCGGTGAGGATCACCAGCGCGTCGGCCGAGACCAGGCTCGCCACCAGCGCGGCCAGCTGGTCGTTGTCGCCGAACTTGATCTCCTCGGTGGCGACGGTGTCGTTCTCGTTGATGATCGGCACCACGCCGCGGTCGAGCAGCGCGCGCAGGGTCAGCCGCGCCGACAGGAACCGACCGCGATCGCCGAGGTCGTCGTGGGTGAGCAGGACCTGGCCGATGACCAGGTCGTGGGGCGCGAACGCGTGCTGCCAGTGCTGCATCAGCCGGCTCTGGCCGACCGCGGCCGCGGCCTGCAGGCCGGGCAGATCGTGCGGGCGGGCGGGCAGGCGCAGCGCCTTGACCCCCATGGCGATCGCGCCCGACGACACGACCACCACCTCGCAGCCGCGCTTGCGCAGCTCGACCACCTGATCGGCGATCGCGGCCGGGCGGCCGGCCGGGCTCTCGGCCAGCAAGCGGCTGCCGATCTTGACCACCACGCGGCGGGCGGCGGCGAGCACCGCCCGGTCGGGCGACGGCGGGCGCGCGGTCACGGTTCGTCACCGCGGTTCGCGATCGCGGCGCGCCACAGCGCGTCGAACCGCTCGATCACGTCGTCGAGGTACGGGTTGACCTCGGCGGTGAGCTGGAGCTCGACCGCGGCGACCGTGCGGGCGATGACGCCGTCGGTGTCGGCCAGCTCGGCCTCGACGATGGCGTCGATCTCATCGACCGCCTCGGCCTCGTGGACGTCCTTGCCGCGGTCGAGCAGCCGGCGCAGGCGGCCGCCCGAGGCGCGGTTGGCCAGCTCGAGCGGGCCGCGGGCCAGGCTGCGGGCGGCGCCGAGCGCGCCGCGGCGGAACGGCTCGAACGACAGGCCGCCCGGGGTCTCCAGCAGGGCGCGGTTGATGGTCTCGCGCACCAGCAGGGCGCGGGCGCCGTCGAGACCCAGGCCGGTGTGGATGCGGGCGCAGTAGTGATCGAACACGGTCAGCGTGGCGAACGACCGCGACGCGGCCTGGGCCCGGCGCAGCGCGGTGAGCGCCAGCATGAACCGCTTCCAGGTCGCGGTGGCCAGGCGCGCCGCCAGCGCGGTGCCGGTCATCTCGACCCACGACGCCGGCGGCGTCCGGCCATGGACGAGGTTCTTGACCGCGACCGGATCGAGGTCGATCTGGTGATCGGCGGCGATGCGGCGGAACGCGCCGCCGTACACCGCCTCGATCAGCCACGTGTCGAGGAACGGGACCGGGATCAGGCCGGCCGCCGAGGTCAGGAGCGCGCGGCCGACCGCGAGGCGGCGGTGCGAGCCGAGGTAGTCGCGGCGCAGGGTGATCGCGGTCATGGCTTGACCGCCTTGTCGGCGGCCGGCGCCGGCGTCGGCGTCGGGGTGGTCGCCGGGGTCGCCGGCGACCCAGTGCCGGATCCCCCCGACGGCGGCGCCGCCTTCCTGATCGGCGGCGCGATGCCCTCGAGCAGCTGGTTGCGCTCGTCGACCTCGCGCGACCCCGGTGCGAT
>Ga0247822_10003527_pt1 | contig 10199 bp, 11 predicted proteins | sample 13C_Cellulose_Da_FD_192423 | JGI IMG/M metagenome (GOLD analysis project Ga0247822, IMG submission 192423) | Soil microbial communities from agricultural site in Penn Yan, New York, United States - 13C_Cellulose_Day30 | ecosystem: Environmental > Terrestrial > Soil > Agricultural land | place... | reverse complement strand
CTGGAAGACGACGCCGAGGCGGCGCAGGATCTCCGAGGACTTGTCGCGGTAGGACAGGCCGAACAGGCGGGCTTCCCCACCATCGGGAGCGAACAGGCCCGAGGCGATCTGGAACAGGGTCGACTTGCCGGCGCCGTTGGGGCCGAGCAGGCCGACGATCTCGCCGGGGGCAATGGTGAGTGAAATGCCCTTCAGCGCTTCGTGCCTGCCATACGATTTGCGCAGGTCGGTGAGCGCGAGGACGGGGGTGGTCATGCGGCGACCCCGGAGGTGGCAGCGGCGATCTGATTGGCGATGTGCTCGCGCTCGACCCGCGAGCGATGGCCGGGAGAGGTTTCGAAGCGATAGTCGGCGACGACCCTGACCGGCCGCCCGGCGAGGACGACGGCGCGATCGGCGAGGGCCGCCGCATCCTCGGGGAGATGGGTCACCAGCAGCGCCGTCGGCTGGCTGGTGTCGATGAGGGTCAGCAGCACCTGCTCCATCTCGGCGACGAGCGTGCGGTCGAGCGAGACGAAGGGCTCGTCGAGAAGCAGCAGGCGCGGGTTGACCGAGAAGGCGCGGGCGAGCGCGACGCGGCGCTGCATGCCGCCCGAGAGCTCGTGCGGATAATAGTGCTCGAAGCCGGCAAGCCCGACGCGCATCAAGAGGGCCGCGGCTTCGGCCTCGGTGGTCTCGGGGCGGACGGCGCGGATATTGTCCGAGGCGGTGAGCCAGGGCAGGAGCCGGGCGTCCTGGAAGACGAAGCCGGCGGGCGGCGCGCTGGCGGCGGGCACGTCATCGACGAGCACCGTGCCGGTAAAGGTCTGGTCGATGCCGCCGACCATGCGGAGCAGGGTGGATTTGCCCACCCCGCTGGGCCCCACCAGGGCGACGACGGAGGAGGGCTCGACCGTGAGGCGGAAGCCATCGAAGAGCGGGACCGCCCCCGGGTCGAACTGCTTACCGTCGACTTCGATCTGCAGACGCGGGCCCGCGCTCATGCCGTCCTCCCCTGGCGCCAGCGCAGGATGCGCCGCTCGAGCGGGCGCAGCGCGAGGTACTCGAAGACGAAGACCACGAGGATGAAGGCCGTGGTGTAGGCGAGGATGCCCTTGATGTCGAAGAACTGGAAGAACACCGAGATGCGGAACCCGACGCCGCCATCGGAGCCCAGCACCTCGAAGACGAGGACGATCTTCCAGATGAGGCTTAGCCCGGTGCGCGCCGCAGCCAACACGAACGGCATCAGCTGGGGCAGGAAGACGAGGCGCAGCCGGCGCGCGAACGGCATGCGGAAGGCGCGCCCGAGCTCGTCATAGGCCGGATCGAAGCTGCGCACGCCCTCGCGGATGGTGGCGATGACCAGCGGCAGCTTGTTGAGCACCACGGCGAGGATCAGGGCGAACTCGGTGAGCCCCAGCCAGATGTAGAGGACGATCGCGACGACGATGGCGGGAACGTTCAACCCGACGACGATCCAGGTCGAGAACAGCCGGTCGGCGGTGCGGGAGCGGCCGAGCGCGATGCCGATGGCCGTGCCGAGCGTCATGGCGACGAGAAAGGCGACGGTGGCGCGATACAGCGTCTTGCCGAGGTCAGGGATCAGCTTGCCGTTGACGGCAAGGTTGACCAGGTTGATCCCCACCTCGATCGGGGTGGGGAACAGGCGCGACGGAAACAGCATGGCCAGCACCTGCCAGACCGCAAGCAGAAGCAGCAGGCTCAGGAGTTCGAGCGGGATGCCCCGCCCGATCCTGGCCTGCTGCCGTGCTTCGGTTTCGGCAGCGGTCCTGCCGTCGCGCAGTTCAACCGCTATTTGCGATAGCCCTTCCAGAAGGTGCCGTCGGCCAGTTCAGTCGAGGGGCCGACCACGTCGGCGCCACCGAATTTGGCCATCACCGCGAAGGATTCCTCGGCCGGCTTCATGCTGGACGAAGCATACTTCGTCACGATGCCGGCGCGATAGTCGTCGCGCAGCTGGGTAAAGAGCGCGTCGTCGTCGCCGACATTCATGACGTCGCGGATCTGATCCCACACGGCGTCATCGGTCAGCAGGGCGTTCTTGGTCTCGAAGCTGGCGTCGAGGAAGGCCTTGAGTTCGGTCTTCTTGGCGCGAGCGGTGTCGTCGAAAAAGGCCCAGCCGAGGAGCGGCGGGGTCTCGGAGACGCCGAGGTCGGCGAGCATGGCGGCAACCGAGATCAGCTCGGTCTTGCCGGCGAGCTTGGCGCGCGAGTTCCAGTTCCAGAGGTTGAGCGCCGCCTGGGCCTGGCCACCGGTGATGAGCTCGTTGACGAGCGGCGGGGCACCGAACTTGGCCGAGGCGTCCTCGGTCAGGTCACCGCCGGTCAGCTTGTTGTAGTAGGCGGCAAGGATGACATAGCTCTTGTCGACCGGGCTGCCCGAGACGGCGAGCGTCTTGCCCTTGAGGTCGGCGACCGAGGTGATGCCGGCGGCGGGATCGACCACGAGGCCGCCCACGGTCAGCGAGTGCGGCACCATGGTGACCATGTTGCCTTCGTGGCGCTGGATCGAGACCCAGACGAAATCGGACAGGATGACGTCGACTTCCTTGGCCTGCAGCGCGATCTGGCCGGCCTTGCTGTCGGCGACGTCGCGGATGTCGAGCTCGAGGTGGTGCTTCTTGTCGATGCCGAGCGCCGCCATGGCGGCGAGCTCCCACTTGACGGTACCGGTCGCCTGCACGCCGAGCGAAAGCTTGTTGGGGTCCTGGCCATGCTGGGCGGACGCACCGGTTACAGTCGCGATCGCGAGGGCGAGGCCCAGGGCCGCGACGCGGAAGAGATTGCGCATTGTTCCTCCCGGAACGCTGGAGTTCTGGTCATGAAGCGCTATCACCGACCTCATTGGGCTTGGCAATATCACGTATTGCGACCCGGGGATTGCAGGCCTTTCTAGCGCCATCGATTGTCCGTTCTCGAATGAGACAAACGATGTGTCCTATGGGGGAACGATAATGAAGAAGCTGGCCCTTACTGCGGCGGTAGTTCTTGCGCTGGCGGGCGGCGCCCAGGCCGAAGGCAATCTCGCGGCCAACGGCACGGACCTCACGCTCGAGATCAATACCGTGGACCTCAAGTTCTCCCAGGAGGTCTGGGAACTCGAGACCGGCAAGTATTACCAGCTCGACATCACGTCCGACGGCAACGAGGAAATCTCGGTCGTCGCCCCGGAACTGTTCCGCAATTCCTGGATCAACCAGATCGTCGTCAACGACCTCGAAGTGAAGAGCTACGGGCTCTACTCGGTGGAATTCGACGATGCCGGCACGTTCAACATCTCGTTCGTGCCGATCCGTCCGGGCGAGTACGAGATCTACGTGCCGGGCTACGAGAACCGCGGGCTCAAGGGAAAGTTCGTCGTCAAATGATCGACCGGCGCACATTCATCGGGGCAGGGGCGGCGCTTCTGGCGACCGCCGCTGCCGTGCCGCGCGTCTCGGCCAAGGGCACGGGGATGATCTTCGTGTCGACCGAGAAGGGGCACGAGGTCGTCGTGCTCGACCAGGCGCTGAACGTGGTCAAGCGCATCGCCACCTCGCGGCGGCCGCGCGACATGCACTTCAACTCGACCAAGGAACTGCTCTACGTCGCCTGCGGTGACGACGACGCGATCGACGTGATCGACGTGGCAAGCCTCGAAGTGGTCGATTCCATCCCCACCGGTCCCTCGCCGGAAGTGTTCGCCTTCTCGCCGGACGAGAAGATCATCTACGTTTCGAACGAGGAAGACAGCCGGCTCGAGGCCATCGACATGGAGACCCGCGTCTCCATCCAGGACATCCCGACCGGCGCCGAGCCGGAGGGCGTGCTGGTGATGCCCGACGGCAAGACCGCCTATGTCACCTCGGAAGTCGCCGACATGGTGCACGTCGTCGACACCGCGACGGGCGCCGTCACCAAGAACATCCTCGTGGGCACGCGCCCGCGCCGGTTCATCCTGACGCCGGACCAGACCGAGCTCTGGGTCAGCTGCGAGCTCTCGAGCGAGATCTACATCATCGATACCGCCACCAACGAGATCAAGGGCGACAGCCTGATCTACGTGCCGCCGGGCTTCCGCGAGGAAGACGTGACGCCGGTGGGCATGGCCGTCACCAAAGATGGCTCGAAGATCCTGCTCAGCCTGGGGCGCGCCAACCACGTGGCCGTAATCGACGCCAGGACGCACGACCTCCTCAGCTATGTGCTGGTGGGCAAGCGCGCCTGGTCGGTGGATCTGTCCAGCGACGAGAGCAAGGCTTACGTGGCGAACGGACTTTCCGACGATATCACCGTCATTGACATGGCGACGATGAAGCCGATCCAGTCCGTCGCTGTCGGCCGCGTGCCGCATTCGGTGGTGATTGATGACTAGGTGGCGTGAACTGGCGGTGGCTTTCACCTCTCCCTTTGGGGGAGAGGTCGGCGCGAAGCGCCGGGTGAGGGGGCCTTCCTCCCGCCCGAGCGTGGGGCAAGGCCCCCTCACCCCAACCCTCTCCCCCGAGGGAGAGGGGGCGTCGTGGCGCCGCTGGTTCAAGCCAAAGCCTCTTTCACTCGTCCTCCCCCTGGCGGCGTCGCTTCTCCTGAGCGGCGCCGCCTTTTCTGCCGAGGTCAGGATCGGCTACCTGGGGCTCAAGGACGATCCGCGCTATCATCCGGACGTCGTCTACACCCGCATCGAGATCGCGCCGGGCGGCAATCCGATCGACGGCGCGACGATGGGCGTGGAGGAACTGAAGGTCGTTTCCGACGCGGTGGATCAGCAGGTCGTGCTGGATCACCAGGAGGCGGCCGATGCCACCGCGCTGGTCGCCAAGGTCAATGAGATGGCGGCGGCGGGCGAGCAGTTCATCATCCTCGATCTGCCGGCCGACCTCGTCGACCAGGTGGCGGCCGCGACCAAGGACCAGCCGGTGACGCTGGTCAACGCCACGGCGCCCGAGGACTACCTGCGCAGCCGGTGCTACCCCAACCTCCTTCACACCGCGGCCTCGGACCGGATGCTGTCGGACGCCATGGTGCAGCTGCTGCGTACCCGCAACTGGACCAAGGTGCTGATGCTGGTCGGCCCGGAGGCCCGCGACAAGTCGATGGCGGCGGCGTTCCGCGCCTCGGCGGAGCGGCTGCGACTCAACATCGTCGGCGAGCGCGAGTTCACGCTCGCCACCGACCCGGCCAACCGCGACAAGAACAACACGCTGCTCATCACCGGCAATGCCGACTATGACCTCGTCTTCGTCGCCGACCACCAGGGCGAATTCGCGCGCTACCTGCCCTATGACACGCAGCTGCCGCGGCTTGTCGTCGGCTCGACCGGCCTCGTCGCCTCCGAGTGGCAGTGGAGCTGGGACCGGGACGGCTCGACCCAGGTGACCTCGCGCTTTGAGACACTCACCGACGGCCGCCGGATGACCGGGCAGGACTGGTCGACCTGGATCGCGGCCAAGGCGGTCGTCACCGCCTATGCCAAGGCACGGACCGGCGAGTACCAGAAGACGGCCGACTACATCCGCGGCAACCGGCTGAAGATCGACGGGGCCAAGGGCGTGCAGCTCAATTTCCGGCCGTGGGATGGGCAGATGCGCTTCCCGATCGTCCTCGCGACGCACAACGCGGTCATCGCCGAGGCGCCGCTCGAAGGGTTCCTCCACGAGACGAACACGCTCGATACCCTCGGCACTGATCAACCGGAGCATACGTGCCAGTAACGCTCGCCCACCTCTGGCTCGGCGTCTATGCCATCACCTGGCGCGAGATCCAGAAGTTCCTGCGCCAGACCGAGCGGCTGCTCTCGGCGCTGGTGCGGCCGGCGCTGTGGCTGCTCGTCTTCGCGACGGGCCTGCACGACCTGCTCGGCGTCTCGATCGTCGCGCCCTACAAGACCTACACGCCCTATCAGGAGTACATCCTGCCCGGGCTCGTGGGCATCGTGATCCTCTTCCAGTGCATGCAGTCGGCCCTGTCGATGGTCTACGACCGCGAGGCCGGCGTCATGCGCGTGATGCTGGTGACCCCGCTGCCGCGCGGGTTCCTGCTCTTTGCCAAGATCACCGGGGCGACGATCCTCGCATTGCTGCAATCCTATGCCTTCCTCCTCATCGCGCGCCTCGTCGGCTATGGCGTGCCCGATATCGGCTATCTCACTGCCATTCCGGCCATCATCCTCGCCGGGCTGATGCTGGGCTCGATCGGGCTGCTGGTCTCGGTCTACACCCCGCAGATCGAGAACTTCGCGGGCATGATGAACTTCGTCGTCTTCCCGATGTTCTTCCTGAGCTCAGCGCTCTACCCGCTGTGGAAGCTGCGCGAGGCGGGGGCCGACATCGTCTACTGGCTGAGCGTCGCCAACCCCTTCACGCACGCGGTCGAGCTCATCCGCTTCGCCATGTACGGCCAGCTCAACCTCGTCTCGCTCGCCGCCGTCACCGGCTGCGGCCTCGCCGCCTTCCTCCTCGCCGCCCACGGCTACGACCCCCAGGCCGGCACCATCCGCAAGGTCAAGCGCGACTGAGCTGACGCGGCCAGACTCCCCTCCTTCCGGAACCTTTGTCGTCCCATCTAGTTCGGCCGGGGCAGGGCGCGGTGAGGAGACCAGGAATGGACACCAAACGGCTGCTCTCGAGCCTTGCGCTCGCGGCTCTTCTGGCGGTGACGCCGGCGACGGTGCCGGTGCCGGCGATGCCGGGCGTCGCGCAGGCCCAGGACGTGCGGGTGAGCTTCAACATCTTCTTCGACAACCTCGGGTCGCATGGCCTGTGGGTGAGAGACCCGCGCTACAGGTATGTGTTCTGCCCGCGCGTCGATGCGGGCTGGTGGCCCTATACGCGCGGACGCTGGGTCTGGCTCGCCGGCCGAGGCTGGTTCTTCAAGTCGCCGGAGCCGTTCGCCTGGGCCGTCTATCACTATGGCCGGTGGTTCCGCGACCGGCGGCTGGGCTGGTGCTGGGTGCCGGGGAACCGCTGGGCTCCCGCCTGGGTGAGCTGGCGCCGGAGCGACCGGATTGTCGGCTGGGCGCCGCTGCCGCCCGAAGAGGACGGCTTCCAGCTCAACATGGCGGTGAACGTCCGCGAGCCGGAGGCAGATGACGACTGGGTGTTCGTGCCGGTGGTCAACTTCGTTGCGGTCAATCTGGCAGTGAACGTCATCCTCGAGGATCGGAGGCCCGAGCTCCTCCGCGAGACCGAGTTGGTCGGGCCGGTGAGCGTCGAGAACAACGTCGTGGTCAACGACGCGATCGGCCTCGACTTCATCCAGCAGGAGGCCAAGGTCGAGGTCCCGGTGGTCGAGGCGACGCCTGTGGGCGATCCGGCCGAAGCGCAGACCCCCGACACCACCGGAGACACGGTCCCGGTCTTTGCGCCCGAGGTCGAGGACCCCACGCCTGAGGCGGCGCCACCCGATGCGGTCGAGCCCGAGCAGGCGGCGCAGGAACTGCCGCAGGCCCAGGAACAGACCCAGCAGGACGAACAGGCTGCGCCAGCCGAGGAGGCAGCCCCGGCCGAGGAGACCCCGGCTACTCCGACCGAATGCCCGGCCGGTCAGCAACTGATCGAAGGCCAGTGCGCTCCGGTCGCAACGGGCGAGGAGCAGGCTCCAGCCGAAGAAACGGCTCCGGCCGAGGAGCAGGCGCCGGCGGTAGATGAAGCAACGCCTCCGGCCGAGGAAACCAAGCCTGCTGAAGAGGCGAAACCGGCTGAGGAAACTGCCCCGGCAGAGGAGGCAGCACCGGCTGAAGAGGCCGCCCCCGCAGCAAAGGAGCCCCCGGCCGAACAGCAGGCTCCAGTTCAGTGCCCGGACGGCCAGGAGTTGCTGGATGGCCAGTGCGCCCCGATCGCGCCACCGCAGGAGCCGGCCCCGGCCGAGGAGAAGGCAGCGCCCGCCCAGCAGGAGCCGCCTCCGGCCAAGGAAGCTGCGCCGCAGGAAAAAGCTGCTCCTCCGGAGCAAACAGCTCCTGCCGAACAGGCCGCCCCTGAGCAGGCCGCCCCTGAGCGGGCTCCTGCCGAACAGGCGCCTCCCCCGGTCCAGTGTGCCGAGGGTCAGCAACTCGTCGAGGGCCGGTGCCAACCGATCGATGACTAGGCCCGGCTCGCAATGAAGTAGCGCACCAGGGTGCTGACTGGTTGCGCAGTGCATCTGACGAAGGGAACCTTTGTCCTCTCACCTAGTTCGGCCCAGGCAGGGCGCGGTGAGGAGACCAGGAATGGACACCAAACGGCTGCTCTCGAGCGTTGCGCTCGCGGCTCTTCTGGCGGTGACACCGGCAATGCCGGGCGTCGCGGAGGCCCACGCTGCGCGGGCTAGTTTCTTCTTCGACAATTCCGGTTCGCCGGACCCCGCGCCCCGGATGGTGGCGCCCGATGCGGTCGTACAGGTGGCGCAGGTCCGGGGCCAAGCGGCCCAGCAAGGGGCGCCAGCCTCCGTTGCACCGACCGGGTGCGTCGCGGGCCTGTACCTGATCGACGGATGGTGCGAGCCGCGCGCGACGAAGGAGCCGGCTCCCGCGGGCGAGGGAGCCCCGGCCCCGGCAACGAGGTTGGCAGAGGAGTTCTTCGTCAACCGGGCTCCCGCGGGGTGGGACACAAATCCGGCTGAACTGACCGGGTGCGCCGCAGGCCTGCACCTGATCGACGGATGGTGCGAGCCTCGGGCGGTGAAAGAACCGGCTCCCGCGGGCGAGGGGGCACCGGTTCCCGATTGAAGACCAGGCTCGCTCGCAATGAGGTAGCGGCACGGGCGATAGCCGCCTAAGGTCGGATGGCGCCCGCCGCGTGCGGGCGTCGTGGGTTTTGAGCGACCGGCCGGATGCTCTTCCGGCCGGCTGTTTTTGAGGGAGGGTTGCATGGGGCTCAATGTCCTGTTCGTGGGCGGCACCGGGCAGATTTCGCTGCCGTGTGTCGAGTATGCGGTGGCGCAGGGTCACAAGGTCAGCGTGTTCAACCGCGGCCTGCGCGATGCGGCGCTGCCGGCGGGGGTGACCTCGATCGTGGGGGACATGAAGGACCCGGCGAGCTACCGCAAACTTGGCGACATGAACTTCGATGTCGTGGCGCAGTTCATGGTGTTCACACCCGAGCAGATGGCCGAGGACATCGCGACCTTTACCGGCAAGACGAGGCAATACATCTTCATCTCGTCGGCCTCGGTCTACGAGAAGCCGGCGCGGCACTACATCATCACCGAGAAGACACCGGCGGTGAACCCATACTGGGCCTACAGCCAGGCCAAGATCGCCTGCGAGAAGATGGTGGCCGAGGCGGCCGGCCTGCAGTGGACCATCGTACGCCCCAGCCACACGGTGCGCACGGGCCTCCCCACCATGATGGGCGAGGGAGACATCGTCATCCGCCGCATGCAGCAGGGCAAGCCCGTGATCGTCGCCGGCGACGGCACATCGCCGTGGACGCTGACGCGCAGCCGGGATTTCGCCGTGCCCTTCGTCAACCTGTTCGGCAAGGATGCGGCGCTGGGCGAGATCTTCCACATCACTTCGGATCGCGGCTACAGCTGGGACGACATCTACAGGGCGATCGGTCGCGGGGTCGGGCTCACCCCCGACATCGTCCACGTGCCGTCGGACACGCTCGTCGCCTACAACAAGGCGTGGGAAGGCCCGCTGATCGGCGACAAGACCTGGTCGGCGCTGTTCGACAACTCAAAGGTGAAGCGCGTCGCCGGCGATTTCAAATGCTCCGAGGACCTCGACGAGGTGCTGGCGGATTCGATCGGCTTCCTAAGGGAACGGCTCAAGTCCGATGCGCCGGTCAACATGGAGCTCGATCCGCTGATGGACCGGATCACGTCCGAGCAGCTGGCGCTGGGGCGGTAGTGCGGCCCATGCCCGGACCGCGCGCCTCCCTCCCTCAGGGGGGAGGGGGCGCCGGGTTGCCGACCTCGGCGCAGGGACCCAAAGCCGACCTCATGCGTTTCCCTTTCAGTCGAAAGGAGGCGCGAGATGGACAAGCACAAGGGCCACAAGCAGGACACGCGGCACGCCAAGCAGGACAAGCGCGACGAGATCAAGAAGCGGGCGGAGGAAAAGTCCGGCGCCAAGCAGTCCGATCACGAAATGCCTGGTGCGGCGGGGTTCCGCAGCGCCGGGGCCGAGGAAGATACCTACGATTGAGGGGCTGCCGCATGGTCTAACCTCTCCCCCATCGCGTCCCTCCCCCTTGAGGGGAGGGAATGAGGGGGTGGGGGTCCATCGGTGTTCACCGGACC
>Ga0247822_10003525_pt1 | contig 10202 bp, 8 predicted proteins | sample 13C_Cellulose_Da_FD_192423 | JGI IMG/M metagenome (GOLD analysis project Ga0247822, IMG submission 192423) | Soil microbial communities from agricultural site in Penn Yan, New York, United States - 13C_Cellulose_Day30 | ecosystem: Environmental > Terrestrial > Soil > Agricultural land | place... | reverse complement strand
GTCGCGGGCGGCACGGACGTCGGAGGCGTCGCCATGGGTGGTACTCTACTCGCTCTGGCCATGGTGCACGCATCGCGATGAAGCGCCTGATCGATGCGGCGGAGGCGCTCGCGCGCGCGGTCGATGGGGTCGACTGGAACGCCGCCCAGGTCGACCTGGCGTGCCGGCGCGTGCTGCGCGCGATGGCGGTCGCCGACGCCGGCGCGCTCGACGCCGCGCTGGCGATCCTCGTCGATCGGCTGGCCCGCGGCCGGGTCGACGACGCCGACGGCGCCGCCTTCGCCGCGATCTCCGGCGGCAGCCTGGTCGAGCGCGGCGCCGATCCGGCGCCGCTGGCCGAGGTGCTGCTGGCCCGTCTGCCCGGCGTGCTCGCGGCCGCGCGCCGGTTCGCCGACGGCTGCCTGGCCCAGCTCGGCGACGACATCCTCGCCGACGGCAGCGTCGATCGCGGCGGCGGCGACGGCGGCTTCGACGTCGACGATCGCCGCATCCCGCTCGCCTTGTTCCGCGCCCAGCTCGGCGGCGATCGCGGCGGCGGCGCGGCCCTGGCCTACCTGCGCCAGTGGACGCTGCCGGCGGTGGCGGCGCTGACCCGCTGCCGGCCCCTGCTCGAACGGGCGACCACCGACGGCCCGCTCGCCGCCGCCGCCGCCGCGCTGCACCGGTCCGACGCCGGCTGGCTGCACGTGCTGCTCGGCGTCGAGCTCGACGCCCGCTGGCGCGTGCTGCTGCCGCTCGACGGCCGCGGCTTCGAGGTCGTGGTCGACGGCGTGGTCAGCAACTTCGACCTCCACGCGCTGATCGCCGCCGCGCTCGGCGGCCGCGGCGTCGCCACCGCCGACAACCCGCCGGCGCTGGTCGCCTACCTGCGCAGCGGCGGCGCCGAGCCGCCGCGCTCGTACGTCGCCGGCTCGTGGAACCTGTACGGGCCCGGCGCCGCCGGCTTCGACCTGCGCGATCCGGCCGGCGTGCCCCAGGAGCACTGGGTGTGGGGCGAGGGCGGCCCGCGCGACGTCCCGCGCGTCGGCGGCGTGGCGACGATCCTGCTCGGCCCGGCCGCCTACGAGCGGACGTGGAGCGCCGGGCGGACGTTCGCCGCGCTCGCGCAGGACGTGCGCGTCGTGCGCGAGCTGACCGCGGCCGAGGTCAAGGCCGCGCTGGCGAGGTGAAGGCTGCGCCGGCGCCGAGCTAGGGGCTGCAGGCTGGACATGCGCGCCCTGCGCTGAAGACCGACCCCATACCCCACCAGAGGCCCCGGACACCCAGCGTCATTGTTGAGCGCTCGCCTGCGGCTCGCTTGCGCCGCGCTCGCCCAGGACGTGCGCGTCGTGCGCGAGCTGACCGCGGCCGAGGTCAAGGGCGCGCTCGCCACCGGCTGACGCCGCCGCGTCAGCGCGCGTGCGCGTCGATCCACGGGTCGGCCGGCGCGCCCAGCTCGACCAGCGCCTGGCGGGTCGCCCGCGCGACCTCGACGGCGCGGCGGCGCGCCGCGCTGCCGGCGGCGCCGCTGGCCCACAGCGCGCGCGCCAGGATCCGGCCGGTCTCGGTGCGCAGGCCGGGATCGACGTTCGGGCTCGAGCGGATGCGGTAGGCGTCGTCGAGCTCGGGCACCGCGGCGGCGGCCTGGCCGAGGTCGAGCAGGGCCGCGCCCACGCCGTGCCGCGCGAACGCCAGGGTCGGGTGATCGGGGCCGAGCTTCTGGCGCAGCAGGTCGCGGGCGCGCTCGAAGTACGGCAGCGCCTCGGCCGGCCGGCCGAGGTTCTCCTGCAGCGCGACGCCGACGTTCAGGATCGACGAGCCGAGATCGGGATGATCGGGCGGCAGCACCTTCTCGCGCACCGCGAGCGCCTTCTGGTACGCCGCCAGCGCCTCCTCTCCGTGGCCCTGCTCGCCGAGCACGACGCCGAGGTTGGCCCACGACGTCGCCACGCTCGGGCTGTCGTCGCCCTCGGCGGCGGTCAGGATGGCGGTCGACCGGCGCAGCAGCGCGGCGGCCTCGTCGAGCCGGTCCTGCTCCTTGGCGGTCACCGCCAGGCGGCCGAGGGTCACCGCGACGTCGGGGTGATCCGGACCCGCCGCGCGCTCGACGATCGCCAGCGCCTGGCGGAAGCGGGCCTCGGCCTCGGGCCAGCGCGCCGCCGCCAGCTCGAGGTTGCCGAGATCCTGGATCGACCGCGCCGCCAGCGCGCTGTCGGGCCCGGCGTGCTTGGTGCGCAAGGCCAGCGCCCGCTCGAGGTGACCGCGGGCGACCTCGAGCTGCTGCTGCGCCCGCGCGGCGCGGCCCTGCTCGGCGGCCAAGGTGGCGCGCTCGGCCCAGCGGGCGTCGTCGGCCCCCAGCGTCGCCTCGGCGAGCGCGGCCAGGGTCGCCACGTCGGCGTAGCGCGCCTCGCGGTTGGCGACCTCGACCAGCCCGACGGTGAGCTGGGCCTGCAGCGCGGCGTCGCCGGCGGCGCTGGCGGCCGCGATGCCGGCGTGCAGCGCCTCCTGCGCGCCCTTGGGATCACCGGTGATCAGCCGGGCGCGCGCGTCGACCGCCAGCGCCTCGGCGATCAGCGGCGGCCAGGCGATCGCGCGGGCCGCGGTCACCGCCGCCGCCGCCGGCTCGCGCGCGTCCTTCCACCGGCCGGCCCGGCCGAGCGCGGCGGCGAGGTCGAGCTCGCTGCGGGCGCGGACGATCGCGGTGGTCGTCGCCGGATCGGCGGGCGGCGCCGGCGCGCCGACCAGGCGCTCGCCGTCGCAGCGATCGAGCGGCGGCAGCGCGGTGACGGCGTCGAGCGCCCGCGGCAGCGACGCGGCGGCGTCGTCGACCAGCACGCCGATGGTGGTGGCCAGCTCGGCCTGGCGGCGGTCGAGGCAGGCCATGCGGCGGTCGAGCAGCTCGGCCGACTGGGTCCGGCGCACCGCCGTCGCCTCGCAGGCGTCGATGCGGCGGGCGGTGAGCGCGCGGGCTCGCTCGTCGAGCGCCGCGCCGACCCGGGTGGCGACGTCGGCGGCGTACGGCCTGCCGGTCGCGGCGAACGCGCGCGCGAGCGCGTCCCGCCGCGCCGGGTCCCACACGCCGTCGAGCTGGCGGTCGAGGCCGCGACACGGCGGCGGCGCCTCGCCGGCACCGAGGAGCATCACGCCGGCCACGGCGACCGCGGCCGCCGCGGTGGCGGCGCCGCCGATCGCGATCGCCGCCCGTCGCCGGCGGGCGCGCCGCGCCTCGGGATCGTCGGCCAGCGCGGCGAGCAGCGCCCCCATGTCGGGCCAGCGCGCCGCCGGATCGCCGGCCAGTCCGCGGCGGAGGATCGCCTCGAAGCGCGCCGGCACGCCGCGCCCCGGCCGCGGCCCGGTGGCGTCGCCGCGCAGGATGCGGTCGTGGCGCTCGGCCAGCGTCCCGGCGTCGAACGGGCGCACCCCGTACAGCCCCTCCCACAGCGCGACGCAGAAGCTGAACTGATCGGCGCGGGCGTCGGCGGCCTCGCCGCGGTACTGCTCGGGCGCCATGTACGCCGGCGTGCCCATCACGTCGCCGGTGCGGGTGAGCGGCACCTGCAGCGCCGGCGCCGGCGGCGCGCTGTCGGTGCGGATCCGGCCGTCGTCGTCGAAGATCGTGCCCGACGCCGCGACCAGGCCGAAGTCGGTGACCCGCAGGCGCCCGTCGCGCCCGACCAGGACGTTGTCGGGCTTGAAGTCGCGGTGGACCAGCGCGGCGGCGTGGGCCGCGGCCAGGCCGCGCCCGGCGCGCAGGTAGGCGGCCAGCACCTCGCGCCACGGCCGCTGGCGCTGCCACCGGGTCAAGGTCTCGCCGTCGATCATCTCCATCACCACGAACACCAGCTCGCCGACGGTGGCGACCTCGTGGATGGCGATGACGTGCTCGTGCTCGACCCGCGCCGCCGCCTGGGCCTCGCGGATGAGCCGGGTCCGTGCCGCCGCGCTCGGATCGGTGGCGCGCAGCAGCTTGATCGCCACCCGGCGGTCGAGGGTGGGATCGTGCGCCGCCACCACCACGCCCATGCCGCCCTCGCCGAGCACCCGCTCGACCTCGAAGCGGGCGATGCGCGCGCCCGGCCTGGTCAGGCGGGCGTGGACGTCGATCGCCGGCGTGCGGGCCACCGCCCGCAGCAGCGGGTCGATCGTCGAGTCGCCGCCCGGCGACGCCAGCGAGTCGCCGCTCGCGTCGTCGGTGGCGGGGCCCGACGCCACCGTCACGGCGTCGGCGAGCGCGCTGCGGTCGTCCCGATCCCCGGCGGCCATCTCCCGAGCGTAACCGAAGTGCTACGGCGCGGGCGCGGGCGGGGCCGGCGGCGCCGGCGGCCTGGGCGCGTCCTTGGTGTCGAGCGCCCGCACCCGGCGCAGCGCGGCCTCGCCGGCCTCGCGGAACGCGCGCGGGTCCTTGCGAGCGTCGATCCCCGACTTCACGCCGGCGTCGAGGTGACGCTGGTACAGCTCCATGCGGATCTGGTCCCAGCTCGGGCACGCCTCCTCGCCGGCGAGCGCGCACGAGCCGAGCGCGCGGTTGGCCCACTCGAGGGCCTCCTTGACCTCGAGCCGGTCGGCGTGGGCGACCGAGGCGGCCAGCTCGGCCCGCCACTTGGCCGGCGTGCCGGCGGCGCGGTCAGCGGCGGCGCCGGCGACCTGGACCGCCCAGTCGAGCTGGCCGGCCTCGCCGAGGCGACGCGAGTAGTCGTACACGGCGGCGCCGTCGTCGGGCCGCGCGGTCGCCCGCGCCTCCGCATAGGCCAGCGCCAGCCGCCCCTCGGGGTCGAGCTTGTCGACCGCGCTCGCGGTCACCGTGCGCGGCGGCAGGAACAGCGCCACCGCGACGACGATCAACACGACCAGATCGGTCAACGACACCACGCGCGTGATCTGCACTGTGCTTCCTGACACCGCCGCCGCACCGGCGGTTCCACCGCCGGCCGACACGATCGATGCTGGCGCCGATGATGACCCACCTGGCCGCGCGCCGCGACTTGCGAGGTGCGCTGACAGCACTTCGGTGTGGTCTGACAGAACCTCGCGGAGTGGTCTTCCGACCGTGGCATTTCGCCCCGAGGCGTCCCTTGTTGCCCCGCTCCAAACCCCTGGATTCTTGAGGCCAATATCCGCTGATCCCAATCATCCCGTCGGGTTAGGTCCGTGGATCCTCTCTTGCAAACCCGCGAGACCCCGAGGGAACCCAACACATCCCCGAACCCCGCGCTCGGCGGCCGGCATCAGCCCGGACCCTGGAGGTACTCCGACATGTTGCAGCAGATCTCGAACTCGTTCCACGAAGGCGGATGGGGCATGTGGCTCATCCTCGTCACCTCGATCGTGATCATCGCGATCATCGTCGAGCGTGCCGTCTATCTCTTCAAGGCGAGCGTCGACAAGGACAAGCTCCTGGCCCTCCTCAAGAGCCAGGTCATGGCCGGCAACGTCCAGGGCGCCATCAAGGTCTGCTCGGGTAACCCGACGCCGATGACCCGCATCGTCCAGGCGGGCCTGATGAAGTTCAACAAGAGCGACGAGGAAGTCCAGGCCGCGATGGACGAGGCCGCGCTCCGCGAGCTGCCCAAGATCAACACCCGCACCCCGTACCTGGCGATGCTCTCGAACTTCGCCGTTATGGCCGGTCTCCTCGGCACCATCTCGGGCATGATCGGGTCGTTCGCGGCCGTCGGCTCGAGCGAGGGCGGCAACAAGTCGACCGAGCTCGCGAAGGGCATCTCCGAGGCCCTTCACTGCACCCGCTTCGGCATCGGCGTGTCGCTGATCGGCCTCCTCGGCTACTCGCTCCTGCAGGGCAAGACCACCAAGATCCAGGACGACATCAACGAGGTGACCGTCCAGGTCGTCAACCTGGTCGTGAACCACCGCTCGCAGATGTCGCAGCCGCAGGGCTGATCCACCCATCCCGCCACCGGGTCGGCGCGTGGTGAACGCGCGCCGATCCACGATCGGAGGTACCCATGGGTGCAAACATAGATCTCGGGGACAAGAAGAGCGTCGACGTACAGCTCAACATCGTCCCCTACATCGACCTGATGAGCTGCCTCACCGCATTCCTGCTGGTGACGGCCGTCTGGGTCAACCTCGCGCAGATCACGATCCAGCCGAAGGGCAAGAACCGCAACCAGCCCGTCGACAAGATCGAGGAGCCGCCCCCGGTGATCTCGGTCTTGATCCAGTCCGACATGATCTACGTCGGCGTCGCTCGCCTCGCGATCGACCCGGTGCTGGTCAAGAAGGACAGCGGCGCCTACGACTGGACCACCTTCAAGAACGCGCTCACCGCGCTCAAGAAGGAGGAGGCGTTCGCCGAGCGGAACGACATCGAGATCGCCGCCGAGAGCACGACCACCAACCCCGTGAAGTACGACGATGTCGTGCACGCCATGGACCTGGCCGTCGAGGTCGGGTTCAAGGGGGTCGGGCTCTCGGAGCCGACCAGCCTGGCCTGGCGGCCCACGCTCTAGGAGGAGCCCATGCCCGTACACAAGGCAGGCCCACGCCTCTATCGCTCGGTGCCGTTCAAGCACCTGGGCAAGGGTTCGGCGACCGGCGGCTCGCGCTCGCAGGACATCGCGCTGAACCTGGTCCCGTTCGTCGACACGATGACGATCCTCGTCACGTTCCTCCTGATGGTGTTCTCGACCTCGGGTGAGCTGCTCAAGGCCCAGAAGGGCCTCGAGCTGCCCGAGGCCGGGCAGAAGGACGTGCTGCAGGAGGCGCCGATCATCATCATCACCAAGTCCGACATCGCCTTCCAGGGCATGCAGGTCGCGACCGTCGACAGCCTGCTGCGCGACGAGAGCCCGACCATGCGCATCGAGGCGCTCTACGAGCGCCTCCAGGCGGTCGGCAAGAAGCGCCGCGAGGAGATCAGCCTCGGCCGCGACAAGCGGGCCAAGAAGGCCTGCGACGACCTCAAGGCCGGCATCATCGATCCCGAGAACCTGTGCCCCGAGGGGCTGGCGATCCTGCAGGCCGACAAGGAAGTGGACGCGCGCATCATCACCATGGTGGTGACCACCGCGAAGCACGCCGACTTCGAGAACCTGTTGTTCGCCGTCAAGAACAAGTGAAGGACCTCGCGATGACCCTCCAGCGGAAGCTCCTCCTCGTGTGCTTCGCCGGGGCGGCCGCCCTGAGCCTGCCCGGCTGCCCGGAAGATCAGTTCGCGGCCAGCACCTGGACCAAGAAGCTCGACGACACCAAGGAGGTCGAGAACGCGGTCACCGCGCTCGAGCGCCTCGGCGATCCGTCGGCGATCCCTGCCCTCGGCAAGGCGTGGGAGAAGCAGGGGCGCCCCGAGCGCATCCTGCGCGTGATCATCGACCTGGCCAAGCCGCTCACCAAGGAGCAGGCCAAGGCCGACTACAAGAACTACAAGAACGGCGACTACCAGGCCCGCGAGGCCAGCTGGGACAAGGCGCTGCCGTTCCTGATCAAGGCGATCGAGGAGGTCGACGGGGCCAACCCGCGCTCGGTCGAGAGCGCGCGGCTCGCCGCCGAGGCGCTCGGCGACTCGAAGATCGACGCCGCGCTCGAGGCCCTCAAGACCGCCGCCAACAACGCGTCGGTGCGCCAGCTGCGCGGCCAGGCGATCCTGTCGCTCGGCGAGCTCGGCAACCCGGGCGCGGTCGACGTGCTGGCCAACATCATCCGCGAGGAGTTCGACCCGACCAAGCCGGAGATGCCCGGCGCGGCGATCATCGCGCTCGGCAAGCTGAAGAACGAGAAGGCGATCCCGGTCCTGATCGAGGCGATGTACCGCCTGCCGTTCTTCTTCAAGCAGATCCGCCGCTCGCTGGTCGCCTCGGGCGGCCAGCTGGTCAGCGAGCGGATCGGCAAGATCCTGCGCCACCAGGACGGCGACGTGAACGCGCTGTTCAAGGAGAGCCAGCTCGACACCTACAAGGGTGATCTGGGCAAGGAGCCGCTGCCGCAGGCCGAGTGGCAGAAGGTCTCGGCGATGGACTACTACGCCGCGATCATCGCCGGCGACCTGTACGACCCGGCCCTGGTCGGCCCGCTGCTCGAGGCGCTCGCCCGCGAGCCGCTGCCGGCCTACTACGTCGACTCGGCCCCGGGCCCGTCGGCGCAGAACGCGATCCTCGACTCGCTGCGCAAGATCGGCTCGCCGCAGGCGACCGACGCCGTGCTGGCGGTGTGGGCCACCGGCAAGGACGACCAGCTCAAGCCGATGGCGGCGAACGTGTTCTCGTTCGTGTCGCGCAACGGCTCGGAGAAGGTCGGCACGTCGACCGCGCTCGACGCGCTCGGCAAGATCGCCGCCGACAACGGCGCCGATCAGACCCTGCGCCTCGAGGCGTCGGTGGCCTACGGCCGCCTGTCGTCGAGCAAGGACCGGGTCCCGCTGCTGCTCGAGCAGGCCAAGAAGTACAAGGAGGCCAGCGACAAGGCCCAGGCCGAGGCCGACGGCGCGCCGAAGAAGGCCTACGAGGCGGCCAAGGCGACCTACGACGCCGCCAAGCAGAACCTCGACGAGGCCAAGGCCAAGGTCGCCCGCGCCGGCGGCGAGCGCAAGGCGCCGATCGAGCTGATCAACGGCACCACCACCGCCAAGGTCGAGTTCGACAAGGTCAAGGATCCGTTCACCAAGGCCAAGTCGGCGTGGAAGGCCCTCGACGACAAGGCCAAGGCGTACCGCGGCTTCCAGCGCCTGTTCGAGACCCACGTCGCCCGCATCGAGATCGCGATCCACTGCGGGCAGAAGGTCGAGTGCTATGCCGGCACCGTCGACCCGAGCAAGAAGTGGGAGGACCAGTGGGCGGCCCTGGCGCCCCGGCTCAAGGCGCTGAGCTCGTCGATCCAGGTCGACAAGTACACCGAGGAAGAGAAGAAGGAGGCGCTGGCGGCGCAGATCGAGCGCGCGATGCTCGAGCTGGGCAAGATGGGCTCCAAGGCGTCGAGCGCGACCCCGCTCCTGCTCGACGCGGTCAAGAGCGACGACCGCATCATCCGCCAGAGCATCCTGCTCGCCCTGCCCAAGGTCGCCGGCAAGACCTGCAAGGACTGCGGCGCCAAGCTCGACGCGGCGATCAAGGCGGGTGAAGGCAAGACCACCCTCGGTGACCTGAACTTCGAGACCCAGGTCCTGCGCAGCTACTTCGGCGGCGAGTCGACGGACGACGCCGCGGCCCCTGCGGAAGCGCCGGCCGAGAAGTAAGGCTGACTCCCAGAGTCATTGTTGAGCGCTCGCCTTCGGCTCGCTGGGGGCGGGTGAAGGCAAGACCACCCTCGGCGACCTGAACTTCGAGACCCAGGTCCTGCGCAGCTACTTCGGCGGCGAGTCGACGGACGACGCCGCGGCCCCGGCCGAGGCCCCCGCCGAGAAGTAGCCGGTCCTGACGATCTGCTGGTAAGGGCGCGTCCGGGCTGGACGCGCTCTTGGTTTTCGGCTAGATCAACGGGCCACGCGGTGGATGTAGCTCAATTGGTAGAGCACCAGGTTGTGGTCCTGGGTGTCGTGGGTTCGACTCCCATCATCCACCCCCCGCGCGGCGCCTCCTGACCCGAGGCGCCGCACCTCTTTTCGGGCACCGCGCCGGGCTGGGCGCGCGCCCGGGTCGGCACTTCCGTCAGCGGCGGTGACCGCATCCGGCTGTCGGGGGCGCCGGCGGGTGCTGTAGGTTGCGCCCCATGCGACGTGGCGCGATGTGCTCGCTGTTGTGCTCGGTCCTGGCCGCCTGCGGTGGTGACGACGCCGCCGGCGACGGCGTGGTGACCGACGGCGCGGTCGCCGACGCGCCCGAGCAGGGCGACGGTGGCGAGCCCGACGGCCCGAGCCCGGACGCACCGGCCGCGTGCGGCACCCAGACGGCCCCGGTCGCGATGATCAGCGGCACCGAGGGCATCGCGATCGCGCCCGACGGCACCCTCTACTACTCGCAGAGCGGCGGCCGGGTCGGACGGTGGCAGCCGGGCGCGGCGGCGCCGACCAACAACTGGGTCTCGCTGCAGGGCGCGACCACGGTGTGGGGCATGGCGCTCGACGCCGGCGGCATCCTCTACGTCGCCACCCCGGGCAGCGGCGGGACCATCTGGCGGATCGACCCCAGCGCGGCGACCCCGACCGCGACCGCCTACTACACCGGCGCCGGCAGCGCCAACGGGCTCACCATCGGCCCCGACGGGGCGGTCTACTACTCGGACTTCGTGACCCAGGGCCACGTCTGGCGGGTGTCGGCGCCGGTGTAGTAGGC
>Ga0247822_10003523_pt1 | contig 10206 bp, 6 predicted proteins | sample 13C_Cellulose_Da_FD_192423 | JGI IMG/M metagenome (GOLD analysis project Ga0247822, IMG submission 192423) | Soil microbial communities from agricultural site in Penn Yan, New York, United States - 13C_Cellulose_Day30 | ecosystem: Environmental > Terrestrial > Soil > Agricultural land | place... | reverse complement strand
GCCCACGCCGCCGCCACCGCCGCCGGAGCCGCCGCCGCCGGTGGTGATCGAGGTCGAGCTCGGCGCGGTCCTGTTCGGCGGCGCGGTGCAGGTGCGCGTCGATCCGCGGCTGCTGCCGCTCGGCCGGCTGCGCGCCGGCGGGCTCATCGACGTGCGGCTCGAGGGGCCGCCCGATCAGCTCGCCGCGTTCGAGGGCGAGCTGCGCGCGATCCTCGGTCGCGAGCGCATCGCGATCCAGGGCTGGGCGCGGGTGCCGACGACGGGCAGCCGCGTGCGCGCCGTGTTCACCATCGGCGCGCGGCGGTAGCCGCCGCCCCGGTCGCCTCAGCGGGCGACGCGGTAGGCGATCTCGACCTTCTGGCAGACGGTCGCGTCGCGGGCCGCCAGCGGCTGGTAGCGCCAGGTCCTCGCCTCGTCGGTGAAGACCTCGTCGAGCTCGTCGATGCCGGAGCTGCGGGCGATCGCGACCGTGGCCACGCGGCCGCTGCCGTCGACGCACAGCTTGAGATCGGCGCGGGCCTCGCCGCCGAGCTCGGCGACCACCCGCGACGCCAGCCGGTTGGCCTCGCGCGGGGTCTCGGGCGACTCGATCCGCGCCGGGAAGCTCGGCGCGGCGCCGTCGCCGGTCGACTCGAGGTCGGCGGTGACGCCGGAGCTGGGCTCACCGGGCAGCGTGTTGTCGCGGCTCATCGACGACGCGCAACCGGCAAGGACACACAGGGGGGCGATCGTCAGCGCGGCGAGAGTCTTCATGGTTCGTTCTCCTCGGGGAACGCCCATTGCGACCGGCGTGCCAGGCGCCGCCGCCACCGGCGCGCGCGCAACCCCGCGACCTGAGACGGGTCGCTGACGACTTCACCTCGCAGGCGCACGCCGTTGTCCCGGCCCTGCGACGTCGCAGGCCGTCGCAGGTCGCGCCGAGCGCGGCAAGGGGCACGTCAGTTCGGCGAGGGCGGCGCGAAGCCCATCCACACCACGAGGCCGCTGTCGTCGTCGAAGCCACAGTCGCTGAAGCCGAAGACGTAGCGGCCGCCGCGCGACCACTCGATCCGCCGCAGCGAGCTGTAGTCGCAGTCGCCGAAATCGACCTCCCTGCGGACGAGCTCGCGGTGGGTCGCGACGTCGAACACGATGAGCTCGCGGCTGTTGGTCGCCGCCAGGTAGGCGCCGTCGGGCGAGAACGCCGCCGAGCTCGGATAGGCGCCGGTGTCCCATTCGCCCGCCGACGACGCGAGGTCGCGGCTCGAGTAGTCGGTGATCGTGTAGCCGGCGCCGTTGCCGGAGCCGGCCGAGAACGCGAGCCGGGTCCCGTCGGGGGAGATGGCGAGGTCCTGGCCGTTGGAGCCGGCGTTCCACAGCTCCTGGGTCAACGTCAGCGTCTCTCCGGCGTCGTCGAACGCGTAGCGGCGGAGGCCGCTGGGCGACAGCCCCTCGGTGCCGCCGATGAGCTGGCTGCCCGCCGAGTCCCACACGATGTAGTAGGCCCGGTCATCCACGTCGGCGGTGCCGAGGATCGCGCCGCCCACGCCGTCGAGGTGGACCACCGGGCGGGTCACGCCGGAGTCCGACTCGGCCAGGGCGACGAACAGCTCGCCGTCATCGGCGATGGCGAGGTCGAGCGCCTCGTCGGGCAGCTCGACGACGGTGGGCGTCCCGCCCTGGGCGAGATCGACGCGGGCGAGGCCGTCGCGGCCGGTCAGCGTCGCGAACAGCAGGCCGCGCGCGCCGTCGAGCTCGAGGTCGCCGGGCGCGGTGGTCAGCGCATGGCCGGCCACCTCGGCGCCGGTGCGCACCCAGCGCACGCTGATCCGGTTGCTGGTGCGGTCGCCGATCGCCACCAGGCCGTCGCACAGCGGCACGATGTCGGAGCCCGCCGGGACCGCCAGCCGGCCGACCCCGCTACCCGGCAGCACCGCGTCGGTGGTGCACGCGGGGGCGATCGCCGGCGCGACCAGGGACGCGTCGCTCACGCCGCCGTCCCCGCCGCCCTCGCCGCCGCCGCCGCCGTGCGCGCCGCGCACGGGGTAGTCGATCGGGTCTTCACAGGCGGTGGCGGCCGCCAGCACGGAGAGCAGCAGCAGTGAACGGGTCATGCGGGGAGCGATCTTTCCAGGACATGGCCGGTCATGTCGACAGGAACCTCCGGCAGCGTGCCGGCCGGGGCCGCGTCACGGCCGCCACGAGCCCTTGGCCTTGAAGTACTGCGCGAGGTAGGCGCGCGCCGAGCTGGCCCAGAACTTCTCCAGCGTGCGCTCGGCGTGGGGCATGCGGTGCGACGCGCGGCGGCTCGCGTCGCTCGCCGCGTCGTTGCCGCGGGTGTGCACGAGGACCAGGCCCTCGAGCGAGCGGAACCGGGCCGCGGTGCTGAAGTCGCGAGCGTCGTCGGGGAACGAGACGTGACAGGTGCGGCAGTACGGCGCGACGACCTCGCGATAGACCAGGCGGTCGGCGGCGGTGCGGTCCCAGCCGGCCGGGATCGCGTCGGTGGCGGCGGTCCGCCCCGGGACGGTGACCTCGCCGTACCAGGTGCGGAGCAGCTCGGCGGTCGCCGGCGGCGGCGAGGTGCGCGCGACCAGCTCGTTGAGCCGGCGGAACGCCTGTTCCTGCGCGGCGCGGGTGAACCGCGGATCGGTCGAGTAGCGGAACGACGCCGGGTCGAAGGGCAGGAACTCGGCGCCGCGGGCGCGCCGCTGGCCGGGCGTGGCGGCGTACGACGACCTGCCACCATGGCAGGCCAGGCAGTTGCCGGGGACCGACACGTTGTGGCCGCGGGTGTCGAGCTGGGCGGTGAGCTGCGGCTGGCCGGCGCTGTCGTAGACGCCGAACTGCACCGCGTCGTCGGCGGGGGCCCGGCGGTCGTAGACCATCACCACGGTCGCGAACGCGCCGGCGTGCCGGCCCGAGTCGTGGCCGGCGACCGCCAGGGCCAGCGCCTGGGCGGCGGGGACCGGCACCGCCGGGTTGCCGTAGTTGGCGACCGCGCAGGCGACGTGGCGGCCGTCGTCGCGGCACGCCATCTCGCGGCCGAAGCCGAGGTCGGCGTCATTGAAGTAGACCGCGCGCACGGTCTCGGGCGCGAACGTGCCGTCGGCCCGCTTGATCTGGTAGCGGCGCTCGAGCTCGTCGAGCGTCGGCGGCAGCTCGGTGTCGGCGTAATAGCCGCGGGTCTCGTCGGGCGTCATCTGGAACGGCGTGGTCGCGCCGGCCGCGCCGTACAGGTTGCGGGTCAGGTACGGCGGCGTCTGGGCCCGGCTGCCCTTGACCGGCGAGTCGACCGCGCTGACCCACATCATCGGCTGGCCGGTGAACGGGCTCACGCACGCGCTGCCGGCCGCCACCCACGAGTCGCCGGCGTTCCAGCGGTCGAACACACACCCGAGCGACTCGAACATGTTCAGCGAGCTGGGGCTGGTGCTGCCGGCGTAGCGGATGCGCACGCGCAGCAGGCCGCCGCGCGGCCAGTGGCTCGCCTGCGGCGTGAACGTCGCGCTCCACTCGTAGGCCAGGCGGTCGGGATCGCCGAGGTTGTTGGGCGTGGTCGAGCTGCGGCCGCGGCCGACGACCACCCAGTTGGCCTCGGTCGCCGGATCGGCCTCGGGCGACGACAGCAGCTCGATGACCAGCTCGCGACCGGGCTGGTCGACATAGCCGTAGAGCTCCTGGGGGCGGTTGACCTCGTCGGTGGTGAAGACCTCGCCGTTCTCGTGCGAGAGCGAGCAGGCGGCGGCGCCGAGCGCGAGGGCGGCGGCGAGCAGGGATCGCTTGGACATGCGCCCGACGATAGGGACCGGCCGCGCCGGCGACGATTCGCATGATCATGTGGCCCGCGGCCGGGCGCTCACCCGTCGGCGTCGGCCGAGTCGGTCATGCCGTAGCGCAGCATCTTCTTGCGCAGGCCCTCGCGGGTCAGGCCGAGGACCTGGGCGGCCCTCGCCTTGTTGTCGCCGGTCTTCTGCAGCGCCGCGCGGATCAGCTGGCGCTCGGCGCGCTCGGTGAGCGCGGCGACGACCTCCTTGATGTCGCCCGGCTCGAGATCGACGGCGAGGCGGCCGGGCGCCGCCTGGGCGACGCGGACCGACTCCGACAGGTGCGCGGGCAGGATCAGGGTGCGCTCGTGCTCGGCGCCCGCCGGCTCCCACACCGTGACCGCGCGCTCGAGCTCGTTGAGCAGCTCGCGCACGTTGCCGGGCCAGGCGTGGGCGCGCAGCACCTCGAGCGCGGCCGGCGCCAGACCGGTGATCGGCCGGCCCTGGGCGCGGGCGAAGCGGGCCACGAACGCCTCGGCGAGGGTCGCGATGTCCTCGACGCGCTCGCGCAGCGGTGGCACCCGCAGGGGCACCACGTTCAGCCGGTAGAACAGGTCGTCACGGAAGCGGCCGGCCGCGACCTCGGCGGCGAGATGGCGGTTGGTCGCGGCGACGATGCGCGCCCGCATGGGCAGGCTGGTCCGCCCGCCGACGCGCTCGATGCGGCGCTCCTCGAGGATGCGCAGCAGCTTGGCCTGGACCGCCAGCGGCAGCTCGCCGATCTCGTCGAGGAACAGGGTGCCGTCCTCGGCCTGCTCGAACCGACCGACCCGACGGTCGACCCCGGTCGCCACCCCCTTCTCGATGCCGAACAGCTCGGCCTCGATGAGGTTGTCGGGGATCGCCGCGCAGTTGATGACGACGAACGGCCGGTCCTTGCGCGGTGAGCTGCCGTGGATGGTGCGGGCGATCAGCTCCTTGCCGGTGCCGCTCTCGCCGGTGATCAGCACGGTCGTGTCGGTCCGCGCCACCCGGGCGACGGTGCGCAGGACGTCCTCGAGCTTGCCGCTGTCGCCGAGGATCCCGTCGGGGCGGAAGCGGCCGCGCAGCTCGGTCCTGAGCTCGGCGTTCTCGGCCGACAGGCGGTCGCGGGCGGCGCGCAGCTCGCCGAGCAGGCGGGCGTTGTCGATCAGGGCCGCCGCCTGGTGGGCGATGATCGTGACCAGATCGAGCTGGTAGGGCGCGAAGCCGCGGCCGCCGGCGGCCGCCTCGGCGTACAGCAGCCCCGGCGCGGTGGTGCGGGTCCGCACCGGGACCGCCAGCACCGACACCGGCGGCTCGGCGAGCCGGGTGAGCAGGGCGCGGCCCTGGCGGCCCACGACGTCGGTGACCGCGGCGGGGACGCGCAGGTCGTCGCCGGTGGCGGCGATCTCGTCGGCGAGGTCGAGCACCACGCGGTCGGCGCCGAGGGTCTCGCGCGCGAGCTCGACGACGCGGCGGGCCACCGCCGGGCCGGGCGCGCCGGGCTCGAGCACGCGGGTCAGCCGGTAGATGGCGCGCAGCGCCTCGTGGCCGCTGAACGAGCGTTCGAGCTCGTCGTCGCCGACCGGCAGGGTGCCGTCGAACCCCACGGCTTTGGCCGCCGGGGCAGCGGCGATGAGCTGGTGGGCGCCGGCCTGCACGGTCACCAGCGCCCGGCCGAGGCCGATCTGGTCGCCGTCGCGCAGGGCGACCCGGGCGCTGATCGCGGCGCCGTTGAGGCGCGTGCCGTTGGTCGAGCCGAGGTCCTCGAGCTCGAGCGTGCCGGCGTCGCCGACGACGAGGGCGGCGTGCTCGCGCGAGACGCCCTCGGCGGCGATGGCCAGGCCGGCCGGGGCCGCGCGACCGACGACCGTGCGCCCGGCGCCGAGCTCGCGCGTGAACGAGGCGCCGTCGCCGAGATCGATGCGCAACGAGTATCGCGGGACAGCCACGGGGCCATCATGCTCCGCGGCCGCGCCCGGCCGCAAAGCGTCTGCCAGCCTGGTCGCGCCTCTGCCGCTCGGCTCATGCCGCGATCGCGGCGACGTCGATGAGGCCCTCGCGCACCGCGCGCGCGACCGCCTCGGTGGCGCTGTGCACCCGCAGCTTGCGATAGAGCGAGCGGACGTAGGTGCGGACGGTGTCGATGCTGACCCCGAGGCCGGCGGCGATCTGCTTGTACGACCGGCCGTCGACCAGCCCGGCCAGGACCTGGTGCTCGCGGCGGGCGAGGCGGTAGAGGCCGGCACGGACCGGCTCGGGCGTCGCGGTCGAGTCGTTGTGGGTCATCATCGACCCGGTCAGGAGCACGACCGGTGCCGCGCCCAAGTGGTCGTGGCTCCTGCCCCGGCCGTCCACGCGCGCTGCCAGCGTTGGTTGGCGGCCGCCAACGGCGGTTGGCAATGTCTCGCCGGCGCCATCGAGGGCGCGCGCTCACCATGGTAAGCATCGCGTTCCAAGCTCTGCTCCCTCCGTATGGACGCAGCGTGAACCACAGCGACGAGCCGGGCCGCCACGAAGGGCCCACCGTGCCCCGGCTGAGCACGTCGACCACCCCCGACGTCGACGAGCCCACCGAGACCGGCGAGCGCGGCTGGTACCTGCTGGTCTTCGAGCAGCAGGGCTCGTTCATCCATCCATTGCCAGCCACCGGCGAGCTGGTCGTGGGCCGGGCCGCCGGCAACGGCCTGATGCTCGAGGACGGCGGCGCCAGTCGCCGCCACTTCCGCCTGGTCATGCACGGCGGGGAGGTCGTCATCGAAGATCTCGGCAGCCAGAACGGCACCCGGGTCAACGGCGAGCGGCTCAGCCGCCCGCGGGTGCTGGTCTCGGGCGACGAGATCGGCGTCAGCGCGTCGCAGCTGGTGTTCCACCGCGAGCCCCGGCGGGGCTCGCCGCGGACGCTGCTCGACGGCGCCGGGTTCCGCCAGCGCGTCGAGGCCGAGCTGGAGCGCTCGCGCCGGGCCAGCGGCACGCTGGTCGTCGCGACCGTCGACGTGGTCGGCGGCGATCGCCAGCCGGTGACCCGGGCGCTCGGCGGCGCGTTGCGGGTGCTCGACGCCGCGACCTGGGGCGGCGACCACGAGGTGCTGCTGCTGTACCCCGACGCCGACCTGCGCGAGGCCCGGAGCCACGCCATCCGCGTGCTCGCGGCGCTGTCGGGGCTGGTCGGGCGCGCGCGCGTCGGGCTGGCGCTCGCCCCCGATGACGGCGATGACGTCGACGCGCTGATCGGCGTCGCCCGTGCGGCCGCGGCGGCGGCGCCGCCCGACGGGGTCTGCGCGTCGGCCGACCTGCCGGTGACCCGCACGATCGCCGGGCGCGACGTCGTGCTCGCCGATCCGGCGATGGTGCGGCTGTACGCGCTGGTCGACCGGCTGGCGACCAGCGACCTGTCGGTGCTGATCTCGGGCGAGACCGGCAGCGGCAAGGAGATCGTCGCATCGGCGCTGCACGCGCGGTCGCGGCGGGCGGCGCGGCCGTTCGTGGCCCTCAACTGCGCCGCGCTGTCCGAGACGTTGATCGAGAGCCAGCTGTTCGGGCACGAGCGGGGCGCGTTCACCGGCGCCGACACCGCCACGGTCGGACTGCTCGAGAGCGCCAGCGGCGGCACCGTGTTGCTCGACGAGGTCGGCGAGCTGTCGCCGGCGGCGCAGGCCAAGCTGCTGCGCGTGCTCGAGACCCAGCGGCTGACCCGCGTCGGCGGCGTCGGCGAGCGGCCGATCGACACCCGCGTGCTGGCCGCGACCCACCGCGACCTCAACCAGGAGGTCGCGGCCGGGCGGTTCCGCCAGGACCTGTTCTTCCGGCTGGCGGCGGCGCGGCTGTTCGTGCCGCCGCTGCGCGATCGCAGCCGCGAGCTGTCGCTGCTGGCCCGGGTCCTGCTCGACGAGGCGTGCGCGCGCGCCGGGCGCCCGCCGCTGCAGCTGTCGCCGGCGACCCTGCACGCGCTGCGCGCCCGGGCGTGGCCGGGCAACGTGCGCGAGCTCAAGAACAGCATGCAGTACGTGGCGGCCACGGTCACCGACGCGATCGTCGAGCCGTGGCACCTGCCCGACGACGCCCGCGGGCAGGCTCGGCCGCCGGCGGCGCCGAGCGCGGCCGAGGCGACGCCGCCGCCGACCGGCTTCCGGCCGATCGACGAGGAGGTGCGCGAGCTCGAGAAGCTGCGCATGACCCAGGCCCTGGCCGCGTCGGACGGGGTGCAGAACCGCGCCGCCGAGCTGATCCGCATGCCGCTGCGCACGTTCGTCGCCAAGCGCAAGCTGTACGGGCTCGACGTCCCCCAGCGAGGACGGCGCCGGTGACCGCGTCCGCCTTCCAGCCGCCCGACGAGTTCGACGGCTACCGCCTGCAGCGGCTGATCGGTCGCGGCGGCAACGGCCAGGTGTGGCTGGCGCGCGACACGCTGCTCGACCGGTCGGTGGCGGTGAAGTTCCTCAACGCCTTCGTCCCCGGCTCGTCGGTGCGCGAGCGCTTCCTGCTCGAAGCCCGGGCGATCGCCCGCCTGTCGCACCCCAACGTCGTCGCCGTGTTCCGGGTCGGCGAGGTCGACGGCCGGCCGTACCTGGTCTCCGAGCTCGTGCGCGGCCACAGCCTCGATCGCCTGGCCACGCCGGTCGAGCCGCGGCTGCTGCTGCGGCTGGCGGCCGGGCTGGCGGCCGGGCTGGCGGCGGCCCACCGGCGCGGCGTCCTGCACCGCGATCTCAAGCCGGGCAACGCGCTGCTGTCCGAGGACGGCGAGGTCAAGCTGTGCGACTTCGGCCTGGCCAAGCTGGTCGATGCCGGCGGCGGGCCGGCCGCGCTCGATCCCCCGGACCCGAGCTCGTCGCCGTCGCCGCCGTCGCCACCGTCGATCACCAGCGACAGCGCCGAGGTCACACCGGTGATCGCCGACGCCGCGCCGGTGGCCGCCCGGGCGCTGCCGTCCGCGCCGGTCACCGCGCCGACGCCGCCGCTGACCGACCTCGCGCTCACCGCGCCCGGGGTGCTGGTCGGGACGCCGCTCTACATGGCGCCGGAGCTGTGGCGCTACGAGCCGGCGACCGTGCAGAGCGATCTGTACGCCCTGGGGGCGATGTTCTTCCGGCTCGCCAGCGGCACGTCACCGATCACCGCGGCCAACGTCGTGGCGCTGCAGGCGGCGATCAAGGCGGGCGCGGTGGCGCGTCCGCTCCGCCAGGTCGCCCCCGACGCCGATCCTGGCTTCGCCGAGCTGGTCGATCGCCTGCTCGCCGCCGATCCGGCGGCGCGCCCGGCCTCGGCCGACGAGGTGGTGGCCGAGCTGACCGTCCTGACCTCGCCGCGCCCGCGGCCGCCGGCCGGCAACCCCTATCGCGGCCTGCGCGCGTTCGACGCCGAGCACCGCGGCCTGTTCTTCGGACGCGTCGCCGAGACCGCGGCGGTGGTCGAGCGCCTGCGCGCCGAGGCGCTGGTCGTGGTCGCCGGCGACTCGGGCGTCGGCAAGTCGTCGCTGTGCCAGGCCGGGGTGCTGCCGCTGGTCGCCGACGGCGCGCTCGCCGACGGTCGGGCGTGGACCACGGCGCGCTTCGTCCCCGGCCGGCGCCCGCTGGTCGAGCTGGCCCGCGCGCTCGCGCCGGTGCTGGCCGACGGCGAGGACGCGCTGGTCGCCGCGCTGGCCGGCGAGCCGCGCGCCCTGGTCCGCCGCGTGCGCGCGACGCTCGGCGACGGGCGCGGGCTGCTCGTCGTCGCCGAGCAGCTCGAGGAGCTGGTCACCGAGAGCGACGCCGACCAGCGCGGCGCCACCGCGACCGCGCTGGCCGAGCTGGCCGATCGGATCCCGGGCGTGCGCGTGCTCGCCAGCGTGCGCAGCGACTTCCTGACCCGGGTCGCGGCGCTACCCGACCTCGGGCCGCGGGTGGGCGCGGGGCTGTTCCTGCTCGGCCCGCTCGGCGGCGCCGAGCTGCGCGAGGCGGTGACCGGCCCGGCCCGCGCGCTCGGCGTGACCTTCGAGTCCGACGCGCTGGTCGACGAGCTGGTCGCCGCCGCCGGCGCGCCGGGCGCCCTGCCGCTCTTGTCGTTCGCGCTCGCCGAGCTCTGGGATCGCCGCGACGTCGCGCGCCGGCTGATCCCGGCCAGCGCGCTCGCCACGATCGGCGGCGTGGCCGGCGCGCTCGCGCGCCACGCCGACGGCGTGATCGCGGCCCTGGCGCCGGCCGAGCGGGTGGCGGCGCGGCGCGTGCTCACCCAGCTGGTGACCACGCTGGGGACCCGCGCCCACCGCGACGAGGCCGAGCTGGTCGGCGACGACGCCACCGCGCAGGCCGCGCTCGCCGCGCTGGTGCGCGGCCGCCTGCTCGCGGTCCACCAGGGCGACGACGGCGCCAGCGCCTACCAGGTCGCCCACGAGGCCCTGCTCACCGGCTGGGGCACGCTGGCCGGCTGGCTCGATCACGACGCCGGCCAGCGTGCCCCAGCC